>Ga0209162_1000836_pt1 | contig 32512 bp, 26 predicted proteins | sample YNPNPMetaG_FD_187121 | JGI IMG/M metagenome (GOLD analysis project Ga0209162, IMG submission 187121) | Anoxygenic and chlorotrophic microbial mat microbial communities from Yellowstone National Park, USA - YNP NP MetaG (SPAdes) (version 2) ...
AGGTTGCTTGATTATGCACTAGGGGATGCGAAGGCCGCCTGCGCGGCCTAGAGCGGATTATTTATTCAAAGACCATACGCCCTCGGCCAGGGGATGCGAAGGCCGCCGCGCGGGCGAGCGCGGATGATGTATTCAAAGACCATAACCCGGATGTGAACAGGTACTCTGTCAGGCAACAGGGGTCACGCCGTCGCCCTGGGGCAGCCAGAGGCGCGGTGACCGCCGGCAGCGCCCCCGCCGCGGACGGGGAACAGGAGAATACGGGGAGGCTGCGCCTCCCCGTCACCCCTCTACCGCCCAGGTCCTGTAAGCTGAACGGTATTGGGGCGAGAGGAGAGAGGCATGTTTCTTGCAGGCGACATCGGCGGCACCAAGACCGCCCTGGTGCTCGTTTCGCGCGATTCGGGGCCGCAGCGTTTTCTGGCCACGGCAACCTTCCCCAGCAACAAGTACCGCAACCTGGAAGAGATCGTCAGCGAGTTTCTCGCCGCGCATCCGGCCTCCCTCGAGGGCGCCTGTTTCGGCGTGGCCGGCCCGGTGATCAATCAGCGGGCCGAGATTACCAATATGCCCTGGGTGATTGATGGACGCGCGGTGAGCGCGCATCTCGGCGGTGTGCCGGTGACGCTGATCAATGATCTGGTAGCCTTCGCCCAGTCGGTGCCCTACCTGCGGCCCGAACACCTGGAGACCCTGAACCCGGGCGCCCCGGACCCCCACGGCACCATCGCCGTGATTGCCCCCGGCACGGGCCTGGGCGAGGCCTACCTGACGTGGGAGTACGGGCACTACCGCGCGCACCCGTCCGAGGGTGGCCATTCCAGCTTTGCCCCCACCACGCCGCTTGAAGTCGAACTGCTCCAGTACATGCTCGAACACCACAACCACGTGAGCTACGAACGGCTGTGTTCCGGTCTGGGCATCCCCAACCTCTACGCCTTCTTTCGCGACCGCGTCTTCCGGCGCGAGACGGCGGAGATCGCCGCCGCGCTGGCGGTGGCCAGCGATCCCACCCCGGTGATCGTTGACGGCGCACTCGATCCCGCCACCCCCTGCCCGCTCTGCACGGCCACGCTCGACTGCTTCCTGGGCATTCTCGGTTCCGAAATGGGCAACCTGGCGCTCAAGGTCTTTGCCACCGGCGGCGTGTACCTGGGGGGCGGTATCCCGCCGCGCATCCTCACCCAGATACGCACCGCGCGCCTGCTCGACGCGATGCGGAACAAGGGCCGCTTCCGCAGCATGATGGAGCGCACGCCGGTGTATGTCATCCTCGACCCCCGGGCGGCGCTGGTCGGCGCCGCAGCCTATGGGTTGATTGATTGATGCCACTCCAGCCATCCATGCGGCTGCGCCGCACAACGCCCGATGAACATCGCCTGGGAGCGCGGGCGGCCCGCCCTCGTCGCGTCTCCGCGGGCAAGGTGACGGCCCCCCTCCCCAGCCCTCCCCCCGCTGGGGGGAGGGAGTCCGGCTCCTCCCCCAGCGGGGGGAGGTTAGGAGGGGGGGGTCAGCGCCGCATGCGCGTAGGTGAGCAGCCTATGTTCACGTTAGGGGTATGGGGAAACCCGGTTTCCCCACACCCCTGCCCGCGGACGCCGCCCGCCCACGGGGTGCGCGGCCGGGGAAACCCGGTTTCCCCACACCCTCGCTTGAGGGCTGTGCCCTCCCAAACCCTCCCGCGGGCGGGGGTATGGGGGAACCTGGTTCCCCCATGTTCACGTCAGGCGCCCGGCTTGACACCCACGCCGGCGTGTTCTATGATAGTGTTATTTATACACTATCAGGAGGGCGTGCCATGGAAGCTGAAACGAGCCAGCACGCATACGATCCGACGCGCTACGAACGGCCCGCAGTGACGGTTGACGTGGTCATTTTCACGTTGATCAACCAGGAACTGCACGTGTTGCTCGTGCAGCGACGCCACTGGCCCTTCGAGGGGTTCTGGGCCATTCCGGGCGGGTTCATCAACATGGATGAGTCGCTTGAGGCGGCGGCGCGCCGCGAACTCGAAGAGGAGACCGGTGTGCGCGACGTGTACCTGGAGCAGTTGTACACCTTCGGCGACCCGGGGCGCGACCCGCGGATGCGCGTGATCAGCGTGGCCTACATCGCGCTGGTGCGCGCCGACGCGCAGAAGATTTCGGTGAGCGATGAGAGCACCGATGTGCGCTGGTGGCCGGTGCGCGCCTTGCCCGAACAGCTCGCCTTCGACCACGAACAGATCCTGGCCTACGCCATCTCGCGCCTGCGCTCCAAGCTGGAGTATACGACCCTGGCCTTCCAGTTGTTGCCGGAGCTATTCTCCATCCTCGAGCTGAAGCACATCTACGAGCAGATCCTCGGCGAAAAGCTCGACAAGGGCAATTTCTACCGTAAAATCAAGGAGTCGAATCTGCTGGAGGAGACCAACGTTGTCCGCGAGGGGCGCGGTCGCCCCACGCGCCTCTGGCGCTTCCGCCGCGACCGGACGGCCGAGAAGCAGTTCGTGTTCCGCTGGCGCGAGGATCGGATCGATCGCAATCCATGAGTCGAAGCATCGCGATTCTGCTCGGCGCGCTGCTCGTCGTGAGTTTGAGCGCCTGCGAGGTGGTGACCGTCCCCTCCCCCGACGCGCCCGCCGTTCCGGCGCCCCGTGACGCCGCGACCGAGGCCCTGCCTCCCGCCCCCGTGCTGCTCCAGCGGGCCCTGGCGGCGCGGGCCATCGGCGATGACGCGGCATCCGGCGCCGATCTCAGCGCCCTGCTGCGGAGCTACCCGGATGCTGCCGAGGCTCTGGCGGCGCGCTACTACCTGGCCGAGAGTTTCGCCCGCCGCGGTCGCTGGACCTCGGCGGTCGAGATGCTACGCGCGTTTCTGGCCGCGGCGCCGGCGGAGCATCCCCTGCGCCCGCCAGCGCTTTTCTGGATCGCCCGCGGCCACGAGGCGGCCGGCGATCACGCCGCGGCGATCGTCGCGTACCAGGCGTACCGCGCCCTGGAGACGCCCATCGCGCCGTACGCCGCCCTGCGCCAGGCGGCGCAGGAGCAGGTCCTGGAGCGGCGCGCCGAGGCCGCTGCGAGCTACCTGGTCGCCGCGCGCAGCGCCATCCCGCGGGGCGAGCGAGCGGGGGCCTTTGAAAAGGCCATCGCCCAGCTCGTGGCCGCGGGTCGCCCCGTCGAGGCCCTGGTCCTCTACCCCGAACTGCTGGCCCTGGCCCGCCAGCCGGCCTACCGCGCCCGTGTGCTGGCCGGGGCAATCGCCCTGGCCGACTCCCAGGGCCAGGGCGAGCAGGCGCGACGCTGGCGGCTGGAACTGGCGGCAAGCGCGCCGGAAACGCCCGAGGCCGCTGCCGCGGTGGATTATCTGCTCGCCACGGGCGCCACGGAGGTGAGCGCGGCCGAGGCCGGGCGGATCTACATGGCCGCCGGGCGCTGGACCGACGCGGTCGCGCAGTTCGAGCGGGCGATCGCCGCGGAAGCCGACCTCGCCACGGCAATCGAACTGCGCCGGTTGCGCGGGCTGGCCCTGCGCGCCGCGGGCGACATGGCGGGGGCGCTGGCCGCCCTGGCCGAAGCTGCGGCCCTCGATCCCACCAGCGAGCCCGGGCGCCAGGCCCAACTCGACCGGGTCCAGACCAGCGGACAGGCCGGCAACGTCGCGGGGGCCATCCAGGGCTACCTGGAGTACGCCGCGGCCTATCCCGACGACCCGCGCGCTCCGGTGGCGCTGGATCGGGCGGCGCAACTGCGCGAGCGCCTGGGTGACAGTGAAGGCGCGTTGCAGGCGCGTCTCGACCTGGGGCGACGCTACCCGGCCAGCGCCGAGGGGCGCGTGGCCCTGCACCGGGCCGGCCTGGGCCTGTACGAGGCGGGGCGCGTCGCAGAGGCACGCGCCGTCTGGCAGACGCTGGCCGACAACAGCGCGGGAGGGTGGCGGGCGCGGGGGGCCTTCTGGGCCGCCCGCGCGGCCCGCGACCAGGGCGACGCCGCGGCCGCCGAGGCGCTCTTTGCCGCGGCGATCGCCGCCGCGCCCCACAGCTACGAGGGCGTGCGGGCGGCGGAGGAACTGGGCAGACGGCCCGCCGGCGCCCTGCCCATCGGGGCGCCGATTGCCCCGGAAGAGTGGAGCGAACTGGAGACCTGGGTAACCTCCTGGGCCGGCGCGCCGGCGCCGCTGCCCGACGACGAACGGGCGACGCGCGCCGCGCAACTCGAACAGGTGGGTTTGCAGGTCGAGGCGACCAACGAGTGGCGCGAGGGCCTCGACGAGGGGCGCGAGCAGCCCTGGGCGCTGGTGCGTCTGGCGCGGGCCGCCCATCAGGGCGGCGCGACCTACCCCGCGCTGCTGGCCGCCGAAGCACTGGCCGCGCTGGCCCCCGATCCGGCACAGGCGCCGCTGGCCCTGCGGCGCCTGATCTTCCCCACCCCTTACGCCGACCTGGTCAGCCGGGAGGCGGCGGCCAACAGCCTCGACCCGCGCCTGCTCTACGCCCTGTTGCGCCAGGAGAGCCTCTTCAACCCCGGGGCCACCTCGTGGGTCGGGGCGCGCGGGCTGGCCCAGGTCATGCCCGAGACCGGCCAGGGCATCGCCCAGAACCTGGGGGTCAGCGATTTTACCCTCGACGACCTCTACCGGCCGGCGGTGAGTGTCCGCTTCGGCAGTTACTACCTGGGCCGGCGCCTCGCCGACATGGAGGGAAGCGTGCAGGGGGCCCTGGCGGCCTACAACGGCGGCCTGGGCAACGCGCAACGCTGGGCCGGCGGGAGTCGCGTGGCCGATGCGGATCGCTTCACCGAGCAGATCGACTTTGGGGAGACCCGCGGCTATGTGCGGGCCGTCTACGGCTTCTGGGGGGCCTACCAGGAACTGTACGCGCCCCTCGATCAGGCAACGACGCCGATGAGCCACACGTTCCGCTGAGGGTGGAAACGCCGCCGCCGCGCTGCATACGACAATGACCTTTCCCCCTGAAGGGGGGCTCGGAAGGGCCACGGGCCCCGCCGGGACGCCACAGAGCGACTTCGGAGTCTGCGGCCCCCGCACCTCCGCCGGAGCGACGTGCCGTTGCAGGACCAGAGCGGCTACGTGTTCACGTGTCTCCTGAGAGCGCGGACAGCTTGCCCGCGGCGACGCGACGCGGGCGGGACGCCCGCGCTCCCAGGCGCGTGGTCACTCCAGCCGTCCATGCGGCTCGCACCGCACAACGCCGCAATGAACATACGGTTGTTCCTGGGAGGGCGCAGCCCTCCCAGACCCTCCCGCGGGTGGGGGGAATGGGGAAACCCGGTTTCCCCATATCCCTGCGGGGCGGAGGCGTGGGGAAACCCGGTTTCCCCACACCCCTCTTCGAGAGCCTATGTTCACGTTAGGAATGAACACGTACCAGAGCGGATCGTGGAGAAGACCATGGACTATGCGCTTGAACGTTTTACCCGTGAGGTGCGCGAGGCGATTGCGGCCACGGGCCGGGCGCCCGCGGAGACCATCGAACTGGCCACGCCCAAACCGAACATTCCCGCTGACCTGGCCCTGCCCGCCTTTCGCGCAGCGAAGGCCCTGGGGGTGCCGGCGCCGCAACTCGCCGCCGAACTGGCCGCCGCCATCCGCCCCGGCCCCGACACGCTGATCGGCGCGGTCGAGGCGGTGGGGCCCTTCCTGAACTTCAGCCTGCATCCGCAACGCCTGGCCGCGGCAGTGCTGAGCGCGATCCAGGCCCGCGGCGCGGCCTACGGCCACCACCAGGCGGGCGCCGGACGACGGGTGGTGGTGGACTACTCGGCGCCGAATATCGCGCGGCGCATGCACGTCGGCCATATCCGCTCGACCATCATCGGCCAGAGCCTGGTGCACCTCCTGCGCGCCCTGGGCTACCAGGTGATCGGTGACAATCACCTGGGTGACTGGGGCACGCAGTTTGGCACGGTGATCGCCTCGATCAAACGCTACGGGCGCCCGCAGGCCGAGGGCGAGGCGGCGATGGAGCAACTGGAACTGCTCTACGCCCGCTATAACAACGAGATGAAGACCCAGGAGCAGGAACGTGAACGGGCCGTGGTCGAGGGCCGCCCGCTGCCGGTCTTCGACCCTGACCTGGAGGCCGAGGCGCGCCGCTGGTCGCTGGCGCTGGAGCGGGGCGATCCCGAGGCGCGCGCCATCTGGCAGTGGTGCGTGGATCTGACCCTTGCCGCCGCGCAGCGGAACTACGAGCGGCTCGGCGTGGTCTTTGATCATGCCTATGGCGAGAGTTTCTACGAGCCGATGCTGGCCAGCGTGATTGATGAGGCCCTGCGCTCCGGGGCCGCCTTCCGCGACGCCGATGGCTCGGTGGTGGCCGAACTCGACAACCTGCCGCGCTTCATCATCCAGCGCAATGACGGCGGCACGGTCTATATGACCCGCGACATCGCGACGGTCAAGTTCCGGCTGGAAACGTTCGACCCGGTCAAGATTATCTACGTAGTAGATGGGCGCCAGGAACTGCACTTCCGGCAACTCTTCGCCATCGTGCGGGCCATGGGCTACGCCCAGGACGTCGAACTGGTGCACATCCCCTTCGGCATTGTCACTACCCCTGACGGGCAACCCCTCTCCACGCGCAAAGGCAACATGGTCTACCTGGAGAGCCTGCTCGACGAGGCCGTGGCGCGGGCGCGGGCCGTGGTGGAGCACAAGAACCCCGACCTGCCGGAGGCCGAGAAGGCCGCGGTGGCCGAGGCGGTCGGCGTAGGCGCGGTAATCTACAACGACCTCTACCAGGACCCGCGACGGAACATCAGTCTGGACTGGGAGCGCATGCTCTCGACCGAGGGCAACAGCGCCACCTATCTGCAATACTCGCACGCCCGCTGTTGCTCGATCCTGCGCCGGGCGGTCGAAGACAGCGGCGTGGGGCCGGAGGGCGCCGATCCAACGCTGCTGACCCATCCAGCGGAAACGCGGCTGATTAAGCACCTGGCGCGCTTGCCCGAGGCGGTGAGCGAGGCCGGCGCGCGCTACGCCCCCTTTGTGATCGCCGAATGGTGCTATGCCACGGCGCGCGAGTTCGGCGTCTTTTTCGAGCAGTGCCCGGTGCTCAAGGCCGACACGCCCGGCCTGCGGGCCGCTCGCCTTGCCCTCGTCGCGGCGACGGCCCAGGCCCTCAGGAACGGGCTGGCGCTGCTCGGCATCGCCGCCCCCGAACGGATGTGATACCAGGTGGAATTGGCAATCCCGCATGGTCCTGCTCATCTCCACAGCTCGACAGCTCCACACAGGGCTTTGGAGAGCTGGAGAGCTGTGGAGGTGTGGAGCTGAGCCAATGCGATGCCATCAAGTGGAATCGGTATGAGATGCGGGCCAGGCCCTTGCGGACCCGCCCTCGGGCGAGAAAGGTTATGATGCCATTCACCAGCATCAAGGCCGTCCTGTTCGATATGGACGGCGTGCTCTACCGGGGCAACCAGCCCCTGGCGGGGGCGCGGGAGCTCCTGGCGTTCCTTGACGCGCGGGGCCTGAGCTATGCCTGCATCACCAACAACGCCTCGATGACCCCGGAGCAATACGAGGCCAAACTGGCCCGGATGGGTCTCAACGTCCCCGCCGGGCGGGTGATCACCTCGGCCATCGCCACGGGCCGCGCGCTGCGGGCGATGTACCCGCGCGGCACGCGGGTCTACATCGTCGGCATGGAGGGCCTGCGCGCGGCGCTGTTGCACGATGGGCACTTTGTCGAGGATGCGCGCGCAGCAGAGCTGGTGGTGCAGGGGGCCGATTTCGCCCTGACCTACGATACCCTGCGGGCGGCGACCCTGCTGATCCGCGCCGGGGCGCGCTTCATCGCCACCAACCCCGACCGCACCTTCCCTTCCGAAGAGGGGCTGATCCCCGGCGCCGGGGCGATCACTGCCGCCCTGGTGGCCGCCACCGACACGCAGCCGCTGGTGATCGGCAAACCGGCGCCAACGATGTTTCAGGTGGCCGCCGAGGCCCTCGGCGCGCCCCCGGCGGCGGTGCTGGTGATTGGCGATCGGCTGGACACGGATATCGCCGGGGCTGCCGCCGCGGGCATGCCCGCCGCGCTGGTGCTGACCGGCGTCAGTTCGCGCGCCGAGGCCGAAGCTGGCCCCGTGCGCCCAACGGCGATCTATGCCGATCTAGGCGCGTTGCTTGAAGACTGGCGCGTGACGGTCGCGCTGTCCGCCGACCGCCGGTTGGAGGAGGGTGGGGAAACCGGGTTTCCCCATACCTCTGCTTGAGGACCAGAGCGGGCACCACGCCCGTATCGGAGCGGGGTGGGGAAACCCGGTTTCCCCACGCCCCTGCTTGCGGCGAAGAGCCGGGAGACCTGGACTTCCCGGCATGCCATCGGATAGCCTGATGATTCCCAACAGGCCCCTGGCGCCAACCGGCGGCAAGCGTCGAGAAACCGTCACACCGGGTGACACGGGGCGCACTTGCAATCTAGCTGCGTCTGATGTATCGTGGAGGGTAATACCAAGTGGAATTGGCAATCCCGCATGGTCCTGCTCATCTCCACAGCTCGACAGCTCCACACAGGGCTTTGGAGAGCTGGAGAGCTGTGGAGGTGTGGAGCTGAGCCAATGCGATGCCATCAAGTGGAATCGGTATAACAACCCGGGGGCAGAAGGTTGTTGTGCCGTGTTCTCAAGGTCCGTTGCAGTCCAACGGCGTGCGCTGCAAGCCAGCATGAAAGGAGCGGATCATGAGTACTGAGAGCGTCTACAAGGTGGTAGAGATTGTCGGCACGAGCCCCGAGTCGTGGGAGAAGGCCGCGACGGTGGCGATGACAACAGCGGCCAAAAGCCTGCGGGACATTCGCGTTGCCGAGGTGGTGGCGCAGGATATCCATCTCGATGGAGAGACGATCGTCTTTCGCACGAAGATCAAACTCTCCTTCAAGTATCACGAGGAAGAATAGGCTTTAACCTCATAGGAGTTACGCGGTCGCCTTCCGGCGGGGAGGAGTGGAGGGCCTGCGGCCCTCCACCAACCGGTTGGCGCCCGCCCGCGGCGGGAGGGCCGTGGGTGTTGCGCCAGGCCGCCTGGCCGCCGCGGGCGGGAATAGGGGTATGCGGGGAGGCTGCGCCTCCCCGCACCCCTCCACTGCGTACGTAGGGTTCGGCGCCCTCTTCTGGCATACCCGGACGCATCCGCTGGATAGGCAAGCACCTCCTCCTCAGCGCCGGCCTCACGCACGTACCAGCGGATCTCGTGCCACAGGGCGAAGCCGCAGGCGGCAAAGAGGCGGCAAGCGGCCAGATTGGCCGCGCCGGTGCTGAGCAGGGCAGTGTCGAGGCCCGCGCCACGCATGGCATGCAACAGGCTCAGGACGAGCGCGCGCCCCAGGCCGCGCCCGCGCTGGGAATGTTCCACGCCAACGAACTCGATCCATCCCGTCGCCTGCCCCAGACGCTCACGCTCCATCGGCGCCGTCATACCCAGGGCGTAGCCGGCCAGGGCACCAGCGGGCCCCACGGCGATCAGATCCAGCGCGGGTTGGTACCCCGGCGCGCGCATCAGCGCCGCGCGCTCGTCGAGCGCCCCGGCGCCGCCGGCGAAGACAGCGCCGTGCAGCGCGGCAACCGCGGCGACATCGCGCGGGCCGGCAACGGGTCGGATCAGCATCCCCGGCGGTAGTTGCGGCTCGGCGATCGGGTCGCGCAACGAGCGCCGCATCCGCAGGGTGCGCCAGGGATCGGCCCGAAACCCGGAGCGTTCCAGCAGCGCGATGAAGCGCCGATCGTCGCCGCGGGCAGGGACGAACAGGCAGGGACGCTCGCCACGGCCGCATGCGGTCCGCACGACACGCTGCAGCCCCCAGGCGAGCATCGCCGCCGCGAGGGCCTCGGTCTCCGCGCCAGGTCTGGCGCAGGCGACCAGGATGCATTCTTCGAGCAGAAGCGCGGCGCCCACCGGGTCGCCGTGGGCGTCTTCCCACACCTGCGCGTCCGGCGCTTCCGGCTGGCGCGCCACGAGTTCCGCGCGCAAGGTATCGAGCGACGGCCAGGGATCGCCCTGATCGATTGCCCGGGCGGCGCACCACAGGGCGAGCACAGCGTCGAGATCGCCCGCGCCGCGATAATCGCGCTGGTGGCAGGTCATCATAGCCACCCTCCCGCAGGCAGCGCCCATCCGGGCGCTCAGGCATGGTCTGGCTGCGCGGCCTGGCACGAAACCGTTGGGGAGCGGTGCGGAGGGCCTGGCCCGCCGTGATCCCGCTGGCCCGCCCGGGGCGGGGACGCGCCCTGACGCCGCCAGCAGGAGTCTACCGTCGCGGGCGGAACGAGGGGCGCGAGGAGGCTACGCTTCCCCGCGCCCCTCCAACCGGCAACTTACACCGTTTTCGGTCGCTCCGCGGCGCGTTGCAGCAAGGCGCGCACCTCGTCGTCGCTCACCTGGGGGAACTCTTCGTACCACAGGCCGATAGCGGCGAGCGGCTCCGGGGTATGCACAACGACCACCTCATCAACCATCGACTCGAGCAAGGCCACCGTTTCGCGCGCCGCCACCGGAGCGGCCACCACGATACGCGCCGGCGCCTGGGCGCGAGCGGCAACGATCGCGGCGCGCATCGTCGCGCCGGTCGCCAACCCATCGTCCACCAGGATGACCGTCTTGTCGCGCAGATCGGGCGCCGGGCTCCCTCCACGGTACAGGCGCCCCCGGCGTTCCAGTTCCTGGCCCTCGCGAGCGGCCACCTGGGCGATCGTATCGGGGGCGATACGCAGGCCGCGCACCACGTCCGTGTTGAGGACCCGGACCCCGCCTTCGGCGATGGCGCCCATGGCCAGTTCTTCCTCGCCGGGCACCCCGAGCTTGCGCACGAGCATCAGGTCCAGCGGGGCGTCCAGGGCCGTCGCAATTTCGTAGCCAACAGGAACACCGCCTCGGGGCAGGGCCAGCACGATCGTATCGGGGCGATCGGCATAGGCGGTGAGCCGGGCAGCCAGGGCGCGCCCGGCTGCCGTGCGATCGTGGAAACGGCGTCCCTGGCTCAGGATCCAGGAATGCAAGCGTTGGAACCCTGCCATACAACACCTCTCTCAGCATCGGTTGATGATCCAGCGTTCGCGGCCGAATATCACCCGCTTCTAACGTGAACAGGGGGGACCCTGGGTCCCCCATCCCCCCGCCCGCGGGAGGGCCTGGCCCTCACGCAGGGGGCCGGGGAAACCGGGTTTCCCCTAGCCCCCCGCCCGCGGGAGGGTCTGGGAGGGCGCAGCCCTCCCAGGAAGAACCTATGGTCATCCCGTCGGGGTACGGCGCGAGCCGCATGGATGGCTGATGAGTTTTAAGCATGAAAACGGGTATAGGCCGCGCCAGCGGCCTTCGCATCTGCCCGCCGGTTGGAGGGATACGGAGAACCGGATTTCCCGGTATTTCCACCCACCGGGGCGCATCTTCACCGCAAGGAGAGCCCTGGAGCCGGTTTCGCGAGGAGCACGGCGAACCGCCGCATGGCGCCATCAGCCACCCCCAACGCACTCCAGCCGGGCAGCGACCCGCTGAGCGTGGGATGGCAACCTGGCGCAGGGTCAGGGCATCAACGCCTGACCGGGGACCGAGGGGAACGGTGGTGGCAACTCTTCCAGCACGCCGATACCGCCCGTCTCGGGGCTGCCATAGACGGTAATGTCGGCCATGTCGCGCCCCAGGTCCTCGTGGATGGTGATCACCGCCGCACCGCGCGTCATCACCGTGACGCGCCTGCCATCAACTGCATAGCGGTAGGCGGCCTCGGCCACATAACCCTTGGCCGCCAACGCCGTCTCGATCACCGGCAGGAGTTCGCGAAGGCACGTGTAGCGATCCAAGGCTTTCCTCTCTTCTGTGTGTTACGCTATCCTGAACCACGCCTGAGGGCGCAGGCGGGTACGGCGCTCATTGACTTGCCAATCTGGTTGTGACGAGTTTTCGCGGGAAGGGCTGCATCCTTCCCCCGCCGACGTCCGTTAGGGGAACAGCAGGTAAGCAATGCATTGCATACTGTCTGACATCTTAAGTGTAGGGGAGGGAGGGGGCGACTGCCATACGTGGTAATGCACGTTAAAGACCCGTAATTGTACGGGTTGTGATCGAGGAGCACTTCCTCCCTGGCGCGGGCCGGGGGATGGGGAACCCTGGGTTCCCCATCCCCGTGGGAGGCGCGGCGAAGCCGAGAAGATAACCACCTGGCTATTCGGCGAAGGTGAGCGGCGTGGCGCCAACGAGGCGCCGCAGGTCGCCGTAGCGCATCCGGATGGCGTCGCGGTGCGTCCCTGCCGTGAAAGTGACCAGTTCGTCCTCGTCAAGGGGCAGGTCACTATAGACCGGCACACCGAAGAGCGAGCCGAAGGGCGGCAAGGCGCCCACCTCACAGGCAGGGAAACGCTCGGCGATCTCGGCTTCGCTGGCGAGACGCACCCTGGAAGCGCCCAGGGCCTGCTGGATGGCCTCGACGTTCACCATACGCGGCGCGGGGAGCAGCGCCAGCGCCAGGTCGTCATTAATCCGCACCACCACGGTTTTGATGAACCGGCGCCCCGGTGTGTGGGTGTCCTGCGCGGTTTCCTGGGCGGTGTAATCGGCACGATGGTGGATCAATTCAAAGGGAACCGCTGCTTCGCGCAGCATGTCCATAACTTGATCAAGGACGCTGCTCATGGGAGATCTCCTTTCGTTATTGTATGAACCTAACGTGAACATAGGCCCTCGGAGGAGGGGTGTGGGGAAACCCGATTTCCCCATACCCCCGCCCCCGGGAAGCTGAGGGCGTAGCCCTTGCGCAGGGGTGTGGGGAAACCCGGTTTCCCCATACCCCCGCCCGCGGGAGGGGGTGAGCGGGCATCGCCCGCACGCAGGGAGATGGGGAAACCGGGTTTCCCCATCCTCTCACCCGGTGGGAGGGTCCGGGAAGGCTGCGCCCTCCCAGGACAACCTTTGTCATCCCGTTACGGATGCGGGCCGGAGGCCCGCGCACCCAGGCCCCGGCCCCTGGGTGGGTTTGGGAGGGCATAGCCCAAGAACAACCTTATGTTCCTCCCCCTGGGGTATCGAACCTCCCCCCCACGCGCGCTCCTACCGCATAGCTTGCGTAATCAGGCGCGCCAGCACCTCGGCCTGGTTCAGGGCCAGGTCCACGCCCATTTCGGGGATGAACATCCAGGTGTTGTGAGGATTGTTCACCCGCGCGACAGCCTTCGGCACGTTGAAGGCGAAGCGCGCCAGGCTGGTGATCACCAGGTTGGTCGGGTCGGCGCCGGTGACGGCGGCAACCAGATTGGCATTGTGAATGCCGGCCAGCTCCAGCACCCCCGGGTCGGTGCCGTTGCCGTGGACCACGGCGACGTTGGGCAAGGCGTGGCGCAAGGCCACGGCTGTCGCCTCATGCAGCTCGATGATGGTCACGGTATGCCGCTGCTCCAGGAGCAATCCGGCCAGGTACGACCCTACCTGCCCGCCACCAACAATCAGCACACGCATGGCCAGCCTCCTTCACTGCCGGAGCAGGGCCGCCAGATGATCGGTGGCCGCCGCCAGCACAACCAGGTGCAGCCGATCGCCCGCTTCGAGGCGCGTGGCCGGCTGGGGCAAAAAGGTGCGCCCGCCGCGACTGATCGCCGCGACCTGGATCTCGCCGGGCGCGGTTATGACACTGACCGGGCGCCCCACCAGCAAGGGCGGCACGGCGACCTCGAGGATATCTACGTCGCTGCCCAGGCTTGCCACCGGCTCCAGTTCGGAGTAGCTCAAGAGTTCGGCGATACGGCTGATACCCCAGGTCGTGGTACACACGGTCTGCACGCCGAGGCGCCGGTAGACCTCGGCGGCGCGGGGGTTGTAGACCCGCGCCACGACGCGCGGCACGCGGAAGACCAGACGCGCCAGCCGGGCGGCGACGATGTTGACGTCGTCGCTGGGGGTCACGGCGGCGAGGGCGTCCTGGTGGTCAATGCCCGCTTCGAGCAGGAGCCGCCGGTCGAGCACGTCGCCGACGAAGGTCCGCCCGTGAAAACCCTCGGGCAAATGGGCCAGCGCCGCAGCGACCGGTTCGATCACCGTGACGCTGTGGCCGGCGTAGCCGAGCCGCGCGGCCAGTCCCGAGCCAATGCGGCCACAGCCAAGGATGATGACACGCATTGCTCACCTCCCAGAAAAGACTCCGGGCGCCGGCAGATCTGCCCGCCGGCGCCGCCGGTAACGACGGAGCGCGGCCTTACGCGCCTCGTCGGCGATCAGCAGCACGGGGGTGCATGCCAGGAACACCAGCCAGCTCGCCGCGGGCAAGGGCGCCGTGCCGAAGATCCACTGCAGCGGGGGCAGATAGACGATGGCGACAATCAGCGTCAGTTCCACCGCGATGCCGATCCAGATGAGCCGGTTGCGGCCCGGCCCGACGCTCAGGATCGAGGTCTCTTCGGTGCGCTGGGCGAAGAGGTTGCCGATCTGGGTTGCCACAATCGCCGCCAGGGTCATGGTGGTCGCCATCTGGTAGAGAGGGCCGCTGCCGGGCAGATCGAGCCACTGCCCGGCGTAACCGGCGCCCCAGTAGATCGTGTAGAAGGCCAGCATCGCCGCCGCGCTCTGGATCAGGCCGAGAAAACAGAGGGAGCGCAGGAGCAGCCCGCGGGTGATCAGGTGCTCCTCGCGCCGACGCGGGGGGCGATCCATGACCCCGGGTTCGGCCGGCTCGGCCCCGAGGGCCAGAGCCGGCAACAGGTCGGTGCCCAGGTCGATCGCCAGCACCTGCATCACCGTCAACGCCAGTGGAACACGCCCGCCACTCAAGGCGAAGAGCACGAAGGGCACGGCTTCAGGCATGTTGCTGGTGAAAATGTAGGTCACAAACTTGCGAATGTTGGCGTAGACGGCGCGTCCCTCTTCGACGGCGTGGACGATGGTGGCGAAATTGTCGTCGGTGAGGATGATGTCCGCCGATTCGCGGGCCACGTCGGTGCCGCTCATGCCCATGGCCACGCCGATGTCGGCCTGTTTGAGCGCGGGCGCGTCGTTCACCCCATCACCGGTTACGGCCACGACCAGGCCCATGCGCTGCAGCGCCGCGACGATCCGTAGTTTGTGCTCGGGGGCGACGCGGGCGAAGATCACCTCCTCGCCGAGGATCCGATCCAGATCCGCGTCAGGGAGCGTGTCAAGTTCCACCCCCGTCACGAGGTGCGGATGCTCCTGCCGCACCAGGTCGAGGCGCCGGGCGATGGTCGTGGCCGTCAGCCCATCGTCGCCGGTGATCATCACGATGCGAATGCCGGCCCGGTGACACCTGGCAACCGCCGCGGCCACCTCGGGCCGGGGCGGGTCGTACATCGCCACCAGACCCAGGAAGGTCAGGCCACGCTCGACCGCTTCGGCCTCGTGCGGAGGCTGGTCCTCCGGCAACTGGCGCTGCGCAACCCCCAGCACCCGCAGCCCGCTGCGGGCGAAGCGATCCTTGACCGCGCGCGCCTCGGCCCGCAGCCGCTCATCGAGGGGGACATCTCGACCGGAGAGGCGCATGGCCGTACACCGGGCCAGCACATCGTCGGGCGCGCCTTTGGTATACACCCGCGCGCCGGCGGCGCGATGCACCGTGCTCATGAGCTTGCGGCGCGACTCGAAGGGCAACTCGTGGATGCGCGGCTCGGCGCGGGCCAACGCTTCCGGGTCCAACCCGCCTTTCCGCGCCGCGACCTGGAGCGCCGCTTCGGTCGGGTCGCCGAGGATGCTCCAGCCGCTCGCGTTGCCGTGACCGGCGGGAGCGCTCCCCGGCGGCAGGAGCCGGGCATCGTTGCAGAGCGCCGCGGCGCGCAACAGGTCGTACAGATCGTCGCCGGGAGCGGGGCCGCAGAGCTGGCCATCGGCGCTGATGCCGCCGGAGGGGTCGTAGCCGCTGCCGCTCACCTCGAACTGCCGACCACCGGCCCACAGGTAGCGCACGGTCATCGCGTTCTGGGTCAGGGTGCCGGTCTTATCGGTACAGATCACCTGGGTGCAGCCGAGGGTCTCGATGGAGGAGAGGCGTTTGACCAGGGCGTGCCGGCGGGCCATGCGCTGCACGCCGATGGCCAGGGCCAGGGTGACGGTGGGCAAGAGTCCTTCCGGCACGAAGGCGACGATCATGCCCATGGCGAACATAAAGCTCTCCACAGGAGCGATGTGCACCACGCTGACCGCGAGGACAAAGAAGAATGCCCCCACCCCGATAGCAATCGCGCTGACGATCCGGGTCAGACGCGCCAGTTCTTGCTGCAGGGGACTGGGGGTCTCGGTAACGCTCTGGGTCATCCGGGCGATCGCCCCGAAGGCGCTGCGCATGCCAGTGGCAAAGACGAGCGCCTTGCCCCTGCCGGCGACCACCGTGGTGCCGGCGAAGACCACATTGGGCAACGCGGGGCCGGTCTCACCGCCAGCGTAGGTTTCGGCATGTTTGGAAACCGGGCGCGCCTCTCCGGTAAGTGTGGCCTGATCGACCCGCAGTTCGGCGGCCTCGACCAGACGCCCGTCGGCGGCGACAAGGTCGCCTTCGGCCAGCAGCAGCAGGTCACCGGGCACAAGCTCATCGCGCGGCACCTCCTGCACAGCGCCATCGCGCAGCACCCGCGCCCTGGCCGGCAGCAGCGCGCGCAGGGCCGCGGCGGCCCGCTCGGCCCGATACTCCTGCCAGAAACTGAACAACCCGTTGATCAGCGTGACCGTCCAGATGGCCACGCCGAGTTGGGGCAACCGTACCAGAAAGGCGATCGCGCCGGCGATCCAGAGCAGGATGGCCATCAGGTGGGTGAAGTTCTCAATGAAGGTCCAGATCAGGGGCCGACCCCTGACTGTCTGGAGGGTGTTTGGACCGTAGCGACGCAGGCGCGCCGCGACCTCCGGGGCCGAAAGCCCGCCGGGGCCGGAGCCGAGCGCGGCGTAGGCTTCGGCGACCGATACGCTCCACGGCGCCAATTCGGCTGTGAACTGGTCTGCCGTTTTCATATGCGCGTCCTGGGCGAACGTAATACTATTCAGTCTCGGGCGCCAGGCCATGCTGGAAGGCATAGCGCACCAGGTCGGCGACGCTGTGCAGCCCGAGTTTATGCAGCAACCGGGCGCGATGCCACTCCACGGTACGCACGCTGATGCCCAGGCGCTCGGCGATAGCGGCGCTGGTCAGACCCTGGGCAACCAGGCTCAGCACCTCGCGCTCGCGGGGGCTCAGGTGCTCCGCGTTTGCCGTCGTGGCGCCAGTAGGCTCGCCCGCGAAGGAACTGATCGCCCGCTCGGCCAGGCGCGGGCTGAGATAGCGCTGCCCGGCGGCCACCTGGGCAATGGCATGCAAAAAGTCATCGGCAAGCGACTCCTTCAACACGTAGGCCATCGCCCCGGCCCGCAACGCCTCGCGGACGTGCGGTTCGTCGCCGTGCATGGAGAGCACAATCACGCGCGTCTTCGGCACCTGCGACACCACGGTGCGAGTTACATCAATGCCGCTCATCCCCGGCATGCTCAGATCGACGATCAGGATGTCGGGGCGATGCTCGCGCACCAGGGCCACGGCTTCGGCGCCGGTGGCGGCCTCGCCGACAACGCGGCACTGCAGCCGCGTCTCCAGCAGCAGGCGCAGCCCTTCGCGCACCAGGTGGTGGTCGTCGGCGAGCACCAGGGTTAGACCTTGCATAGACATTGTCTTACCGTTCGCTGGAAGTGTTCACATGGCATCCTAACGTGAACATACGTCCTCGGCGAGGGATGTGGGGAAACCGGGTTTCCCCACGCCCCCGCCCCGCAGGGGGATGGGGCACCGGGTTTCCCCATCCCCCCACCCGGTGGGAGGGTCTGGGAGGGCTGCGCCCTCCCAGGAACAACCGTATGTTCATTACGGCGTGGTGCGGCGGAGCCGCATGGACGGCTGAGGTGACCACCGTTCGCCGCGTTCAGCCCCCCTCCCAGCCTCCCCCCGCTGGGGGGAGGAGCCGGGTTCCCTCCTCCATTAAACGGGTATAGGCCGCGCAGGCGGCCTTCGCATCCCCTAGCCGAGGGCGTATGGTCTTTGAATACATAATCCGCTCTAGCCCGCGCAGGCGGGCTTCGCATCCCGTAGCCGAGGGCTTTAGCCCCACGGCTAGCGCAGGATAGCGGATTAATTTCTCAAAGACCATCAGCCCCACGGCCAGCCCGGTATACCGGATGAATTTCTCAAAGACCATAAACGTAGTGCCGCTCAAGCAGAAGGATGGGGAAACCGGGTTTCCCCACCCCCCCCGCCCGCGGGAGGGTTGTGGCGCGCGGCGGAGCCGCATCGGGCCTGGGAACGCGGGCAGCTTGCCCGCGGAGACGCGCCGAGGGCGGGAGGCCCTGCCTCCCAGGCTCGTGAAAGCCCCCAGATGTGAACAGTTACCGTTCGTTGCCATCAGGACACGGTTCAGCAAAGTCGGCAGGCTCGCGCTATGAGCGAGCGACCGACGGTGCCGGCGCGTCACCCACGGGCGGGCGCGCCAGATACAGCGCCCGCGCCCTGCGCGCCGCCTCGCGCGCCAGGGCCGCGCCGTCGCGGCGCGCGCCCACCAGAGTGACGTCCGGTGGGGCGGCGGCCAGCAGCAGGCGCGGCGCGGTCAAGGGCGCCAGGGCCGGATCGGCCCAGGCCGCCAGGGAGAGGATCAGCAGATCGACCCCGGCCAGGCTGGTGCGGCGCTCCGGGGCCTCGCGTTCATCGCAGGCGATCAGCGTCGCGCCCGGCAATTCGTTCCCCAGGGCCGCCACCAGATGCTGACGGAGCGGCTCGCCGGCCACGATGCCGACCCGCCAACCCGCGCCGAGGGCGCCGCGCGCCGCGCCCGCCCGTCGCAGCCCGGCGGCGTAGGCCGCCGCGATCGCCGCGCCCAGCACGGCATAGCCCGCCAGTTCGCTGATCTGCGCGAGCACGCCCGCCCCCCCTTCGCCAAGGAGCGTCACCAGCAGCAGGCGAATGAGTTGCGTCAGGGCGACCACCCCGGCGATCACTCCGAAGAGCAGACCGACGTACAGATAGATGCGCCGGCTGACCGCGCGTTCCTCCTCGGCGCTGCTGCGGGCCAGGCGCTCGCTCCAGCGGCTGGCCAGCCCGTACACCGGCAGGGTGACGATGGTCGTGGCTATGTACCAGCTTAACGCCTCGCGGCTGGCTTCGCCAATCACCTCTGCGCCGACCCAACTCCGCAGCAGCGTGCCGATCAGCCCGCTCAGGCCGAAGTACAGCGCCACCAGGCTGACCGCGCCCACCAGGTAGCTGATCAGCCGCTGGGCGGTGCCCACCCGCTCCTCGGCGCCGCTGAGGCGCGCCGTCAGCACCATCTGCTCACGATGGTAGAACAGCACCGGCAGAGCCACGGCCACCGCCGCGGCCGCCGTGGTCTGGCCGGCAAAGGCGCCCGGCCAGGTTTCCAGGCCCCACAGCAGCCGGAACGCGGCGGCCAGAAGCGCGGTCAGACCGGTCAGGGAAGCGATCAGCGCGGCGACGATGACCAGCGCCAGGTAGACCTGGCGCAGGCTCGAGGCGAGTTCATCGGCCTGCAGAGGGCCGGGAACGCGGACCAGGCGGCGCGACCACAACTCGTGGGCTAGCCAGAAGCACAACCCGACCACCAGCGTGGCGCTGTGCTCCGTCACCTGCCAGGTCAACAGGGGCTGAGCGAAGCCAAAGCGCTGGAGCAGCGCGCTGATCAGCGCGCCAGCTCCGAAGGCGGCCAGCCCCAGGCTCACCCAGAGCAGCAGGACCAGGTACCAGCGGCGCAGGGTGGCGTTGGGGCCGCTACGCTCGACCTGGAGGCGATCGGCGCGGGCGACGCGCCAGTGGGCCACCCAGACCACGCCGCTCACCAGCGCGGTGGCCAGCGGCGTGACCAGGCCGAGGGCCGCGATGTCCTGGCGCAGGGCCGTGAGGGCCAGGGACAGGGCCTCGCGGCTGGCCGTCAGGGCGCTGAGCGCGGCGATGAGCAGCACCGCATAGAGGTAGAGCCGGCGCAGGGACGACGCCTGACCTTCGGGCCGGGCGGCATCGCGGCGGACCAGCAGCCAGTGGCCAACCCACAGGGGTGCACCGACCACCACCAGCGCCACGGTGCCCGCCAGGCGCAACACCGCCCCTTCGGTGCCGACGGGAGGGCCGCCGAGCCAGCGTTCGACAATGAAAGCCAGCAACCCCGCCGTCCCGGCGGCAAGCATCTGTAACCCAATGAAGGCGGCAACATAGAGGTACAGCCGTCGCGCTACCTGGATGGCCATGGATGCGCTCCTCGTGGATGTTAGATGTTAGGCGTGTTTCAGAACCGGGCGTTTCAGCTTGACCGTTCGTCGTGCCGGCTCGAACCGCCTGACGTGAACATAAGCCCTCGGCGAGGGGTGTGGGGAAACCGGGTTTCCCCACGCCCCCACCCGCGGGAAGGTGAGGGCGCAACCCTCGAGCGGGGGGATGGGGAACCCTGGGTTCCCCATCCCCCCACCCGCGGGAGGGTGTGGGAGGGCACAGCTCTCCCAGGAAGAACCTTTCTTGGACCAGGGGGATGGGAAGACCAGGTCTCCCCATCCCCTCACAGTCCCCTCCAAAATCCAAAATCTAAAATCAAGCAAACGGCCAGCCCACGATACGCCAGCTCTCGCCATCGCGTTCGAGCAGCAGGTCGTACTGCATGCTCCACTGGTTGCCGCCGAAGATCCCCCCCGGCTCGAAGCGCGTGACCGTCACCGTCACCGTTGCGGTGCCATCATGGATAGCGACGCGATCCACGCGCATTTCGCCGTTGCGCTCGTAGCGTATCTGGTTCTGAAACTCGGCCAGCGACCGCTCCCGTTGCGTTTTCGCGCTGAGAAAGGCATAGGCGCCAGCGTAGTCGCCGCGGTACACGGCGTCGAAGAACCGCTGGACCACCCCTTCGGGCGTGGAGAGCGGAGCGAAGACCGGTTGCTGGCGCGCGCTCAGGGGGATGGTGAGCAGCGCGATAATGATCAACAGCGCCGCCCCGCCGACCAGCGCCCAGAGGCCCCAGTTGCGGCCGGGCTGCCGCGCGCCGGATAGCGGCTGTTGGGAGGTGGCGTTTGTGTTCATAGCAGTTCCTCAGGCATGGTTTCATTGCATAGGCATGGTTCAAAACCTGCGGTTTGCGCTCGACCGTCTGGCGGGGAGGTGTGGAGGGGCCAGGCCCCTCCACAACCACCCCTGTGGTCCCGTGTCGAGGCGAACGGTCACGTGCGTTTGAACTATGCCATAGACTCAGTATAGCAAACCGGTTCAGGTCATTGGGTTACTCTGACGCAATAGGTTGTAAGCGTCCGTGCACTCGGGCGCGCGGGCGGCATACCGGCAGTAAAGACCCCTTTCCCGCCGGTATCGGTTTATTTTCGCCATGGCGCGCCGGAACAGGCTATACTGGATACGCAAGGGGCGGCTCCCCGTCGAGTGCTGCCCTGTTTTGCGCGCGCTCCTCCCTCTCTGCCGCCCCTCCTCGCCGTGCGGAGGCGCGGAGCAGATAGTCAAGCCAGAACACATCCTGCCATCGCGCTACAGCTCCACCCCTCCACGGTTCTACACCTGCGCACGATCGGTCGGTTGAGGCGCGGAGGTGAGGGCCAGCGTGTCAGGCTGGCTTGAAGCATGCCTGCGGCTTCCGCCTCCAGCAGTTGCGGGGGCCGGAAGCGGAGGGTACGAGTATGCAGACGATCCTGGTTCCCCTTGATGGTTCCCCGTTTGGCGAACACGCCCTGCCCATGGCCCTGGCGCTGGCCCGGCGCGGCGACATACAGATCGCCCTGGCTCACGTGCATCATCTCTTCGCGCCGTCGCTCGCGCCCACCGGCGCACCGGTGGTTGACCCGCGGATAGACGCCTTGTTCCGCGAGGAGGAGGCGGCGTATCTGGCCGATGTCTCCCATCGTCTTGCCAGGATCTGGAATAGGCCGGTGATGATGACGCTGCTGGAGACACCGGTGGCCGAGAGCCTCTGCCAGCACGCGGAACTCATCGGCGCCAGCCTGGTGGTGATGAGCACCCACGGGCGCGGCGGTCTGGCGCGGGCCTGGCTGGGAAGCGTCGCGGACCGCGTGATCCGCCAATCAACGGTTCCGGTCCTGTTGCTGCACCCTGAGGACGGCGCGCCCGACCTGGAGCGCGAACCGAAGCTGCATCACATCCTGGTACCCCTGGACGGTTCGTTACTGTCCGAACAGATCCTCCCCCACGCCATCTGGCTGGGGCGCCTGGTTGGCGCGCGCTACACCCTGCTGCGCGTGATCGAGCCGGTGGTGCGCGGGTTCATGGTCAACGGGGTCGAACCGGTGGTGGATGTCGAGGCCCAGGAACTGGCCTGGCAGCAGGCCAGCGAGGATGTTGAGCGGATAGCGGCCCGCTTGCGCGGCGAAGGTCTGACCGTCGTGCCCGAGGTGCGGGTGGGCCGGCCCGTCGCCGAGATCCTGGAATGCGCCGCCGAGCGCGAGGCCGACCTGATCGCTATGAGCACCCATGGCCACGGCGGGCTGACCCGCTTGATCCTCGGCAGCGTCACCGATAAGGTGCTGCGCAGCGCCAGCGTGCCGGTGCTGGTGTTCCGCCCGCCAGAAACCAGGTAGGGGAAGACGATGCACATCATGACCCTGGCCTGCGACCTCGACGGCACCCTGGCCGAGCACGGGCAGGTCGCTCCAGAGACATGGGGGCTGCTGCAACGGCTGAAGGGCGCGAACTGGACGTTGGTCCTGGTCACCGGGCGCACCTTGAAGACCTTCACGCCCCACGGGCCGTTCGCCGAGGTCTTCGACGCGATTGTGGCCGAAGATGGCGCGGTGGTGTACTTTCCCCACCGCGACATCGTGACCCTGCCCTTCGGCCGGCTCAACCCTGCCTTGATCGATCGGCTCGCCGATCTGGGTGTGCCGCTGGAGCGGGGATTGGCCATTGTCGCCACCCACACGCCCCACGACCTGGTGGTGCTCAAGGTGCTGCACGAGGTGGCCGGCGGAGCGATAGTCGAGTACAACCGTGGCGCGGTCATGGTGCTGCCCCCGGGGGCTACGAAGGGCACGGGGCTGCGCTACGCCCTGCGTGAACTGGGCTGCTCGCCCCGCAGTGTCATTGCCTGCGGCGATGCGGAAAATGACCGCAGTCTCTTTGAATGCGCCGAACTGGCGGTCGCGGTGAGCAATGCCACCGAGGAGGTGCGGGCGCTGGCCGATGTGGTGCTACCGGCGCCGGACGGCGCGGGGGTGCGCGCCCTGGGCGAAGGGCTGTTGCGCAACGAACTGCCCGCCTATCGCCAGCGCCCCGAGCGCATGCTTCCCCTTGGCGAACGACCCGATCGCGCCCCCGTGCTGCTCGATCCCTTCTGGTTGCTTGACGGCACGCTGGCCATCGTCGGCGCCAGCGGCGGGGGCAAATCCTGGCTGGCCGGTCTGCTGGCGGAAGAACTGCTGCGCCGCGGGTACCAGATCTGCCTCATCGACCCCGAAGGCGACTACCGGACCATGCGCGCCTTCCCGCACACCCTGCTGCTCGGCGGCGCCAGCGCGCCCCTGCCCCCGGTGAGCGACGTCGTGACCCTCAGCGAGTACGCCGAGACGAGCCTGGTGCTTGACCTGTCGCTGGAGACGCACGAGCGCCGGATGAGCTACGTGGCCGGTCTGCTTCACGAACTGGGCTGCCTGCGAGCGCGCCATGGCCGGCCCCACTGGCTGCTGATCGACGAGGCCCAGAGCTTCTGCCTGTCGCCTGAGCACGATGCCGCAGCCGTCCTCTGCCGGCTGGTGCGGGAGGGGGGGGTGGGCATCGTCAGCTACCAGCCCGGACGCCTGCCGCGGGCCATCCTGCAAGCGATTGACCACTGGCTGGTGACCCGCCTCGTCGCAACCGAAGAGCAGGAGTGCGTCGCGGCCCACCTGGGGCGGTGCCCCGGCTGGGTCGAACTGGGGCCCTCCCTCGCCACGCTGCCACGCGGTCAGGCCTACCTGTGTGTGGGCAGCCGCTCGGCGAACCCGGCGCCGCCGCAACTGGTACAGTTTCGCACCCGGCCACGCACGGTTCCGCACATCCGGCACCTGCACAAGTACCTGCGGGCACCCCTGCCCTACGACAAGCGCTTCCACTTTCACGACGGGCAGGGACGCTACCTCGGAGAGAGCGCGGCAAACCTGTGGGAACTGCGCGCCGCCCTGGCCACGCTCCCACTTGACTCGCTGCGCTACCACGTGGAGCGAGGCGACCTGGAACGCTGGGTCACGCTGGTGCTGCGCGACCACGAGTTAGGACGGCAGATCGGCAAAATCACCCGGCGGCGCCTCGAGGGCGAGGCCCTCCGCCAGGCGCTGGTGGCGGTGGTCGGTGAACGCTACGATGAACTCGATAGTTTGATCTAGCCGCAATACGTTTCAACTAACAGGAGGTACGCGGTCGCCTTCCGGCGGGGAGGAGTGGATGGCCACAGGGCCTTCACCAATCGGTTGTTGCCCGCCCGCGGCGGAGGGCCGTAGGTGTTGCGCCAGGCTGCCTGGCCGCCGCGGGCGGGAACAGGGGGATGCGGGGAGGCTGCGCCTCCCCGCATCCCCTCCACCGCGTACGTCCTGCCCCCGCTGGGGGAGGTTGGGAGGGGGGCTGAAGCGCCGTATTCGCTTATTCGTAAAGGTATTGGGTCTAGAAGGGGTCTGGGGCAAACCGGTTTCCCCAGACCCCGGCCCGCGGGAGGGTCTGGGCGATGGAACTCGAACCAGCGCTGCTGAGCGCGTACCTCAGCCAGCACTTCGGAGCGCCGGTGGAAGTGCTGGAACTGGCTTCCCTGGGCGGAGCGGCGCCGCTGCCACCCGGTGAGCGCGCCCGGAACGGCCCGCTGAAGATCCTGGGCTACGGCGAACCGGTGCTGCTCAGCTATCGTGTGCGCGGAGAAGAACGGCGCGCCGTGCTGCACACCATGGCCGCCAACCAGTTCGGTCACGAGCGCCGCGCCGACCGCGCCGCCAATCTGATCCTGAGCTACGATTGCTTCAACGATCTGCCGCGCCACGTGCGCGCCCTCGACGTGGGTGTGCTCGATCCTGGCGGAGGCCTGCGCTCCATCGGCGCGGGCGAGGTGTTCCTCCTCACCGACTACGCTGAGGGACAGATCTATGCCGAAGATCTGAAACGCATGCTTGCGACCGGCGAGGCAAGTGAGGAGGACCTGGCGCGGGCGCGGGCGCTGGCCTTGTATCTGAGTGAGATCCATCAGGTCCGCCGCGACGAACCGGCGCTCTACCGCCGCCATCTGCGCGACGTGTTCGGCAGCGGCGAAGGGATTGCGGGCCTGATCGACAGTTACCCGCCCGACTATGCGCTGGCCCCGGCCGCCTGGCTGGAGCGCGTCGAAACGCGCCTGGTGGCCTGGCGCAACCGGTTGAAGGCCCACCCGGAGCGGCTCGCGCAGATCCACGGCGACTTTCACCCCTTCAATGTGCTCTTCAGCGCGGGGACGGCCTTCACCCTGCTCGACCGCAGCCGGGGACCCTGGGGCGAGCCGGCCGATGATGTGAGCGCGATGGCGATCAACTACCTGTTCTTCTCGCTGCAACGCTCCGGCGCCCTGGCATCGCCCTTTGATGAACTGTGGACCATCTTCTGGCAAACCTACCTGGCGCGCACCGGCGACGAGTGGCTGCTGCGGGTGGCGCAGCCCTTCCTGATCTGGCGCGCCCTGGTGCTTGCCAGTCCCCTCTGGTACCACGTGGCCGACGACGTGCGGCGCAGTCTGTTCCGCTTCATCGAGCGGCTGCTCGAAATCCCCGTCTTTGATCCCACGGAAGTGGGCGCATATCTGCGGTGAACCGGGCTCCCTCACGAACGTGAGATATGAAAACAGGCCCTTCACGGGAGGGTTTGGGAGGGCGTAGCCCTCCCAAGAACAACCTATCCAGCGTCGAGAAACGGCGCCTGCCGCAGGATGCGCTCCACGGCGACCTCGACCGGCTCGCGGTCGCTATCGACAATCACTTCGGCCGCGTCGGGCGGTTCGTAGGGCACATGCAGGCCCGGCAGATCGGTGATCTCGCCGGCGGCGGCGCGAGCGTAGAGTCCCTTCGGATCGCGCTCACGGCACACGGCGGGCGAGCAGCGCACCCAGACCTCGGCGAAGCGGGGCGCGAGGGCCAGCCGCGCCCCGGCGCGATAGGCGCGCCGGTGGGCCGTGGCGGCGACGATCACATTGGCGCCTTCCTGGTTCAGCAGGCGCGCCAGGGCCACCAGTTGGCCGTAGAACCGCTCACGGGCCGGCTCGTCGTAGCCGGCCTCCGGCGCGAGCACCGGGCGCGCCGCGTCGGAATCCAGCACCACGGCCGCAGTCCCGCGGCGCCACAGGCGCTCTTGCAGCCCACGGGCGAGCGTCGTTTTGCCCGCGCCAGGCAAGCCGGTCAACCAGATGGTCCATCCAGGGGGAAGAGGCACGCGAATGACTCTCTCCTCAGCCGTCCATGCGGCTCGCGCCGCACACCGACGGGATGAACGGGAGGGCAAAGCCCTCCCAGATCCTCCCACCGGGTGGGGGGATGGGGAAACCAGGTTTCCCCATCCCCTGCGCGAGGGCTGCGCCCTCACCTTCCCGGGGCGGTGGCGTGGAGAAACCCGGTTTCCCCACACCCCTCGCCGAGAGCGTATGTTCACGCCAGGCGGCGGGTAGGGTAACCCCGCGTTCCCCCATCTGAAAACCCGAGCACCACGGGGGAAAGGCCCATGTTCCCACCCCGTGGCGCTCTGTGGTCAACCGCACATCAGCCGATCACGCCGGAACCTGCGCAGGTCTGGCCTCCTCCTTGAGTTCGATCTTCCTGGGCTGCGGCGCGGCGATCTTGGGAAAGGCGATCTTCAACACGCCATCCGCGAACGTGGCCTCCGGCTTCTCCAGATCGACATACTCGGGGAGCGTAACCCGGCGCAGGAAGGCACCATAGTGCACCTCGCGGCGCAGATAGTGCTCCTCTTTAACCTCCTCGCTGGCGCGGCGCTCGCCCTTGATCGTCAGGGTGTTGCCGCTAAGGGTGACATCAATCTCCTCGCGCTTGATGCCGGGGAGATGCACTTCGACGGTGATCCCTGCATCGGTCTCGTAGACGTTCATCGCCGGCTGGTCGCGGAAGCCGGCCAACCAGTCGCTGCTCGGCCGGAGGAGGGCCTCGTCGAAGAAGCGGTTAAACGAATCGCGCAACGCCCGCATCTCACGGAACGGATCCCAGCGCTCAATCATTGTTGCATCCCTCCTTCCAGCCGCCGGGACAGGCACGGCCTCTGAAGCGGGAATGCGAGACAGTGACGGTGTAGCACTCGCGCGGCACGGCCCTGTGCCCGGCGGCTTTCTATGGTACACCCCGAGCGTTCTGCCTGTTCAGAACAAGCTCAATAGGCGCCAGGCAGCCCGCTCGCACCTACCAGAATTATAGCGCAACCAGGCGCACTGTCTACTCGTACTTCCCCGGGATGCGGCCCCGTAGTGATACGAGAGAGTGTGTAATACCATTTCCGATTGCAGATTTTGGATTGCAGATTGCCGCACATGGCGTCACGATGAGCGATGACGGCAACGACAATGCGGAACTGCCAACTGGATTTGGTATAACGTGCAAATAGTCCCTCGGAGGGGGGTGTGGGGAAACCGGGTTTCCCCACGCCCCCACCCGCGGGCGGGTTTGGGAGGGCAAAGCCCTCGAGCAGGGGGATGGGGAAACCGGGTTTCCCCATGCCCCCGCCCGCGGGCGGGTTTGCGAGGCGCAGCCCTCCCAGGAAGTAGTTTCTTTCATCCCGGCGGGGGAAGGCTGGGGAGGGGGCCGGCACCGTGCCCGCGGAGATGCGACGCGGGCGGGCCGCCCGCGGCTCCCGGGCCATGTGCATCGGGCGGTGTGCGCCCCGCGCATGGGGCCTATGGTCGTCCAGGCAACTGCTCGGGCGGGTTGAGGGGCAAAGCGGCGCGGATGCTCGTGCCCGCGCCGGGGGCCGAGGCGATCGTCAACGTGCCGCCGAGAAGCGCCACCCGCTCGGACATGCCCGACAGGCCGCTGGAGCGGTACGGGTCGAGGGCGGCGGGATCGAAGCCACGGCCCCGATCCTCCACCAGCACGTGCAACTGGTCGGTCTCGGTCCACACCCGGACCGTCACCTCGCTCGTTTCGGCGTGGCGGGCAACGTTGGTCAGGGCCTCCTGGATGATGCGGTAGACGACCAGTTCGAGCATGGGCGAGAAGCGCCGGTCGATCCCGACCTGGCTGAGATGGACCCTGACGCGGGTCTGGGCCGTGTAGCGTTCGGCCAGCCAGTCGAGGGTCGGGCGCAGACCCAGGTCATCGAGCATCGGCGGGCGCAGGTCGAGGGAGAGGTGGCGCACGCGGGCGATCAACTCGCCGACGGTGCGGCGGGCCTGCGCAAGGTAGGCGGCGACGGTGGCGGCATCGCCCTGGGGGTCAATCGAGAGCAGCAGCAGGTTGAGGCCGGTCAGCAACTGGCCGATCTCATCGTGCATCTCGGCGGCCAGAGCGCGCCGTTCGGCCTCCTGGGCCTCGAGCAGGCGCTGGGAGAGGGCGCGCAACTGATGGTGCCCGGCGTGCGGCTCAGCGGCGCGGAAGCGCGAGATGTCCACGCATGTCACCACCAGACCGTCGAAGACCGCCCCGGCGCCGCGGAGGGGCCGGAGGGCGACCAGGAACCAGCGCCCATCGGGATGGCGCGCCTCGCGCTCGACCGGCGCGAGCGTCTCACGCACGTGAAGGGCATCGCCACCCAGATCGATGGGCGCGAACGGGCAGGCAAGCTCATCCAGGGGCCTGCCCAGATCGGCAGGCTGGAGTTGCCACACGCCAACCGCCACGGGAGAGGCCCGGCGCAGCCGCAGATCGCAGTCCAGGACCAGCAGGCCAACCTCAGTGGCGGCCACCAGACGCGCCAGATCGGCTGCCTGGGGGCACGGGTTGCCGGCGGGATCATCGAGGGGCGGCAGCCAGGCCTGGGAAACGCTCACTTCGAGGGGCGCGGCGGGGCGGGCGGATTTGCGCGGGCGACGGGCCATGGCGGCCTCCTTTGCGCTCAGACGACCGGCACGTGCCCTCCGAGGCGTCCAGGGGCCGCGGCTAGCCTCGGGCAGCCCGGCGCCGATCACGACCGTATGGGCGGCGCTCAGGGGCGCAGCCTTGATGCACCCGGTGCGGCCCCGCTGGCTCGAGGCGGCCAGCAAGACGATCTGGCGGGCCGCGCGCACCAGGGCCTGCGTCAGTGTTCACATGTCTCCTGGGAGCGCGGGCAGCTTGCCGCGGAGACGCGACGAGGGCGGAAGGCCCGCGCTCCCGGGCGCGTGGGTTCCCCAGGTGTGAACAGGTACGAGCCTGCGTGATCTGGGCGATCGCGATCGGGGAGGTACGTGCTCAGATGTCTCCTGGGAGCGCGGGCAGCTTGCCCGCGGAGATGCGACGAGGGCGGAAGGCCCGCGCTCCCGGGCGCGAGGGTTCCCCCAGGTGTGAACAGCTATACCCCTCCCTACCGTAGCTTCGGTTGGGAGACATGGAGCGAAACCGCGCCTCAGATCTTCTTGATATCCTCTTTGCGCCCCGCTGCGGTAAGGCGCTGCTTGAGCAGATAATGATACACGCCGCCAGGGGTGCGCCGCCGGCTGCCATCGGCAGTGAGCATCCCGCCAGCCGCCTCGATCGCCAGCACCTCCTCCAGCAGGGCCTGGGCGGCCTCCACGCCGAGAATGGTGACCGAATTGTGGATCTTCTCGCGCGCGTGCGGGTCGGTCTCGCCGAGCGTCGTCGCGATCGTCTCCACGGTCTGCAGAAAGGCGCGCCGCTGTTGCCGCTCGGCGGCGGCGGCGCGCTTGAGGGCCTCTTCACGGGCCTGGCGCTCACGCAAACGACTACCGCGCATAGGGATCGCGCCTCCCTGGCACAGGTTCATTGCTGGGATACAGCTACAGCATTTCTCAGGTACGTTGACCATCATTCGCGTCTGCCATACTGCTCCGCCCTCCCGCAGGCTGCGAGCCTGCGGGAGGGTCATTGTGCAACCCTGGGCATGGTTCGAAACCTGCGGTTTGCGCTTGACCGTCTGGCGGGGAGGTGTGGAGGGGCCTGGCCACTCCACACCTCCCCCGTGGTCCCGTGTCGAGGCAAACGGTCACGTGCGTTTGAAGCATGCCTTGCCCCAAAAAGGTTCAACCTTTCTGGGAACTGCTATAGCGTTGCGACTGACGCATATCATACGACATGGCGCGGAGTTGCTCAACTTTCCCGGCTGCTGTCGCAGGGCTAGTGCAAAGTCCTTGGGGCGTTGCCCCAAACCCCAGTTTTTGGGTGTGCGCGGCGGCTTTGCCGCCGCGCACACCCAAAAAGAGTATCGCGGGGGCGGCGGAGCCGCCCCCGCACCCCCACCGGAGGTGACTTTGCAAGAGCCCTGGCTGCTGTCGGAGGCGCGGCGCGCTGGCCATTGAAGACCGATGCTATGATGCGCTCTGTCATTGCGTCTTATGGAGCAGCGGGGCGCCTCTCCACCGCGTGCGTCCTGTTATGGAGCCATCCATGCCCCATACCTCTCCGGTCAAGTTGTGGTAAGCTAGGGCCACGCAAACACCAGCGCCCCACAAGACGCGGGGCGAACGCGATCAGGCCGCGGAGCGACCGCAAGAGCCAGCCCTGGCCGACCAGCATGGCCGCCGTCCCGACGGCCGTCACCTCGCCCCTGCCTGGCCGGTGAGCATGGCCGACCCCAGGGCCGTATCCGTAGCAGAGCGCCCCTATGCAGCAATCTCTCGAACTGACCCTGACGACCCTGACCCCCCTCTGGACCGGCGGCGTGGACGGAACCACCGACCGGCTGCACGAAAGCGGTCTGATCGGCAGCCTGCGCTGGTGGCACGAGGCGATTGTGCGCGGGCTGGGCGGGGAGGCGTGCGATCCGAGCCGGGGCGAATGCACCTTCAACGCTGAGAAGTATCAGCAATCCTCAGCCAGCGTCCTGTCGCAACGCCTGCGCGATGCGGGACTGTGCGATGCCTGTCAACTCTTCGGCGCGACCGGATGGCGGCGACGGTTTCGCCTGACGGTGGTTGATGACCAGACGCAACCTATCTGGGCAGGGCATCAACCGCTCTACATCCGCCCTCCTGATCGCGCGCGGGGCTGGTTCTTGCCGCCGGGGCGCATGGGAACCTTCACCGTGCGCCTGACCGGCGATACGGAGGCAGTGCAGCGGATTGCGGCGCTGCTCATATTCCTGGAACAGTGGGGGAGCCTGGGCGCTAAACCACAGCTTGGGTACGGTGCATTTCGTATAGATAATCGTGAAGATGTGCTTGCCGTGGCAAAGCAGGCGAACTGGAATACGATTTCAGTATCACAGAGCGCGAGTGCCGACCCTGATCTGCGGCAATTCCTGTTCTTCCGGTTCGATTTCACTCCTAGGCAGCCGGGCTGGTGGACAAACATCCCAGGGATAAGTCGCGTTAGCATTCAGGTGCAACCATTGGTACAGCACTACAACATCGTACCGGTAACGCCAGCTTTGAAAAACGCATGGCGGTTTGGTCAAAAATGGAATCGTGCTGATGAGCAAACGATATTCGGCGCTGCACTTCCCAATCGTCAACGAGGACGAATAGTAGCAACATGGGCATACCTCGACCCCGGTAATAACCGGTGGTGCGTTCACGGCTGGGCGTGGTTGCCTGCACAATCGCAAACAGCGAGTATGCTGACGCAGACGTTAGGTAACGCAACAACCTGGAATCAGACGTTGAATGTACAGGGGACACTGACCCAACAACGTCCGCGAACAACTCAGGATGTGCGGCAACTGCTATAGGGGGCACTGCAATGCTTCAATCTCTGACCATCCACCGCTTTCGTGGTATTCGCGAGGGCGTGATCAAGAACTTGCGGGCGATCAATGTCTTGATCGGTCCGAACAACAGCGGCAAGTCCGCGCTGCTGGAATTGCTCTACCTCGGCGGCTTGAGCAGACGAACCTGCCAACTCATTACCGAAACCATTGAGCCTCCCGTTCACGCGGCGACAACGCTCGTCGCGCGAGATTTTCTCTCGTATGCGCCCACTGAACGGCTGCGCCGGCGCCATGGCTATGCGGTGCGTGAGACGGATTTCTTCTTGATCGATCTGGACAAAGAACAGCTAAGGGAGTATCCATGATTGAACGCATCATTATTCACCGCTTCCGCGGTATTCGACAGGGACACATTGACCGTCTGCGGAAGGTTAATCTGTTCATTGGCCCAAATAACAGCGGCAAAACAGCACTGCTAGAATTACTGTATCTGAGTGCGACGTGTGGGCGTCCTGCAATCTTTATCCGAGAGGATCTCTTACCAGATGAGACCGGCACGCTCCCGGCACGAACGGCACTGGCGCGCGATTTCTCAGGACATCCGCCGTTCCAGCGTTTACGCCAACGTCACGGCAAACGTGGCGAGTGGAAGGACAATCCGGCCACGCTTACGCGAGAACGGGGAATAGCAGTGCGCCTCGACTTGCTAAAGAAGGACGTTCGTGCGCCGGATGTGCCATGGGCGGAGTTTCGTCTGGAACCTCCGCTACCGGAATG
>Ga0209162_1000839_pt1 | contig 32442 bp, 26 predicted proteins | sample YNPNPMetaG_FD_187121 | JGI IMG/M metagenome (GOLD analysis project Ga0209162, IMG submission 187121) | Anoxygenic and chlorotrophic microbial mat microbial communities from Yellowstone National Park, USA - YNP NP MetaG (SPAdes) (version 2) ...
CCGAGGCCTCGAGGTTCTGTATCTGCGTCTCCACGATATCCCCCGGCGGGAGCTGGATGATGATAAAAGCAAGGACCGAGATAAGAAAGAGCTGTGGGATCGTCCGCAAGAAGCGCATTATTATATAATTTAACATCTGACCCCCTTCGCAAGTGCAGGCAGCTTACTCGTGACGGGCAATGGCTGTATATGCCCGGGCCTTCTCACAATACCGCGCTGACCGGAGTTGCCCTCGTCGGACCGGCACGTTGGCACAGACCGACGCACGGCGCGAAGCGCCTTAAGAGGCCGATTCCATTGGGCGCAATCACCTCTGGGAGATTGAGAGCCTATCCGAAAAACGTAATTCCTATGCATCGGTAGGCAGCATAGGGGTGCCGCCTGTACGGTTTTTCGGATATGGTCTGAGAGCAACTGCGCTCTTAATCATTATCCCATAAAGCCGTAGTTTTTTCAAGGCAACCGCCGGACACAGACAGCACAGGTAGCACGAGATCCGTACCATCCGTGTTCAAGAGGTATAGGGAATTGAACAGCCGATCAGCTCGTGGGGGACTGAACGGCGTTGCCAGCCTGGCGTCAAAGAACTACCGGACGCAAGCCCGCAACGAGCTTACATCCGGTAGTTCTTGCTAATTGTGGTGAGGCCTAACCCCGCTGACCGCCTTCATAGAAGAAGGCTGCCGGATGGTAGGTGTTGATGCCGTAGGTATCCCATCCGATGGGTACCTTCGGCCGCGGCAGGTTGCGCATATTCTTGTTGATGATCAGCGGGCATGGGCTCTCGAGCACGATACCGATGGACAGCGGGTTCTCGGCCAGGTAGTCGAAGATCTTTTGCCCGATCTTGACACGCTCCTCATCGTCCACGACCGACCGCATCTCGTCAACCCACGCGAACAACTGCTTGATGGGCTCCGGCGGCTCGGGCAGGCCCGTCTTATCGGCGGCAGCGTACCAGCGCTGCCAGGCTGCCGAAGCGCCACCCTGAGCGGCATCGGCCGTGGGGACGTACCATTGCATCTGGAGCGGCAGGAGCATGTCGGTGCAGCGGTCGGCGTGCCAGACACCCACGTGGATCTCATCGGCCAGCATCCTCTGGTTATACAGCGACTCGTCAATCTCCTTGGTCGTCGCGTCAATGCCGATCTCGCGCCAGTAGGTGCAGACCATCTCGGTGAACTCGTGGACCGAGGCGCCGACGCGGATACCGCAGTGCTCGATGTTGTAGGTGAGGCGCTTGCCGTCCGGCCGCAAACGGTAGCCCTCGCTATCCCGCTTGTCCAGCCCCATCTCATCAAGGAGCTTGTTGGCCAGCTCGGGATCATACTGCGCCCACGCCGTGCCGTACTTTTCCTTGTAGTACTTGGAGTTGGGCATCGGTGCCAACTGCCCCATGCGGGCCAGGCCGTAGAAGAGGGCCTCGTTGATCTCGTTGCGGTCAATGGCCACCGAGAGCGCCTTGACCCAGTTGGGATGGTTGACGATTTCCTCCAGCACCGGGTCGTTGGGCAGGGTGTGGCGAGGGAAGAGTGTGTAGCGGTCGGTCATGCAGGAGAGATAGTCACCGACCACATAGTGACCCCGCTCCCGGTTCTCCATGTATAGCGGGTACTTGGCAATGGTCACGTCGTGCATGCCTATCCAGTCTATCTCACCCGCGATCATCTTCACGTCCATAGTCTCGGTCTTGGCCAGGTACTCCAGCCGGTGCGTGTCAATGTACGGCAACTGGTTGCCGGCCATGTCAACCTTCCAGTAATAGGGGTTGCGCTCGAAGAGGACCAGCCCCTCCGCCGGATAGTCTACCGGAACCCAGGCTGCCAGTGTCGGGAAGCCCTTCGCGTACGTCGGGAACTGCCAGATGTTCATACCCCACTGGACGAAGCGGTTGATCACGTTCTCCCAGGTCTCCACCCCCAGCTCGTCCATCATTTTCTTCAGGGCTTCCTCGCCGGCGTACTTGATGTGGTAATCCTTCAGGAAGTGCTTGGGCATGAAGGGCCCCTCCGCCGGATAACCGCCTGGATGACGGGTGAGCAGGTGAGGGAAGATACCGAAGGGATAGTCGAACTTGACGCGGAAGGTGTAGTCGTCAATGATCTCGATGGTGGGCCACTGGTTCTGGATACCGGCGAACGCCTGGCCAACCCAGCCCAGGCCCTCGACCGTTGCCCAGTCGTTCCACCAAAAGTCCACGTCCTCAGTGGTGAGCGGATGTCCGTCTGACCACTTCATCCCCTTGCGCATGTGGATCGTGTAGGTCGTACCGTCCTCTGAGCCCTCCCAACTCTCGATCATGTTGGGCACCAGCGTGCGCAGGTCTATGTCCGAGTACTGGAGCATCCGGTCGGTATACCAGTCGTAGGTATCAACTGACCAGACGGTATCAAAGTGGATCATGCGCACCTCGCCGCCGTAGACGCCGATGGCCTCACGCCCACCGACCACGAAGGGATTCACCGGCAACCGCTCGTCCACGGGTGGCAGCTCCCCGGCCTTAACTTTGGCCTCCAACGAGGGCGCCTCTCCCCAGCCCTTGGGCACTTCCACCTCGACGGTCACCTTGACTTCCTGGGGTACAACCTTGGTGACCTCTACGGGGACCGTTTCTTTGATCACCTGAGGAGTGGCAGGTGCGGCACAGGCTGTAGCTACAGCTCCAAGTGTAGCGGCTGCCGATAGCTGTAAGAACTCACGACGCTTTAACTTTCTTTGCTCCATCTTTCCTCCTCCTGCTGGGATAGATATACTCGATCTGGCCCCTTGCCAGAAACCACAATTAACTTACCACAAATGTTACAACAAATCTACTACTTTTGGGACAAACTTTGGGATTTTTGGGACAGATTTATCCGCGATCCTGTTGTCCTGCTGCATCAGGCGGTATTCACAACAGGTCTGGCGTCAGGTTTGCACGCAAGTGTGAGATACACATAACTGGATTCCGCGCGTCGTTCCCACCCGCCGCACCTGCCGGACCATAGTCGGGCGCGGGTTGTGACCCGCGCTGCACAGTTGTGGGCGCCGCACCGGGAACACAAAGATTGCAGGATAACTGCGAGCAGTTGTCCTGCGCTGTGACCATCCGTGACGACGTCAGACGTGGTCCGGGGACCGGCACGGGCTGGAGGTGGCGCAAAATATGACGCGCGTCTGCCTGCATACCTTGTTGCACTGCTGGCGGGCTTTGTGTTATAATATTTATTGCTATCTGGGGTAACCTCACACCCCTGGATTGTGAGGCTGGGGCAATGCCCAGAAGATGCGCACTTAAGGAGGGTTCAAATGGCGGCCAAAAAGGTTTTGATGCTGGTGGGTGACTTCGCGGAGGATTATGAGGTTATGGTGCCTTTTCAGGCCCTACAGATGGTTGGCCACATTGTCCATGCTGTCTGTCCAGGTAAAAAGGCGGGAGATAAGATACGCACGGCGATCCATGATTTCGAAGGGGATCAGACCTACAGCGAGAAGGTGGGGCATAACTTCACTTTGAATGCCACGTTTGAGGAGGTGGATGCTGCCCAGTACGATGCGCTGCTGATTCCGGGGGGCCGGGCGCCTGAGTACATCCGTCTCGACGCTAAGGTGATTCAGATAGTCAGGCACTTTGTGGAGGCGGACAAGCCTGTAGCTGCCATTTGCCATGGCCCGCAGGTGCTGGCTGCTGCAGGTGTCCTGGCAGGCAAAAAGTGCTCCGCTTATCCTGCGGTCGGGCCGGATGTGAACAATGCGGGTGGGATATGGGTTGATGTGGGCTATGATAAAGGCTTTGTTGATGGCAGGCTGGTCACCGCGGCTGCCTGGCCTGCCCACCCTGATTGGCTGGCGAAGTTCCTGGAGGTGCTGGGTACCAGGATCGAACTGTAAGGTATTTCCCGGGTGACGAGTGTGAGGGGGCGAGATATGCCTCGCCCCCTATTTATTGGACCACTGCTGATCCGCCTGCTGCCGGCACCCGTCAGAAATATCGTCGCGGGGGCAGTCCGGCGGATCACCCTGACCGGCTTCAAAGGCGCCGGTCGCAACAAAGTTGCATAATCTCTCCATTGCATTCTGTAGCCGTTCCTTCGGTGCAGTAACGGAAAGGCGTATATACCCCTCACCGGCCGGCCCGAAGAATGTTCCCGGGGCCGCCACAACCCCCGTCTCCTCCAACAACTTCAGCGCAAACTGCTCCGACCCCCATCCCCGCGGCACCTGTGCCCAGACATACAAAGACGCACGTGGGCGCGTCGTCTCCATCCCTGCCCTCTCCAGTGCCCTTATGACTATCTCCATTCGTTCCTGATAAATTGCGTTGCGTCGGGCGATCCATGCCTGGTCTGTGGCGAGTGCCCGGGCTGCAGCCTCCTGTACCGGATGGAACATCCCGGAGTCCACATTAGACTTAATCGTGGCCAGGGCTGTTATGGCATCTGTGTTACCCACCGCCATGCCGACCCGCCAGCCTGGCATATTGAACGTTTTGGAAAGGGAGTTAAACTCCACTGCTACCTCCTCCGCGCCGCGCACCTGCAGGATGCTGGGGGCCCGATAGCCGTCGTAGCACACATCACAGTATGGAGCGTCATGGCACAGCAGCAACCCGTGGCGACGGGCAAAGTCAACCGCCTGCGCAAAGAACTCAAGGTCGGCTGTCGCGCCGGTGGGATTGTTGGGATAATTCAGCCACATCAGCGCTGCCCGGTCGGCAATCGCAGCGGGGATGGCATCAAGGTCGGGGAGGAAGCCATTTTCTGCCAGCAGCGGGAAGGTGTACACCTCTGCACCGGCAAGGAGCGCTCCCATTGTGTAGGGGGCATAGCCCGGATCGGGCACGAGCACCAGGTCACCAGGGTCCAGGCAGGCCATCGCCATGTGGACGATCCCCTCCTTGGAGCCAATGAGTGGCAGGACCTGAGTGTCCGCATCCAGTGTCACGCCGAAACGTTTTTCGTAGTAGCCAGCGATAGCCTGACGCAGCACAGGCAGCCCCCGATAGCTGGAGTACCCATGGTGATGCGGGACGCGAGCGGAGCAGGTCAAAACCTCGATCACCTCTTCTGGTGGAGGCAGATCGGGGTCACCCATATCCAGGCGGATCACATCCAGGCCTCGCTTACGGGCCATCTCAACGTGGCCTGTCCAACGTGCAAAAGGGTAAGGGGGTAGAGCGGCGAGACGCGCGGTTCGCTTCATTGTGCACCGTCCAGATAATCCAGCAGGGCGGTAAGCCCCAACAGGTAGCTGCGCCAGCCGAACCCACAAATCTGTCCCACGCACACCGGCGCGATGAGCGAAACGTGGCGGAATGGCTCGCGGGCGTGGATGTTGGATAAATGTACCTCGACAGCGGGCAAGTTTACACCGGCGATGGCGTCGCGCAGGGCTATACTGGTATGGGTGTATGCGGCGGGATTGAGCAATATACCGTCAGCCCAACCGCGTGCTGTGTGGATGGCGTCTATCAACTCCCCCTCGTGGTTGGACTGAAGAATACGCAACTGTGCGCCGCGTGACCGCGCGCAGGCTTCGAGTGCTGCGTTGATCTCATCAAGTGTGGCATGCCCATATGTCTCCGGCTCCCTGCTACCCAGCAGGTTCAGGTTAGGGCCATGCAGGACAAGTATTCTGTGGCCTCTCTCAGGATGTTCCATCAGGTGGCTCCCATTTCCAGCAGCACAGAGCGTACAAGCTCCGCAGGTACGTCTTCTCTGATCTCAACTTCTCCGACGGCGCGGGGGAGCACCCAGCGCAAGTTTTTTCCCCGCTTCTTTTTGTCGTGGGTCATCGCCTCGAACACCGAGTCAACCCGGTAGGGAGGGCAATGCACGGGAAGCCCCCATGCAGCCAGCAGGTCTGCAATATAATCGGGCAATGCATGGTCAGCCAGGCCCAGGGCCAGGCTGATGCGTGCTGCTGCGACCATGCCGATGCTGACCGCCTCGCCGTGGCGCATGGTGTAGCCGCTCAGCCGCTCCAACCCATGGGCAACGGTGTGGCCCAGGTTAAGTACGGCCCGACGTCCCTGCTCAAAGGGGTCCTCTTCGACGATAGCGATCTTGACGCGCAGAGCCTCTGCAATGTGCGACGGGCCGATAGTCTGATCGGCTGTCTCCAGCCCGGTCAGGAGGCCGGGGGCAGCGATGATGCCATGTTTGATCACCTCTGCCATTCCAGAGCGGAACTCCTCGACGGGCAGGGTGGCCAGCACAGCCGGGTCAATCAGCACCGCCTGGGGCTGTTTGAAGGCGCCGACCAAGTTCTTGCCTTGGGGGAGGTCAACGCCTGTTTTGCCGCCCACGCTGGCATCCACCATAGCGAGTAACGTGGTGGGAAGCTGCACAAAGCGCACGCCGCGCATAAAAGTGGCTGCTGCGAAGCCGGCTATGTCCCCGATGACGCCCCCTCCCAATGCCAGCACCGTATCGGCGCGGCCCAGCGCCCCGTCGAGGAACTGGTCGTACAGCCGGGCGACTGTGGCGAGCGTTTTGTATTGCTCGCCGTCGGGAACTATGCAGGCGAAGGGGCACAGCCCCGCCGCGCACAGCGATTTTTCGACCTGCGCAATGTAGAGTGGCGCGATGGTGGCATTTGACACAACGGCCACCCGGCTGCCTTCAGCCGCGCCTGCTGCCCGGACCACTCCGCCGATATGTTCCAGCAGTCCGGTGCCTGTGTACACCGGGTACGTACCGCCCGGGTAGTGAACGGTGAGTGTGATGCTCTGGGCGATTTTGAGCACCTGTCTGACCACCTGTTTAACCGGGAGATTGGTGGTGTCCACCTGCCATGGTATGGCCATATACGCCTGGCGACGCGCTTCCAAAAGCCGCTCGATTTCTGCACGTGGATCAGGGACTTTCAACAGCGGGCGCTTCGAATCGTTGCCTACGCGGCGCATAATCTCGGCCGGCGTGGCGGTCAGGCAGATCACGATGCCGCTTTCCATCATCAATGCCCGATTGGCCGGGTTAACCAATGTCCCGCCACCGGTAGAGATTACCAGTCCCCGCTGCCCGCTCAATTCCCTGCACAGCTCCGACTCCATACGTCGGAAGGCCTGCTCTCCTTCCTCAGCGAAGATGCAGGCTACAGGCTTACCGGCCCTTTTCTCGATCTCGGTGTCCATATCCACGTATGGCCGCGCCAGCCGTCGGGCTACTTCCCTGCCCACCACGCTCTTACCGGTCCCCATAAAGCCTGTGATGACGATATTATCCATTTTGTCGCTACTTCAGGTGATTGGCTTCGTCTGAGAGGAGCGCTGGCATATGGGGATGGCACCGGCCGCAACCGACATAGGGGTCTTTGACCTCAACCTGATGTTCAACGCAGACCGCATATACCCTGACGCGCCGCATCAGTCCAAACCACTGTCTGACTATCTGTGCCTCCAGTGCCATGTTGGGACAGGCATTGGCCCGCAGTATGCCGGGAACGGGACAACTTTTGCATAAAGATGGCTCCCACCTTTCCGGGGTAGGGCTGCGCCTGAGAAGCCGACACTCCTGGGTGGAGTGTCCACGGTGGAAGTCGGCATAATAGTATGGACAGTCGGTGCCGGCGGGAGTGCGCATCACTTACACCCGGGTGACATAAGCACCGGTACGGGTGTCCACGCGAATCACGTCACCCACCTCGACAAAGAGTGGAGCCTGGACCTCCAAACCGGTCTCCACTTTAACCTTTTTCGTCACGCTGGTTGCGGTGTCACCGGCAATTGCCACCTCCGCCTCGATCACCTTCATATCCACAGTTGTGGGCAGCTCGACGTCCAGCGCTTCTCCTTCGTAGCTTGTCAGTATCAGCTCCATCCCTTCTTTGAGAAAGGGTATTTGCTCCTCCAACACAGCGGCTGGAAGGGCGGTCTGTTCGTAGGTCTCGGTGTCCATAAAGTAATACAGGTCACCATCGTTGTAGAGATACTGGACGCCTCGCCGCTCAATGCGGATATCTTCAACCCGGTCACCGGAAATAAAGTTGTGCTGGATAATTGCCCCGGTGCGCAGATTGCGCAGTTTGGTGCGGATGATAGCGTTTCCCCGCCCTGGCTTATAATGCTGGTATTCCAGTACTTTATACAATTCGCCGTCCATTGTGAAGGTGACACCTTTGCGCAACTCATTGACATCAATCATACAACTCTCTCCTCCTGCCAGACTTTTGGGATGGTTCTCCCTGCATTATACCTGTTCTCTCGTAACCGTCAACCGTGTGCACCACGGCACCAGACTCACCCAACCTGCTCCTTGCTGCCCGCTGGATTGCCAACAGCCCCATAGCAGCATACTGCGCGGCACGGGCAGGTGAACCGTGTGGGCCGGATACCATCCCCAGCCTGCCTGCTGCCAGCGCCAGACGCACGGACACCGTCGCGCGCGTCTCTGACGCCGACCTGCGGCTGTGACTATAAACACCTGCAGGGGAGAGGTGAGCCATCCCGCCTGACTGTCGGGCATTTGCCCGATCAGCGCCAGAACCACAACACTGAGCACCACCAGCCAGTGCAACCGAACCTGTGCCGGTTGGACCTTTTGTGGTAGACTGCATATAAGCCAACCTCCCGAAAGAGTGAAGTCACGGTACATTGTACACCCTTTCGCAGGTTGGCTCAATCCATTATGGGCAGACGGAGGCAGCTTTTTGAACCCTTTTACGGAGCGCTATGCCCCGTTTTGCCCACCTGTATGTCCCCGGCGTGATACGCTCACCATCAGGCCCTGAGACCTGCGGTTTGCCGCAGTCGCTTGCGCTATTCAAGCAAGCGTGCTATGATACCCAGCGTCTGGTAAGAACATGCGCTTTGCTCGTTCATCCGGCTGGCAGGCTGACCGCGTCAGCCGGGGGAAGTTGCGACAGACCACCTTGCTTACGCCAGGGGAGTTATCTATGAACACTGATGTGCGAGGACGCTACTACGAAGAGTTCGAGAGCGGGGAGACGATGGAGTCCCCCGGCCGCACCGTAACAGAAACTGATGTGGTGCTCTTCGCCGGTCTCTCCGGCGACTACAATCAGCTCCACACCGATGCCGAATTTGCCCGCACCACATTCTTTGGTGAGCGCATCGCCCACGGATTGCTGGGGCTGTCCATCGCCAGCGGGCTGGGCTCGCGGATGGGCTTCCTCGAGGGCACTGCTCTGGCCTTTCGGGGACTGGAGTGGAAGTTCAGCGCCCCTATAAAAATCGGCGATACGATCCGGGCACGCTTTGAGGTCGTGGATAAAAAACCGATGCCCCGGCTGGGTGGCGGGCTGATCTACTTCAAGGTCACCATCCTGAACCAACGGGACGAGACCGTTCAGGCCGGTACCTGGGAGATCATTGTCAAAAGCTCTGCCACCTGATCCTGGCTTACTGAGCCACTAAATGTTGCCCCCGTATCTCCACACGTTCTCTATTCCCACACCGTTTCCGGTGGGGCCGGTAAACGTATACCTGGCTGAGGGCGAGCCGCTGACGCTGGTGGATACCGGCCCGCACTATACCCCTGCGCAGCAGGCACTGGAAGAAGCCATGGCCGGCCTCGGTTACCGCATTTCTGATTTGCAGCGCATTGTGATCACCCACGCCCATGCCGATCATTACGGCCTGGCAGCCAGGCTGGCAGAGATCTCCGGTGCCGAAGTGCTTGCGCATGCGGCCAGCCTGCCGTGGCTTGGCGATGAGGATGGCGCGCGCCGCCTGGCTTTCTACGCGGAGGTAATGATATGGGCCGGCGTCCCGCGGGAAATGCTCACCAACCTGGCCAGCCTCAGCACGGGCACCGGTCGCTACGCCAGGCCGATTGTTCTGACTCGCACATTCGCGGATGGTGAACGTATAAGCCTGGGTGGTGAGGAATGGAGAGTGCTCCATACCCCGGGCCACGCAGGGGGGTTGATCTGCCTGTATCAGCCCGACCGTCGGGTACTGCTCTCCAGCGATCATCTGCTACGCGATATTTCTTCCAACCCCATCCTGGAACCGCCAGACCCGGGTGAAAGCAGGTGGCCCCGGCGTCTGGTCGAATATATGAATCAGTTAAACCGTGTGGCTGCCCTCGATCTTGTCCTGACTCTGCCCGGCCACGGCCCCCCGCTTACCGATCACCGCGCTCTGATCAGGGAACGGCTCGCCTTCCACGAACAACGCGCAGCACGTATCCTGGATTTACTGCGGGCCGATTCCCTTACCGCTCACGACATCGCCAGGACAATCTTCTCCACACACGATGTAGTAAACTATTTCCTGGCCCTCTCTGAGGTGATCGGCCACCTGCAATGGCTGGAGGTTACAGAGCGAGTTGCCTGCCAGGAGGTTGAGGGCGTAGCTTACTGGCAGGCTATCTGATGTCACGCACAGCGCCGCGGTTCTGCGTCCCCGGGCTGCGGGAAAACTATATTTAACTCAAGGAGAAGGAGGCAATGTCACAGGAAATTTACGGAGAAGAACGCGAGGTCAGGCACGCTGGTGGGGTGGCGATTGACGGAGCACCGGTAGCTTATCTCATTGCTCTGGCGGCAGCGGTGGCCGCTCTCTCATTCATTCCGTTCTCGGTGATCCTGGCTGCCGGGGGAAGTTTTCCCCTGAGTCAGGGCATCTACGGGCTGGTGGGCTGGATTCTGGGGCCAGTCGCGGGCGGTATCGCCTGTGGCATTGGCCGCCTGATCGGCGTTTTCGTGGCGCCTCACACGGCCGGGCCGGTACCGCTTGCCTCCGTGTGGGGGGCAGCCATCGCCAGCCTGGCCGCAGGCACCATGTCCACTGACAGGTCCACTGACAGGACGGAGTGCACCTCCAGCCGCCGTTGGTGGTGGATACCTCTGTCAGCATTCTTCGTGATCGAATTTCTGCTCTTTGTGGGGAGGGCAATCCTGGTGAATGGGGTGAGTGTCCGGGTAGCACTGCTCAACTCATTCGTGAACTGGTCGGCCATCCTGCTGTACGTGCTGCCCACCCGCATATTGATCGCCCGTCTGATCAACAGCAGAAATGTCGGTGCGTTAGCGGCAGGTCTCTTCCTTGGCACCTGGATGATCGCCGGCCTTTCCCATCTCAGCGTGACCGTCATCCTTTACTATATTCTGAACTGGCCGCCCGAAGTGTGGGCCACGCTGATCCCGATCATTCCGATGGAAAATCTGTTCCGCAGCCTGGTCGGGGCCGTGATCGGGACCGGTGTTATCGCCGGCCTGCGCGCTACTGACCTGGTACGGCCAAAGAACGCGCTCTATTAAGAGCCTGTCAGAAAAACCTCCCGCCGCCCGGGCAGACCGATCCAGACCGCTCCGGCCAGGGCCACAACCCGGTCGGGGCGGTCTGACATAAGGGGACATGTATGGAACAGCCTGAGTTGCTGGTGCGGTTCGAGGAAGTATCCTACATCTATCCTCACTCAACGCGCCCGGCTCTGCGTAACATCTCGCTTGAGATAAGGCGAGGCGAGTTCATTGGCCTGATCGGAGCGACAGGAGCGGGCAAGACCACGCTGTGCCTGACGCTGAATGGGATCATACCCCAGTTTTATGGTGGCCGCTTCTTCGGTCGGCTCCGTGTGGCAGGAATGGATACGCTTGAGCATCCCACCAGGCAGTTGGCCCGCCATGTGGGCATGGTCTTTCAGGACCCGGAGAGCCAGCTTGTTGCCAACTCGGTTGAGGATGAGATCGCCTTTGCCCTGGAGAACCTCCAGGTGCCGCGCGATGAGATGCGCGCCCGCATCTCACATGTCTTACAGGCAGTACGCCTGGATGGGTACGAGCGTAAGCATCCTCACGAACTCTCCGGCGGTCAGAAACAACGTCTGGCCATCGCTGCTGCGCTGGCGATGCGGCCGACGCTGCTGGTACTCGATGAGCCGACCTCCCAACTGGACCCGGTGGGCGAACAGGAGGTCTTTTCCGTGGTGGGAGAGCTAAACCGGCAGTTGGGTATGACGGTACTGATGGCCGGCCATGCGGCGGAGCGCCTGGCCGAATACGCCACTCGCATCATCCTGCTCTCTGCGGGGGAGCTGGTCGCCGTCGGCACTCCGGATGAGATATATTCCCAAATCGAATTGCTGGAGCGTCACCATCTGCGCCCACCCCAGATCGCCAGCACATTCTATCTGATCGGCAGGGCAGGCCGGCCTGTGGACCGGCTTCCCGTGTGCATGAGGGACGGCCTGCAAGCGCTGGATGCTCTCTGTGGCCAATGCGAGCTTTCCCCTTCGCCCGTCACGGCCGATTACACAACTGCGGAGGGCCCCGCCGTCATTTCCGTGCGCGGCCTTAAGTATACCTACCCCGATGGCACGCAGGCACTGAGCGGCGTCTCACTGGAGATCCGGGAAGGCGAATATGTGCTCATCATCGGGCAAAACGGCGCCGGCAAAACCACGCTGATCAAGCACTTTCTCCGCCTGCTGGAGCCCGCGGAAGGGGAGGTGTTGATCGGCGGAGTGGACACCCGAAAATTCACAGTAGGTGAGCTGGCGCGGCGTGTGGGCTACGTGGGCCAGAACCCGGATCATCAGATTTTTAGCGCCACTGTAAAAGATGAGGTCTCCTTCGCGCTCCGCCACCTGGGATACCCGGCTGCAGAGATCAGGGCGCGTACACAGGCCAGTCTGGAAGCAGTCGGACTTTTGGGGGTGGAGGATGTACATCCGCTGGCGCTCACCAGGGGCGAGCGGGCGCGGGTTGTGCTCGCTGCCGTCCTGGCGCTGCAGCCGGAAGTGATCGTTCTGGACGAGCCGACGACAGGACAGGATTACCAGGGGGCAAAGTCCATCCTGGACATCACCCGGGAACTGCACCGAGAGGGCAAAACGGTGATCGTGGTCACTCATCATCTCTACATGATGCCCGGGTACGCCAGGCGCGTGCTCGTGATGGGGCGGGGAACGCTTTTGCTGGATGCCCCAATCCGTCAGGCGTATCACCAGGTGAATGTGCTCGCGTCCACCTTCCTGGAGCCTCCTCAAGCCGTTCTCCTGGCCAGGGAAATAGGGAAACGCATCGGCGGTGAACTCCCGCTGCTCACACCCGAAGAGGTGGCGGCCTGTTTTATCGGAGTAAACGCGTATGATCGGGCTGCAGAGAGCCAGACGTGACTCTCTCCTCACGCACCTCGATTTCCGCTCCAAGCTGTTGATGATCGCGGTCATCAGCCTGGTAGCCTTCGTCTGGGAAAGCCCGGTGGCGCTGGCCGCGTTTGCCCTGGCTACCGTTATCGCCTCCCTGATGACCGGCATCGAAGCCGCCTACATCGGGAGGATCGTCCGGCTGATGATGCCGTTCTATGCTCTGCTCCTGATTACCCACGGGTTCTGGAACACCCAGCAGGTCAAGATATTGACGGGGAGGGAAACGCTGACGCCGCTGTTTACCTTCCCATCCCACTGGCCGCTCGTCGGCGGCGGAGGGATGTCGGTCGAAGGGCTGGCTTACGGCTGGGCGGTTATTTTCAAGACCATCGTTTTGATGCTGACCCTGCCCCTGGTAATCTTCACCACCGATGTGAACCAGATGATGGTGGGACTGGTGCGGATCGGCGTCCCGTACAGACTGGTCTTCATCCTCTCTTCCACACTGCGCTTCTTCCCGCTCCTTTTTGGAGAGGCGCAGGCGATCATCGAAGCCCAGCGTCTGCGAGGACTGGAGCCAGGGCAAATGGGGCCCTTACAGCGGGCACGCGTTTACGCGCGGATCGCCATCCCTCTGATTCTGGGGGCGATGGTCAAATCGCAGCAACTGGAAATAGTGCTCCAGGCCCGGGCATTCACGGGCAGTGGTGAGCGGACCTATTTGCATGAATCCAGGGTAAAGATGATAGATTGGGCGGTGATCTTGCTTTGCCTGGCGCTCTTTATCGCGGCGATGGTAGCATACTTCCGGGCCGGCGTGGGCAGGTTCGCCTGGCTCATCTTTCCGCCTTCACCCACACCCGTGTCCCATCGCTGATAATCTCCACCGTGCCATTCTCGTCGGTGCGATAGAGCGGTGTACCCTCGAGCCGCTCCAACACCCCGGCACAGGGATGGCCGAACCTGTTGTCGGCCCCTACACTGATCACCACCACCTGGGGCGATACTGCCTCAAGAAACTGCGGTGAGGTTGAGCTGCAACTGCCATGGTGTGGTAGTTTCAACACCGTGCTTCTCAACAGTACTTTCCGGGCTATCAGCTCACTTTCCGCTTCTGCCCCGATATCGCCCGGTAACAGCACCGCTACCTGTCCGTAGCTCAGGCGGGTGACGACCGAGTTGTTGTTTATGTCGTCTTTGTTTCCACGCACAGGCTCCGGCCCCGGATGGAGCACTTCCATCGCCAGCCCTGTGTCCAGCGTCAATTGCAGCCCTGCCTCTCCGGTATAGATTGCTGCCCCTTCCGCTTCCAGCAGTTGCAGCCAGTACCTGTAAGCCTCCGTAGCCTGCTCTTCCTCCACCGGTCGAAAGATCACACGCTCCACCCGGTAACGTTCCAGCAGCGGAATCAGGCCGGTAAGGTGATCAGCGTCGGGATGTGTGAGCACCACCAGATCAATCGAGCGGTCCCAGAACGGCATCACACCGCCCAGACGGGATAGCAGCACGGTCCCATTGGGACCTCCGTCTACAAGCAGTTGTCGCCCTGAGGGAGTCCTCACAAATATGGCATCTCCCTGGCCAACATCAAGGAAAATGACGTGGAGGCGACCATCTGGCAACCCGCGCCAGGCGTAAACTGCCAGCACCAGCAGCACCACTGTAATGCCTGTCAATACCTTTGTCTCTACACGTGCGAAGAGCCTGGCCCAAAGCTGCTCCCGCCGCTCACGGGAGCGAGACCACCACCAGGTGAGTCCGCCCAAAAGCGCGTAGTAGCCCCAAACCGTTCCCACCCCAACCTGTACAGGCAGGGAGGCGAAAGGCAGGCGCGCCGTAAGCCGCACCATCTCTATAGTGTAGGTCAGCAGCACCCAGGCGGCCCATCCCACAATCTGCCCGACAGGTTGAGCAACCAGTCCCAGCAACAGAGCAATACCCCCAACCACCATAATGTAGGATTGCACCGGCAGGATCAACAGATTGGTCAACAACGTCACGAGGGAGAGGCGCCCGAAGTATGCCAGGATGATCGGCGTGGTGGTCACCTGAGCCGCGAGTGTCACCAGTACGGCCTCGCTGAGCATACGCATGGCCTGCCTTGCTCTCTCCACTGAGGTGATTCTGGCCAGCACCCGCTCGAGGGTCTTCTCCAACGGCCGGGTGTAAAGCACCAGCCCGATGGTGGCCGCAAAACTGAGCTGAAAACCGACGTCCCAGAGCACATAGGGATTCAGCGCCGTCATGGTGATGCCGGCCGCTGCAAGGGACACAGGTGCAAAGGTCTCGCGCTCCAGATACCTCCCCCACAGGTACAGAATGCCCATCAGCGCTGCCCTCACCACTGCCGCGGATGCTCCAACAAGTATTGTGTAGAGCGCCACGCCTGCGATGGCGACCCACACCGCCCGCTTTTTTCCCGGCCCGGGTGTCCGGGCGAACAGTCTCGCGGCCAGGCCGGCGAAGATACCGCTGATGATGGTGATGTTGAACCCGGAAATCGCGATGATATGGCTGGTACCGGTGGCCGAGAAGTCATCCATCAACTCCGCCGGTATGCCCGTGTCAATACCCAGCAGGATGCCGGTCAATAAAGCCGCCTGTGGCTCCGGGAGGATACTTGCAATGACGGCATGGGCGTGCCGTTTGAAAGCGAACAACCAGTAGAGAAAGGGAGAGGCCTGCTTTTCAGCCAGGAGGGTGACCCGGGCACGTCGGATCAGGGAGTGGATGCCCTGACGTGCCAGATAATCCCTGTAGGAGAACCCTGCAAGCACCGGGGGTGTCTCAAGTTCGCCTCTGACGAGGATGCGATCTCCGTAGTGACGGGGCGGGTAGCGTTCCGCTTTGACAAGTGCCAGTCCTTTGACCGTGTGGACACTTCCATCCGGGAGGGTGAGGCGCTCTCCTCGCACACGCAGGTTGACGTACCCCTCTCGCTCGTCCGGGTCCCCGACCACAACCCCTTCCAGCTCGACCGCCCCGGTGTCATTATAGAAGGCCAGGGAATCAGCATCGAAGCGGGGTAGCGCCAGCAGCAGACGAGCTGCTCCCAGCGTCAGGATCAGGGCGTATATGGCTCCGCGCCGCACGCGCGCGACGTCACGCCACAGGATAAGGAACAGGAGCGCCAGGAATCCCAACGCAGCCCATATCTGCCAGGGGATGGGAAACGATTTCGCCAGAGCTATGCCCGCCATCCAGGCTACGGCTATGCGGACAAGTGTCATGATGGGTCCCGAGTCCTAAGTCTTATACCCTGCAGGCATGGGATAGATGCGGTCTCCGTCAGGTAGCCGGTGCGACGGTTTTGATCACCTCTACCACCACCTGGTCGGTGCTGATCCCCTCCGCCAGGGCCTCAAAGTTGAGCAGGATGCGGTGACGGAGTGCAGCCGGTGCGACAGCGCGTAAATCCTCAAAAGCTACATTGAAACGGCCTGCCAGTAACGCTGTGACCTTACCGCCGAGGATAAGCGCCTGTGCTCCTCTGGGACTTGCGCCGTAGCGCACGTAGCGTCGCACTATCTCGGGCGCCTCTTTGCTTTCCGGGTGAGTGGCGACGATCAGCCGCGCGGCGTAATCGGCCACCGGTGAGGCGACCGGCACCTGGCGCGCTATTTCTCCCATTGCCAGCAGGGTTTCCCTGCCGGCGACAACACTCACCTGCGGCTCGGCCGCACCTGTGGTACGGTTGAGAATCTCCACCAGCTCACCCGCTCCGGGAAACGCGACGTTGATCTTAAAGAGGAACCGGTCGAGCTGCGCCTCCGGCAGCGGATAAGTCCCCTCCATCTCGATAGGATTTTGTGTCGCCAGTACCATAAAGGGCGGCTCAAGCGGATAGGAGCGGCTGGCAACGGTCACGGTGCGCTCCTGCATGGCTTCCAGCAACGCTGATTGCGTCTTAGGAGTGGCGCGGTTGATCTCATCAGCCAGGAGCAAATTGGTGAAGACCGGCCCCGGTCGGAAGCGGAACTCGCGCCGCCCGTCCTCCCTCTCCTCCAGGATATCGGTGCCGACAATGTCCGCGGGCATCAGATCGGGGGTGAACTGGATACGGGCGAATCTCAGGTCAAGCACTTTCGCCAGCGTGCGCACCAGCATGGTTTTACCCAGCCCTGGCACACCCTCGAGCAGCACGTGGCCGCCGGCGAGCAGGCAGATCAGTGTGTGACGGATGACCTCGCGCTGACCGACAATGTACCTGCCGACCTCGGCCTCGATGAGTGCAGCGATATGGCGGAATTGTTCAGGGGAAAGCTCCTGCATTATCTTACCGCCGGTTCAGGTGTTCCAGATGGGAGGTATCGTTGAGCAACTGGACGGTGAAATCGCCGTCGTCTTCGATGTCGAAGACGTTGACCGCGCACGGCTCCTGCCCCAGTCGCCAGAAGCGCTCGTTGCCCAGCCCCAGAACAGCGCAGAGCAACACCCGGTTCACAACGATGTGAGATACAAAAGCGACGGATTGGCCGAGGTGACGTATCTTCACTTCGTCTAAAGCCCTGATTACCCGTGAGCGCACGTGCGCCAGGCTCTCCCCGCCCGGGAACTGGACTTCGTGCGGTGCTTTCAGCCAGGCCCGGTAAACATCCGGGTAAAGGCGTGCCGCCTCATCGGCCAGCAGCCCCTGGAACTCACCAAAGTCCGCGTCTATCAATTCCTCCATAGGCTGGGCAGAGAGGCCCTGTGCCCGGGCGACGGCCTCGGCAGTCTGCATGGTGCGGAGCATAGGGCTGGCGTAAACCGCGACGACCGGCCAGCGCGCCGCCACATAGCGGCCTGTAGCTTCCGCCTGCTTCAGCCCGGTCTCATCCAGGGGTATTTCGGAGCGACCACGAAAGCGTGCCTCTCGATTCCAGGCCGTCTGACCATGACGTATCAGTACTATGCGTGTCATTGTTTCTGCTCCCGAATGATTTGTGATTCAGATGAACCGGTGATTTGCGCCGTTCCCAACCTGTACCAGGCGACAAGATGAGCCATGAGGAAACCGGCGAAGTCGCGCACACCGCGCACCAGTTGCACCGGCCCAGAGGGGGCAGGGTTTACATATAAAACGGCCAATACGCAGATCGTCGCGCGTGGAGGTGACGTGTACGCGCTCGCATTCCAGCAGCTCGGGGGAGGTCAGTGCCGGGTAACATGGTTTTTGTATGGTACCCGTTCAGGCGGTGAGGGGCGAGGTGAACCCTGTCCGTACACCATTTCGGGCCGCACGCCTGCGCCGCCATCAGGCTTGTTGCCACAGAGTCGCTGCGTCAACGCCTGTCCTGGCTGAGGCCAGTACGACCATAAGCTTGATCCGTGCTTTCTGGCCGTTCAGTCCATCGGCGAACAGGCAGCCCAGCTCTGCGAGGGTGCGGTATGCTCCCGGGTAGCCGTATGCGTCCCACACCCGGCCGGAGGGGCAGCGGCTGGCGATCACGACCTTCACGCCCCTCGAGCGGGCCTTTTCAATGGCCGGCAACCACCAGGGCGGTACGCGCCCGCCCCCCAATGCCTCGATAACAATGCCCTGTGTGCCCCGCGCCACCTCGTATTCCAGCAAGTCAGCCTCCATCCCCAGGCAAATTTTGAGCAGCGTTACCCTGGACTCCAGCCCCTGCCAGGGACATATCCGCCGCTCCGGCCGGCGCACGATGAGCACCTGATCCCCTTCCACCCTGCCCAAAGGTCCCCAGCCAGGTGATTGGAAGGTGGCCGTGTTGAGCGTGTGCATCTTGGTTACGTAACGGGCAGCATGGACCTCGTCGTTGAGTACCACCACGGCGCCCAGACCCTGTGCCTGTGGAGCCATCGCCACCCGCGTGGCCGCCACAAGGTTGGCGTACCCTTCGTATCCTGTGTCCGAGGCGGTGCGCATGGCTCCGGTCAACACGATGGGTACCTCTCCCGGCACGGTAAGGTCGAGCAGGTACGCTGTCTCCTCCAGGGTATCCGTGCCGTGCGTAATGACGATACCGGCCACATCCGGGTCCGTCGCCAGTTCCACGACATGCTCGCGGATGAGACAGAGCGTCTCCAGTGTGAAGTGGGAGCTGGGCAGGTTAAGCAACTCCTCGGTCCGCAGAGGAAGATGGGTCGGCAGCGCGGCGGTCAGGTCGGCGGAGCCGAGCGCGGGGACAGCGCCGCCAGCTTCGGTGCTGTGTCTCATGGCTATGGTGCCGCCGGTGGTCAGAATGGTAACGTGCATTGCTTACTCCAGTTTGAGGGAGACTACCTGTGAGACAGCATCCGTGCCCATCGAAATGCCGTAGACAGTTTGAGCAGCTTCTGTGGTCAACCGGTTGTGGGTAATGACTATGAACTGCGTGCGCTCTGCAAGTTCCTCCAGCAGAGCGCGGAAACGCCCCACGTTTGCCTCGTCCAGCATAGCGTCAACCTCGTCCAGGACGCAGAACGGGGTGGGGCTGACCTGCAGGATGGAGAACAGCAGCGCCACAGCGGTCAGTGCCCTCTCCCCACCGGAGAGAAGAGCCAGCCGTTGGGCACGTTTACCCGGCGGACGGGCAACGATGTCCACACCGCTGTTCAGCGGGTCGTCCGGTTCGGTCAACTCCAGCCGCGCGTCACCGCCGTTGAACAGTTTCGTGAATGTTGCTGAGAAACGGACGGCTACCGCCTCAAAAGTTTCCCTGAAAGCATTCTCCATCGCTTCGTCAAGCTCGCTCATAATCTGGCGCAGTCTGGCGGAGGCCGTCTCCAGGTCAGAGGACTGTTCGGTAAGGAAACGGTGGCGTTCTCTCAGTTCAGCGTACTCCTCTGGGGCTGTGGGGTTGATCGGGCCGAGCCGCCGCAGGCGGGTCTTCAGCCGCTGAATTTCCTCCTCCAGCCCTTCTGGCAGTTCCTCAACGACGGGCAGGGGTGAGACAATGGGACGTAATGGCAGCGGTGTTTGCGCGGTGATGCGCTCGGAAAGCTCCAGTTCCACCAGCCCCAGCTCTTCTTCGATACGTCTGGCCAGTGATTTCAGCTCGTCGCGACGGCGTGCCACTTCCAGGTTAGCCTGATTGCAGCGGGATTCCATATCATGCAGACGTTCACGGGTGGCCTGCTCGAGTTTCTCCAGCTCCCTTTGTTTCTCCTGCAGGCGTACCAGCTCCTCCTCCGCCGGGCGGATGCGTGTCTGTAACTGTTGCAATTGCACTTCCTTGTGAGCCACCGCCTGGCGCAGCTCCTGGAGAGAGACGACAACGGCCTCATACTCGACCTTGAGTTCCCCGACCCGTTGGCGGCGGGCAAGGAGCTGTGCCTGCAACCGTTCCAGAGTCGCCTGTTCCCCCTGGAGCGCCGCTTTTTGATTGCGCAGAGATTCCTCAGCCACAGCCACCCGGGTGCGAGCTTTGCCCACCGTTTCCCGTTCGATCTGCGCGGCCTCACCGGTAGCCCGGGCTGCCTGTTCGGTCAGTTCCTCCAGGCGTGTCTCCAGGGTTGCGATCTTTTCCGTCTCAGCGCGCTGCTCTTCCTCGAGTTGTTGGAGTAGCTCCCTGATGTCCGGGGGGGTGTCCTCCTGGGCACGCAGAAGTTTCAGGCGCTCAAGCGTCGCCGAGTGTTCGGTTCTCAGCTTCTCGATCTGCCTGGAAAGAGAGGCCCACTGGGCCTCCAGACGTGCCAGCAGCGATTCCTCTTGTTTGAGGGCGTTCTGTCGGTTGCGCAGGGATTCCCCGGCTACAGCCAGACGGGTGCGGGCCTCGCCGATCCTTTCCCTCCAGATGCGGGATGCCTCCGCCCGTGCTGCAGCAGCCTTACGCCGCATCTCTTCCAATGCAGCCTCAATGGCGGCGATCTGTCCGGACTCCGCGTTAAGTTGGTGTTCAATCTCCCGGCAGCGTTGGCGGACAGTTTCCAAACGGGCGGGTAATTCACGTCGGGCGCGCTCATCGGCAAGCAGCCCTCTGCCAACCTCGATCTGCCCTATGGAGAGCGCCCCACCGGCACGCAGCAGGCTGCCGTCGGCTGTCACATAGCATGTCCCCTGCGGCATTTCTGGAAGCAGGGAGAAGGCAGATTCCAGATCGGCGCACAGGGCCACAGACCCCAGCAGAGCCTCGACCGCAGGCCGGATATGTTCATCACAGGTAACGACCTGGCTGCCGTGGAGTGTTCCTGCGGGGAGTTGAGGAGCGGGACGCACCATATCAAGTGGAAGCAGCGTTACACGTCCTCCGGTCTTCTCGAGCAGGGAGCGCACCCCCTCGATCACGACGACGTTCTCCACGAGGAGCATGTGGAGTTCGGTAGCCAGCGCAGCCTCTATGGCCTTTTCCCATGCAGGGGCGACCTGGATGAGCGTTGCCAGCGGACCGATGACACCCGCCATACCGGCCTGGAGCACCGCGCGAGCGCCGGCATCGAAAGCGGCGCCGGTAGACCTCAGGCGGTTCAGGGCCTCCAACTCGCCATTCAGGCGTGCTTCCTCCCCCCGTGCCTCGAGCAGCTCATGCTGGAGATGTTTCAGGCGCACGGTGTGCTCCTGTAACTCCTGCTCCAGTTGCAGCAAGTGCGGTTCCTGCACCGACGTTTGCCGCTCCAGTGCAGCCCATTCCTGTTCCAGCGCCGTCAGATGTTGCCGGTATTCCCCGACCTGTCGTGCGAGGGCTTCGATCTGTGCGCGCGACTGAGCGATGCTTTCGATCTGCTCCTCTTTCTGGCCCTGCAAGCGTGCCAGTTCCTCCTGCAGCTCTCCCAGGCGACTCTGGAGCTGTCTGGCCCGCTCTTCGGCTGCGGATTGTTCGCGCGCCAGACGTGCGGTCTCAGCACGGGCGGCGACGAGCTTCTGATTCAGTTCCCTGTTTAGCTGCTCCAGGCGCGCGCGATGGGTGCGCAATTCCTGTTCCACCTGAGCGCGCAGGCGGAGCGGCTCCTGTGCCCGTGCTGCGACAAGCGCCCATTCTTGCTCAAGAGCCGCCAGATTCTGGCTATGTTCCGCCAGCTCCTGTTCCAGTTGTACGAGCTGAGCGTGGGCCAGGGCCACTTTTTCCGTCTGGGCCTCTATCTGCTTCTGCAATGGGCCGAGTTCAGTGAGCAATTCCTGGCGCTGAGCGTCCAACAACCGTGCACGTTCCTCGGCGACAGCGAGCTCCTGGCGCATATGGACGGTCTGCTCATACAGATCAGCGCTTTCCCGATGCCAGTCCCGCAGCCGGCCTTGCAGTTCAGCTTCGCTCTGGCGCAGCTCCATTAACTGGCCGGAGAGCGTGGCCGCCTCGTTTTTTAGCTGCTCGAGCCTGGTTTCCATAGCTGCCGCTCTTTTGAGGGCCTGCTCCAGTGCTCCTTGTTGACATCCCCACTGGTAGCCGTACCAGGTGCGTTGTAGCCGTTCCAGTTGGGCAGTCACCCGGCGGTATTCCTCTGCCCGTTCCGCATCCCTTGCGAGCCGCTGCAAGCGTGGGGTGATCTCACCGATGATGTCCTGGACCCGCTCAAGATTACGTTGTGTCTCGTCCAGACGCGTGGCTGCCTCCTCGCGCCTGAGACGGTAGAGGCTGATACCCGCGGCATCCTCGATGAGCGTGCGCCTCTGTTGAGGGTGCAGGGAGAGCGCGGCATCTACCAGCCCCTGGCCTATGACGGTGTAGGCAGAGCCACACAGACCGGTCTCGGCCAGAAGCTCCTGGATATCGCGCAGCCGCACGCGTGCGCCGTTGAGCAGGTACTCGTTTTCGCCGGAGCGATAGGCGCGGCGGGTGATGGTCACCTCGCTGAACTCTGTCGGCAGCCAGCCGTCGGAGTTGTCAAGCGTGAGGGAGACCTCGGCCATGCCGGCTCTGGGGCGGCGTTGCCCGCCGGCGAAGATCATATCCGCAGTGGACTTGCCGCGCAGGGCGCGCATACGTTGCTCGCCCAGCACCCAGCGGATGGCATCCGCGATGTTACTCTTGCCGGAGCCGTTAGGGCCTACAATGGCCGTGATTCCCGTAGGGAAGCGGAACTCGGTCCGGGTGGCAAAGGATTTGTAGCCGTGGAGCACAAGCTGGCTGAGACGCATGCCTCAACTCAATTCCCCACCACTGCTGCCCAGGCCGCCCGTGCTGCAGCCTGCTCGGCTGCCTGTTTACTGCTTCCTGTGCCCTGACCGGCCACCCGATCGCCCAGCAACACTTCTGCCACGAAAGTACGGGCGTGGTCAGGCCCCATCTCGGCAACAATGCGATAGCGAGGGGTGACGCCCAGCACTCCCTGGCTCCACTCCTGGAGGCGGCTCTTGGCGTCCACATCAGCTTCTCTGCTCAGTATCTCCCCTGCCAGCGGCTCGACGAGCGGCTCAACGAACGTTGTGACCGTGCGTATCCCGCCGTCCAGGTAGAGCGCCCCTACCAGCGCCTCAAATGCATCGCCCAGGATCGTATCCCTCTCCCTCCCGCCGGACTCATCCTCCCCCCGTCCCAGTCGCAGGATGCAGCCCAGGCCGATCTGTCTGGCCAGCCGGGCCAGCGCCCCGGAGCATACCAGTGCTGCCCGCAGGCGGGTCATTTGCCCCTCGCTGAAATGAGGGTAGCGGTGATAAATCCATGTCCCGGCCACGAAATCAAGCACCGCGTCGCCGAGGAACTCAAGACGCTGGTTGTCGCCCGTTTCGTCCCTGGGATGTTCGTTGATGTACGAGGGGTGGGTGATCGCCTGTTTCAAGAGGAAGAGATTGCGGAAGCGATAGCCGATGCGTTCCTGGAACTCATCCAGAGGATCACCGGAGCCCACGTTCAGTTCCCCTGTCTCAGTTGTTTGCTCAGGCGCAATCGAAAACGTACCAGGTCGCGGAATGCTCTGAGAATTACCCTTGGGTTGGCACCTGTGGCTGCGCCGGCCACGCGGGGCAGGTGAGTGACCGGTACCTCGGCAATGCGGAAGCCACGCGCCCTGGCCCCGGCCAGCAGTTCAGTGTCTATCATGGCGCCGTTTGAGATGAGGGGCACGCGATCAAGTACGCTGCGGCGGAAGAGTTTAAAGCCACAGTCAATGTCGTGGCCCAGATAACCGAACAGAAGCCGTACCAGTGTATTCCAGCCCCAGGCGTTAAGTTTTCGGATAAAATTGTCCTGACGCCGGGCGCGGTATCCGGAGACAATATCGGCCCCCTGGTCTATACGCTCCAGCAGACGCGTGACTTCACGAAAGTCGAACTGATTGTCGGCGGGCACAAAGGCGATCAGTTCCTTCGTGGCGGCCGCAAACCCGGCTTTCAATGCGCCTCCATACCCGCGGTTGGGGTAGTGCTCGACCAGCCGAAAGCGGGGGATGCGCTGTTCCAACTGGCGGCCGATTTCCCCGGTGCGGTCAATACTTCCATCGTTGACCAGGATGATCTCGTAGTCTACGCCCAACTGTTGCGCCACAGCAGAAACGTGTTCCACGGCCTTTTCGACGTTGGCCTCCTCATTATAGGCGGGTATAACAATGGATAAGCCTGACATATCACCTCGGGTACGTTTGTTGGTAACTGTCTACCCATGCCGACCGAAGTCGCCCGCTTTAGTCCTCCGGCCAGCAGTCGGCGCAGGCCGACGCCTGGCGCGAAGCGCCCAGGTAAGACGATTTCAATCGGTCTGAACAGTTAAGATTTCGTAACTGCCTGCTCCGCAGGTTGGGATGCGATGCTGAACTGCGGGGCAGGCTAATAAGCCCAGGAGATGCGCTGGCTGGTCCAGTCAGGGAGACTGGGTCCCAGCGTGATGATCTTGCGCGGGTTCTCCCCGTTCGGGTCCATCAGATAGATGCTCCAATTTCCCTCTCGGTTCGAGACGAAAGCGATGGCAGAACCATTGGGAGCCCAGGCCGGCAGGCCATCATCGGACTCGGGGGAGTTCGTGAGCCGGGAGAAGACCCCGGTCAGAGTGACCAGGTACACCTCCCAGTCGCCGGTATGATTGGACATATAGACCAGGCTGCCGCCGTCGGGCGCCCAGTTGACGGCGATGTCGTTTGCATTGGCGCTCAGGCGGGTCGGGGGCTGCTCATCATCGGGGTTGTCCACGAAAATGCCACAGTTTCCATCCGCACCGCAACCGGTCCAGGCCAGCAATCCCGTCGGTCCCCAGGCGGGCCTGCGGCCGTTGGCAAGCAGCCCTGGCTCCGCAGAGCCATCGAGCGGCACGATATAAATCCACCAGGCACCGGATGCGTCCTGGGCCGCGTATGCCATACGGGTGCCGTCCGGGGAGAAAGTGGGCCAGCTCTCTCCGCCTCCCGAAGTCAGTTGCCTGACGTTGCCCGTCTCAGGCGATACCAGCGCTACACCCGGCACTGTCAGATTGCGGTATCCCAGTGCTCCACCCCCCCACATCCAGCATGGCTGTGTGCCACCGCTCACCGCCCTCACAAGACGACCGTCCGCGAACAAAGTATAGATGTCATAGAGGCCGGTTTGTGCGTTATAGATCGGATAGGCCAGGCGGCCCACGGTAAAACCGGCAGGCGGGGTGGTAAGGGTCATGGTCAGAGTACCGGAGAGCGGTGCAATGGGAGTAGGGGTAGCCACCAGGCAGATCCGGTTTGCCTCTGCGCGCCTGATCTCGACGTCAAGATCGTTTTTGAGGCGCAATGCCCGGATGTACTCGATCTCCGCGGGGCACATCTCACCCATATTGTACCAGGCATTGGCATATTGCACATGGGCCTCGTAGAGGCGGTTAAACACGTCTTTGTAACCCGGGGCCCTGTTATAGAGCTGTTCAAAATGATCAATGCACAGCTCCCAATCCACCCCCCAATAACCCAGCGCGGTCATATATTGTACAGCCAGGTCACGTTGGAGCACTGCCCCTTCATCAAGCGGACGCAACTGGGCAGCCTGGTCAAGATAGAATATCCCCTCCTCCAGCCGATCCTCGTCCAGACATCTCAGCCCTGCCTGGTAGAAACTGGTGAAGAGCATCTCCGTAACCTCTTCGGTGGCGTAGTCTGGATCCAGAGCACGAAGCTGGACGAGCACGGAGGCGGCACGCTCCCAGTCCTTACCCTCGTAGTAGCCCTTAGCCTGACGGTACAGATCGTCCAGAACGATGGTATATACCTCGACAGTTGGTGTGGGTATGACGGCCATACGCGCCCGGGCCTCAGCGATCCCCTGTGAAGCAGTGGGATGTTTGGGGTTGAGCTTGAGGGCGTACTCGAATTCGGCTATTGCCAGTTCGTAGTCGCCGGCGTCAAGGCGCGCCAGCCCGGCCCGGTAGTGCTGATCGGCCAGCTCAAGCCGCCGCAGTTCGCGTTCACGCTCACCCTGGTAACGGCCTCCGTAAGCAGCCCCCCCTATGCTCAGTGCCAGCAGGCAAATGAAGGCCAGCGCCCAAAAGAGCAATAGCCGGACTCGGTGCCATAATGTGGGGACAGTCTCCGCACCGGCGACTATCGGGATCGTCGCGTCCGGCTCCCGACGCCGGGAGCGAAGGCCGCGTGTCGGGCGGGTTTCCTCTACCATTGCGCCGCACGCCGGACAGAGCATCAGATTGTCGGGAACTTTGTTACCACAAGCAGAACAGCGCATATACCTTACGAAAAGTCGAATTGTAGAGGTACCTCAGACCTGGCCACTTTGTAGACAACTGCTCGCAGTTGTCCTACAACTTTGGGACACACTCTCACAGTATTCCCACCTGACTGTGATCGCCCAGGGTCAGTTTATAGGCTTTGGGCTTGATAGGCGAACGCACCAGGCTGACATGCCGCCCGATCACGCTGTCTTGAATGCGGGCCGGGATGTCACGGATGATGCTGTGCTCCAGGACGATGGCTCTTTCGATCTCGCTGTTCTCGATCAGGACATCGTGGTAAATCGAGGTAAAAGGCCCAACGTAAGAGTTCACGACACGCGTGCGCTCACCGATGATGCTTGGCCCCCGGATGACGCTGTTGATGATTTCAGCGCCCTTTTCAATGGTCACACGGCTGTCCACCTGCGAGTCCCTGTCGACATACCCCTCGATAACAGGCGTGAGTTCCTCCAGCACCAGACTGTTGGCTTCCAGCAAGTCTTCTCGCTTGCCCGTGTCGATCCACCATCCACGGTGGATGTAAGGGTAAACTTTGAACTCATGCTCTACAAGCCACTGGATGGCATCGGTAATCTCCAGCTCGCCGCGCCATGATGGAGTGATGTGGTTGACCGCTTCGTGGATATTGCTGTCAAACATATAGATGCCGACCAGAGCCAGGTTTGAGGTAGGATTCTTTGGTTTTTCGATCAGCCGCTTAATCCGGCCGTTCTCGTCCAGCTCGGCTACCCCGTACATTTCGGGATGCGTTACCCTGGTGAGGACGACCTGGCTGTTCCACTCGCTGGCTGCGAACTGTTCGATCAGCTCGGAAATGCCACCCTGGATGACATTGTCGCCCAGGAACATCACAAAGCGCTCGTCACCCAGGAAATCCCGGCTGATCTTGACGGCATGTGCCAGTCCTAGTGGTTTTTCCTGATGGATATAGGTGATGTTGACATTCCACTTTCCTCCCCTGCCCACAGCGGTCTTGATCTCTTCGGCGGTATCGCCTACAACGATACCTATCTCCGTGATACCCGCATCACGGATGGCCTCGATAACGCGGAAGAGCACTGGCTTGTTGGCGACGGGGATAAGCTGCTTGGCGCTTGTATAAGTCAGCGGATACAGACGAGTGCCCTTGCCTCCACTCAGAATTAACCCTTTCATCCTGTCTCCTGGTCAGAGTAGGTTAAAGATGCAAGATGCAAGATGCAAGATGCAGGATGCAAGATGCAAGATGCAAGATGCAGGATGCAAGATGCAAGATGCAAGATGCAGGATTCAATATCCTCCCCAGATCACGCCCTTGGGGGCATTGTTCAACACGGCTCCAATGACGCGCACGTGAACCCTTTCCAGCAATGTGGTGGCGCGCTGGAGATGATCCCTGCGGGTGCGACCGGCGCACACAACCAGCAACACCCCATCCACTTTAGTGCCCAATACGGCGGTATCTGTCGCAACGATGACCGGGGGCGCATCAAAGAGTATGATGTCAGCACGCTCTTTCAGCGCAGCGATAACCCGCTCCATTCTGCGCGAACCCAACAGGTCGGCCGGGTTAGGGGGCAGCGGGCCGCTCGGCACAAGCCACAGGTTCTCCACCCCCACGTCTACCAAAGGCGGATCGCCCAGCAGGGATTCATCCACAATCATTGTGGTCAGGCCCCGCTCATTGGCGACGGCAAAGATTTGATGAAGCACCGGCCGCCTGAGGTCCGCATCCACGAGTATGGTGCGCCGTTCCCCTTGAGCCATCGTTACGGCGAGGTTGGCCAGCACAACGGACTTGTCCTCATCCGGCGCTGCTGAGGTGACGATCAGTGTCTCGACAGGCCGGTCCAGGGCTGCGAAGGTCAGATTGGTGCGCAGGGTACGATATGCTTCGGCTGCCGGACTGCGCGGATCGCGCAGGGTAATCAGGGAATGTGGTTTACTCATCTGCCTTTTATCTCCTGGTGGTCAGTCGGTGTGTGGAATGGCACCCACTACGGTGAGATTCAGGTAGCGTTCCAGGTCCTGCGGGGTGCGGACGACGCCTGTCTCGAGCCACTCCAGGAAGAAAATGACGATGCCGGCGATCACCAGGCCGAAGATGCCGCCTGCAGCGGTCACGACTTTTGTCTCAGGCCATGACTGGACGTAACGCGGCTGGTCGCGCAGGTAAGCGTAGACGCGATCCTCTTTGCGTTGAAGCTGGTTCTGCTGATCGCGCCAGTGGATGAAGAGAGTGGCCCAGGTGCGGGCGATGTCGTTGGCCAGCTCGCCATCGTATGCTTCGATCTCGAGCTTGATGACCATACGGTCTTCTTCGGCGGCAAAGTGGGCTTTGCTGCGCAGTTGTTCGGGTCTCATGGGGAGCTGAAGCTCGTCAATGACCCGTTGCGCCCACTGATCCGATTCTGCGGTCGTCATATAGGTGCGCAGGAGCATCTTGGCCGACTGGGCCAGTCCCCAGTCCGGCCGTGCCGGGTCAATGATGATCTCGGCAGTGGAAGTGTATTGAGGATGCTGTAGCTTGCAGAATATGAAAGCGCTCCCTGCCGTCAGTAAGACGGACATCACGATAATCCACCAACGCTTACGCAGGATACGGATATAATCTTCAAGTGCCATACGGTCCCCTGGCTCAGTAAACTCATGACGCCTGACCGTCGGGTGCAGGCAGGTAGTCTATTTTACCATAAAAGAATCAATTCCCAAATCCAAATTGCCGGTCACCGTTCAGGCCGCCGGCATACTGAACCGATCGGACGGCTGAGCACATTGCCCCGGCCGTGGATGTAGAGATCAGGCTAATCCCTGCCAGAGGGCAGGCGACGGTGACGCGGTATTTCCGCGAGTATGGCGATGCCCAGCTCTTCTATTTCCCCGATCTCGCGGACGGTAGGATCCAGGTAATGCCATACGAGTGCCAGCGCCGCGCCCAGGGCGCACGCCAGCCCCACCCTGATAGCCGGCCCCAGCAGTCGGGAGCGCAGGCCTGGGGGCATCAACACAGGTGTGGGGACATCCACGGGCTGCACAGCCGGCTGGAGGCCTTCAAGCTGGGGAAAATAAGCCGCGCTGTTGCTGACCAGCTCGGCGGTGATGGCCTCGGCAATGGCTATGCTCTGTGCTGCGTCTGGCCAGTTGAGATAAATCACCAGGATAGATTGAGCATTGTCTGTGACAATTGCGGAGCGGATATGAGTGGGGGGAACTTCAAGGCCCGAGCTGGCAAGCCTGGCAGCAACAGCACTGGCAAAGCGATCACCGCGTGCGATGTCGGCCAGGCCGTTGGCTATGTACTCGGAGGCAAGCCAGACGTAGTAGCGATCGTAATCCTCACTCAAACCGGCCGGCCGTGTCCCGGCTGCAAAGCGCATCGTCACCTGATAAACCGGCGGTGGTGGCCTGTACGTCGCGAGCATGTGGCCTGTCACCACAAGTACCGGCACGACGATCAACCACCAGCGGCGAACAAGAATCTTCCAGCAGGTTCTCAGTTCCATATGTTGGGGGGATTGCTAGCGTCCACGCAGCCTGATGCGGGCTTCCCGGCAACGTGGGCATGTGATGCCGACATACTCGGTGCCACAGGTACGACATACCCTGGGTGTGACTGGCCGGTCATCCTCGAGCGAGGCTACTATGAGGATAACCTCCTGGCCCTCGTAGCGAGACAGCCAGTGATCGAGTTCGTTATCCCCTATTACCCAACCCCCGTCTTCCGGGCTGCGGAGCGCACGTCCTTCTATGACGCCGAGCTCCAATTCGTGAGCGGCAGAGACCAGCTCGCGGATGCTGGCCTTGCGGTATGCCGGCATAATTCCTCCTGATGGTGTATTGTCCCTGTTGCTTGTCTGGTCAGGCATATTATACCCCTCAATCTTTTGCTGGCAAGGTGGTGTTTCAGGAGGGTGTTCGTTATGTTCTTGTATCCCCTGGCTCGGGTTGGTGGCCCGATTTGGGTTCACCGGAGTTGGCCGGTTACGATGTCCGCCTGGTGCCAATGGCTTCGCTCTGCGCCAGCCTCAGCGTGGACTGGCCGTTGGAGGTGGCCTGGAACCATGTCTCGCGCTTATGACGCTCGCGTGAACGCATGGCTATGGTAACATTTTATAACACGGGCGGTTGACAAATTGCCGTAACTATTCAGCGTTGACTGAAGTCACCCTTCTTGGGCCGCAGGCCTTTGGTCGGCCTTCGCCGACCATGTCTCTCAGACGAGCACATATGGGTTGTCGGCGAAGGCCGACAACCGGCACGAAGTGCCCAGGGAGGACGATTTTCAATCGGCGTGAATAGTTACAAATTGCCAAAATCAACGACAATAGGGTCAGGCATGCTGGCAGCCTCATATTCTGTCTCCGGTATGGCGAGATGGCCGATGGTATGCCAGAATGTAACTTGTACTAGTACATCGCGGCGCAAATCGCTCACCAATTTGGCACAATGGCCTTCCGGCGGTATACTCAGCGTACAGACTTTTTGGAATCGGGCAGATAAAGAAGGCAACTCTTCACTGGAGGTATCCTCATGCCAGGACTCAAACCGCTCTCCGTCGTACGGATAGACAACCGCACCCAGAAACTACTTGGGCGAATGCTACGCCGCGAGACATTGCCTCGCCGTCTGGAACGGCGCATCCAGATTATCCTGAAGGCTGCCCAAGGGCATTCCAATTGTCAAATCACCTGCGACCTGAAGGTGGACCGGAACACCGTCCGGCTATGGCGAGCCTGCTGGGCGGCGGCCCAGGAGCAGATCGCAACCGCCTGGCTGAAGGGGCTTCTGATTCTCAGATGGAGCGTCTCTTGGAACAATTCCTCTCCGACGCTCCCCGCCCCGGCGCTCCGGACAAGTTCACCCCGGAGCAGCGGGTAGCGATCATCGCCCTTTCGTGTGAACCCCCGGCTCTCTCCAACCGCCCGGTGACCCACTGGACCCCCCGCGAATTAGCCGATGAAGCTGTCCGCCGGGGCATAGTCTCTTCCATCTCACCACGGACGGTAGGCCGGATATGGAACGAAGCCGATCTCAAGCCCCACCGGGTGCGCTACTGGCTCAACAACCAGCCGGAAGACCCGCAACGCTTTGCGGCTCAGGCCCAGGAAATCTGCAACCTGTATCAGCAGGCTTCCGAACTGCACGCCGCCGGAGTCCATCTGGTCAGTTGCGATGAGAAGACCGGCGTTCAGGCCGTGGAACGCCAGGCGCCTACCCTGCCGATGCAGCCGGGTCTGGTGGAACGGCAAGAGTTTGAGTATATCCGTCACGGCACCCTGGGGTTGATCGCCAATCTGGAAGTCGCTACCGGGCAGATCATAGCCTCTACCCTGGGGCCAACCTGGACGGAGGCGGACTTTGTCACTCACATCGCCCAGACGGTTGCTACCGACCCGGAGGGCGTGTGGATTTTCATCGTGGATAACCTGAACATCCACCAATCGGAAGGACTGGTGCGCTGGGTGGCTGAAGCGTGCCATCTGGACACCGAGTTGGGTGAAAAGGGCAAATCGGGAGTCCTCAAGTCTATGACTACCCGTCAGGCCTTTCTGGCGGACCCGAACCATCGGATTCGATTTGTCTACACGCCCAAACACGCCTCCTGGCTGAACCAGGTGGAACTGTGGTTTAGTATCTTGGTTCGTCGGCTGCTCAAACGGGCCAGTTTCACCTCGGTGGAAGAATTGCGCCAACGCATTTTGGCCTTTATCGAGTACTTCAATCGCGTGCTGGCAAGGCCCTTCCGATGGACCTATGCTGGCAAGCCCCTGGCAATCTAACTGATGAGGGATTTATGTCGGGATGTACTAGTGGTTTGTCAAGTCTGTTTTTGTGAGTTCAGGCTCCGGCACCCATAGCTACGATACCGCCATATATGAGCATCCCTGCCTTGCAAGTAACCAGATATGGTGGATTGACTGCCTAAATCCTGC
>Ga0209162_1000841_pt1 | contig 32310 bp, 22 predicted proteins | sample YNPNPMetaG_FD_187121 | JGI IMG/M metagenome (GOLD analysis project Ga0209162, IMG submission 187121) | Anoxygenic and chlorotrophic microbial mat microbial communities from Yellowstone National Park, USA - YNP NP MetaG (SPAdes) (version 2) ...
ATTTTACACAGCCAAACGCCCCGGCCGACTTCCGATTTCGATCGACAGAGACTTCCGTGCGAGTGGTCGATGCCCGGCCGATGCGGGTGCACCCATGGCTGGCCCCCCTGTCGGACCGCCCGCGCAGATCGCCCCCCGTCAGTTTGATCCCACGCTTCGGTCGGACGTCACCGCCGGGGCCGTCGCCGTGTTGCAGGGTCGTAACATGTCGCGCACGCTGGCCATGTACTCCCGCAACGCTTGCGGCGACCAGCTCAGCACGATGAAACGGTCCGTGACCACCCAGGCCGGCCCGGCCAGAGGCCCGTACCGGAGGTACCAGACCCCGTCGTCCTCCCGCTGGAGGGCAATGGGTGGGGGGCCGCGGCCTTCCGCCGCCGCGTCGTCCAGAGCCATTTGGAAGCCACGGCACAGGCTGTCGATAGTCCTGGCGACGCGCTCAGGCTGATGCCGAATCTCAAGCATGGCGGTTACCGCCAAAGGGAGTCGCAGGGGATGTTGCGGGTAGTTGTGCAGAACAGCGTGTTCGCCAAGGTGGTCCAACAGATCGCGCTCGGCGTCTAAGTCATTGTCGGTCATGACCTGGCGCCAGATGCTCTCGATCCGCGCCCGCAGGTTGGGCCCCTGGATTGCCAGCAGGCTGGTGGACAGCTGCCGGAGGAAACGGGCGATCGGGACCTGATAGATCGCATATCGGGCCCCGGGCGGAACCATAGCCAGCAGCCGAGCCTCCCCGGCGTGCGGATCCGCGTATAGACGCGCGTACGTCTCGTCTCCGATGCGGAAATGGGCCAGACAGAACAACGCGCGTCCGTCCAGGCCGAACGACCAGTGCATGCGTTCAAGAGGGCCGCCGTCCCAGGCATGGAAGAAGGCGCTTACCCGGTTGTCCAGCAAGGGGTCCAGCTTCTGTGCGGCCCGCTGCACCGCCACGAAGATCTCGATCAGCGTGAGGTCCTGGCGCACGCGGCGCACGTCCGTGTACCACGCATCGTCCCCCAGCGCTGGCGCGTCGCGGGTCGCCACGCGCGCCACCAGCGGCCACACGTCCTCGCCCAGCGTCAGGACGAAGCAGTCGTCCAAATAGCCCCAGGCGATGACCGACCACTCCGGAAGTCGGCGGTCGCGCAGCTCCTGATAGGCCCAGGAACCCACCCGCCGCGTGACCAGCGTGGCGGCGGCGCTGTCAGTCGCGTCGTTGACCGCCTTCTGAATGATGCGGAGGAACGCGTCCGCCGGGCGCGACGTCGGAAGGGTCTCGCCAGAGCGCGTCGGGCGCGCTACCAGGACGCAGCGAAGCTGGTCCACCCGCTTGACGGCCGGATCGCTGTCCAGTGGCTTTGCGCTGACGTCGATGAGCGCGAAGGCGTGCGGGTACCGGATCGTGACGGCGCACAGTTCCACTGCCCGCAGCAGCAGGCGCGTGCCAGCGTCCAGCGGCTGGCCGGCCAGCCGCGCTCCGAGTTCCAGCAACGTTTGAACGGTTGAGGAGCCGTCGGCAGCCAGGGGCACCGTATCAGGCAGCGCCTGTCCGTTCCAACACAGGAGGCTTTCCGCGGGAACAAGCTCCAGCGGGTCCCGCGCCGCTGCGGGCCGTGCTACCCCCAGGACAAGCAGTGCAGTCACCCAAGCACACGTTGGCACTGGCCCGCGCGCTGCGGCGTGCGTGCGGTGCAGCCGATGGGCAGGCTGGTGCGGGTGAGTCATGCGTGCTGAGGGTACCGTCGCGTGCGGCGGGTGGCTACGGTGTGTCGAGGGGCGACGAGGCACTTACCAGTTTGGCCGAGAGCGGGTATCCTGCTGCGCGGTCTCCGCCGAGGCGCGTTGGCGCGGTCGGTGGGAAAGGCGAGGAGCGTATGAGCGCCGGTGCACCTGTTACGGCGATGAAGCAGCCGCAGAGTGGTGGCCGCGCAGCGCGGCCGCTGGAGGGCATGGTTGAGCGGCTGCTCATCATTGGACTGGACGGAGCGACCTTCTACATTCTGGACCCGCTGCTGGCCGCGGGTCGGTTGCCGAACCTGAAGGCCGTGATGACGGAGGGTGTGTCCGGGGTGTTGCGTTCGACGCAGCCCCCGATCACGCCGGCCGCGTGGACGACGTTCATGACCGGCAAGGGGCCGGGGCTGCACGGCATCCTGGATTTCGAGACATACGATGCCACCACGCACACCCTGACGTTCAACAGCACGTACGAGATTCGCGAGAAGACGCTGTGGCAGTTGCTCAGCGAGAAGGGGCTGCGCGTCGGCAGCATCAACGTACCGATGACCTATCCGCCCAAGCCGGTCAATGGCTTCATGATCAGCGGGTTCGAGACGCCGAGCAGTTCGGCGCAGTTCACCTGGCCGCCCGAACTGAAGCAGGAGATCTTCCGTCTTATTCCCAATTACGACTACCGGACGAACTGGCGGCGGACGGCGATCGGCCGACGGGCGCAGCTTCGCGAGAATCTGGACTACATCGCGGCCAGTTTCGATCAGGGGGCGCGGCTGACGATCTACTGTGGGGACAAGTTCGGGTGGGACGTGCTGATGGTGGTGTTCAAGCTGGTGGACAACCTTCAGCACAAGGCGTGGAAATATCTGGATCCGCGCACGCGGGAGAAGTACCCGTACGAGGCGGAGCTGGCTGCTCGCTGCTTTGAGCGTCTGGACCGGGCGATCGGCGAGTTGCTCGATTACGCGAACAGGAACAATGCCACCGTCCTCATCATGTCGGATCACGGGCATGGCAGCCTCGACGGCAAGGCGCAGCCGAACCTCCTGCTCAAGCGGTGGGGGTACCTCGTGCTGCGAAGTCCGTGGGAGCAGGCCCGCACGCGGGCCGAATACTGGCTCCACCGCTTGCGCAAGGGGCGGGCGACCCGCTTCGAGCAGGGCAGCCGTGGCATCGAACATGACCTCGCCGTGGACTGGTCGCGGACGCGGGCGTGCGTGATGCACGCGGGCATCTACGGCTATCTGTACATCAACCTCAAGGGCCGGGGGCCGCACGGGGTCGTCGAGCCGACCGAATATGAGTCGCTGCGGGACGAGCTGGCCGCGCGCCTGCGGGCCGAGACCACGCGAACACCCGACGGCCGGACGGTTCCGATCTTCCAGCATGTGTTTAAGCCGGAGGAGTTATATCGCTGCCGGCGGGAATCCAACCCGAACCTCCCGGATCTCCTGCTCGCCCCGCACCCGGGCTTCGCGGTCGTGCGGAAGATTCGCGGCTGGCAGCCGGTCCGCTGGTGCTCCGAGCGCCGCCTCGAGGGCACGCACCGCGTGGAGGGCGTTCTGGCAGTGCGTGGGCCGAACGTCCGCCGCGGCGTCCGCCTCGACGCCGACATCATCGACATCACCCCCACCGCCCTGGCGGCTTTGGGCTTGCGTGTCCCGGTGGACATGGAGGGCCGCATTCTGCGAGAAGTCTTCACGCGGGAGCTGGTTATCGAGCATGAACCCCCGGTCGAGAAGGTCGAGCGCGCCGCCGAGGAAGCTTACACGGCCGAGGAGCGCCGCGTGCTGGAGAAGCGCTTGGCCGACCTGGGCTACCTGGAATAGCTGCGGGCGATGTTGGGGCGGGCGGGATCGCGCTTCACGGCCCGGCGCGGTCCTCAGACCCGGGCGGCGGTCTGCATCGCTGACCGTTTCTTCTCGATATCCGCCAGAAGCTGATCGAACGAATCAATGAACGCCTGCACGCCCTCTTCGAGCAGGCAGTTCGTGATCCACTTCATGTCGATCTGGAGCCCGGCGAACTGAGTCATCAGGGCTTCGGCCTGGGGCAGCCCATCCTCTACGGTCTGCGCCACGATTGCCTGTGCCCGGAGGGCCTCCAATGTTTGCGGCGGAACGGTGTTCACCGTATTCACGCCGATGAGCGGATCCACGTACTTGGTCGGCGGGTACTTGGGGTTTTTGGTGCTGGTGCTGGCCCACAGCGGTCGCTGCGGGCGGGCGCCGGCGACGCGGAATTCGTCGAAGCGGGGCCCCTCGAACACCGCCTTATAGCGGGCATAGGCGAGCTTGGCACTGGCCACCGCCGCCAGCCCGCACAGCGGTTCCAGGTGCTCCTCGCCGTGGCGGATACGGTGCTCCAGCACCTTGTCGGTCAGCGTGTCGATGCGGCTGACGAAGAAGGATGCGACGGAGGACACCAGTCCCAGCGGGCGGCCGGTACTCCGAAACTTCCTCAGACCCTCCAGATACGCCTCCATCACGCGGTCGTACATGTCGAGCGCGAAGATCAGCGTCACATTGACGTTGATGCCCTCGCCGATCAGCGTCGCGATCGCCGGCAGCCCGGCTTCCGTGGCCGGCACCTTGATCATGACGTTCGGCCGTCCCAGGGCGTGGAACAGGCGCCGGGCTTCGGCGATGGTGCCCGCGGTGTCGTGTGCCAGGTGCGGATTCACCTCCAGGCTGACGAACCCGTCACGCCCGTGGGTCTCGTTGTAGACCGGTCGGAGGACGTCTGCGGCCGCCCCGATATCGGCCAGCGTCAGCGTCTCATAAATCTCCGACGCCGTCGCGTCGCGACGTATCAGGTCGCGAATGTCGTCGTCGTAGATCGTGCTGCCCGTAATGGCCTTGTGGAAGATCGTGGGGTTGGACGTGACGCCGGTGATGCCTTCGTCGACCAGTCTGGCCAACTCGCCGCTGTGCAGCAGGTCCCGGCTGATGTAGTCGAGCCAGATGGCCTGCCCCAGAGCACTGATTTGCCGGATGCGATTCAGCATGCGGGGGATCCTGTGCGGGGAAACCTCGTCAGCGCGAAAGCCGGATTATAGCGGTTCGTCCGGCGACGGTCACAACCCCTCGGCGCCAGCCTGGTCTGCCCGGCCGCGCTCCGTAATGACCAGCGTGCCCAGCAGTTCGCGCAGGGAGGCCGCCCGCTGACCCTCGCCGCGGGCCCGCAGGACCTGGAACACGTCTTTCATGCGGCGGACGGCTTCTGGCGGGTGTTCTGCCAGGCCGGCTGCAATCTGCCGCACGCGCCACAGCAGCTCGTGGTCCGACACCACCTCGTTGGCCAGTCCGAAAGCCACGGCCTGAGCTGCGGTCAGCAACTCGCCGGTCAGCAGCAGGTACCGCGCACGCCGCTCGCCGACGACGCGCACCAGATACGGCACCAGCAGGGGGGCCACCAGCCCTTGTCGAATGCCGGGGTAGCCGACCCGCGCGGATTCGCCGCAGATCACCAGGTCGCACGCCGTCAACAGACCCGCGCCGCCCGCGACCGCGGGCCCGTTCACGGCTGCCACCACCGGCTTGGGCAGCGTGTCGATCTGCTCGAACAACTCCAACAGCGGCGTCGCGTCATAAACGGGGGTGTTGCCGGCGACGACTTCCCGCAGGTCGAGCCCGGCGCAGAACGCGGGCGGGGTGCCGGTCAGAATCACGCAGCGCACGTCCGGCACGTCGGCGGCGTGTCGCAGGGCCGCGCCCAGCGCGCGTATCAGCTCCCGCGACAGCGCGTTCCGACACTCCGGGCGGTTCAGGGTCAGCTCCAGGGCGAATCCGTGCTGTGTCACGTCCAGCGGCGTGTTCATAGGCCGCGCTCCTTCAACATCCCCTCCAGCAGCGCCAACGCCTCCTGGCGCGTCCGGACTTGTTCATCCAGTTGCCGCGTGTACAGCGCGTCGAGAATCTCACGGTACACCGGCCCCGCCGGCACCGCACGGGCCAGCAGATCGTCTCCCGTTATCAGCGGGGGGGGCTGAACCGCGTCGGGGGGGATCGACAGGACGCGCTCGGTCAGGGTGGCCTGCCGCGCCGCGCCGTCTGCAAAGTCTGCGTACCGCGCCGTCGCCAGCAGTCGCAACGCGTCGAACGCCGGATGTGCCATGAGCCGCTTCAGCGCAGCGCGTGAGACCGCGGCGGGGTCGTCGAGGTCGCCCTGATGCCGCACGAGCCAGGCGGTGCGCTCCCGCTGTTCGTTGGACAGCGTCAGGTCGCGCGCGATGCGTTCGAGCTCGGCCGGCGTGCGGTCGGCCAGCAGGACCGCCAGCACCAGCTCGAACGGTGCGGTCGGGGGCAAGCGGCCGAGCAGCGTGCTGATCCGGTCAATCTGGTCGGCGTCCCAACGGGCCTGCGGCCAGAGGTACGGCGACAGGCCGCACTCGACGAGGAGCCGCCACGCGGCCGGTCGCGAGGGGGCGACGAACATTCGTTCCAGCTCTTCCCGGACGCGCTCCGGGGCGACGCGGGCGAGCTTCGGGGCGTGCGTGCGGATGGCTGCCAGCGTGTGAGGCTCGATCGGGAAGTCCAATCGGGCGGAGAAACGCACCGCCCGCAGCAGTCGCAGGTAGTCTTCTTCGAAGCGGGCTGCCGGGTCGCCAATCGCCCGGATCACGCGGGCTTCCAGATCGGCGCGGCCGCCGACGTAATCGATGACCTGTCGCGCCAGGGGATCCAGGAACATGCCGTTGACCGTGAAGTCGCGGCGGCGGGCGTCGTGTTCGGCGTCGCTGAGTGTGATGTGCACCGGTCGCCGACCGTCGAGATACGGGCCGTCGGCCCGGAACGTCGCGACCTCGATCCACCGCCCGCGCTTGCGCACCAGGACGACGCCGAATTGCGCCCCCACCTGCCGCGTCGGTCGGAACAGTTCGCTCACCCGCTCGGGCGGCGCGTCCGTGGCGACGTCGTAGTCCTCCGGCGTCTGCCCCAGCAGCAGGTCTCGTACGCAGCCGCCGGCCAGCAGCGCCTGATGCCCCGCGGCGACAAGCCGACGCACGATGGCCACGGCCGCAGTGGCGGCCGGCGGCAATTCACGCCCCAGTGGAAACGATTCGGGCATGAGGAAGAATGATAATCGAACATGGGGCCTCGCCGCAGACGTTGGCGCAGGCTCCTGGGGCGCCACGAAAGAGCCCGACGTGACCGGCGTGCCATGAATGGTGGCCGGTCTCAGTCTGTCGGGGCTGAGGTGCTGGTGGGCAGCTCAGACTGCACCTTGAGTCCTTCGAGCGGCTTGCCATCCGGGCCGCGAATCGCGCAGGAAATCGCCCAGGGGCCATCGCTCTGGACGACTTTGACCAGCAGTCGGCTCCAGCCGGCGGGCAAATGCAGCGGTGTTTTTTCCCGGAGCGCTTCATGTGCACGCCGACCGCTGAACTCGTAGACGAGCCGGTCGTTGAGCCAGACCTTGGCGCTGTCGTCGCTGCCGATTTCCAGTCGCGCGTCGCGCGCTTGCTCGGACCACACCGCGGCGCGCAGATACACGCATCGGTCTGTTCCCTCGTCCGTCTTCGTGAGGTCGAACACCCACGGCCACAGGTCGTTGGTCGGGGGCAGAGCGCGCCAGACTACGCCTTCGGCGGTGTCCGAAATCTCGGGCGGCAAGGCATGTTCATGCAGCCAGGCCCAGTCTTTGCCGGGCTCACAGTACGGTCCCGCGATCTGCCAGGTAACGATCCGGCCCACGGCGTCCCGGATGGATTCGCCGGCGTTCTGCGCGTCCTGGCGCGTCTTGTCGCTGGCGGTCTGTGCGATGAGAGCTTCGACCGCGGCCAGGGCAGCGTCGGGCTCCCACGGGCCCAACCGACGCGCCGCGGCGACGATCCCCGCTTCCGCCTCGGCCCGCAGCGCTTCGTCCGTCACGTGTCGCTGGAGCATGGTCAGCGCCCGCGCGTCGCGCACCTTGGCCACTCCGCCGAGAACCTGTTTCTTCTCTTCCGGGCGCTCGGCGAGTGCGAACGCCGTCTCGTACAGCGCGAGCGTCGCATCGGGTGTGCGGTCGGAGGGTGCTTCGAGCAAGCGAATGTATCCTTGGAGGGCCAGCACGCGGTGCGTGGCGTCAGCGCTGTGGCGCGCGATGTCGAGAAGGTCGTCCAGCACCTCGGGCGAGGTCCAGCTCGCCAGCGCCCGTACCGCAGCATCCACTACATCGGGGTCGCCTGAGGCCAAGGCTGCTCGGACCTGCCCCAGAGCAGCCGACCCGCCCAGCCGGCCGAGCACGCGCAGCAGCAGCACCCGCTGCCCGGTCAAGGCCTTTTCCCAGGCGTTCAGCGCGGCGGCCGCGCGCTGCTGCGGGTCCGCGATTCGCTGGCCCACGGCGACGACGGCGTTCTCCGCGGCCTCACGCACCTCGTCTGCTTCTGCCGACAGAAGGATTTTCACCAGGGCCGGCGCGACCGGCTCGCGCCCGAGCTGAGCGAGTGCCTCCAGGGCCGCGAGGGACACTTCCAGTTCCGGGCTGCGGGCCTGCTCCAGCAGCGCGGGAACCGCCGGTGCATATCGCCGGGCCGCCAGGGCACGGATCAGCTCGACGCGCGCGTCGGGCTCGGCCTCCCGCAGCCCCAGCAGCAGCGCCTTGTCCACCGCTTCGCCGCGAAGACGGCCCAGGGCCCGGCGGGCGGCGTCGCGTTCGACGTCGGTGGTCGCCCGCGCCGCTGCCCGGGCGATCAGCGTCGCGGAGCGCTCATCCCCGAGAACCGCCAGCGCGTTCAGCCCGGCCAAGCGGACATCCGCGTCCCCGCCCAACACCGCGGCCTCGGCGATGGCGACCGCCGCCGCTGAGACCTCCGGTGCCGCGGCCGGCGCGCCCTGTTCCGCGACGCGCAGGATGAAGACCTGCGTCGTCGCCGACACCTCGGCAAACATCACCTTGAGGATTTCGAGCAGGGGCGCCCCGACGAATGTTGTGAGCTGGTCGGCGGCTGCCGCCCGCAATTCGCCGTCTGAAGCCTCATCTGCCATCACGCCCAGCAGCACCGGGACGCTCTCTTCGCCCCGGGCCGCGACGAATCCGTGCAGGCCCGCGATGCGTACTGGTGTACTCTCGGCCGACGAAAACAGGTCGTCATAAATTGATGCCGCCCCCTCAATGTCGCCGCGCTGCAACAGCCGGTCGGCCACGCGCAGCAGCGCTTCGGCCACAGGCTGCCGCAGGGCCGGCGGCGCGTCGCTCCAGCAGCGCGGCAGCGTGGCCACGGCGGTAGGCCCGCCGATGTCGCCCAGTGCCGCGATGGCCGCGCGGGCGACGGTCAGGTCTGCGGCGCGCACGAACTCCGCAAGTTGGGAGGCACTGGCTTCGTCGCCGCGAGCTGCCAGGGCGTTGATCAGCGCTACTTGCCAGCCCGTTTCCTGCGTGTGAGCGAGCGCGGTGCGCAGCGCCTGAGCGGCACCCGGATCCGGATCGTTCAGCAGCACGCGGCGCGCCAGGTCGCGAATCTCGGTGTCCGGGTCGTCCAGCAAGCAGGCGAGGGGGGTCACGGATTCCGGACCGGCGATACGCTCGAGCTGCCGCAACAGCCAGACACGGGCTGCCTTGGGCGTGTCAGCTCCCAGGCGGCCCGTCATCACCGTGCACAGCGCCCGCCGCTCCACTTCTGCACCCGGGCGGCCGGCGTGCAAGCAGATCCGCTCGAAATCCTGCTGCGGCTTCTCGCGCTCGGGAATGGCCTCTGCTGCCATGCCGGGCAGGAGGGTGTCCAACACATGCGTGTACTCGGTGGTCAGTTCGTCCTCGGTGCGTTGAGTGGTGGGGATCTGGCCGCTGAGCGCGCGGACGCGTTCATGCAGCTCATCCTGTGCGGGGCTCTGTTCGGTCGCGACGATCAGCCCGATGACCAGCGCGAGGGCTGTGTTGCGCTTCACGAGTATGCTCCTTCTTGGCCACCCGCCGACAGGGATGTCGGTGCGGTCCACTCCTTTTGCTCGTCGGGGTCACCTCACACGCGCCACGGTCCGCGCTTGGGACGGTCCAGCCAGCGGGCGGCCAGCTCGTCGCCCACAATCTGCCAGCGCAGCGGATCCCAGCGGATTGGACGGCCCAGCCACCAGGCGATGTTTCCCAGGTGACAGACGGTGACAGAGCTGGCGCCGATTTCCACGTCGCAGATCGGCCGGCGCCGTGTGCGAATGCAGTTGAACCAGTCCTGCATATGTCCCGGACTCTCATACAGGTGCACGTCGCCGGGACCCAGCGGCTCCTGACCGATGTTCTCCGGCCACGTGCGAAAGTGGCCGCGATTGACCTCGACCCGGCCCTCTGTGCCGGTGAACAGAATTCCGTTCGCACCGCCGTGGTACATGATCACCCCGTTGGCGTAGCGATACGTCAGTCGGCGCTCGTCGGCGACGTTGGGCGGGATGATCTCGACCGGGCCGGACCCGTCCATGCCCAGCCCCCATTGCGCGATGTCGAAATGGTGGGCGCCCCAGTCCGTCATCATGCCGCCGGAGTAGTCCCGGATCAGGCGCCACCCGCCGCCGAAGCTGCCGCTGCATCGTTCGGCGTTGTACGGTTGCCACGGAGCCGGTCCGAGCCAGCGGTCCCAGTCCAGCCCCTCGGGCACCGGTTCCTCGGGCAGGTAGCGCTCGGTGGACGGGCCGCCCACGCCCACGTGCACGGTATGTACCTTCCCAATCCGGCCGCTACGGACCAGCTCGCACGCGCGGCGGAAGTTCGCATCCGATCGCTGCTGACTGCCGGTTTGGAAGACCCGCCCGTAGCGGCGCGCCGCCGCGACCATGGTCTGGGCCTCGCGGATCGTCAACGACAGCGGCTTTTCGCAGTACACGTCCTTTCCTGCCCGGCAGGCCGCCACCGCAATGATCGCGTGCCAGTGATCGGGCACCGCGATCACGACGGCGTCGATGTCGTCGCGCTCCAGAACGCGCTCGAACTCGTTGTAGGCCGTGCAGCCCCGGTAGGTTGCCATGTCGCTTTGGCTGGCGTAGGTCTCCTCGACCTTCCGCCGCGCGTCTTCGCGTTTGTCGCGTCGCACGTCGCAGACGGCCAGGATCTGTGCCTCGCGGTGATTGACCAGGGTGTCCAGGTGGATGTTGCCCATGTTGCCGGCGCCGATCAGCCCCAGCGTGATCCGCTCGCTGGCGGCCAGTTTTCCCGCGGCGCGGGCCGAAAGGACGTAGGGAGCGGCAGCGGCCGTGGCCGCCCGCAAGAGGAACTGCCGACGAGAAACACCCCTGTGTCGCGCCATGATGCCAACCTCGCAGGGCGGATCGCCCGCATGCACCGGGCGGTATCCCGGACCCGGCCTCGAGCTTACCGCGCTGGCGCGGTGGCGGAAAGCTGCGCCGCGGGCCGGATCGCCAGCACGTAGGTCGTCTCTGCCAGACGGTCCGGAATCCAGCCGCGAATTCTCAATACAGCGGCGTCGCGCAGCACTTCGTGCAGAGCATCGAGCTGTCCCTCATCCATCACGAACGCACACGGTGCGTCCGTGCGGCACAACTCCGCCACCCGCGCCAACCGCGCGGTCCGATCCTCGGTTTCGGAGCGTGACGGCGGAAGTTGCGCCTTGACCTGCCGCACGAGGGCCGCGAACCGTAGCCGCCCCAGCAGTGACCAGTCCACCACCAACGGCGTTTGCGGGAGGGCGGGGGGCAGAATCTCTTCGAACCGCAGCCCGGATTGCTCGACGTAGAAAGGCAGACTCGGCACCGCCAGCCGACGGACGCCGACGACCGTACTGCCCGGTCGGCAGTGCGACGCGAGGGTCTGTGCGATGCGGCGGGATACCGCGCGCTGCGACTCGAAGCCGGGGATGACGATCAGCCACACGAGCAGGTTGGCGACGAGGCCACCCAGCATCAGGGAGCGGACTGCCGCGGCCGGCTGCGCGCGTTGTTGCTGCCGGGTTGCCAACCAGCCGGTCACCACAATGGCTGCGGCCGGCAGGAACGCCAGGGCCTTGGCCCACGACTGCCCCCGCCACAGAGCGAGCCCCAGCAGAGCCCCGGCCGTCACCAGGCAAATCATGACGAGCAGGCGGAATCCGATGCGCAGCGACTTGTCTGTGTTCCAGCGCGCTCGGCCGGCCAGGTCCGGTCGCACCTGCCGCGCGATCAGGAAAGCCAGAGCCGGAAACGCCGCCAGGGGGTAGGTGGGCAGTTTGCTGAGTGGCAGCTCCCAGACGATCCAGCCTCCGAAAAGCCAGGCGCCGAGCAGCAGGAACGGGAGCCGTCGGCAGCGCAGCCCGTGCCACGCGTCGCGCAGTGCGGCGAGGAGGTATCCGGTCCACGGCAGCCAGAGGAAGAAGAACAGGGCCAGGTATGTCCCGGGCGGCCCGGCCTGGCCGAAGGTGGTCCCGCCTGCCCGCCGCAGGATGTACCAGTATCCAAGGAACAACACGTAGCGCGGGTCGGCCTGCCAGGCGAAGCGCAGCCAGATCGTCAGCGGAACCAGAGCCAGTGGCAGCCCGAACCACGGATGCAGGTGCAGCAGGTTTCGTCGTCGCGGGTGAAAAATCAGCAGAAACAGGAACATGCCGCCGATGAGAATCAGGATCGGCGGGCCCTTGATCAGCACACCCGCGGCCACCGCGCTCCACAGGATGAGCGTGTCTTGGAGCGCCGGCCGGACCGCGGCGCGCAGCAAAGCCAGGGCCGCCAGCGTCTGAAAGAACAGCAGCACCGCGTCGGTGAGCGCGATCTTGCCGAGATTCAGCACGAAGAGCATGGAAACGAGGACGATAGCCGCCAGCGAGGCCGTGTGGGCTCCCAGCAGGAACCGGCCCCCGCGCCAGACGGCCAGGCCCGTGGCTACCACCGCCAGCACGGACGGCAGCCGAGCCGCGAATTCGTTGATGCCGAAGAGCCCGTACGAACCCGCGAGCATCCAGAAGAACAGCGGCGGCTTGCGGTGGGGCTGGGAATACGGATGCGTCGGCACAACCCAATTGTGGTTGACCAGCATGTTGCGGGCGAACCCCGCATAGGCCGCCTCATCCTGGTCCCACAAGGCGGTCTTTGCGTTACCGACCAGCAGGTTGGCGGCCAGCAGAATGAGAACGGCCGCTACCAGCCGTCGATCCAGAACAGTGACATCGGCTACGCTCCGCATGGGTGGCCGAGCATAGTCGACCGCCGCCGGCGCGTCACCGCGCGGCAGCCTGAAGGTTGCGGGGAGCGGGGTCCGCGACATGGCAAACCGGCGATGTTACCATGCCGCGCGACCGTCGATGCCCGGCGGACTTGAGGAGGTCTGGACACCTATGAGCACGCGGCAATCCGGTGTGGCGGTGGAATGCGAACGACAGGCGCCCACGTTTCTGACCTTTCGGCTGTCGCTGATGATGTTCCTGCAATTCGCGGTGTGGGGAGCGTGGTCGGTCTCGCTCGGCAAACACATGGAGCATCTGGGGTTCAGCGGCAAAGAGATCAGCCTCGTTTACCTGACGACGGCACTGGGGGCGATGCTTTCGCCTCTGATCGCCGGCTGGATTGCCGACCGCTTCTTGCCCAACCAGATCTTCACGGGCGCGGTCCACCTGGTGGGGGCGGCGCTGTTGTTTGGGGCGTGGCGACAAAGCGAGTTCGGGCCAATGTTCAACAAGCTGCTGGTATATTCGATTCTCTACATGCCGACGATCGCGCTGACGAATGCGATCGCGTTCTATCATATGAAGGAGGCGAAGAAATTCGGCAACATCCGCGTCTGGGGCACGATCGGCTGGATCGCGGTGAACTGGGCGCTGACGGGGTATTTCCACGCCTGGCGAAAGATCGCCCCCGACGTCTGGCGGTTGGGCGACATTCTTGCGGCGGCCGGAATCCTCTCTGGTCTGCTCGGGCTGTATTGTTTCACGCTGCCAAACACGCCTCCGGCGAAGGAGGCGAAGAACCCATATGCGTTTCTGGAAGCCCTGAAACTCACGTCCAACCGCAACTTCGCGGTGCTGCTGATCGTTTCCTTCGTGGTGGCGATCGAGCTGCCGTTCTACTACAGCTTCACGAACGTCTTCCTGGCGGACACGAAGCAGGGCGTCGGGCTGACGCCGGACTGGGCGATGGGCGTCATGAGCCTGGGGCAGGTGGCCGAAATCGTCATGATGCTGCTGCTAGCCCCGGCGCTGCGCCGGCTGGGAATGCGTACCACCGTGGTGCTGGGGATTCTCGCCTGGCCGCTGCGCTACGCGATCTTCGCTTTGGTGCAGCCGTGGTGGCTGATCGTGGCGGCCCAGTGCCTGCACGGCATCTGCTACTCGTTCTTCTTCGTCGCCGGCATGATCGCGGTCGAACGTTTGTGCCAGAAGGATATCCGCGCCAGCGCGCAGGGCCTGATGGTTTTCGCCACCAACGGCGTCGGAATGCTGCTGGGCAACCTCGTCAGCGGACCGCTGTACGACCTGTTCGTGCGGGCCGGCGTTCCGCACGCGTGGCCGAAGTTCTTCCTCGTGCCGATCGTCGTCACCCTCGTGGCCGCGATTGCCTTCCGGCTGCTGTTCAGCGAACGCCGCTTCCAGGAGGAGACGCTGCGGATTGAGGAGCAGGAGCGGCTGGCGGCGGCGACGGCATGAGGCACGCACGCCGCGTGCTCCGCGCGTTTTGACCCTCTCGGAAACGCTCGATAGAATCGACTCGGGAGTGTCTGGCGGCCTGGTGGCGCCCGCGGTCTTCAAAACCGTTGAAGGGCTGTACAAGCAGTCCTTGGTAGGTTCGATTCCTATCCACTCCCGTCGGCTGCGCCCCGGGGAAGTGTGCGCAGTCCGTTCTAGCGTATCGCAACGTGGGGGTAAACCGACCGCCGGGTCTGCGCGGCTCAACTCAAGTGGCCCGCTGACGGGCAATCCGGCGCCAAGGGGCAGCGGTCGCACTGCGGTTTGCGCGCCGTACAGATCGTCCGCCCGTGTTGCATGAGGGCGTGCGCAAGCCAGGTCCAGGTGTCCTGCGGGAACAGCGTCATCAGGTCGCGCTCAATCCGCTCGGCCTCCTTGCTGTTGCGCGCCGACGGCGCCAGCCCCATCCGCTCGGCCAGACGCCCGACATGCGTGTCCACCACGATGCCCACGTTCTTGCGGTACCACGTGCCCAGCACACAATTCGCCGTCTTGCGGGCGACCCCCGGCAGCCGCAGAAGCTCCTCCATGGTGTCGGGTATGCGTCCGCCGAACTCGGTGCAGACCTGACGGGCCATGCCCAGCAGGCTGCGCGCCTTGTTGCGGAAAAACCCGGTTGAACGGATGGCCGCCTCCAGCTCCGCGGGATCCGCGGACGCCAGGCTTTGCGGGTCAGGCCAGCGCCGGAACACGTCGGGCGTAACCTGATTGACGCGTTCGTCCGTGCACTGGGCGGAAAGGATCGTCGCGACGAGAAGTTGATATGCGTTCTCGAATCGCAGCGCGGACGTCGCATGTGGGTACGCCGCCCGCAGACGCCCCAGCAGACGCCGGGCACGCGCCTGACGGTCGGCGTCCGACTCGCGCACGCGGCGGACGGCTCGCCTGGTCGGTGTACGAACGGTGGAACGAGTCTTTCGCGTGCGCGGCGCACGCTTCGGAGGTTTCTGCCCAGCGCGGCTTCGATTCTTGGGGCGGACCTTTTTCATGCTGCACCTCTGCACCGCCTCATTTCACACCGGCCAGTGGTCATCGTCGACCGGCTCCGGCTGCGAAGCCGGCGGCAGGGGGCGGATCGGCGCCGGCTCGGGCAGCTCGCCACCCTGCGGTTCGAAGCGCCGGCTGGCCCGCATATCTACGCGGAGCTTTCCCCCGGGAGGGTCGGGCAATTTGGCCACGGCAGGCCCCATGAAGACCTCCTCGTAGGGATCCCAGCGGTACGCTGCCACCTCCCGGTCGGTTGCGGCGGTGGCCAGCAGGAGCGCGACGTAAGGGTAGCCGGCGCGCTGCCGAAGGGCGAAACGCAGCGGCTGATCGGGCTCCAGCACGAGTGCCGGTTCCGGCTCCCCGGCGATCACCAGGACGCGTGTCGGCAAGACGGCCACGTGCGGGAAAACCGCCGGCTCTTTGGCGACGTGCAGGACCAGAAGCTCCTCCTCGAAACCCTCCGCAAGCGGTTCAACGCGGCCATCCAGACCGACCAGCAGCGCGGCCCGGAGCTCGCGCTCGTCGCCCCGCGGCGCCAATCCCAGCGCCCAGCACACCTCGTTCAGCGGCGTCAATCGCAGGTGCTGGAACGTCTCGTCTGTCAGGTTCGGCGGCACGCACAACGGCGTCAGACCTGACAGTTGGACGAGGCGGACGGCCGCGCTGAGTCCCAGTTGCGGGTCCGGAAGCCGCTGACACGCCTCGGCGTGCGACCAAGTGGTGGTGCCCGGCGCCAGCAGCGTGAGCCGGGCGGGAGCCGGTTGCGAAGCCGGCTGCGTGGCCGGCCGCTCTTCGCGCTCACATCCGGCGAGTATGGCTCCTGCCGCGACCAGTCCAGCGAGATGCAAGCTTTTACGACGCACGTGCCCACCAACGACATGATGCCAGCGCAGGCATTCTCTCGCTACCGGTCCAGGCACGCCAGAACCAGGTTCGCCGCGCGAATCCGTCGGCCGGCGTGCCGATCTGCGTGAGACTCGGCTGGCGGCCGGCCGATGTGCGCCTCTCGTCACTCGCCTGTTCGGTTGAGAATTCGGCAGATGGCGTAGGCCGCGGCCACCTGGAGGCGTGGGTCATTGCTGTTGGCAGCGATCTCCCGCAGGGCGGGGATGGCCCGCGGGTCGCCGATTTCGGCCAGCGCGTGAATGGCCATCGACCGCACCGGATACGTGCGATCCGGGTTTTCCGGGTTTGGGTTCGGGTTGGGATCGGTGAAGGTCAGCATGCGGCGGGCGAGGTCGAACCCGTCCTTGTATCCGAGCTTGCCGAGGCCCCGTGCTGCGATCAGCCGGGTCTCCACATAGTCTTCGTGCCGGGTCATGAACCGGTAGCGCAGGGCTTCGGCGGTATCGGGATTGCCGAGGTCGGCCAAGAGCAGAAGCGCGTGCGTGCGCGTTTCCAGGTCGCCTTGTGCGTAGCGGACCAGTTCCTGCACCGCGTCGCGGTGGCCGAGGGCTGCCAGCGCGCCGTAGATGTTCAGCAGCACCGGGCGGGCTTTCTCGTTGGCCACGAGTCGCAAAGCGGCACGCAGCGCTTTCTCGGCTCGAGGCTCGCCCAAACGACCAAGTAGCGAAGCAGCCTCAGCCCGCACGGCCGGGTCGGGCTCCTGGGTCAAGGCCCGCACGAGCAGGCGGGCATACCCGGTCTTCCCGCAACGACAAGCCGCATACGCCGCCGCCAGTCGCACGAGCGGGTTCGGGTCCTTGATGCCCGCGAGAAATACCGGCAGCGAGTCGCAGTCGCGCACCTCGCCCATCGCGGCGTAGCCGGCATAGCGCATGAGGGGGATTTCGGACCGGACGGCCTGACGGAAAGCGGGGATGCCGTCACGCGGCGCGAGCTTGGCCAAGGCGTCGATCGCGTTGCACGACGCCACGCCCAGATCGCTTTGTGCCGCCCGCAGCAGCAGGTCGGTTGAGCGCGTGTAAAGTTCGCGGCGCTCAAGGGGGGAGAGCGACACCGGCGGCGTAGTGTCCGCACAGCCCGTCACTAAGGCCAGCGACAGGGCTGCTGCCCCTGCCGCATACCACGTCGATCTGCCGCCGCGCGCGCGAAGCGGCAATTCCGCGCGCCTGGCCTGTGGCCGCCCCGCTGTGTGTCGCATCAATCCACCGGATCTGAGCGTGTCACGCATGTCTGGTCGCCAATCGTTCGAGCAACCGGTCGAACTTGTGTTTGATCGCCAATACCCAGCGTTCGAAGACTGCTCCGAGCCACATCAGCCCGGCCAACAGCAGGTTCAGGCCCGCGAACCAGTCGCCGTAACGCCCGTAGAAGCTGCCGCGCTCGTCGAGGTAGACGTGCTCGAGGCGATAGCCGACGACGCCCGGGCCGAAGGCGCGTCCGTCGGGCGTGCGTACCTGGGCGTAGATGCGTCCGTTCGGGTCCATGAATCCGCTGCCGCCCGTGTTGACCGCCCGGGCGATCGACACCCGGTTTTCCACCGCGCGGAAGGCGCAGATCGCCAGGTGCTGCGGCAGTTCGGTGCTGTGCTGGAACCAGCCGTCGTTGCTGATGTTGACGAGGAAATCGACCCGGCGCCGCGGCCCGTCCCAGGTGAACTCGCGGATGACGTACGGGGTGGCGTCCTCGTAGCAGATGGGCGTGCCGAAGGTCCACGTGCCGGTCGGCGTCGACAGCGGAAAGACGACGTATTCCCTGCCCGGCGTCAGCGAGTACTCGATCTTGCCCCGCTCGCTGAAGGGACTGAGCTTGTTCAGCGGTCGATAGAGCCAGTAGTGCAGGTCGATGCCCAGGAAGCGCGCCTGCCGGAACGGTACAAACTCCCCGAACGGGACGAGATGCCGTTTGTCGTATCGCTCCAGGCGCTGCGTGCCGTCCGGGTCATACACCAGCGCGGAGTTGTAGCGCCGGATCTTCGGGTAGGTTTCTTCCGGGAACTGTTCGATGGAGACCGAACCGACGAGCACGGTCACCGGCGGTCCGCCTTCCTCCGGCAGCCGCGGCAGCTCCGGGCGCGTGGGGTGCGGGTCGAGGCGGCGCAGCACCCGGTTGACCGCCGCGTAGTCGCCGCGGGCGAACGCGGAGACGGCCTCGTGGCACAGATTGCCCCAGGCCCACGTGTCGGCATGCGCGTTGTCGACGGCGGCCCGCTCGACCTGGATGAAGCTCCGGTTCTGCACCGCGGCCCACACGGTCTCGGGAAATACGATCAGGTCCGGCTGCTCGCGCGCGGCTTCGGCCGCCAGCGCCAGGTAGGCGGCCAGAATCTCCTGAGGGCGCGCGCCATAGGGGGGCGTGGACACCAATGGGAAGTCATGCTGAACTACCGCGACGCGCGGCCCTTTCGGCGCGTCAGCGCGGGCAAAGTCCGCCTGGCCCAGGCGGTAGTACCCGTATCCCAGCGTCCCCACGGTCAACGCGCCGGCCGTGATGAGCCCCGCAATGAGTTGGCGTTTTGAGCGGCCATCGCCGAGGGCCGGCCAGCGCTGCAAGACCCATTCCACCAACACGCCATTGACCAGCACGGCGACGAACGTGACGCCATAGGCGCCGGCGATGTCCGCGATCTGGATCAGCGGGAGCTGGGCGTACAGCCCGTGGGCGATGAACAGCCACGGGAAGCCGGTCATCACGGTGGCCCGAAGATACTCGCATGCCACCCACGCGACGGGCAGGCTCCACACGGGCGAGATGCCGTGCCGACGGGCGGTGCGGACCGCCCATGCCGCCAGCGGCCAGTACAGGGCCAAGTACAAAGCGAGGGCGGCGTAACCGAGTCCGGTTACTGGTCGCAGCCAGCGCAGGCAGGTCAGAAAAAAGGCGAAGCCGACGAGGAAGCTGAGCCAGTGTACCAGCCGGGCGCGGTGCGCGCGACAGGTCACGACTGCCCAGGGCACCAGACAGACGAAGGCCAGCGGCCACACCCCCCCCGGCGGAAAGACCCACGCCAGAGCCACGGCACTGACCGCGTACCAGAACAGCGTCAGGCCGGCCTCACGCCACACGCCGATCGGCGGGTCGCCCGCGGCCGGCTGGGCCGGGCTATGCGGCGTCCCACGCGCGCTCGGTTTGTCCGTTCGGCTCATAACGGCGGCATCCTCAACGCAGACCGCACCGGATGGTTGCCGTAACCCGGTTCCGCCGCGCTGTCAACTGCTTCCAGCCTACGATGCCAGCCTCTCTGCGCTTGCCATGTCGGTCCTGCCGGACTTCCACGCCGTCAGCGAGTGTCACTCCGTACAGGTGCGCGGCCTTCGACTCCACCATACGCGAACTTTGGCCAGACGTTAACGTTTCCCGGCGGCTCATTTGTGGAGCAGCTCGACGGTCTTCTTGGGGTTGATCAGCAGCATGGGTCGCGCCCCTTCCGCTTTCTCGGCGCCCCTCTTGATCAGGTCGATGATCTGCGCGGGCTTGAGCGTGGGATCGAGGGCGAGCAGCTTGGCCGCCAGGTTCGTTACATTGGGAGCGGCCATCGATGTGCCCGACAGCCGCATCCGCTGCCCGCCAGGGATATAGCTGTCCACCTCGAAGCCGCATGCGTATACCTGCACGGTCTTGCCGAAGCTGGTGAACGAGGTCGGCGCCCCGGCCGGATCCACCGCTCCTACCACCAGCAGGTTGGGCAGGTCAAACCCCGCCGGGATCATCTCGTCGAACTCCACGTCGTTGTCCGCGTTTCCCGCCGCGCAGATGAACAGGATGTCCGGTGCGCTCTGGAGCGCTTCATACAGACCTTCGCGCTGGATGGCGTAGATTTCGCGGGCCATTCGCGCCCGCTCTTCGGCGGTGGCACCGACGCCGTTCTTCTCCAGAGCGCTTTCGATGCTCTTGCGGTCCCCGCCCCAGCTCATGTTTACGACGCGGGCCCCATGCTGACGGAGGTACCCGACGATGGTCCGCTCGGCGTCCGCTTCCCGACGGGCCAGCTCCACGGTCGGGCACTGTGGAATGACGCGATAGTCGAAGCTGATCCGCACGGTCAGCAGCCGCAAGGCCGGATTGCCCTCGGCCGCGATCCCGGCTACGTGCGTCCCATGACAGTAGTTGCCGAACAGCCCCAGGTCCTCGATGAACTGCTTGACCGCTTCGCCCCGCAACTCGCTGAGGCGGGTCCGGACGCCGGCGGCCTCGGGTGTCTCCAGCGCCGCCTGAAGGTCCATGAAGCCCTTCATGTACCGGGTGACCTCAGCGACGTCGGCTTTCAGGTCGTCCAGCGGATGCAGCAGACCGGTCGTGCGATGGAAGTCCAGGTCGTACGCGATGCCGTGCACGTCGTCCACGAACCCATTGCCGTCCTCGTCCTGTCCGTCCAAGGTTTCCTTCTCGTTCTTCCAGAGCTGCTGCGAAAACAGTGTCGTGTCCACGCCCGAATCCCACACCGCGACGACCACCGGCGTGAGCTTCTGTTCGCCCGTCAGCGTCACCTGTCGCTCGGTCCAGATGTCGCGCTTGCTGACGGTGTGCTCGTCGATGACCGCCTGATACGCACTGAGGACAGCGCTGCGGATCGGAATCGCGATCTTCAACATGAAGCGCAAGCTGACGATCTGATGGGCGACGTCGCTGCTGATCCGGCCCTCGTTCTTCTCGACGGTCGGGTCCAGGCTGCTCTGCACCATGCCCATCAGAAACGGCTCGGTCGCAATCTCGAGCTGGGCTTTGCGCTGCTTGATCTCATCGGCGACCACCTCCCACGGCAAATCCCGCAACCGCCGCAACAGGTCTTGCCGCAGGGCCGTGCGGAACTCGTCGTCGTCCTGACCGGCCCGCTTCCGCGCCGCGACCCAGGCCTCTGCCACCAATCCGGTCGTCAGCTTCTTGGCCTCTTTCGTCTCCAGCTCCCGCAGGCGGGCCACGTCCTCGGAAACCCGCTCCAGCCGGCCCTCAAGCAGGTTCAGATTCAGCACGACGCCGTACAAGCGCTGGAGCGCCGTGGCGTCCCCAATCTCATACTTGGCCAGATCGGCTTCCAGGTCCGCCCGGACCGCCTTGGCCAGCGCGGCGAACTGCTCGTCCGACTGAAGCAGCTCGGAAACCTTGCCGGGGATCGTGTAGGTGTGGCGTGGCAGATCGTCGGCACTCTTGACTGGAATCTTGTCCCCGGCCAGAGCCGCCCCGGCCGCAGTGAGGATCGTCACCAGGCCCGTCACCACCGTTGACTCCGACAGCCCACTTCGCTTCGCGTTGCGCATCGATAAGACTCCGCTTGCTTTTCGCTACCTTTCTGATCCTTTGTCGCCCTGGTTGTGGCACATATCCGCTTCGGCTGACAACGTGGTGACCGCCGTTCGCTTGCTGCGGCGCGCCGCTCGTTGCTGCATAGCGTTTCACCTGGGGCCGGAGCTCGGGCGCCGCGCGCCCCACCCGCCTGGGGCTGCGGGTGACAACGTTCGAGCACGTGGTGACGCGGGCGCGTGCCTTCTCCGCCGCCAGCCGACCGGGCATCCTACGCGATCCGGCCCGTCGCGGGCCACGGGCAGGCACGAGTTCGGCCTTGTTTGCCACAAATCCCGGTGCCCGCCGAGGTTGCCGGCCGGTGACAACATTCGACAGACGGCGACTTCCGGCGTGCCCGCGTGGCCCACATAATCGGCGTGGACTCGCGAATACCGCCTTGAGGTGGCAAGAATAATGGATGCGCTGATCTTGGAGGATGTGACGAAGCGGTTCGGGCGGTTCACGGCCGTGGACGGGTTCAGTCTGCGCGTGGCGCCGGGGCAGGTGCTGGGGTTTCTCGGTCCGAATGGAGCCGGCAAGACGACGACCCTGCGGATGGTCATGAGCATCATCATTCCGGACGCCGGCCGGATCGAGGTGCTGGGACACCCGGACGCGGCGCAGGTCAAGGACCGGATCGGCTACCTCCCGGAAGAACGGGGGCTGTACCGGAAGATGACGGTTCTGGAGACGTTGCGGTACTTCGGCCGGCTCAAGGGCTTGCGCGGCGCCGTGCTGCGCGAGCGCGTCGACGCGTACCTTGAACGCGTCGGGCTGGCCGACTGGCGGCGCAAGAAGGTCGAGGCACTGTCCAAGGGCATGTCGCAGAAGCTCCAGTTCGTGACGGCGATCCTGCACGAACCCGAGCTGGTCATTTTGGACGAGCCGTTCTCCGGGCTGGACCCGCTCAATGTGGACATGCTCGAGCGCCTGTTGCAGGACCTGCGCCGCCGCGGCACGACCGTCGTGTTCTCGACCCATCAGATGAACCAGGCGGAGCGGCTGTGCGACCGGATCGTGCTGATCAACCGGGGACGAAAGGTGATCGAAGGCACGGTCAGCGAGGTGCGGGCCCGGTTCGCGACACGTTTTGTGGTCCTCGATGGTGAAGGCGATCTGGAGAGCCTGCGGAACATTCCCGGAATCGCCCGGGCGCAGGTTACCGCCGGTCACGCGCGGCTCGAGCTGGCGGACGGGACCGACCCGCACAGCGTGCTGCGCAGTGCGCTCGAACGGATGCGGGTCGCCCGCTTCGAAGTCCAGCGCCCCGATTTGCAGGAAATATTCGTCAGGCTGGTCGGCGGCTCTTCCGCGACCGACCGGGTGTCGGAGTCAGTGTGATGGACAAGATTCTGGCCGTTGCGCGGCGGGAGTTTCTGGCCACCGTGCGGACGAAAGCCTTCCTGCTCAGCGTCGTGCTGCTGCCCGGGCTGATTGTCGGCGCCATCTATGGCACGCACTGGGCCCAGCGGCGGGCAGAACAGGAAAAGCTGCCCGATCGGCACATCGCCGTCGTCGATCACACCGGTCAACTGTTTGCCGATTTCGCTGCCCAGGTACTGGTCTTCAACCAGCAGCGGCCCAATCAGCGGATCGAGCTGGAGCAGATTCCGCCGCACATGTTCGACGAAGACGCGCTGCGCGACCGCGTGGTCCGGGGCGAGCTGTATGCGTATCTGATCTTCGCGCCGGAGGCGGTGGAGGGGGACGGGGGTTGCACGCTGGCCCGGCAAGACAAGGTGCTGGAAGTCGGTCGGCGGCTGGAGCAGATGGTCAATGAGGCGGTCGCGACGGTCCGCCTGCGGTCCGCGGGCATCGATCCGACGGTCATCGCCGCGGCCCGTCGTCCGGTCCCGCTGCGGGAGGTCGAAGCGCAGACCGGTCAGGCCGTCACGAGCAACATTACCGCCCGGGCCCTGACCCCGTTCGCCTTCATGTTTCTGATGTTCATGGGCACCTTCGGCATCAGTCAGGGATTGCTCACCAGCGTGATCGAGGAGAAGAGCAACCGCGTGATCGAAGTACTGCTGTCGGCGGTCAGCCCGGTGCAACTGATGGCCGGCAAGATACTCGGTACGGCGTTAGTCGGTTTCCTGCTGCTGGGGGTCTGGGGCGCCGTCGGCTTCGGGAGCGCCCAGCGCTACAACGTCGCGGACCTGGTCAGCGTGCACCGGCTCGTGCTGGCGCTGCTGTACTTCGTGCCGGGCTTTCTGTTGCTCGCCGCGCTGCTGGCGGGCATCGGATCGGCCTGCAACGAGCTGAAAGATGCCCAGAGCATGGTTTTCCCGCTGTCGCTGGTGACGGTCATCCCGATGGTCTTCTGGTTCTACATCAGCGAGAATCCGTCCTCGGTGATCAGCATCGCTCTGAGTTTCATTCCGCCGATCACGCCCTTCATCATGATCCTGCGTATCTGTGCGGACCCGGACACGCCGGTCTGGCAGATCGCCAGCACGCTCGTGGTTTTGTGGCTCAGCGTGCTGTGCGCGATGTGGGCGGCGGGCAAGGTTTTCCGTGTCGGCGTGCTGATGTACGGAAAGCCCCCGTCGCTGCGTGAGCTGATCCGTTGGGTGCGTCTGGCTTGAGGTACACCGCAGCGACCTGAACGCCGCGATGAGCCGGAAAGAGCGGAAGCCAGGTGGTGGCGGTGCAGGCCGACGCGGCGCGCGGGCGCGATAACTCGCCCCGCCGTCTGGGCGGGGTGTTTGGCCTGGCCGGCGGCGCGGTTATACTGCGTGCCGACGCCCCGGGGCGACCGGGGGGAGGAGCGGAGTCGGCTAAGGTGGCATGAGGGACGGTCGCCGAGGAGGGGCGTTACCCGGTGCGGCGCGCGGTGCGGCGCCGCCGGGCGCCACGCGGCGGCTGCGTGTCGCGCTGCCGGGAATGTCCCCAAAAGGAGTCGCAGGCGATGACGAAAGTTGCCCCGGTCGCTGAGCCGGCCCGTGTTCCGCCAGTGGACCTCGAGCCTCTGTTCGCTCCGCGTTCGATCGCGGTCGTGGGTGCTTCGCGCACTTCCGGGTCGGTCGGCCATGCGATCATGCAGAACCTGGTGTACGGGGGATTTACCGGCGTCATTTATCCGGTCAATCCGAAGGCCAGGAGCATATTGGGGAATCGCTGCGTACCCGGCATCGACGCTATCGACGAGGCGGTCGATCTGGCCGTGCTGGTGATTCCCGCGCCGGCGGTGCAGGGGGTCATTGAGCAGTGCGCCGAGCGCGGCACGCGACATTTCGTCGTGATCTCGGCCGGCTTCAAAGAGGTGGGCGGCGAGGGCGTCACCCGCGAGCAGAACCTCAAGGCGCTCGCCCAGCAGCGGGGGCTGGTGATCGTCGGCCCGAACTGCCTCGGCGTGATCAACACCGCTCCCACGGTTTCAATGAACGCGACCTTCGGCCGCGGCATGCCGAACGCCGGCCCGTTCGGCCTTATCTCGCAGAGCGGCGCGCTGTGCACGGCCCTGCTGGATTACGCCAAGGGTGTGGGCATCGGCTTTTCACGCTTTGTCAGCTTCGGCAATAAGGTTGCCGTGAGCGAGAACGATCTGTTGTTGGCGCTGGCCGCGGATCCACTGACCAAAGCCATTTTGATGTACGTGGAGGAGCTGTCCCACGGACAGGCCTTTATCGAAACCTGCCACCGCATCACGCACGGTGCGAATCCCAAGCCGATCATCGCCATCAAGACCGGCCGCACTCAGGAGGGGGCGGCGGCAGCGGCCTCGCACACCGGCTCGCTGGCCGGTTCCGACGAGGTTTATGACGCCGTGCTGGCGCAGGCCGGCGTGATGCGGGTCGATTCGGTCAAAGAGCTGTTCGATTGTGCCGAGGTTTTCGTCGACCCCGTCCTACCACAAGGCCGGCGTACGGCGATCGTCACCAACGCCGGCGGCCCCGGCATTATGGCTACCGACGCGTGCATCCGGAATGGCATGCGCCTGGCTCGCTTCCAGGAATACACGATCAAGTCGCTGCGATACCAGTTGCCGCCTACTGCCAGCCTCAAGAACCCCGTCGACGTCATCGGGGATGCCAAGCACGACCGCTACCGGGCCGCTCTGGACGCCGTTTCGGCCGATGAGGGCGTCGACCAGGTCATGGTGATCGTCACGCCGCAGACCATGACCGACGTAACGGCGATCGCCGACGTGATCCGCGAGACGAAAGGTTTCTGCGGTAAGCCGATGGTCGGTTGCCTGATGGGGTTGGTCGACGTGTCGGCGGGTGTGCAACTGCTGCGCAAGTCCGGGGTGCCCGCGTATGCGTTCCCGGAGGACGGGATGAAGGCGATGGCCGCCAAGTGTCGCTTCGCGGAGTGGACCCGTCAGCCGCCGCCGTCCTACCGACACTATCCGGTCGACCGCGACGCTGTGGCGGCCCTGTTGGAACAGGAAGTCGCCGCGGGTCGCACGACGCTGGTGGAGCTGCATGCGTTGGAAGTCTTCCGCCACTACGGGTTCCCCGTGGTGCCGTACGAACTGGCGCGGACCGCCGAGGAGGCCGTCGCCGCGGCGACGCGCATCGGTTTTCCCGTGGTTCTCAAGATTTCCGGGCCGAAGATTCTGCACAAGACGGACGTGGGCGGGGTGCGGCTGAATCTGACCGACGAAGCGGCCGTCCGGACGGCATTCGACAGCATGATCGGCATGGTTCGGGACAAGCTGGGCGCCGACACCGAAATCTGGGGCGTGCTGGTGCAGAAGATGCTGCCGCGCGGCAAGGAAGTCATCCTTGGCATGACGCGCGACCCGCGGATGGGCCCGCTGCTGATGTTCGGTCTGGGCGGCATCTATACGGAAGCCCTCAAGGATGTCGCCTTCCGACTCGCCCCGCTGCCGGAGAGTGTCGCCTTGGAAATGATCATGGACATCCGGGCGCACAAGCTGCTGCGCGGCTTCCGCGGCGAACCGCCGGCCGATGTGGCTGCCCTGGCCGACTGCCTGCTGCGTCTGTCGCAGCTCGTGACGGACCACGAGCGCATCAAGGAGCTCGACATCAACCCGGTGGTCGTCTATCCCAGCGGTCAGGGGGCGATGGTGGCCGATGCGCGCGTGATTCTGAGCCGGTGACCGCTGGTTCCCTCACCGCCTTAAGCCACGGAGCGGCCATGCACATACGCTTGGCACACAGTCCCGATCCGGATGACGCGTTCATGTTCTACGGGCTGGCGTGCGGAGCTGTCGATCCGGGGCCGTACCGCTTCGAACACGTGCTGGCCGACATCCAAACGCTCAACGAGCGGGCACTTCACGGCCAATACGAAATCACCGCGCTGAGTCTGCATGCCTACCCTTACGTCCGCGACCGGTACGTGCTGGCTGCCTGCGGGTGCAGCATGGGCGAAAACTACGGTCCGCTCGTGGTGGCCCGGACGGCGCTGCGCGTGGAGGATCTGGCGGGCCGCACGATCGCCGTACCCGGTCTGCTGACGACCGCCTGTCTGGTACTGCGGCTGCTGCTCGGGAAGGATGGGTTCCGGCCGCGGGTGACCATGTTCGACGAGATTCCTCAGGCGGTCGCCGAGGGCGCCGTGGATGCGGGCCTGTTGATCCACGAAGGGCAACTTACGTACGGCCAGTTCGGCTTGCACCGTGTCGTCGACCTGGGCGTGTGGTGGCAGGCGCGGACCGGCCTGCCGCTGCCCCTGGGTGTCAACGCGGTTCGACGGGACCTGGGGGGCGCGCCGGCCCGCGACGTCGTCCAGATCATGCGGGCGAGCATCGACTACGGGCTGAACCATCGTGCGGCCGCCGTCCAGTACGCGCTGCAATTCGGCCGCGGGCTGGATTACTCCCTGGCCGACCGGTTCGTAGGCATGTATGTCAACCAGTGGACGCAAGAGCTGGGGGAGCGCGGGCGGGCCGCCGTGCGGCGACTGCTCGCCGAGGGTGTGGCGGCGGGGCTGGTTCCTGACGTTGGCGAGATCGAGTTCGTCGGGTAGGCTGGTTCGCAGAGAGGCGGCGAGGGGCGCGGTCTGCCCTTTCCGGCGTGGTACGGGCCTTTGCGTCGGCACGTTTTCGGCGGCCGGTCGAGTCGCAAAGGCGGCGGCCTGCCCGCTCACCGTCGCGCGCCGGTACGCCACACGCGAGCAGAAGAGAGGACGGTATGATCGGTATCATCGGCGGCACGGGGCTGGGCGAAGCGCTGTTCGGCAGCGTCACGGGTAAGGAGCATTATCCGGAGACGCCGTTCGGTCGTCCCAGTTCGCCGATCCGGGTGGTGTCGTGGCATGGGCTGGACGTGGCGCTGCTGGCACGACACGGCGAGGGGCACGTGTTCAACCCGGCGCAGGTTCCGTACCGCGCGAACATCTACGCGCTGAAGATGCTCGGGGTGACACACGTGATTGCCAGCGGCGCGGTGGGATCGCTGCGGGCGAAGATCCGCCCGCGCGACCTGGTGATTGTCGACCAGATCGTCGACAAGACCTATCGGCGCATTCCCACGTTCTTCGACGACGGACTGGCCGTGCACGTGGAATTCGCCGACCCGTGCTGTCCGTGCCTGCGGAATCTGCTGTGCGAGGCTGCGGGCAAGGTGGTCGCCAAGGTCCATCGCCGCGGCACATACGTGTGCATGGAAGGACCGGCGTTCAGCACCACGGCCGAATCGCATCTGCATCGACAATGGGGCGGGGACGTGATCGGCATGACGGCCATGCCGGAGGCCAGGCTCGCGCGGGAAGCCGAGCTGTGTTACGGGCTGGTCGCGTTAGCTACGGATTATGACTGTTGGCGCCCGCACGATCCTGACCAGCCGCGTCAGGAACTCCTGGCCGAAATCACCGGTAACCTGAAGGCGGCCACGGCCAACGCGGTCGACCTGATCCGGGCGGTCATCGAGCTGTTTGCGGCCGCGCCGCCCCCGCGGTGCGCGGTTCAGAACGCCCTGGACTTGGCGGTCTGGACCGACCGGTCGAAGATCACCCCTGCGGTGGCCCAGAAGTACGGCGTATTGTTGCAGCGTTACCTCGAAAAGCCCGTCGGTGTTGCATGAGCCGCTCCGGCCACGAACGAGGAGCCGTCAAGGTGCGAAAAGGCGAGGTGGCGAAGCGCGAATGGATCATCGCACCGCCGCACCCGGACCGTGCGCGCCTCGCCCAGGCGGCCGGCGTCGCGCCGCTGGTGGCGCAGGTGCTGTTGAACCGGGGCCTGACGACCGTGGGCGAGGTGCAGCACTTCCTGACGCCCGACTTCCGGGCGCTGCTGCCGCCGGACACCGTGCCCGGGGCGGTCGCGGCGGCCCGGCGGCTGCTGGCCGCCGCGCGCCGCGGCCGCAAGATCGTCATCTACGGGGACTACGACGTGGATGGCGTGACCGGGACGGCGATCCTGTGGCACGCGCTGCGACTGGCCGGAGCCCGTGCCGACTTCTACATTCCCAGTCGGCTTGAAGAGGGATACGGCCTGAATGCGGAGGCGCTTGAGGCCATCGCTGCCGATGGCGGCCAGGTCGTGGTCACTGTGGATTGCGGCGTCACCGCGGTGGCTGAGGCGCGCCGGGCGCGGGAGCTGGGCATTGAGCTGATCATTACCGATCACCACCTGCCGCCGGCGGAGCTGCCAGACGCGGACGTGCTGGTCCATCCGACCGCGACGGGTTCGAGCGCGAATCCGCATCTGTCCGGGGCGGGGGTGGCGCTGAAGGTGGCGTGGGCGGTGGCCCGGGAGTGCTCCGCGGCCACCCGCGTGACGCGGCCGTTCCGCGAATTCCTGCTGGACGCGACCGCGCTGGCGGCTCTCGGCCTGATCGCCGATGTCGTGCCACTGACCGGCGAAAACCGCGTCATCGCGACCTACGGACTGCACCATCTGCGCGACACGCGCAACCCGGGGCTGCGCGCGCTGCTGGCCGTCTCCGGGCTGACCGAGAAGCAGCGGTACGACGACTATGACGTCGGCTTCATTTTGGCGCCGCGGCTGAACGCGATCGGCCGCCTCGGCCATGCCCGCGCGGCGGTGGAGCTTTTCACCCGGGCCGACGACGCCCGGGCAAGCGAGATCGCGCGCACGCTCGACGCTGAGAACCGCCGTCGACAGCAGGTCGAGCGGGAGATTCTCAAGCAGGCCGAGGCGCTGGTCGTGGAGCGGGGTTTCGACCGGGCGAGCTGCCGCGGAATCGTGCTGGCCAGTCCCGACTGGCACCCCGGAGTCATCGGAATCGTGGCCGCCCGGTTGGTGGAGCGTTTTCATCGTCCCACGATCATGATTGCTCTCGAAAACGACGTCGGTCAGGGCTCCGGTCGTAGTGTCCGCCACTTCCCCCTGCACGAAGTCCTCGGCTGCTGTGCCCGCCACCTGACCAGCTTCGGCGGCCATGCGATGGCGGCGGGTGTCCGCCTGCGGGCTGACCAGGTGCCCGCGTTCACGGAAGCGTTCCTGGCCGAAGCGGCGCGCCGCCTGACGCCGGCCGACCTGCGACCGCACCTGCACCTGGACGACCAGGTAAGCTTGGCCGAGCTGACGATCGAGGTGGTCGAGGTCCTCCAGCGGCTGGCGCCGTTCGGCGAGGGCAACCCGCGCCCGCGGCTAGCGACCGGTGTTGTGCAGCTCGTGGACGCCCCCCGGGCCGTGGGGCAGGGGGGGGCTCACCTTCAGTTCACCGTTCGGGAGGGCAACACGTATCGCAAGGCGATCGCCTTCCGGTGCGGCGACCAGGCGGCCCGCCTCGCCGAGCACGCCCGCGTCCGCCTGGCGTTCGAGCCGATCCTCAATGAGTGGAACGGACAGCGCCGTCCGGAGCTCCAAGTCATCGACTGGAAGCCCGCGCTGGATGACTGAGCCGGTCGACTCACTCCGTGGCCTCAGCGCGGCGGGGGACAGGCTGCCTGAAGAGCCAGCATCGCGTAGGCTGTTGTGAGTGCCGGCAGACCCTCTTGCCAGCGGTCCGCATCATTGACCCAGCGGCCGTCCGGCTGCTGACGTCGGGCGAGTTCTTCCACCAGTTCCCGGCGCCACGCGTGCACACGCCCGGCGTGGTCCTCGATCGTCGCCTGTCCGAAGGCATCCAGCGCGCGGGCGAAGACGTGGTAATAGTAGAAAAGCCCTTCTCGGGAGCGCTGCTCGGGCATGTTCGGGTTGTACTGGAGCGTCCAGTGCCGTCGAATCCAGTCCAGCGCCGCCCGTACGCGCGGATCGTCGGGCGTCAAGCCGGCGTACAGCATGCTCTTGAACCCCGCGTACGTCATCGACCCGTAGCAGCGCAGCTCCGTGCGGCCCTCCACGTCGACCGTCTCGGCCTTGCTCTCTCCACCCCCCGCGGGGCTGTAGATGAACCCGCCCTGCGTCGAGCCTTTCGCGAACGGCTGGTCGTTCGTCTCGCCCAGCATCTGACAGCGCTGAATGAAGACCAGCGCTTTCTGATACACCGGGTCATCCTTCGGCAATCCGCTGTCGCGCAGCGCCTCCAGCATCATCTGCGTGTTGGACAAATCCGGCCGCTTCCCACGCCCGTATCCCGCGCCGCCGTACCAGGGATCGTCCCGCGACTTGCCTTCGCCTTCATCCCACTGATGGTCCGTGAGGAATTTCTGGAGCGCCCGGACCTGCGGCTCGTAGGCCGGGTCGCGCAGCACCGCCAGCAGCGAAAGGACGACGCTGCTCTCATAGTTTTTCAGCAGTCCTTCGGCGGCATACACGCCGCCGTCCTCGCGCTGGAACTTGAGCACGAAATCCACGCCCCGCCGCACGGCCGGATGTCGGGGCCCGACGGTGGGTTCCTGAACGAGTGCCTTGAGCACGAGCGCGGAGACGCCGGGGCCGGTCTCGGAGACCCAGCCGGCATCCTTTTCCTGGGCCGACAGCAGGTACTGGGCGGCGCGGGCGGTCAGTCGGCGTGCCTGTTCGCAGGCGGCTGCGTCGTCCGCCGCCGGCACGGTCGGCGCGGGCTGCGAATGTGGCTGGGCCGGCTGGGCGCCGGTGGGTTGGGACGGGCCGCATATGACGCAGGCTGCCAGCACTCCTGCGGAGACGGCGGCGCCGCGCGACCGCACGAACTGCGGTGACCACGCGACCCCGCACCGCTGCGTCCGCGTTGCGCGTCGGACGGTCTTAGCACAGCCTGCGATCCTCAACGCTACCCACTGCCGCATCATCGCGAGTTCCATACGTTACATTCCTGAAGGTTTTTCCCCGATCCCGGGCGACACCCGCGCGGTGGCTTCGCGCGGGGCCGCGTCAATCGTAGCCCAATTCCTCCAGCCGGTCTTCGTCCAGGCCGAAGTGATGCCCGATCTCGTGCAGCACCGTGATCCGGATTTCGTCGACCAGTTCCTCGCGCGAATCGCACATTTCGCACAGATTGTCGCGGAAAATCACGATGCGATCCGGCAGTGGCGTGGGGGCGAGCTCCGGGCCTTTCTCTTCCAGCGGCACGCCGATGTAAATGCCCAGAATGTCGTCCGGGACGTCATGCTCGCGCATGAACGCCGCATCCGGCCGCCCGCGGACCTCGATGACCACGTTCTCCAGATAGGGACGGAACTCGTCCGGGACCCCGTCCAGGGCCCGCTGAACCGCGCGGTCGAAATCGGCCTGGGAAATGCGTATCATCCCGCAATCAGGCTATCGGCGATCGCAATGCAGTATAGAAGCTTGTGGATCGCCCGCCAATCGGAGGAGCCATGGCCCGCAAGACTGCGCGCAAGCCCACGCGTCGGGGGAAAAACATCGTCCACCCATTCACGCCGGTTCTCGTCGCATGTTTTCTGCTGGCCGGCTGCGCGCCGACCTCGTTTTTGATCACGCCGATGCCGCCCAAGCAGGAGCTGGTCGAGCACGTCGTATGGCGGGAAAGCCCGTGGGCGGTCCGCAAGATCGCGCTGGTGGACGTGGATGGCGTGCTCAGCAA
>Ga0209162_1000843_pt1 | contig 32240 bp, 31 predicted proteins | sample YNPNPMetaG_FD_187121 | JGI IMG/M metagenome (GOLD analysis project Ga0209162, IMG submission 187121) | Anoxygenic and chlorotrophic microbial mat microbial communities from Yellowstone National Park, USA - YNP NP MetaG (SPAdes) (version 2) ...
GCGTTTGTGCTTTCTCATTTTCTACCCTCTGAGTGAAAGTCGGTTGTAATATCGTTGCTTCTGCGAATCCAATACTACCACAGCAGTTTCATTCAGAGGGCTCTTTTGTTACGATAAAATCGCTCAGGATAGGTTTTATATAATCAGTGCTGAGTACTGAGTGTGATTGCCTAGTTTTTTTAACTCAGTACTGAGCACTCAGTACTTTCACTGGATGCGGTAAGGGCATTTTAGTTCCCCTAAGTCCCTCAAAGCGAGCCGTGGCAATCAGATTTATATTATGAACTGTATCTGCACTTGCTGTCAAGGGAGCGGTTTCGTCTTGAAAAAAAAGCCTTTTTCTGGTAAATAGTGGCGACTTTTATAGAGCACCTTTTCTATCCTATGACCATACGGTACAACCACAACACACTGCCGCAGGTGGCAGTATATGCTGGCAGCGGCGCATCACATTCATGGATCTGGTTTACTGATCTGTTTGATCGGGAACAGTATGCGCCGGTTGTGTTTGTGAACGAACAGGATATTGCAAACGGTGTTCTTGAATGGTGCAGCGTCCTGCTTGTGTCAGGTGGCGATACGTTTGCTATTGCTGAAGCGTTAGGGCAGTGCGGTGCAGCACGACTTGAGCATTTTGTGCGCAACGGTGGTAGATACATCGGATCCTGTGCTGGTGCATATCTGCCGCTTCGTTCATCGCTTGAGCCACTGAATTATTTTAATTTTGTTGCAGCCCGTATCGGCAACCTTGCACGGAATGCCCCCCAAGCGCTTCAGATGCCTGAAAAAAGCTGCACCGAATACGGATGCCGGTATGTGGTGCACCCGGTCCGCGGCGAGGTAAGACTACGTCTGCATGAGGGGTTGGCGGATTCAGCGGACCACTCCCTCACTGCACCGCTGTATGGTGGTCCGACACTGCTGCCTTCAGAAGATGTTGAGGTGCTCGCGACCTATGATGATTTTACTGCTGCAACTGAATTTCTTGTTGATGAAACGATTGCGCGCAGCATGATCGTTGGTGCAGCGGCAGCGGTGAGAAAACAGCTTGGCAGCGGCGAGCTGTATCTGTTTGGTCCGCATTTTGAGCATCCGTTGTTTCCGGAGGCAAACCGGGTGCTGCTGCAGGTTATCGTGAAGGCACGCAGGCACATGGATGATGCCCATGCTCGGCGCATTTTTGATTTCAGTGCTGTTCAGGATCAGGGCACTGCAGCTTCCCGAAATGCTTTCCGGAGGTTTTTAAGCAGTGTCAGTACCTGCCGTATTATGGCTTTTGCGCTTGAGCGCACCGCATATCGCTGGCGCATCGGCAAAAAGGTCTATGACCCTGAAAAGATCAGCGTTATGGTCAATGCGGTATTCACCCGAGCCCAGCAGCTTGATGCATCCGGATACAGCCGGTATATCCCTGAGTCGGTGAGCTGTGCGTGGCACGAGGCTACGGAAAACGTGATTGACCTGCTTCGACGCCTGAAGCACCCCGAGGGGACAAGCGACCACACGGCACATGAGCTCTTTGATGGGCTTCGTACTCTTTCGGCAACGTTTCTGACTGCATATTTTCAGTATCAGTATCACGGCATTCTTGACCAGGAGAGGAGGACACCATGTATGACAATTACCTGTACTTCCCGGCAACTGCAGCACTCTACACCGTGTCGGTTATAACCGTCCTGATTCTCATTGCCGGTGTGTTTGCGAGCTTAACGCTTTGGATGAAGGGCAAAGCACCGAGCCTGCACCACCGACTTAATATTCCGGCACTCGTGCGAGCATTTTTCTTAGAGTGTCTTCTGCAGGTGCAGATTTTGAAGATCAGTTTTGTCCGATGGATTATGCACTTTTGCATTTTTATTGGTTTTCTGGGGCTGTTTGCCCAGACTGCACTCATGGCGTTTATGAGCCATTTTGTGCCGCCTGACACAGCCATCGCAAAAACATTTTTCGTTTCGCAGGATAACCCGCTTGGCGGCACCGGTGCCCGCATACTGGACATGTGGGGCGATGTATTTGGACTGCTCCTTCTGACCGGGCTTGCCATTGCCATTGTGCGTCGTTACGTTTTGCGGGTGCCACAGCTTGAGACGATACTGAAAGACACCCTGTCGCTTACTTTGCTTACAATCATCGGCTTGACCGGATTTATCTGTGAGGGGCTGCGGTTGACCGACCCGGCGTATGCTTCGGTTGCAGCATACTCGTTTGTCGGCAATTTTCTTGCTGGAGTATTCACGTCGCTTGGATGGAGTGCAGGTTCATATCAAAATTGGGTCTGGACCCATGCACTGATTTCGCTCTTTTTCTGTGCCTATATCCCTTATAGCAAAGCGTGGCATATTTTTGTCAGCCCGATTGAAATTATGCTTGATGCCTCAGAGCGGGCGTAAAGGAGAAGGACTATGGAACAGGATGAAAAACAGAATGTGCAGGAAGCTACGACCGAAGGGGGAGCAGCAACAACCGAGACCGCGGTGCCCAAAATACCGATTGAAAAATTCAGCATGCGGCAGCTCCTTGAACTTGATGCCTGTACGCGCTGCGGCGAATGTGCCAACTGGTGCCCTGCCTATGATCAAGACAGCCGTGAGCCTCTGACCCCAAGAGGTCGGGCGCGACTTTTTAAGGATATTTTGTCGCGGCAGCATGGCGTGTTTCGGGCAGACAGCCTGCTGGGGAAACTTCTGGGTAAAAAGCCAGTAAGCCTTGACGAGCTGCGCGGCTTTGCTAAAGACCTGTATGCGTGCAGTACGTGCATGCAATGTCACTATGTGTGTCCGGTTGCGATTGATACTGTTGAGCTGTGGGAAAAAATCCGCGAATGCATTGTTGACTGCGGCTGTGGTCCTCTTGAGTCGCAGAAGGATTTGGTGCTGAAGACAAAAAATTATGACAACCCCTGGGGTCAGCCGCGGAGCTCACGTGCACGCTGGACAAAGATTGCCAAGAAGAAGAAACGCATTCAGGAAGAGCCTAAAGATATCCTCAAAAGCAAATCGCCTGTCCTCTATTTTGTAGGCTGCACCGCATCCTATGACAACAACGTTGAGGAAGTCGGTATCAACACGACTAATATTTTTCAGGCTGCAGGTGTTGATTTTGGGATTCTTGGGGTCAAAGAGCGGTGCTGCGGCAGTGTGCTGCTGCGCATGGGTGACCGGTCGAGTTTTGTATCAATCTGCACGCAGAATATCGAGCAGTTCAATGGGCTTGGGATTACACATCTTGTAACCTCATGCGCGGGATGTTTGAAAACCATTCGCGAGGACTATCCCAAGGTCGGGGCACTGAACTTCAAGGTTCTCCATACCATTGAATACATCCTTGAACTGATCCGGGAAGGGAAAATACGGTTTAACCGCGAGGTGCCGCTTACGGTAACCTACCATGACCCCTGCCACCTTGGCAGACATGCCGGAGTGTTTGATGCGCCGCGCGAGCTTTTGAAGCTGATCCCCGGCATAAAACTTGTCGAAATGGAGCGCAATCGCGAAAACTCACGGTGCTGTGGTGCAGGCGGTGGCTTGAAATCAGGCTATCCGGATATGCAGAACAAAATTTCCCAAAAGCGCATTGATGATGCACTGGCAACTGGTGCGACCGAACTTGTCTCGGCATGCCCATTCTGCTATCAGGGCTTGCAGATCGGTATTCAGGCAAAAAATGCACCGATCCGCATGCGCGATATTACCGAGCTTGTGTGTATGGCAATGGGCATTGAGACAGGAGCGCAGGGTGATAGCAGCAGCGCAGGCGCGGAATAGAAAAACAGTCAGTATTCAGTGCTGAGTTTTTTAATTCGGCATTCGGGGCTTGTGATGCGTGGCTCGTGGTACGTTAAAAAAGGTACCTTCGCTCCAACGAGGGAGAGGGTTAGGGGGAGGGGGGAATAAGTGCGGAGAGCTAGCCTCGGAGTTTATGGCGCGTGTTTCACGAACCCCGCGTCACGAATCACGCTTCACGATACACGGAAACATCACCCTCAACCTGTCATTCTCCCGCGCCGGGGAGAAGGCACCTGAAGCAAAAACATATGGGCAAAAATTCTATAAAGAGAACTTCTAAAATTCTTTTTTTTAGAGAAGCTGTTTTTGATTGGTCATATTTTTAGCAGCATAATTTCAGTTAGTGATGGATAGAGTTCACAAAAACATTGCTAAAATCCCCTTACAGGCATTGCCCAGCACCCGTCATGGGGCGTTTTTCAGACTCCAGACACACACCTATCCCCCTGTCGCCAACACGGCGTACCGGTTCAGGTTATCGGCAAGGTTGCCAAGCCCTATCTTTATCCTCGCCCTCATAATGCCTCTGCATCTCACCATAAGACTGCCTGTCCCCCAAACACAGGCTCAATTCGAGACCGTATCCTTGCCCGTCTCCGGTTCCCCTGCTGCTCCTGCTCGCTCAGCTTTCGCCCGTGCAGCCCCAAAAAACCCGTAAAGGACATTCGGTCAAGTATCTGGTATTCAACGGCTTCATCAGACAGATGGTACAAGGATTGGATAATCAGGATCTTGAACATCATGACCGCATCATAGGGCTTTGCCCCTGCATTGCTCTTGCGCTGCTTCTCCCGAAGGGATTCAAGCTCTGCCCGAAATATCTCCCCATTCACCGCACTACTCAGCTTCTGCAGCGGGTCACCTACGTTATCACGTTTTTCAAAACGTTTTTGCCAATCAGCTTTGCTCCTTTATGGGTACTGGCTTTTGACTAATTTTTAGAGGAACCCTATAATTGCGACACAGCCTCCAAGAAGGGGTTTGGGGAGGGCTGAGGCAAGACAACATCTGAGGGATAAATTCTCAGACCTTTTTATATGTAATATGCGTTGTCCCAAAGTTAGTGGATTACTGAATAGCCACGATCTCACAGGTTAAGTTAACGGTGAGGGATAGCAGTTTTTGCCAGAGTTTGTTCCAGTTATAGCCAGGAAACAACTTGTGAAGTGCAAGGTCAATGAATCGCTGCAGCCCCGGCACCGTCATTGCTGCTGGGGCGGTGAGGCAAGCGTTTCAGCCAGCGTGAAAAGCTCATGCAGAAGCTGCGGCGTGGCGTAGCCCTGTGCCTGAAACCTGATAATGCCATCGCGGTCAAGCAAAAAGGCATACCCAAAACGCGGATCAAGGGAGAGTTCAGCAACATATTTTTTAACATCGCCATACATGGTGACCACGTGCGGGTGCTTGAACGAAGGCAGTCCCGCGCGCATGCCGCCGTCAATGATCATCCGCATAAATTTATACCCTGAGGAGATCATCGGAATTTCATAAAACATAAAGCCCGAATTGTTACCGAACTTCTCATAGAAGGGATTTAGCCATGAATCAAGCTGCCCCTGACTTTCTCGCAAAAACGCAACCGTGATGAGCGTTACCTTGCCGCGGCACGATTCAGGGATGGATTCCTTGGTGCCAGCCAGAGAACTAGCCGTGACAGTCGGGAACTTTTTGCCAATATTCTCGCTGTTCATTGCACGCCTCTCATCGTTCGATGATGCCGACGGCTGCGATGCCGCGGGCATCGTTAAAAGTCCTGATAGGGTGAGGATGACAAGAAACAATTTCAGTGCATATGGCATCGTCATGTCTCCTGCGTTTTATTCCTGTCAGGAGTATACGGACAGCCTGCCGCCGTGTCAATCAAAAAACCTGCGCGCTCAACCTTTATTTGATGTGACCGCTTAAAAAGCATATCACGTGCCCGTCTGTATGTCGTTCGGATTTTTTCTCATCAAAAAGATCAAGAATTCCTTTGACAGGGTGAAGACTGACAACGGCGAAATACCGTAGGGACATTGTTCACACCACGCACCAAAATAATTATTTTATTTTATTGACAAAACACCATATATCTGCGATAATTTTCATAGAAGCAAAAAGAGTTTAAGCTTGATTAAAAAATCCACGAAGCTTTGCTTGCAAAACCCGCGGGATTTTTGATTAATCCTGCGGGTTTTTTAGTCGTGCACAATGAACAGAATGAAACATTTACAACATACAGATCTTGGCAGCTTTCGCTGGGATCTGGATATACGAGCGCACGGGGATAAACCTTAACTGCGCTCCTGGGCGATCAGCATGAGAGCCCCCTGCTTTTGTGTGGAACTGCAGACTTCTTTGACGAACATATTCCATAAAAAGCACTGATGGTTGATAGCGCTGGTTGTACTATTATGATGAAGGGAGGTGTAGCAACATGGTTGAAGGAACAGTCAAGTGGTTTAATGAGAAAAAAGGTTTTGGATTTATCGAAACCGCCGAACACGGTGACGTGTTTGTCCATTATAGCTCGATTGACCAAACAGGCTTTCGTACATTGTCCGAAGGGGCAAGAGTTACCTGTGAGGTTGAACAGGGTAGTAAAGGGCTTCAGGCAGTAAAGGTTCGACCCCGATAACACACGGGACGTATCAAGAGAAAGCGCTTCACCTCGGTGAAGCGCTTTTTTTTTATGCGCCTGCGACGTGGTAATAAAAATTAATTCATCGGGTGCCCCTTGTCGCTTGCGATCAGCCAGAGCATTGCAGAGATGAACCAGAAACGAAAAGCGAACAGCACCCTTCGCCTGCATACCCCACCAGTACGTCCGGCTAAAATGAAATTTTCCGTGCACCCCCAGGACGCCATCCTGGGGAAATAACGCCGCTGTGCTCGCCAAGTTCCAGCAGGCTCCCAAATGCAACCGTAAAATCACCGTATCTGCTGTTCACCTCGTCAAGGGCACGGGTAAGCGCCTGCTGTCGCTGCCGTTCAGGCAGCAGTTCCAGTTGCTTCGGACATCCGGTGAGACAGGAAAGCGACACACCTAAAAGTCGCACCGCGCATTGGAGCCTGATCGAAGCAAGAATAGTTTTTGCTACACAATAAATATCCCTGGTGGTGTAGATCGGTGTAGCCACTGACCGACGCCGGGTAAAGGTGGTAAAATCAGCGTACCGGACGGTGAGCGCAACGGTTCTGCCTGCAAAGCCTGCGTGTCGAACCCTCCTGCCGACCATTTCCGACAGGCGCAGCAAATGGAACTCAAGGGTCTGCCGACAGGAAATATCCTTATCAAACGTCATACTGTGCCCTATGGATTTAGGGTCAGGTGTTTGGTCCAGCGGCACAACCGGACTGTCATCCTCCCCCCTGCCCATACGGATAAGCTGCTCGCCGACTATGCCAAAGTGCTTACGCAAAAGCACCGGGTCTGCCCTGCCCAGCTCACCACAGGTCGTGATGCCCAAAAGCGCAAGTTTTCGTTCCGTATGACTGCCGATGCCGCACAAACTGCCGACCGGAAGCTGCTCCATAAATGCGGGAACCTTGTCGGGCGGTATTTCCACAAAACCATCTGGTTTTTCCAGATCGCTTGCCAGTTTCGCGAGCAGTTTGTTGGGTGCAATACCCGCAGAACAGGTGAGCCCAAACTGTGCTGCAAGCCTCTGCTTGATGTTCTGCACAATCCTGCGACCGCCTCCAAAAAGGCGAAGGCTCGCGGTGATATCCAAAAACACTTCGTCTATGGAAAACACCTCAACAAGTGGTGTGAACTCGGAGCACAGAGCCACAAAGCGGGCGCACGTGTCTGTATACCGACGGTTATTCGCCGGAACAAAAATAAGCTCCGGGCACTGGCGTCGTGCCTCCACCATGGTCATGCCGGTTTTCACACCCCATGCGCGCGCTTCATAGGAAGCTGTGGTGACCACGGTCCTCGTGCCGCCGCCGCCAATCACCGCCACGGGTCTGCCCCGCAGCTTCGGATTGCACCGCTGCTCAACCGAGGCAAAAAACGCGTTCATGTCAAGATGGACGATTGTTCGATGCATAGGAGTAGTTTGCTTAGTCCACAGCTTCAACATTCCAGACAAGCCGCTCAGGCAGAAAAGAGAGATCATAGAGATTAACCCCATCGCTCACCGAAAAATGAAGCAACACCGCCCTGCCCTGCTGCTCGGTCCACGTATAGGTGACTTCCTTGACCGGAATTTTCCTGCCACGATACAAAAACCAACGCGGCACAACGGTGCCGTGCGAAAACACAGCACCGACCCTGATTGGCTCATGGAGAACAACAACCATAGGGTAATGCGTGGCTTTGGAGGTTATAAACTCATGACACGGGGACTACGAATCATGGCTGGTTGTGTCGTACCCTTCACACATCACGAAACCTTCCTTACCGCCCGACGCGTTCCTTTTTCCAGCTCTCTGAAAATGGCGACGACTTTGCCAATAATACGCACCTCATGTTCGCCCTCCTTGATGCGGATCGGTTGCATCTCAGGATGCGCTGGCTGCAGTCGTAGCCCCTGTCGTTCCTTAAAAAAATATTTGACCGTCGCCTCTTCACCGACAAGGACAGCTGCAATCTCGCCTGATTCAACGTTGCGCTGGGGACGAACCAGCGCAAGATCGCCGTCCTGAATATGAGCTTCAATCATGCTGTCTCCGCGCACTCGCAAAAAAAACATGCCCTCAGAGCGCGCAAGCGATGCGTCCACAGCAATGGTGCCTTCCCGCTGCTCCACGGCAAGCTCGGGTGCACCTGCGCGCACCGTTCCGACAACGGGAACCATGCGGACCGCGGGGTGCTCCTCCCTGTTAACAAGCTCAAGAGCCCGCGACATTCCTGGCTTGCGCCGGATAACGCCTTTACGTTCAAGAATATCCAGAAACTTCTTTGCGCTGTGCGGTCCCGCAAGTCCTAAATGAGCAGCAATTTCCCGAACCGTCGGGGGAAACCCGGTATCATGGATATAGGTCTTGATAAAATCAAGAACCCGTTGCTGTTTAAGGGTAAGCTGTCTCGCCATGACCCACAACCAAATAGGTGTACATATGTTACACTTTTTAGCATCCCCCCTGCTGCTTGTCAAGCTGCTTTTTTGAAAACAATGCCCATAAGCACAACACATGCCGCCATGATTAAAAAATTGACACCGCAAACAAATATTTATAGGATTAAAAATAAAGTTAATCCCTGTACGCACCTTCAGGCAAAGGAGTTTACCGTGAAGATAAAACGAAGAATGGCGCGCAAGCTGATTACCATAGCTCCGCGAGCAAAAATCATTGATGCTTTGAACACCTTGCATCAGCACACGATACGCCATTTGCCGGTTGTGGACGGTGAAACCTTTGTTGGCTTTATTACCGAAGCCGAAATCAGGCAGGTGTTACTGCTCCCCGGAGGCAATGACATTACGGTGGCTGAGGTCATGAACAAAAATCCGGTGACCATCGGACCCGAAGAAAACCTTGAGGAAGCAGCACGCCTTATTTACCAGTACAAACTCAGTGGTATTCCCGTGCTTGATCAGGGAAAACTTGTCGGCATTATTACGGTTGGGGATATTCTGGCTGAGTTTATTGAAATCATGGGAGTGTTGCAGGCAAGTTCACGTATTGATGTCATCCTTGGCGATAACCCTGAAGCGTTCGAAAAAGTATCACGGATCATCAAACAAAAAGGCGGTGAAATTATCAGCGTCGGCATGGGCAACACGCCCGATAAAAAGAAAAAATTTTATTTCTTCAGGTTAAAAAAATGTGCAGTTGACTCCATTGCACATGCACTCCGCGAAAACGGATATGAAGTCGTCTCAGTCATCGCGTAACAAAACAACACCTGCTCGACCTCGGCATTGTGCTCCACGCATAACCAAGACCCGTGTTCCACTCCTTGAGGTCTTTGCTAACCCATACCCGGGTCGTTCCTATACAATAACCATCACTGCGCCTGAATTTACTTCAGTGTGTCCCAAAACAGGTCAACCAGACTTTGGCACCATGCAGATACTCTATATTCCTGATAAGACCTGCATCGAGCTCAAAAGCCTCAAGCTGTACCTTCAGCAGTACCGCATGGTAGGGGTATTTTACGAAGAGCTGACCAACAAAATTTTGGATGATTTAGTTGCGGCATGCAGTCCACGCTGGATGCGCGTGGAAAGCAGGTGGAACCCCCGCGGTGGCATCAGCACCACCGTTACCGTAGAACATAAAAAAACAGATCGTGCGCAGCCCCCTGCTGCATAGTGTCGGTTTGTCATGAGCCACAACCGACGGGGTTACAGCCCTTCCCGTGCGAGAGCTTCAAATAGTTTGTGCTGTTCAGAAGTAAGCTGCCTTGGCACCGGCACAATGACACGTACATACTGGTCACCCTTGCCGGTTTTCCCAAAACGCTGAATCCCATACCCCTTGATGCGCAGCCGAGTATTGGGCTGTGTACCCGGCGGTATCTTGATCTGTTTTATGCCATACAGGCTCGGAACCTCCACCGTGGTCCCAAACACTGCCTCACTCAGTTTTATCTCCTTGTCAACAACAATATCAAAACCCTCGCGTTTAAACACAGGATGCTCATACACCTGGACAGTCAGGTACAAATCTCCCGGTGGCATACCACCTATTCCGTCCCCGCCTTTTCCACTGATCCGAAGCTTTTGACCACTGCTGATGCCAGCAGGGATTTTTACTCTGATTTGGCGTTTTTTGCCCTCATATAAATACTCAATTGTTTTTTCACAGCCATGGGCAGCTTCCATAAAATCAATGGAAATGTCCATGGTCAAATCAGGTCCTTTGTGGGCATAGGGCTGCTGTCCTGAAATATCGCCAAAAAGATCTTCTACCGTCATGCCCCGTGACGTGCTGCGCGACCGAAACCCGCTGCGCGTGCCGAAACCTGCGGCACCCCCAAAAAGATGGGAAAAAATATCCGAGGAAAAACCCATATCACGGAACAAATCGCCGACATCAAAGCCGCGGAAGATATCCTCTTGCGAATATCGCTGATGGAATCCTGCAGAGCCAAAACGGTCATACTGAGCCCGCTTGTCTTTATCGCTCAGAACTGCATATGCCTCGCTAATCTCTTTAAACTGCTCTTCTGCTTTTTTGTCGCCGGGGTTCTTATCGGGGTGATATTTAAATGCAAGTTTCTTATACGCCTTTTTAATCTCCTCGTCAGAGGCGTTTTTTGAAACACCCAATATTTTATAGTAATCCTTCACCGCCATTGCCCCTCCTTCAATAATACGTTTCCTTAATCAGAGAATTCAAATACTCTTGCGGATCCTCAATGGTCTTTTCCGTAAACACAAAAGACGAACACCCGTTTCTTTCCTGAATGAGCTTCAGTCCGTGCTGATAATTTGAAAAAAGCTCTTTCAGAAAAGTGCTGGTGTCACTCTCATCCATGAGAACCCGTTCAATAACTTTGTTCACAGCCTGCTCATTGAAAGAAATACGAATGTCATGATACTGTTCAAACGCCTTTTCAAATTCACGAACCTCACCGCAAATCAATGCTGCTTCTTCAAGCACGCCGCGATAGTCGCGTGATTTTTCAACCGCGACTTTTACCACCGTGTCAATATACGGTTCTGCAACAAGAAAACGAACCCCTTCATCGAAAGTGGCAACAATCGCACGCAGCCGATTTTTTAAGATGCTATGTTCTTTTTGAATGAGCGCAGCATGCCGCTCACCTATTTCCAAATCATAGGACTGCATCCGGAGACACCGCTCAAATTCTTCTTCCGGATTATGCACCATCGCTTGGGTAACGACCAGTTTCTTAATGTTTGTGGACGGAAGCATTTTTTCATATTTCAGCAGCACCCTTTCCATAATCGTCACCAAGCCACGCGCCCCGGTTTTTTCAGCAGCGGCAAGCTCCGCAATGCTGCGCAGTGCATCATCCTCAAACCGCACATCAATGCCATATGCCATAAAATCCTGCTTTTTACTGTTAATGACCGTACTGTTCGGGTTGGTGAGTATTGCATAGAGGTCATCAACCTGCAGGTGCTGAAACGTGGCAATGACCGGGATACGACCAATAAACTCAGACTCAAACCCATATTCCACCAAATCCTCTGCCTTGACCAGAGCAAGGAGGCTCTCCCGCTCATCCCGGGTCTTCAGAGACGCGCCAAACCCAATTCCCTGACGGTTCAGACGCCGCTCAATAATTTCCTCAAGCTCATTAAAAGCGCCGCTGAGGATAAAAAGTATATTTTTGGTGTTAATGGTACGTTTTTCACGTTTCCCTGTCCTGCGGTAGTCTTCCAGAGCCTCCATCTGCGAGACAATATCATGCGGTACTTTCAAATCAACCTCGGTCTCCTCCATCGGCTTGAGCAGTGCCCGCTGAACTCCGGTGCGCGATACATCAAGACCCCATGAATTTTTGCTGCTCGCAATTTTATCAATTTCATCAATGTAGATAATGCCGTATTGAGCTCGTGCAATATCGCCGTTCGCTTCACGAACCAGATCCCGCACCAAATCCTCGACATCGCCGCCGACGTATCCAGTCTCACTGAACTTGGTCGCATCGCCCTTGATAAACGGAACCCCTATTTTCTGCGCAATGAGCTTAATCAAAAATGTTTTCCCGACTCCGGTCGGTCCAATCATCAGAATATTGTTTTTTATGTTTCCCGGTCCCGGATAGCGTACCTGCTGCTTAATACGGTTGAAGTGGGTGCATATTTTTGTTGCGAGTATCTCTTTTGCGCTATCCTGTTTGATAACGTACTCATGCAAATATGCTTCCAGCTCCCGGGGCTTCATTGAAAAATGAATGTTCGGAACAGGTGTTTTCTTTTTTTTTCGTGCCGTACCAGTATGCTCGTCACCCTTGAATGATTCACTGTCGGGAAAGAGAAGCGGCACGGAAAGACGCACCTTATCTCCGTATTTTTTCGACAAATATTCATTTAACTCTTTCTCAAGTTCGCTGGGATTAGGCACTTTTTCCTTACTCATACCGTCTCCACTAATTTGGTGCAACACTTGTGACCTGCACAGCACTATCACCATACCACCATATGCTGTTCCTTTATAGTTAAATAAATAATCATGAAAGCATCACCTGTCAATTCGCAGTGCTGGTATATTCCTGTCATGAAGCTGCTTGCTTTTTGTCAAAAAGTTTGCTACAAGATGAACAAACGTGACGAACTGGTTTGCTTTTTCTGGAGGGACGATGGCTCGTTCAAAACGGAAACACGTGCTCAAAAAACACCGTTTAGCAGTCAAACAGAAACGAAGAAAAAAAGCCGCACGAACTCAAACCGCAGAAGCTGTCTCACCACAAGCCTAAGCAGTACGCGGAGACATTCATCCCTGCAGCAGTGGTGCATTGTTTAGCCAAAGCTTACACCGGTGCAGGGGGAGGCGTACCAGCACAATATACCAGAAAGAGTTAAGATTTTGGTGCTTCTGTGGCTGCAGGAGCTTTGGTGCAGACAGTTGCAGTCTTAAGCTTTGCAAGATCCTTGAATGAGGAGTTTGGCTGTTTTTCAAGAAATTCTTGGTAGAGTGTGCATGCCCTCGCTTTGTCGCCTTGTGCCTCATAGCACCGGGCAAGATTTAAGAGCGTTGTCCCACTCAGCGCTCCGGAACCTTCCTGCTTTTGACGCTCAAACCACGTAATCGCCTCAGCGTATTGGTTTTTCATTTCGTGAGCATAGCCAAGTCCTTCGTAAGTAAATGCTTTGAGATACGGGAGCGTACTGCCTGAGGAGTCGAGAAAGTTTTTATAAGAAGTGATCGCCTCATCATATTTTTTCAGATGGAAATAACAAACACCTGAATAAAAAAGCGCTGCCTTGCCAGCTTTTGTTGACGGATGCTGCTGATGAACAGTTTTGAATTTTTCAAGTGCAGCTTCATAGGTAGTGGCATTATCACCTTGTTTTTCCCCTATCTTTTCCATCATGGCAAGCGCTTGTGAAAAAAGCGATAATGCCTCCTGCTCGGCTCTGTTTCGCGATACCATCCAGCCACTAAGCGCCACAATGACAACAGCTCCAATAAGTGCTAGTGCTCCGATTTGCCTTATGTTGTCATGGACATAGGCAACTGTTTGCTGCCATACCGTAAGCGCAGTCTCAGGATCCAGCGGTTCTTTTTTCTTGAGTGGTTTGATTTTTGCCATATCGTTTCCTCCCTAGATGCTTTCACAGGAGCACCCCATCAAACAGGAACAGCGCCGGGCGTACCGTGGGTGCTTCTCTTCAAACGTACGTTCATGGACTAAGATAGGGGAGCAGCAATGCGAGTTTTTTCTCGCCAACGCCATGCACCGCGACCAACTCGTGTACATCATGGATTCCCCCCTGTTGAGTTCTATAGGCAATTATCGCCTCTGCAGTTTTCTCACCGATGCCGGGGATGAGCATGAGATCCTCGACCGTAGCTTCAGCAAGCGACAGCGGAGAAAAAAAGTTTAAACGATCTGCAGTGGCAAGACCGCGAAGGTGCAGGGTTGTGTCAACCGTAATACTGCTGCCACAGGGCACAAGCTCGACAGTTCGCAGTGAATCAGGTAATTCCTGAGCGCCGGCTGCGGTCAGCAGCGATGCCAGTGTCTGTTCCTGAGCAAAACAATAAAATCCCTCCTGGGCAACATTACCTTTTAGTTCATACCGACACTCCAGGTGCATACTACAAGGATGCATCGGGAGCCGTGGTGTGTGATGGCGCAACAAGTACATACAAAACCATCCGACAACCAGAAGCCATATTACCATAAGCTGATGACTGTTGTATAGCTGCATTTACCCCAAACTTTCCTTACCTTCATCCTTCAAGAGCTTATAGGTAATACTGTCAGTCAGCGCCTGCCAGCTCGCTTCAATGATATTGTCTGAAACACCAACCGTGCCCCAGGAACTGGTGCGGTCCTTGGTTTCAATGAGCACCCGAACCCGTGAAGCAGTCCCCTGAACACCGGTCAGAACGCGCACCTTATAATCAACAAGTACGGCTTGTGCAAGCTGTGGATAAAATTTTTCGAGAGCTTTTCGGAGCGCATTGTCAAGCGCATTTACCGGCCCTTTCCCCATGGCAGCTGTATGCTCAATGGCACCGCCTACCTTGACCATAATGGTCGCTTCGGACAACGGCTCAGTATCCTGTTTTTTTTCAATGATCACCCTGAACCCCACCAGATCAAAGTAGCGCTTCTGCATCCCGAGTGCGGTGCGCATCCGCAGTTCAAAAGATGCCTCAGCACCTTCAAACTGAAATCCCTGACGCTCAAGCTCCTTTAAATCTGCAAGGATTTCCTGAACCACAGGATCGTGACTCCCAAGGTTTATTTTAAAATCACGCGCTTTTTGTAAAATATTTGCCCTGCCTGCCTGATCAGACACTAAAACACGGCGAATATTACCGACCTGTTCCGGATTGATATGTTCATAGGTCTCCGCACGTTTTTTTACCGCATGAACATGGACCCCTGCCTTGTGAGCAAAAGCACTGCTACCGACAAACGGCTGATGCTTGTTGGGCGGAAGGTTTGCTAATTCTGAAACAAAGCGCGAGGTTTCGGATAGTTTTTTGAGCTGTGCTTCGCTGATGCACGCATAGTGCATTTTTAATTTTAGATTGGGAATCACCGAGCAAAGGTTTGCATTACCACACCGCTCACCGCAGCCGTTGATCGTCCCCTGCACCTGCGTACAACCACAGGCAACCGCAACCAGCGTATTTGCCACCGCAACATCACTGTCATTGTGGGCATGGATGCCCAGTGGTGCAGCTATTTTTTGTGCTACCTCGCTCACAATCCGCTGCACCTGCAACGGAAGTGTCCCCCCATTGGTATCGCACAACACAAGGCAGTCAGCGCCACCGTTCAGGGCGCTCTGCAGTACGTTCAGCGCATAAGAAGGATGTGCAGCATACCCATCGAAAAAATGTTCAGCATCAAAAAATACGGTTACTCCATGTTTTTTCAGATAGGCAATTGATTTTTCAATAAGCGCAAGATTTTGATCAGTGGTTATCTTCAGAACCTCCCGGATATGCAGATCCCGTGTCTTTCCGAAAATCGTCACTACCGGCGTTTCAGCACGAAGCAGGTCATTGAGGTTACGATCTGATTCAACGGCACTGTGTGGCTTTGCTGTACTGCCAAAGGCGACTATAGTGGCATGCTGTAACCTGACTGACCGCACCTCCTTAAAATAAGCAATGTCTTTGGGGTTAGAAGTTGGCCAGCCGCCCTCAATAAAATCAACCCCCAGCTCATCCAGTCGCAGGGTAATCCGCAGCTTATCTTCAACAGACAGTGCTATATCTTCTGTCTGATTTCCCTCGCGAAGCGTTGCATCATAAAGATAAATCTTCGTCATAAAAATATCTCCGAAAACACCGTGAGCATTGACAGCGTAACAGAAAGCTCATACGTCAGATTGGCGCCGGTGCTGCCTGCTACTACACCGTTTGCCCAACCATCGTGTCATAACTGCGCAGTTTTTCCAACAGGGCATCATATGCTGCACCGTATGCCACACAGGTTATACAACGCTCGTTGCCAGTACGTATCTCAAAAGAGACCATGAGTCGCTGTTCAGGAAACGCTTCGATGACCTGATCAGCCCATTCAACGACGACAATACCGCCTGCCTCCAGATATTCATCAAACCCGAGAGCGGTAAACTCACTGCACGTGTCTATCCGATAAGCATCAAAATGATAGACCGATGGACTGCCAACGTATTCATGCAATAGGGCAAACGTGGGACTTGTTACCTCATGATCCGGCGTTGCGTTAACCCCATACGCAACGCCCTTTACAAAACAGGTTTTTCCTGCCCCCAGTTCACCGACAAGCCCAACCACTGCTCCGGGGAACAACACTGAACCGACACAAGCCCCAAACGCTTGGGTATCCGCAGGACCTTTCGTTATCACAGAAAAACTTTTGCTATCTTCTCTGTTCCCAACCATGAGCGACATCACATTTTCCAGAAAAATTCTATGGCAAAATAATATCGTCTGACGGTAGACCTGTCAATGAAAAGGCACGTGAAATGCGGTCTTGACACAAATCCGCTTCCTTTATACAGTACTTAACACGTCGCAGGTCTATAGAACACAATGAGAGAACTATCTTTTTTCAAACCATAAGAAAAAAGCAATGTCACCGCGGGAACATTGGGCGAGTAAAATCGGTTTTGTGCTTGCAGCAGCGGGTTCTGCAATAGGGCTTGGCAATATCTGGCGATTTCCTTATAAGACAGGGCAGTACGGGGGTGGCGCATTTGTCGTTGCCTATCTTGTTTCAGTGCTGATCATCGGCATACCGGTTATGATCGCTGAATTCGTTATCGGACGAAGTGCACAAAAGAGCCCTGTCGGTGCGTTCAAAGTGCTTCGGGATAGTCGGTTCTGGCCTGCGGTTGGATGGCTTGGGTTGTTGACAGGCTTTGTTATCCTCTCCTACTACAATGTGGTCGGTGGATGGATTTTAAAATATATTCAGGTTTCGCTAACCGAATTCTATCGCACCGGAGAAGCATCGCAGCGTTTTGCCTCATTTCTTGGAAGCCCCTGGGAGCAGATAGTCTGGCTTGCCTTGTATTCATTGATCAACATCATCATTGTGCGCAAAGGAATCAGTTCAGGTATTGAAAAATGGAGCAAAATTTTACTGCCTTCACTCCTTATCCTCTTGCTGGTGCTCATGACCACGGCATTGCTGAGCGAAGGTGCACCCCAAGGCGTTGCTTTTCTGTTAAAACCTGATTTTTCAAAACTCACCCGTGAAGGAATGCTTGAAGCACTTGGTCATGCATTTTTTTCACTCAGTCTTGGCATGGGAGCAATGCTCACCTATGGAAGCTACCTTGATAAAAATACCAATATTTCTTCGTCAGCCCTGTGGATCACGCTTCTCAATACCGCGTATGCAATTATGGCAGGATTAATGATTTTCCCCATGGTGTTTACCTATGGTGTTGATCCTACGTGTGGTCCGGGACTTTTTTTCATTACCTTGCCTGAAATTTTTGCCCGCATGCAGGTCGGAAATCTCATCGGGCTACTTTTCTTTCTCCTGGTGGCATTTGCAGCAGTGACATCCTCGATTTCACTCCTTGAAGTTGTCGTTTCATTTTTTATTGACGAACTAGAATGGCCGCGGCGCCGGGCTGATTATATTTTGGGCACTTTTATTTTTGTCTGTGGGATCCCTTCCGCACTTTCATTCAATGTCTGGAACCATATTACACTGGCGGGAAAAACTATTTTTGACCTTTTGGATATACTTGCTACTAATTATATGTTACCGGTAGGTGGTTTTTTTATAGCAGTTTTTGCAGGGTGGGTGCTTACGCATGGCGAAAAAGAAGCTGAGATAAAACGAGTGGAAAATGCATTTCACTTCTACGATATCTGGCATATCTTGATAAGCTATGTAACGCCGGTGGCATTACTCATCGTACTGCTGTATACCACGGGGCTGCTGCGCCTGATCGGCTGGTAACTCTTTCACCTTCCTTCAGGGGTTTGTTTTTGTTTCAGCAGCCTCACTAACCTCAAGCACCGTGGTACCGCGCATTCGGTACGTCAAACCACAGGGACAACTGACCGTTCTCATTCCCAACGGAAGTGGTCGTGAGCATCGGCACACAAGCCCTTTAAACCGTGCAGGATTTCCGTACACCATGTGATATGCAGCAATATCACGGGTTACGACTGCTCCCGCCCCAATAAAAGCATATTCATGAATGGTGATGCCACAAACAATCGTAGCATTAGCCCCGATTGTTGCACCGTTTTTGATATGGATGCGGTCAAGATCTTTATATGTCTTTTTGTTTGCAGCGCGCGGCCGCAAATCATTGGTAAACACAGCGCAGGGGCCGATGAAAACATCATCCTCGATCGTAATATTGTCCCAGAGGCAGACATTGTTTTTTATGGTGACACCATTACCGACAACGACGTGTCCTTCAATATAGCAGTTCTCCCCGATATTACAATTCTCGCCGATGACTGCACCGGGCAGGATGTGTACATTTCTCCAGATGCGGGTACCACTGCCGATATGGCGTGTCTCTACAACAGCATCTTTATGGATAAACGGCTTTTTCACATTGTTCATGGTAGTAACCCTGTATGCAAAAATTAAAAATAACGTCAGGTGAACAGAGCCGAACCGTTATTTCCGTATACCAGTGGCGAGCAGCAAAAGAGGTCGGAGGATACTCCACCAGCCGGTTACCGGTTTCATCTTTGTGTAGCCTAGCTCTTTGGGAGGATATGTTTTTGTTACCGGAACTTCAGTGGTTTTGTATCCCAGTTTTATCACTTTATAGTACAGGTAAGGTTCAAGTTCATAGTGATCAAGCCAGTCCTGCCACAAATTAATTCGCGAATCGTGGAACAGAGAAGCTTTAAAAGCACGAAATCCATTGGTGCTTTCTGATACCCATCTACCCGTAACCAATGAAAACAGTAACGGGTGGATTCTTGTTGCCAGAATGCGGTAGAGCGGCATGGCAGAATAGACTCCGCCTTTTGCAAAACGAGACCCTTGTACGAAATCATAGCCGTCGCGCGTTATCGGTACCAGCAACCGTTCAATTTCCTGAGGATTGTCTTTGTTGTTCCCTGCAATAATTACCATGATGTCATACCCATGCTGCAGGGCATACTCAATCCCTCTTCGAATCGCTGCACCGACGCCAATGGTTTTCCCAAGCGAAACCACGGTAGCTCCCAGAGCCTGTGCGGTTGCAGGCGATCCATCAGTGGAGCCATCGTCCACAACAAGCATTTCATCCACAATGCCTGTTTGCTGAACGCGCGCTACAACCTGATCAATTTTATGGAGCTCGTTATAGCATGGGGCAATACAGATAATGCGCTGTCCGTCAAACAAACGAGGAAGTCTCCGTTATTGTATGGCTTTCAGTAAGGTGGCACTGATATAATCAATTTGTTCCTCAGTAATTTCGGGAAACATCGGAAGGGAAATAATTTTCTTTGCGATTGCTTCTGCATTGGGGAAATCGCCCTCGTGGTAGCCTAAATACGCATAAGCCTTCTGCAGATGCAGGGGAATCGGATAGTGGATACCACATTGTATCCCGTGCTGTGACATAATCTCAAGAATCGTGTCCCGATTGCCGGGCACCTGCACGACAAAGAGATGATAAATATGGGTTGAATGCGGTGCTAAAGCCGGCAATACTATATCCTTACAGCATGCAAGGTTGCTTCGGTAGCGCTCGGCAGCTCGGACGCGCAATGCATTCCACTCAGCAAGATAGCGGAGTTTGACACTAAGGACGGCTGCCTGAATCGAATCAAGCCTGCTGTTAATTCCGAATTGCGGATGGTAATACTTCTGCGGTGAGCCATAGTTCCGTAGCGCAAGGAGTTTTTCATAGACTGTTTTGTCATTGGTCGTGACTGCGCCACCGTCACCAAAAGCTCCAAGGTTTTTGCCCGGGTAAAAACTGAACGCTGCTGCATTACCAAAAGTGCCAGCATTTCGTCCTTTATACGTTGCGCCGTGTGCCTGACAGGCATCTTCAATGACCATCAGATTGTGCGTATGCGCAAGTTCGCTAATTTCATCCATAGGCGCAACTTGACCATATAAGTGCACCGGTATAATTGCACGAGTTTTTGAGGTGATTGCCTGTTCAAGACCTGCTCTATCTATGAGATAGGTCTTGGGGTCACAGTCTACAAGCACTGGTCGTGCACCGGCAAGTTCAATAGCTGCAGTGGTGGCATAAAAAGTATTTGCCACCGTGATAACTTCATCGCCTCTGCCAATACCTGCAGCGCGCAGTGCAAGATGGAGAGCATCTGTGCCTGACGCAACGCCCACCGCATATGATGCACCAATAAACTGTGCAAACTGCTGTTCAAAAATTGCAACCTCATTCCCAAGAATAAACGAGGCGTTGTCAATTACCTGCATGATAGCGTTTAAAAATTCTTCACGGTGCCGTGCACATTGCGTTTTTAAGTCAACAAAAGGAATCATGGTATGCTACGCATTCCTCTATTAAATAGTTACAAGGGGTAATACTGAAATCACTCCTCTGCATCAATCAAAATAATGGAACTGTTCTGATGTATCGAACGTGTTGCTGCTTCAAGCGCTTTGACCACCTGAAGGCCATCAATCCCATCGGTCAGCGGCTTTTTGCCCGAGATAACACAGTCAATAAAATGTTCACACTCTGCGAGCAGCGGCTCGTTTAATTTAATACTTGGAATTAAAACCTCCCCCTCGCGGATTGATAGGCGAAAACTTTCAAACGTATCCTGATAAATATCATCTTTGTCAAACCCACGGTTATAGATTCGAATGGGCTCAGTAAGGCTCATATCATTCCATATCAGCATTTTTTTTGTGCCCACCACGGTGATTTCACGAATTTTTCTTGGATTAAGCCAGCTTGCATGAACATGCGCCAGTATATTGCCAGGATAGATAAAGGTTGCATAAACAACATCCTCAATCGTGCTATTCAAATAACACCCACCAGATGCCGAGACAGATATCGGTGTACAGCCAAGCCAATATGAAAAAATAGAAATATCATGTGACGCAAGGTCCCAGAGGGCATTGGTATCATACCGTACCGGACCAAGGTTTGTCCTGTTAGCATCAATAAAGAAAATGTTCCCGAGTTCCCCCGAATCTATATAGTGCTTAGCAGCCTGTATGCCAGCATTAAATTTAAACGTATGGCCGACAAAAAGAATTTTTTGTTGGTTTTGTGCAAGAGCGATAAGGCGATTGCACTCATCTGAAGAGGCAGCAAGAGGCTTTTCCACAAAAACATGCTTTCCTCTCTGAAGGGCATGCTCAGCAAGTGAAAAATGTGTTGAAACAGGTGTGCAAATAACAACACATTCAATCTCCGGATCATCAATAAGAGAAGTTGGTTCTGATGTTGTTGCAAGTGTTGGAAAGCGCTTCTTAATGAGTGCAAGCCGCTTCGTATCAATATCGCATACGGTTTTAACGCCGACATTGTCCATTGATAAAAAATTGCGCAAAAGATTCGGCCCCCATCTTCCCACGCCGATGATACCAACACAAACCATGGCTTGTCCCTTCACTGCAACTCGTGGCATCCGTTACCGGTTAAAATACGCTGCATACCAATCAATAGTTTCTCGGATGCCTTCAGCAAAGGCATAGCGAGGTTTCCACCCGAGAATTTTTTTGGCTTTTTCTATTGACAAATACTGGTCTTGAATCTCGCCGCGTGCGCTTTTCTGTATTTCGATCGGATAATCAGGCTTCCCCATGGTCTCAATGATGGTACGGGTTATGGTAAGCACAGACAGGGGGTTGCCACTGCTAAAATTAAACGCTTCACCGGCAAGATGCATCGTCTCAATATTTTCAGCAAGCGTGCAATATGCGCTCACTGCATCGCGGATATAGAGATAATCGCGCAGGGGAGTGCCGTCGCTCCTGATAATAACCGGCTCGTTCATAAGTACTGATCTGATGGTCCCGGGAACAATTCGATTAAAATTAAGATCCCCGCCACCATAAAAATTACCACAACGCGTCACACAAACCGGCAGCCCATACGTTGCATAGTAGGTGGCGCAAAGTAAGTCCGCACAGCTCTTTGACACATCATACGGATGGGTGCCACGAAGCTCCGCTTCTTCGGTATAGGGGAGCTTTTTTTGCTGACCATATGCCTTGTCGCTTGAAGCAACAATGATGCGCTTTATCTGGTGCTGATTTTTCCTACATGCGTCAAGTACATTCCAGGTTCCTTGAATATTTGCCTGGAATGTTGCAATAGGATTTACGTATGCGACGGTTACGATAGGCTGAGCTGCAAGGTGAAATACTGTATCAATTTCATATTCACTTAAAATACGCTCCAGCAGCGGTGCATCTTCGACATCACCGCGCACCATGGTAATTTTATACTGCAGCCCTTCCCGATAAAAATTGGAAAGAGGAACTTCGTCGCGAACCAGTCCTATCACACGTGCACCTTGTTGGAGTAAGGTTTGAGTAAGCCAACCACCCAAAAAACCTGTACACCCGGTGATAAAAACATTTTTCTTGTTCCAAAACGTTCCCATAACTGATCCTCGTTTCTGACGGTAAATAATACCTATTCCCAAACCTTCCAGCCTGGTTTTTCGCGCTGCCATTCACGTTCGAGCATATCGCGGTCTCGAATAGTATCCATACAGTGCCAATATCCATCATGCCGATACACCATAAGCTCACCTGTTGCTGCGAGCCGCTCCATGGGCTCGTGCTCAAACATACAGCTGTCATCAGAATCAAGATAGTTAAACACATCCTTGTTAAAGACAAAAAAACCCCCGTTGATATATTCTTCTCGCACCGGTGGTTTTTCGGCAAAAGAGATAACCCTATCGTTGTGTATCGAAAGAAACCCAAAACGGGAAATTGGTTTGACGCCGGTCACCGTTGCTATTTTCCCATGTGAGCGATGGAATGCAAGAAGCTTCCGTATATCAACATCTCCAACGCCGTCACCATAAGTCATCATAAAGGTATCAGTATCTATGAACTTCTCGATCCTCTTAATCCGTGCGCCGGTCATTGCCTGCAAACCAGTATCTACCATCGTGATCTTCCAGTTTTCTCGTCTATGTGTTTCATGGATAATAATGTTTTTACTGGCGGTGCCAAGCTCAAGGGTAAAATCAGAATTCAAAATTTCAAAATTAAGAAAATATTCTTTGATCATTTCCCCCTTATACCCAAGACACAGAATAAACTCGTTGAATCCATAGTGAGCATAAATTTTCATGATATGCCACAAAATAGGTCTGCCGCCGATTTCAACCATAGGCTTAGGTCTGAACTCAGTCTCCTCACGAAGTCGCGTTCCCATACCTCCGCAGAGAATTGCAACTTTCATGTTTTTCCTTTCACTATGTGTTGATAAACGGGTACGTATCGAGTGCACACTGGCGTATCGAATTGGTTCTCCTTTTCGGCACGATATAAAATAAACTTATTATTTTCATAAAGTTTTTTGAGTGCAAATGTCTTGGGCTTTTCAGTAACGATAAATTTTGCACCGTATTTTTGAGCAGCACGCAGTACGGCATCTGTGGTCAAGCGATTGTAGCCATCATAGATTAATTCTTTTTCAGTCCAGCCAAGATCATACATCCGCTCAAACCACTCTTCAGTAAAACGATTATCAAGATACAGAAGGGTTGATCCCTCTGCCCAATCACCAAGCACTGCCCGGTACGAGTATAAAGAAAAGTCGTTCATATGCGGTGGAACGATAAAAACATCATCTTTATCTGAAATAGTTTGTGCATACTTTTGGATATCAGCCCAAGGATCATTTTTGCCCTTAATTTTCCCGTGAAAATAAATCGCAGGCCCGCCGTTATGGTAAAGTATTGCAGTGTCAAACAGTATTATAAACACCCCAGCCTGAATGAGCCCTTTTTTTAAAAACATTCTTTTAGAGAGTTGGTCAAAAAACCAAATATATACCATCACCCCAATGAAAAAAAGAATAGGAACGTTTATCGGTTTTCCATATAGTTTTGCACATATAAATCCGCTCGTTAACACACCAAAAATAACCAACAGACGCTTTTTCACCTGTGGCAAATTATCGGGGTTGAGACGCTCAACATACAAGAAATAAACAACCAGTAAAAGATAAAAAGGCATATACCAAAACTTAAAATTTGGTATATAGTCTGTCAGTAATAGCGCAAGGGTAATGCCAACAAAAGCATGCCCTTTGGATAAAGTGCATAATTTCATAATGATCCATGCGAGGCATGGCAGAGCTATAAAAAGATAGATAATGGTGCTGCGCCACATACTAGCCTTAATAATAGCCTGAACCGGGATAATGTCAGCACAGACAGTACCAGCAAGACATAATATTAATACTGCAAGAACAAAGATCGAAATCCATCGTCTCAGCACAATATCTTTTATATGATATAAGCATACAAAAAATAAAATAAAAAAAAGGCAAGCGCGGAGCAACCATGTACTGTGCCAATGTGACGGCAAGCATGTATAATCAGCGACCCACGACACCCCTTTCAGCCATAACTTACTAACGCTATTATTTGCCTCCATATAGATAAAAGTTCTGCTTAGCGTCGGTAGAGCTGGTAGTAGAAAGCATATCAAGCACTTACCAACAAGTTTACCCGTGAATTCCTTAAGGAGGTTAAAAAGCCAAAACACGACATATGCAAACAAAAGAAAAAGAGTACACATGGGATGGAAATTCCATGAACACCCCGCAAGCAGGAAGGCTAGGACATAGCGTTGTTGCCAAAAAAAAACCAGAGACCAAATGATTAAAGGATAGGTAAACGGCAAACCATGATGGAAAAAATTAAGATATGGTGCGGGCGAGCCAAGTGTCCACGTATTGAGAGCCGGAGTATATAACAGTGCAGCTAAATATCCTGCTGATTCACTCCCAAACCATAAAAAAGTTAAGCGATATAATCCAGCAGTAATAAAAAAAATGCTAATTATTCCTTGGATAATTGCAAACAACTCAAAATCAATATGTTTTACTACAAAAGGCACAATATCATACACAATTGAAATGCGAAGGTTTGATCTATTAACTGCCTGAATGTAAATAGAATTTTTATATAAGGACGGATCAATAAGATTACGGATAGAGGTGAAGTAGGTTGCAACGGTTAATTGCCGATGCGTTGGATAAAAACCATTCATTAAAAAAAGATGTAAGGTGATGAGAAAGAGAATCAGCGTGGTGCGGTATTTAAAAAAAAATGAAGAGAGAGTGGTCATAACCACGGAACAACAAAAAATCTTCATGTAAACCTGTCACGGAGAATCACCCATAATGCATTCAAACCATCACGGGGCCGGATTTTTTTTCCTTCCTGGTACGTTCGTGGTTCAAAGTCAATAGGAACTTCTGCAATTTTTTGGGTTGCGCGGGCAAGTTTGTTGCTCAGTTCAAAATCAAGGTCAAATCCTGAGCAGGTAAGACGCAGCGATTTTAAAAGCGAAGTTCGAACCAGCTTATAGTTTGTTGCAACATCAGTAAAGCAGGTTCCATACAGCAGATTGGTAAGCCACGTAAGGAAACGTACCCCCCAGTAATTTGCAGCATAATGATGGTAGTGTTTACCGCCAAGCACCCGTGAGCCATAGACAACATCAAGGTTATCACGGACTGCTTTTTCAAGAAGAACTGGATACTGGCGCGGATGGTATTCAAGGTCCGCATCCTGAGTAATCGTATAATCACCCGTGCAGAGCGGTATCGCTGTGCGGATTGAATTCCCCTTACCAAAATTACGGGGCTGCAAAACAATCTTTACATTATCATCGGTAATTGTCTTTAGCAGATCCCGCGTTCCATCCGTAGAACAGTTGTCAACAATAATTATCTCTTTTGACCAGCCGCTACCGAGATTGACCTCCTGTACACGACGGACGACCTCAAGAATTGTTTCTCGTTCATTATAGACGCAGATAATAACTGATAATTTCACAAGTCAAAACGAAGTGAATTTTGATATGGAATTGTTGCGAAGTATAAAATACCTTCAACTTCTGTGTCAAGTTTAAGAAACGACTGAAAAAACCTTCTGACTGGAATACGGATCCTATTGAATAGCGCGATCAAAAAGAGCAATATCCTGTGCAATTTTTTCAGCAATCAGTTTGAGGGCATGACTGTTGGGATGGACATCACTGGGGATATGATACTGTGGATCACTGGGATTAAATAATCCTGAATAATCAAGATAGCTAATCCCAAATTTTTGTAAATATGGTTTGAGATTTTGCACATACCGTGACCCTGGGTAAAAAAGTATATAATATTTATCACTTCCGAATTTTTTATAAAAAAGTTTTTGTGATTCCAAAAACATCCGTGCAGTCAATTCAAAATGTTTTTTGTTAATCCTGGGATAATCAAGGTTTAAAGCTTTGACAACCTGACTTCTGTTGAGAAGCCAATATAATTTATTCAATAAAGGCCTGCCGGTTCGAAAAGATCCTTTTCGTACCAAATTGTTACTCTGGTCGAGCACATAGTACGGCATAATATCAGCCCACAAGCTATATGAACGCATGGTACCGATAACACGATTGATATGATGATCAATAAAAATATAAATAAGTATTCCCTGTTGCTCAGCGATTTCATCTTTTATATTTTCTCGTTTGAGATGTTCGAGCATCTGCTGCGGTCCGTAGCCACTGAGACCATAGTTATATGGTTTTACTGAGGGTTGGAAGAGGCTGTAATAAAAAGGAAGCGTTTCATTATCCTGAAGCCCTTCTCCAAATGTATAAGAACACCCAAAAAAAAGGGCAAAAAATTTCTTTTCCCGATTCTCACTATGTTCAGGAACAATGCGGCGCCCATAATCATCAGTGGTGTAAACAGTGTTATAGATAATTTTTTCATTTTCTTTATATATTGCAGTCACGCGCATATTAGGTTTTGGTTTGTAACCCAACGCCTCATCTTCTTGAAAAAATCCCTTCTCAAGTATATCACCTGCAACAGTGATTTTCTTTTGATGGAACCAGTTGTAAACATAAAAACAGCCTTCGACAAAACCTATAAAAAAAATCATCACCAGCAAGGCAATCACTGCATGAAGCGCCTTCAATCGCATTTGTTCGGTCTGTATCATTGTTCAGTGCCTACGATCATGTTTTTGAAAGCATTAATTATCACTATAAAGAAACTAATGTAAGCCAAAGGCTTTTTGGAGAGAGCCCCTTGTATGACAATCTCTGTAACAGAATAAAAAAAATTTGTCAAAAATCATAACACACAGTATACATTGAACTATGAATCGTGGCAATAAATCATCCTATCCCTCGCTGGAAGTCTTTCTCCTTTTTTCTACAATGGCGATAGTGCGTCTTTTGCCTATCACGATTCTTGCAGTGCGTGGTGAGCTGCCAAATGTTTTTTATAAAGATCACTATATTTACCTCTGGAGCGCAGAAAACATTCTGAAATCAGGCACTAATCCTTTCGATTTTTTCCCTCCGCTCAATTCTCTGTTTATTGCTGGAATCTTGTATAGTACGGGCGGATCCACTATTGCAGCGCTCTGTGGTATGGCAATGGTGGGGTGGTTAACCGTTGTGCTTACCTATTGTCTTGCAAACAAGCTTTTCGGCCAAAAAATTGCTTTGTGGGCTACAATTATTTGCGGATTTTATCCTAATTTTATCGCCTATGGAGCGACTTTCTGTTCTGAAACCTTGGGAACATTTTGGGTTTGCCTTGCCTTCATGATCCTTGTTCATTACCGCTTAACAGAAAAACTACGGTACCTCTTTTTAGATGGAATTGTGTGGGGCATTGCAGCTCAAACTCGTGGGGGGCTACACTATTATGCACCATTTCTTTTATTTGGTTTGTTGCTTGTTAGGTTCAAGAACAATAAAATATTTTTCATAAAAGAATCTCTTACATTTCTTGGAGCACTAGGCATTGCACTGTACACAATTACACTGGTTACAGCTCCCCTACAAACAAGTGATGCAATGAATCCCAAAAGCGGTATTGGCTCTGTAGTGCATGGTGCCAACCGGGTCACCACATCATGCGCTGATTATGGCGATATTCGTGGCAATATTTTCTACTATATCAATGACGCACGCGAACCGTGGCCAGAAGGGACTCAACTCTTTTCAGAAGAGCTCATGTCATTGCCAACAACTCATATTCTTTTAAAAACTGCTCAATTTATATTGGAAAAGCCTCTGCTGTATCTTAAAAACTCTTTTTTAAAGTTGAGTTGTTTTTGGGCACCAAATCAACTGGCAATTGCTGATGTTAAATTAAAATTCCAGCGATATACTGTGCTTGCAACTTTAATTGCATGTTGTATAGCAACTGCATACATTATTGTCATCATTAGTGGTCTATGTGGTCTGTGGCTAAGCAAAGATGTGATGAAACCTTTTTTTATTCTGTTTATCATTTTTTACTGCCTTCTCATCTTTTTTACCGTCGGCAATTCTAAGCTCCGTCTCCCGCTTATGCCTTTTTTTATTATCTATGGAAGTTTTTTTATAAGAGAAGTTTTTAAAAAAAGAATTTCTGTGAGTAGCCTTGCTCGAACTCGCTTCCTATTATTAGGCATTATTTTATTTTGTGCCAACAGCATTTATAAATTCCCTGAGTTTTTGCCGTCTCCTCAAGAAATTTATGTGCGACAGATTGAGCTCTGCAACCAACTGGGTTTTCATAAAACCGCTGGCATCCTTATCGAGCGCTATAAAAATATGCCGTACTATAATGAGAATCAAAAAAAGCGGCTGCAAACAGAATATGGGCGTGTAAAAAAAATTATTGTGGAAGACAAAAAGCTATGAGCTTGATAAATCAAGTAAGATATGAAGAAAATCCTAAAACTATTTTTTATAACGCCATACCATAATATGTATAAAATGTTTATAATCAACAAGGTGCAAGTGATTATTTAAAAAATCAACAAAAGGCTGGGGTGCCGAGTCAAAAGAAGAGATAAACCATACATGTTTAATGGCATGATCTGAAATTTCGTTGAGCACCCTCTGTTGTGCTCTTTTGAGTCCACCCGGATGGAAAAACAAATAAATAGGGTTAAAGCTTGCTCGTAAAGATGAGCCTTTTTTTTCAAAGTAATAATTGTAATAATCTTTATCCCAAGCATTACCAATAATAAACGTTTTCTCATTTGGGTCTGTATTGTCTATAATATATTCAACCCCTTCGCGGAATTGCTGCTTCACTGGCCTTTCATAATAATCCATAACAAATAACAAATGATATAAAAACCCTCCAATTAAAAAAATGGTAGTACCCATACGTTTTCTTGACGAAATGGGAACGGTAGTAATCGCTCGCGCTAAAAGCAAATATGCAGCAGGAAGAGAAATAATAAGATTTTTATTTTGATATACTGATCCCTGTCCCAGCACTGATTTTACAAATGCTCCTGCAAAAGGAACTACTAACCAAAGCGCAAGGCAAAACTCAGGGGTAAAAAAGATATCAGATATAGGAGTGCTGTTTTTTTTATGCGTTTTAAAAAAACCAATAGAGCAACCTCATATACAATACGCTAACCAGGAAGAAAAAGAAAATGGATTCATTAAAACAAAATTTAATGAATTTAAAAAAAGCTACTGTTGTAGGTTTAGTATAAGTAGGAGCATTAAGTCGTGAATGCATAATCATCACTGGGACCCAGGGGAGATACACTAGTGCGATAGGCAGATAGAGAGCAAATGTTATAAGAAACAGACAACGGATTTTTCTGGCAAAAAGCACGTAGCTTGCGATAGCCTGGAGTAAAATAAAAAAGGTGCCAAAATAATGCAGCCAACAGGAAATGCCGCCTGCAGCTATATACCCAACAATTACAAATAGATTCGGTAATTGGTTTTGTGTGTATAATCTTTGTAAGATAATAATCCAGCAATAGGTTGAAAGAACTGTTGTGAAGAGGAGGATGGAATAAGTTCGTGCTTCTTGGCTGAAATAAATCGGGCACCAAAGAAATGCCATAAGCGCTGCAGCAAGAAGCCCTTCCTGTTCAGAATAGATGTGCTTGCCGATAAAAAAAATTATGAGAATAGAAAGCACCCCAAAAAATGCTGAGGGTGCCCTCAGCATGTATTCCGAATCCCCAAAGTATTTGCAGAAATAATGAATCAGGATCAGGTACCCAGGCGGATGAATATCATAAATTGCTGTATCAATGGTTTTGGTGACAGAACTGTTTGTGCCCCGTTCCCACGATGCATGCCCATCGTCGTTCCAGCGATCTGACACAGAACACTTCCAGGTAAATAATTCATCATTCCAAAGTGATTGATGGTCTAAACCATAAAAACGAAGGAATGCCCCGGCAATAATAAGAGAAAATAATAAAATAGATTTTTGTTTTTTTAAGAGCCAATGAGTCATAAATTGAATTAATTAATATGTTCCATCCCGCGCTTCAGCAGCAATAGTTATTGTTTGTGAGTTTCTTGCCATCACCAGGATAAAGAATAAGAGGATGTTGAAAATTCACTAAGCGCTCAATAAGATAAGGGGGGCGTTTTTTGGTTTCCTGAAAAAGTCTGCCAATATACTCACCTAATATCCCAAGGGCAAATAATTGAGTGCCACCCAAAAAAAGAACTGAGAGAATGAGCGACGTCCATCCTCATGCTTGCCGTGGATTATAGCCCCATACGGTTGTATCAGTTGTATATTGAATAAACACAAGAAATCCCAGAATAAAAGAAAAACAGCCAATCAATATACCTGTAAACATGATAATTCGTAGGGGTTTATTTGAAAAATTTATAAACCCATCAAGTGCTAAATTAATCAGTTTCATAAAACCGTATTTTGACTTGCCAGCTACTCGTTCATTTCTTTCATAGGCAAGACCAATTTGGCGATATCCTGTCCAGCTTCGTAGACCGCGAACAAACCGATTTGCCTCAGGTAACGCATTTAAAACATTACAAACTTTTCTATTCATGACGCAAAAATCACCTGCATCTATCGGAATCTCAATATCAGCAAGAAAGGATAACATCCGGTAAAAAAGCCAATAACATCCTTTTTTAATAATGGTTTCTTTTCGTTTAACTCTTATTGCATACACCACATCATATCCCTCACGGCATTTTTGAAAAAACCGCACAAGATCTTCAGGAGGATCTTGTAAATCTGCATCCATCACTGCAACCAAATCGCCTGAGGCATACCGAATTCCTGCACTGACAGCAGCCTGATGCCCAAAATTGCGTGTAAAACTGATGAGTTTTATGTGTGGATCTTTTTCGGCAATTCTGCATACTTGCTGGAAGGTGCTATCAGTGCTTCCGTCGTTTACGAATATAATTTCATATTCCTCGTTCCAAGTACGCGCACAAAAAAGGAGCCGCTGATATAAGCGATCAATTATTTCTTCTTCATTAAAAAGAGGGATGACCAATGAAATCATGGGGGTTCCACACTGCAGCAAATTTATTAATGTTCTAATATCCCAAGTTTTTTAATGCGTTCCGCTAATTCAGAAGTATAAAGAACTGCGCCTTCCTCACGAACATGATACCAATCAGCAAAATACTTTGGATGAGAAGCAATGCTCTGCAAATCCTAAAACGCAATAACATGAGGGTATACACAGAAGAGTTCTTCTATTTTCTTATTAAGTTTCTCGCGAAGATTGTACTGCTCCCAAATATTCATTTCGTCATCTCTGACAGGAGTTAAACAAATAATAACTTTGATATTTTGTTGTTTAAGTAAATATAAAATTTTTTTAATATAAGTAACATTAAAGTCTGAAACAATAAATTGTTTGAAATTTTCTCATATATCAGTAATTTTTGCTACAGGCTTTTTTGTTGGGTCAAGGTCTTCATTATAAAAACCTTTCTGTTCTTTATAA
>Ga0209162_1000844_pt1 | contig 32235 bp, 28 predicted proteins | sample YNPNPMetaG_FD_187121 | JGI IMG/M metagenome (GOLD analysis project Ga0209162, IMG submission 187121) | Anoxygenic and chlorotrophic microbial mat microbial communities from Yellowstone National Park, USA - YNP NP MetaG (SPAdes) (version 2) ...
CGCTTTCCCCTCACCGTCTACTACGCCTTCAAGCAGGACGACGAGGAGAGCGGCGCCGACGAGGAAGAGGACGGCAACGGAAACGGCCACCGGGTGGACCGCACCACCGGCTGGGAGACGATGCTCACCGCCCTCATCGAGACCGGCTTCCAGATCACCGCCACTTGGCCGGTGCGCTCGGCCCAGAAGTGGCGCCAGAACGCCATGGGTACCAACGCCCTCGCTTCCTACATCGTCCTGGCCTGTCGCCCCCGGCCCAACGACGCTCCCCAGACCGACCGGCGCGCCTTCGTGGCGGAACTCAAGCGGGAGCTCCCCGTGGCGCTCAAGCGCTTGCAGCAAGGGAATATTGCCCCGGTGGACTTCGCCCAGGCGGCCATCGGCCCCGGCATGGCCATCTATTCGAAGTACGGCCGCATCCTCGAGGCAAGCGGCCGGCCCATGAGCGTCCGCACGGCCTTGGCCCTCATCAACCAGACCCTCACCGAGGTCCTCTCCGAGCAGGAGGACGAATTCGACGCCGACACCCGCTGGGCCATCGCCTGGTACGAGCAACACGGCTTCGACGAAGGCGACTTCGGAGACGCCGAACTTCTTTCCAAGGCCAAGGTCACGTCGGTGAACGGCCTGGTGGAGGCGGGCATCGTGCACGCTCAAGGCGGCAAGGTGCGGTTACTTCGGCCCGAAGAGCTCCCCGCCGACTGGGACCCGGCTCGGGACCGGCGCTTCACCCTGTGGGAAGCCACGCACCATTTGGTGCGCGTGTACGCCCAGGAGAAGCGCGGCGACATGGCGACCGCCGAACTCCTGCGCCAATTGGACTCCCGTGGAGAGCTGGCTCGGGATCTGGCCTATCGCCTGTTTGCCGCCGCCGAAAGAAAGGGCCGTTCGGCCGACGCCCAGGCTTATAACGCCCTCGTGCTCGGGTGGCCGGAAGTGGCTCGCCTCGCTCAGGATTTCCAGCCCAAGCGGCAAACCGAAATGTTCCGTTAGACGGAGGGACAATCTATGGCCATGACCAATCACGAGCGCGTCGGCAAGGCACTGGACCTGCTTCGAACGGGCCTTGGCCCCTTTGTGGCGCGAGAGGTGCACCAGGCCATTGAGAACGGAAAAGCCAACATGGCCATCATCGGGTCTTTTGCCGAAGACCCCAAGCTGGCGCAGCGACCCATCGACCAGTGGGATGCCTCAGGGCTCCTGCGGCTCATGTGGGAGACATGGCACCCGGTTTTCAAGAATACGCTGGGTTTCGCTGAGCGAAGTCTGGTTTCCGAGCTTCGGGAGTGGCGTAACAAATGGGCGCATCAGGAAGCCTTTTCCAGCGACGATGCCGACCGGGCCCTGGATTCGGCCGAGCGTCTCTTGAGCGCCGTCTCGGCCCCACAGGCCGAAGAGGTGCGCAGGCTTAAACAGGAGCTTCGCCGGCAGGTTTTCGATGAGCAGGTTCGGTCGGAAAAGCGGCGCCTGGGCGGTTCGCTCATCGAGGCGACGGCGGCGGAGCATCTCAAACCGTGGCGCGAAGTGGTGATTCCTCACGCGGATGTGGCGAGCGGCCGGTATCAGCAAGCGGAGTTCGCTGCCGACCTGTGGCAGGTTTTTCTCGGGGAAGGGAGCGACGAGTATAAAAACCCTGTGGAATTCTTTCGTCGCACCTACTTGACGGAAAGCCTCAAACGCTTGCTGACCGGAGCCATGGAGCGGCTGACGGGGCGGGGTGGCGACCCTGTGGTGCAGCTTCAGACAAACTTCGGTGGCGGCAAGACCCACTCGCTCCTTGCGCTCTATCACTTGTTTTCGGGGGTTCCGCTCACGGAGCTTTCGGGAATCGAGCCCTTGGCTAAAGAGGCGGGTCGGTTGCCCGAGCAGCCGGTTCGCCGCGTGGTTCTCGTGGGCAACCGCATGTCACCCGGCAATCCTGTCACCAAGCCCGACGCAACGGTGGTGCGGACCCTTTGGGGCGAACTGGCTTGGCAGCTCGGCGGCCCGGAGGCGTATGCCCGCATTGCGGAGGATGACCAGCGGGCCACCAGTCCCGGCGACCGGCTGCGCGAACTCTTTAACGCATACGGGCCCTGCCTCATTCTGATCGACGAATGGGTGGCCTATGCCCGCCAACTGCACGACGCGTCGGATCTTCCCGGTGGGTCCTTCGAGACGCAGTTCTCCTTTGCCCAAGCTCTGACCGAATCGGCGCGGGCTGCTCGGGCGTGCTTGGTGGTCATCAGCTTACCGGCCTCGGACGGGTCGGGATCGACCCATGCGCAGGCCGAGGATGTGGAAGTCGGGGGGTTGCGCGGTCGGGAAGCCCTGGACCGGTTGCGCAACGTCATCGGCCGAATGGAGTCGTCCTGGCGGCCGGCATCGGCGGAAGAAGGCTTTGAGATCGTCCGCCGTCGGCTCTTTGAGCCTTTTACCAGCACCGAACAGTTCAAGGCGCGGGACGTGGTGGCCCGGGCGTTTGCCGAGCTTTACCGCAGCCAGCGCGAAGAATTTCCGCCTGAGTGCCGCGAAGCGGACTATGAGGCTCGGATCAAGGCGGCCTATCCCATTCACCCCGAAATTTTTGACCGGCTCTATACCGATTGGTCCACGCTTTTAAAATTCCAGCGCACCCGCGGCGTGCTGCGTTTGATGGCCGCGGTGGTGGCCTGCCTGTGGGAAAAGGGCGACCGAAGCCCGCTCATTTTGCCGGCGGCCATCCCGGTTGACGACCCGCGGGTTCAGTTCGAACTCACCCGGTATCTGTCGGAAAATTGGCCGCCTGTGATCGAACGGGACGTGGACGGTCCTCAGTCTCTTCCGGCCCGCTTGGACGGCGAAGTGCCCAACTTGGGCAGGTATTCGGCCTGTCGGCGTGTGGCGCGAACCATTTATCTGGGATCGGCCCCAACGACCACGGCGGCGCATCGCGGCATCGAAGACCGACGCGTAAAGCTGGGGTGCGTGATGCCGGGCGAGCCGGCGGCGGTGTTTGGCGATGCCTTGAGGAGGCTTGCAGGAGCCGCCACATACCTTTACCAGGATGGTGCGCGCTACTGGTACGCCACCCAACCCACAGTCACCAAGCTTGCGGAAGACCGGGCCGAGCAACTTCGGCGCGATCCGGACAAAGTGGCCAAAGAAATCGAAGGGCGCCTTCGTCAGCAAGCGGCCCAACCGGGAGATTTCAGCCGGGTGCATCCCTTTCCGCGGTCGAGCGCGGACGTGCCCGACGATCTGGACGCCCGTCTGGTGATTCTGGCCCCTGGAGCGTCCCACGCGAAAGGGGATCGTGCCAGTGACGCTGTGAAAGCGGCCCAGGAAATTCTTGAAACGCGCGGCAGCGCACCGCGTGTCTTTCGAAACACGTTGGTTTTTCTTGCGGCGGACCGCACGCGCCTTCAGGATTTGGATGAGGCGGTACGGCGCTACTTAGCCTGGGAGTCCATTGTGGTCGACAGAGAGACCCTGAATCTCGATCCCCATCAGACCCGGCAAGCCGAAGCGCAGAAGAAATCAGCCAACGACACGGTCCAGGCGCGCCTGCCCGAAACCTACCAATGGCTGCTCGTCCCGAACCAGTTTGACCCCGCCACCGGGATTCCCGATCCCAAAGCGGACGTCGGCTGGCAGGAGCTTCGCCTGCAGGGAAACGATCCTCTGGCCGTGCGGGCGAGCCGAAAGCTCAAAAACGAGGAGCTGCTGCTCGTCACCTTTTCCGGCACGCGCCTTCGCATGGAACTGGACCGCGTCCCCCTGTGGCGAGGGGACCACGTGGAGATTCGGCAGCTCGTGGAGGACTTTGCCCGCTATCTTTACCTGCCGCGACTCAAGGACCCAAAAGTGCTTACGGGGGCCGTCGGCGACGGCCTGTCCCTGATGAGTTGGGATCGAGACAGTTTCGCCTATGCGGATTCGTTCGACGAAAAAGAGGCAAGGTATCTCGGGCTTCGAGTGGCCCAGCGCATTCCGCTGTCGGACGGGGACCCTCGGGGCCTTCTGGTGAAGCCGGAGGTTGCCAGTCGGCAGCTTGAAAGAGAAAAGCCGACGCCCGGCCCGACAATTGCGCGACCCACGATGCCTGGCTCCCAAAGCCCGGAAGAGCCTCCGCTAGTCACGGAGCCGCAATCGCCCCCCACGCCGGTCCCGCGCCGATTCCACGGGACGGCACCGCTCAGCGAGCTCAGAGTCGGCGCCGACGCCTCCAGGATCGCCCAGGAAGTTCTGGCGCATCTTGCCGGGCTGCCCAATGCCCAAGTGAGAGTCACCCTCGAGATCGAAGTCAACATACCGCAGGGGATTCCTGATCACGTGGTTCGAATCGTGACGGAGAATTGCCGTACGCTGAATTTTCAAAACCACGGCTTTGAGCCGGAGTAGTTGGACGCGTTCCTTTGAGCTTCACTGGCCATTGGCAGATCTGTGAATCTATGACAGAAGGCGATGTGCAGATTCCCCTCAACAGGCAAGAGAAAAATTCCCGAACGGAGGGGCCGCGGGTCAGCTCGGACAACGGCCCCCGGGTTAGGCCTGTCTCGATGGCCTGGAGCACGACGGGCTGGTGCATATGGAAAACGATGCTGGGGAAGACGAGACTGGGGTTAACTTCGCAAACCCAGCGAAGGCTGTCAAAGCCCTCGCCAACCTGCCCGAGGACTTCTCGGGGGAGGTAGAGCGCATCACGGTCCCCACGGCCATCTGGATCTCAATTTCCCGCTCGAGAAAGTCTGCGATGGGTATCCCGCGCATGATCGCAAGAGCTGGCTCAAAAGCACAGGAGGTGAGCGAAATGATGCGGGGCAACGATGTGAACAGGGCATTTGAGATCCTGCTCGAGGAAATAGAGCTCGTTGCAAACAACCTCAACGAAGAAGGTGCTGCGGCGTTCAAGGCAGGCAATTACGATGCGGCACGCCACGCCATTGAAGAAGCGACCCGTCTTGCGGACTTCCGCGATAAGGTGAAGGCGCTGCAAAAGGAATGGGCTTCTCTCGTGGTCAAGCGACCACAACGCGAGGCAAAAGCCCGCCTTTTGGGCAAAAGCCGTTTACCGCGGGGACTTCGAACACCTGAGGAGGCTTTCCGGCGACCCGTTCTGGAGGCATTGGTGGAACTCGGCGGCAAAGCACCTATTGGCAACGTTCTGGACCTGGTCGGGGAGAAAATGAAGGCTATTCTGACGAAATACGATCTCGAGCCCCTTCCCTCGGATCGCAAACGCATACGTTGGCGCAACACGGCCCAGTGGTGCCGTAATACGCTCGTGCGCGAAGGCTTGATGAAATCAGACTCGCCTTATGGAATATGGGAAATATCGGGCTCGGGCAGAAAGGCGCTGCAGAATGAAAGCCCGCTCTCGTGAACTGCTCGACCGCGGAATTGCCGCGATGGTGGCGGCGATCGACGTCTACAATAAGCCCGATTTTCTTTATAGGGCCGAGTCGTTCACAATTCTGGCGCTCAACGCCTGGGAGCTTCTATTGAAAGCCAAATGGCTTGCCATCAATAAAAATCGTCTGACCAGCCTTTACGTTCCCGAACGCAAAGGCGGGAAGCGATGCCGTTACAAACGGACGCGATCGGGAAGCTACTTCACTCATGCCGTGGATCACCTGGTCAAGAAACTCGCCGAACAGAAGATTCTGGACGAGGCCTGTCGAAAGAATCTGGAGGCTTTGGCAGAACTGCGCGATACGGTGGTCCATTTTTACCACCGAAACCCTGCACTCGCGGAGCGTGTTCAGGAGATTGGCATGGCGGGCCTCAAGAACTTCGTCGCAGCGGTGCAGGACTGGTTCAACGAGGATCTTTCCCGCTTTAACTTCTACCTCATGCCGCTGTCCTTTGTGGCCCCGCCGCTGACAACCAAGGGTGTCGAACTCAATCGAGATGAGAGGCGTTTTCTTAACTACTTAAAAAACCTACAAAGTGTGGAGGATGATCCTACTGCTCGGTACTCAATAGCGATCAATGTCGAGGTTCGCTTCGTGCGCTCCAAGCGGGAGGAAGCGGCGCCCGTCCGGCAGACTGCAGACCCCAGTGCGCCGGCCATTAGGTTAACCGAGGAGCAGATCCGCGAGCGTTATCCGTGGGATTACAATGAATTGACCTCGCGGTGCCGGGGGCGGTATTCCGACTTCAAGGTAGACAGAAAATATCATAAAATACGCAAGGATCTGGAATCAGATAATAGGTTTGCGCATGAGAGAAGGCTTGACCCTGATAAACCTCGACCTAAGAAGGTATTTTACTCGCCAGATATATTGAAGAATTTCGACAAGCACTATAGCCTGAAATAGTGTGACCTCCATTGATGTGTGCCCACGAAATAGTATGCGATTGGTTCTTGCTCAGGGAGTCAAAAATGAGGCTGGACGCCCCGATAGTCGGAAACGCAGGCCTTTACTTTACCTCGCCTTTCACTGCTTTGCTGGAACGCGATGCCCACTACACGCAATGCCCGCGGCATCGATGTTGTCGCCTACAGCCGCGACGGGAAGCGCTACCTCGGGATTCAGGTAAAAACCCTGAGCAAGCGGGCGCGTGTCCCCCTGGGTAAATCACTTGAGAACCTCTTCGGTGACTTTTGGGTAATAATCAGCAAAGTCGCCTCAGAACCGACTGCCTTCATCTTAACGCCGGACGAGGTTAGGCGACTTGCCCATCGTGGCGAGAGGAACAACCGGGTATCCTACTGGCTTCAGCCCAAGGACTAAGAGATCGATGCTTTTCGTGAGGCTTGGCAAAGAATCGGAAGAGGTGACCAAGAAGCGTAACAAGCCGCTTGGTTTGTATCAATAGGGCCCGAAGGGCTTGGCATTGAGACAGACTCCGGCCGTGCGATTTGTAAAGGATGACAGCAAGGGTCGAGTCCGTGCGGCTTATAAGCCGTGACGCGCGGCCGGGCGAAGTCCCGGGCAGGGTCTGCTCGGTCATCGGGATGCGTCGCGCGGGTAAGACCATTTTCTTGCTTCAGCCCCTCAAAGCGCGTCGGGCCTAGATGAGCACCGAGCGCGCAAACTCCCTGAGTTTCGACGCCAATCGCCTGGCGGAGACACAAAAAGGAAAAGGGGTTAGGCCTTCAACCTAACCCCTTGATTTTCGTGGAGCCGGCGATGGGATTCGAACCCGCGACCTGCTGATTACGAATCAGCTGCTCTACCACTGAGCTACGCCGGCCTGTGAGGCGGAAGGGCTTATAGCATGCGGGTTTACAGGCGGTCAAGGTCAAAACGGCATTGAGCCCGCCCCCGTGCTTTTTCCGTCGCTCCGCATGGGCCGCGGCGTCATGCCTTGAGCGCGATGCACTTGATCTCGATCTGGGCGCCTCGAGGCAAAGCACTCACTTGCACGACGGCTCTGGCAGGTTTGTGAGGCCCAAAGGCTTTTTCGTAAAGGGCGTTAAAGGTCTGAAACATGCCAAGATCGGTCAGAAACACATCAACGGCGGCCACATCGCTCAGGCTGTAGCCCGCCGCGTCCAACACGGCTTCCATGTTTTGCAGCGCCTGGCGTGCTTGGTCTTCAAAGGCCTCACCCACCATCTGTCCCGTTTCGGGAACCAGGGGGATTTGGCCGCTCACAAAAAGCCACGGCCCCGCCTGGATGGCTTGACTGTACGGGCCGATGGCCGCCGGAGCTTTCGGTGTTTGAATGGACGATAAAGCCATAACTTTTCTCCCTTCCCCAAAAAGGAACGCCCGAAACGCCCACCGCGGTGGGCCTTTTGTTTCCATAGGCCGGGGCCTCTTCTTTCTTGGGACGCAAGCGCCGCCCGAGGCCGTCCCCGCGTGGAAGTTCTTCTAGCATCGGAAAAGAGGGTTGCCAAGGCGCTTCCATGTCTTTTAAGATGCCGCGCTAAAGATTATGCCGAATTATGAAGGCTTTGGTTTCAAAAGGACCGAATGAGGGCGGGGGCATTGTGGCTTCTTTAGCCGTAAAGAAAATCCTCATGTACAGCCACGATACCTTCGGCCTCGGCCATATTCGCCGCTCCCTCGCCATTGCGCGGGCCTTGCGTAAAGTTCCCGCCACCGTTTTGATCCTCACCGGATCCCCTCTCGTGGGACGGTTCAAGATCCCTCGACGCGTCGACTTTGTGCGCATTCCCGGCATGATGAAGGTGACCAACGAGGAATACCTTCCCCTTTCCATGAAGCTCGAGGCCACCGAGGTTGTGGAGATTCGGAAAAGCATCATCTTGAGCACGGCCCAGGCGTACTGTCCCGATTTTTTCATCGTGGACAAAGCCCCTTTGGGACTCAAGCGCGAGGTGGTGGAAACCCTTCACTGGATGCGGGACTGCCTGCCTACGTGCACCACCATTTTAGGCCTTCGCGACATCATGGACGGGGCTCAAGCCACCATCGAGGACTGGGAAGCCAAGGGTATCTACGGCGCCATGGATGTGCTCTACGACGAAATCTGGGTTTACGGCGATCCCTCCTTTTACGACCCCATCACGGAATACCGAATCCCTGAGGGAATCGCCCGCAAGGTGATTTTTACCGGCTATATTCCCCGCCATGTTCCGTCGGCTTTGGATGTGAAATCGGTGCGCCAGGAATTGGGTCTGGGCCCCGAAGAAAAAATGGTGTTGATGACAACGGGCGGCGGGGGAGACGGCTACCCGGTGGTCAACACGTTCCTCAAAGCCTTTGAAGAGCACAAGGCGCCGCCTTCCGTGCGCGTTGTCATCGTCACGGGCCCTTTCCTTTCCCCGACCCATTTTAAGGACGTGCAAAGGCGGTGCGCCTCCCTGGGGTTTCAACTTTTTCGGTTTCATCGGTTCATGGAAAGGCTGATCGGGGCGGCGGACGTGATTGTCAGCATGGGCGGGTACAATACCGTGTGCGAAATCATCAGCCAGCGAAAGCCTTTTCTCATTATCCCAAGGACGGTTCCCCGGGAGGAGCAGCTCATTCGGGCCGAGGTCCTGTGCCGCCGCGGTTTTTGTGAGTATCTGCCCCCGGACCGCCTGAGCCCCGAGGCCGTTTACCGAAAAGTCGAACACCTTCTGCAAAACGGCGCGGAAGTGGGCTCTAAAGCGGCCGATTTCCCCTTTACGGCCTTGGACGTCATTCGATCGCGGATCCTGGAAAGCCGGCAAGGAGCCCGGGTCCAATGGGCCTGACGACTCGGCGCACCGCGGCCGAAGAGGAAGCCTTCGGGCATGGGGGGACCGATCGAAGCTTTTCCGCCGACGGGCCGCCTTCAGCCTTCTCTTCCAATGGATGGCTCGGCATGGTCCTCAAAGGGTATCCGCGCATTTCCGAAAGTTTCATCAGCCAGGAAATCGCGCTGCTGGAATCCCTGGGCGTTTCCATGGAGATCTATTCCCTGCGCCGACCCCGAGAATCCTTTACCCACGGAAGCGTGCGCGCCATTCGCGCGCCGGTGACCTATCTTCCCGAATACGTCCTTCCCAATCTGCGAAGCCTCCTTGAAGCCAACGGCCGGCTGTGGGCCCGGCTGGGGCGCCCATACGCCATCAGCTTTCAAAGAGCCCTTCGGCGTGCTGTGGATCGGCGCACTTCAGCCACCGTGCGGCATTTCCTGCAAGCCGGCTTCCTGGCATGGCATCGGCTGTTGGGCCGTCCCGTTCGGCACCTGCATGCCCATTTTTGTCATACCCCCGCCTCGGTGGCCTTTTTCGCCTCCGAGCTCACGGGCCTTCCCTACAGTTTCACCGCCCACGCCAAAGACATTTACACATCTGACCCGGAACAACTGCGCCGCAAGATGGCCCGCGCCCGATTCGTGGTCACATGCACCGCCTACAACGCGCGCTATCTGCAGTCGCTTTGGGAAACAGCGCCTTCGCCCCAAGATGAGCCCCTCCCTTCCGTGCCCATCCACACCATCTATCACGGCATCGATCTGAAATTTTTTCAATATGGGACGGACCCGCCGCCGGCGCCGCCCTTTCGCATCCTTTCGGTGGGCCGTCTCGTCCCCAAGAAAGGCTACGACGATGTGCTGATGGCCCTGAAAAAATTGGACGATGCGGGCGTCGATTTCCGGTTCGATCACATCGGTTCCGGCGAAGAAAAAGACAACATCAAGGCCATGGTTCGCGCGCTGGGGCTCCATGGGCGCGTGACCTTTCACGGGACGCTGCCCCATGAAAGGGTCATCGACTTCTATCGGCGATCCCACGCCTTTGTTCTGGGGTGCAAGACGGCCCCCAACGGGGATCGGGACGGCATTCCCAATGTTTTGGTGGAAGCCATGGCCGTGGGCGTGCCGGTGGTGAGCACGCGCCATTCGGCCATTCCCGAACTGGTGGAAGACGGCGTGACCGGGACCTTGGTGCCGCCCGGCTCCCCTGCGGCTCTGGCCGAGGCCCTGAAAAGGGTTTTGGACGCCGGGGCGTCTCTGGAACCGCAGCGGCGGGCCGCCCGCGCCAAGGTGGAAAAGGCCTTTGACAATCGCCGCTGCATCGAAAAGCTTTTTGCTCTCTTCCGCGAGGCCGTCACGGCGCCTTGAGAATCGCCTTTTATTGCCCCAACAAGCCCTTGGGCCATCCCGAGCCTTCAGGCGATCAGAGCATCGCCCAAGGCCTGGTGCAGGCTTTGGAAAATGAGGGGCATGCGGTTCGGGAAATGAGCACCTTTCGAGCCCGCTGGTTTTGGGCTCAGCCCGGCGGAATGCGGCAGGCGATGCACGGCTGTGCGGAAGCCCTGTGCCGATCCCTGGCATGGCGCCCCGAGCTCTGGCTGACCTACCACAGCTATTACAAAGCGCCCGACGTGATCGGCCCGTGGCTGTCGCGCCTGCTGAAGATCCCCTACGTCCTTTTTCAGCCCATGTACGGCACACGGCGTCGACGGGACGCTCGAACCCGGCCGGGCTTTTATGGGAACCGATTCGCCCTTCGCGCCGCGGCCCTTGCCGTCACCAACAACGCCAACGACCGGGCGGCTCTGGAGCGCATTGTCCCTGTGGAGCGCCTGGCTTACCTGGCTCCGGGCATCTTTCCCGAAATGTTTTCCCGGGACGCTGTCGCCGGACGGTCGGTTCGAGCCCGTTACGGATTTACGGACAAAGACCGTCTGGTGCTGACGGTGGCCCGGTTCCGGCCGGGGGTGAAATGGGAAAGCCTGCGCTTTCTTTTCCGTTCGCTGGCTTTGCTCGACGCCGAAAGCCTTTCCCTGCGCCTCATGGTTGTGGGGGACGGACCTTTGGACGATGCGGTCCGCCGGGAAGCCTCGGCATGTTTGGCCGGGCGGGCTATGTTTCCGGGGCGTGTGCCCCGCCGTGAACTTTACGCCTATTACAGCGCCGCGGACCTCTTTGCCTTTCCGGGCATTGGGGAATCTCTCGGTATGGTCTATCTGGAAGCACAGGCCTGCGGCCTTGCCGTGGTGGCTTTGCGCGAAGGCGGCGTGGATCAGGTCGTTGCGGACGGAGTAACCGGCATGTTGGTTGCCACACGAGACCATGCTGCGTATGCGGACGCCGTTTCGGCTTTGATCCGCCAAGAAGGGCTCCGCCACGCCATGGGCCTGGAAGCGGCCCGCTTTGTTCGGCGCCACCGCAACCTGCACCGGCAGGCCCGATACCTGGCCCATCTGCTGGAATCGCTTGTTCACGGACCCAAAAGACCGTTGCCACGATGAAAATCGCCATCCTTTCGGACATTCACGGTAATTTGGAAGCTTTTCGGGAAGTCCTTCGCGATCTTGAAGAAGCGCAGCCCGAAAAGATCGTGTGCCTGGGAGACGCCATCGGCTACGGGCCCGATCCCGAAGCCGTGGTGCGGCTGCTCCAATCGCGGAGCATTCCCACGCTTTTGGGAAACCACGAGTGGGCCTTAAGGCACCCCGCACACCTGGAATGGTTCAACCCGTCGGCTCGGCGGTCTCTGGAAAGGACGCTGGAACTCTTGTCCCCCGAAGCGGTACGCGTCGTCACGGGATGGCCGGCGACGCTTCGGCTGGAAGAGGCGCTGTGCGTGCACGGATGTCCGCCCGATTCGGTGATTCGCTACCTTTTTGAAGTCTCCCAGGAAGAATTTCCCGCCCTGTTCGCCTCATACGAAGAGCCCCTGTGTTTCGTCGGACACACGCACCAGCTGCTCTGGGTCCGCTGGGACGGCCGCCGGGTCAGCTCGGGCCGGTTTCGCGAAGACGTTTTGGCCCTGGACCCGTCTTGCCGCTATATCGTCAACGTGGGCAGCGTGGGCCAACCTCGGGATGGGGACAACCGTGCCAAGTACGTCCTGTGGGACACCCAGGCCCGGACGATCCACGTCCGGCGCCTGCCCTACGACATCGCCAAAACGGCCGAAAAGATTCTGGCTTTGGGGTTTCCTCGCATCAATGCCGATCGGCTTTGGTAAAACCCGGCGTCGGGCTCGAGGAAAGGGATCGGGGAAGAACACGTGCGGTGGATCGGCGGATACCTCATCGTGGGGGCTTTGGGGCGAGGCGGCATGGGGCGGGTGTATCGTGTCCTGGAGCCCGAGACCGGTCGGCTCGTGGCGCTCAAAATCCTGGATCCTCACCCGCATCTCGTCTCGCTTCTCGGAGAACCTCAGGCCCGCCAGCTTTTCCTAGTGGAAGGGGCGGTCATGGAAAAGGTGCGCCACCCCCATCTGGCGGCCATGATCGATCGGGGCGTCCATGAGGGGCGCCCTTTTTTCGTGATGGAATACCACTGCCACCAGTTGGCGGACCATATCGGGGAAAGCGACGTGCTGGAGCGGCCCACGCGGCCTTTGCCCGCCCATGAGGCTTTTCGAATAACTCGGGAAATCCTTCAGGGGCTGGCGGCCATGCACCGACTGGGCGTGGTCCACCGGGACGTGAAGCCCGCCAATGTGCTCTTGACGGAAAACGACAGCGTGAAGCTCATCGATTTCGGTCTGTCCAAAATCCCCGAGGTGTCTTTTCCCAAAACGCGCCGCATTGTCGTGGGAACGCCCTACTACGCCGCCCCCGAACAGGAAAGGGATTCGGAAGCGGCCACGGCGGCTTCGGACCTCTACAGTGTGGGGGTTGTCTTGTACAGGCTTTTGACCGGAAATCTTCCATCGGAGCTTTCCCTGGCGGTCCTTCCCCATCCTTTTGACGGCCCGACCTGGAAGGCTTTTTTCCGCAAGGCCTTGGCCGTGAACCCGGCTGAGCGCTACCGCAGTGCCCAGGGGATGCTTCGAGCCCTGAGGGCACTTCAGAAGAGCTTCCATGTCTCCCTGCATCAGGCGTGTCGCCTGTGGCACGAGGCGGCGCCCTTGCGGGCGGAGCCGGTGCGGTGTCGGCGCGAGGCCGTGAAGGTGCGTCGCAAAGAGGCCGAGAAATTCTTCGATCTGGACGCCTTGGGGCGGCCGCGGCGCGAAACCTCCAACCGCTGGACCCTTCATGGAGACGTCCTGTGGGATGGAACGACGGGGCTGTGGTGGCAGCGGGGTGGTTCTGGCGAGCGGCTCACATGGCCTGAAGCCCGCGCCGCCGTGCAGCGGCTCTGCCACGAACGGTTCTGCGGACGCAGCGATTGGCGCCTCCCCACCGTGGACGAACTGGCCACGGTCCTCAAAAGACCTCGATATCCCGACACCTTTTGTTTGGAACCGGTCTTTTCTCGGGAGGTGCGGCGGTTTTGGTCCGCGGACCGATGTTCCTTTCGATCGGCCTGGTATGCCAGTTCTGAGCTGGGCTATATTGCGGTTCAGGATTTTTCTTGCCGTATGCATGTGCGGGCCGTGGCCGGCCCGGAAGAGGGGCCGCCCGAAAGACAGGGGGAACCATGACGCCTCGATGGTCGGAACGGGTGAAGAACTTCCTTTTTGACAGGGGGCGAAGCCCGGAAGGGAGCCTGAGGGAAAAAGGGCGCTTTTTCGGTCGGGTCCTCTATCTCAGCGTGTGGAAGTTCAACCGGGACTTCTGTTTCGATCAGGCCGCCAGCCTGGCTTTCGCCACCATTTTGTCCCTGATTCCTTTTGCGGTCCTTTTCTTCAGTTTCGTGGGGCTTCTGGGCGGTGGGGAGCGGATTATTCACTTCGTGCAGGAAAAAATCCTTCCGGCCGTAGTCCCTGAATTCCAGGAGCAGGTGGTGGAATGGCTGGAGCGCTACATTTCTCCGACGGTCTTCAAGGCCGGCCCGGCAGGCCTTATCAACCTGGCGGCCTTGGTGGGCTTGATCATGGGGGCGCTCAACATTTTGATCACGGCCGAAAGGGTTTTCAATCACATCTGGCGGGTCAAGGGAGCCCGGCATTATTTCCAGAAAGTCACGGCCTTTTGGGTTCTACTCACATCCAGCCCTTTCGTGATTCTGGCTTCCATGTGGGTCGGCAACGTCCTGGTGCCTCAAGGGGGCGCCGTGGAATCCTTTCTGCGCCGTCATTGGCTGGCCAACGGCCTGTACACACTGGTTGCTCCGGTGCTGGTGGAAACCGTCTGCTTTGCTTTGATCTACCTCTTTTTGCCCTCAGCTCGAGTGCGCCTGCGTAACGCCGTCATCGCGGGATTGTGCGCCGCGCTGCTTTGGGAACTGTCCAAGAAGGGCTTTTACCTTTACGTGAGTCGAGCCGGCGAGGTGACCAACTTCTATCGGCAGCTGGCCGCCGTGCCCCTTTTCTTCCTGTGGTTGTTTCTCACCTGGATCATCGTCTTGTGGGGCGGCCAGGTGAGCTATGCTTTGCAAAACGCCCAGTCTTTGACCTTGGAACAGCAAAGGGGGGTAAACACCCATCGCTTTTCCCAGGCGTCGTTGGGGCTTTTTCTTCTGTTTCGCGTCTATGAGGATTTTTTGGAAGGGCGGCCGTCGCCGGAGCTGGAAAGGCTTGCCGACGACCTGGGTATTCCCCAGGAGCTTCTGATGGACATTGCGGAATTCTTGGGGGATCGAAGCGTTCTCGTGGAAGACGCCCGCCGTCCCGGCCGATATACCCTGGGCCGGCACCCGTCCGGCATTGCTCTGGGTGAGGTGCTCCAGTGGCTCCACGAAAAGGAGTTTCCCGGAGAGACGCCCTTCCTTAAGGGCGACGGCGTTTCGGAAAGCGACGGTTCGGCCGCAGATCGCGGCTTTCGGCACCCGGCGCATGCTTTTTTGGAAGCGGCTCTGCGGGGCTATTTTTCCGCCTTTGAAGGAAAGAGCCTGGAAGCCGCCTGGAAGGAAGGCCTCTCGAGTCGAGGCGTTTTTTCCGTGAAGACGAGCGTCTGATCAAAGCCCTTGCTCTTGCAAAACCTTTCCAGTTACTGTGAAAATCTTCCGTGCGGCGGTGGTGAAAAGCCACGATCATCAGGGCCGCGCAGTCCAGAATAGGGGGTCGGATCATTATGAGCACGGGTGACCATATACCGCTGTCATCGGCCGCTTTTGAGGAGCCGATGACGGACGGGGATGTTCTGATGGACAAGGAGGACAACCTTTCGGATCGACGGGCCTGGTTTCAGCGGTGCCGCCGGGTCGTGGTGAAAGTAGGCAGCGCCGTGCTCACCACACCGCGGGGCCTGGATCGGGTCGTGATTCACCGGTTGAGCGATCAGCTGGCGGCTTTAAAAGAGCGCGGCCATGAGATCCTCATTGTCTCGTCCGGGGCGGTGGCCTCCGGCATGCGCAAGGTGGGGTTGAAGGAAAAACCCCGCACCATTCCACAGAAACAGGCGACGGCCGCCATCGGCCAGACCTTCCTCATGAACGCCTGGGAAGAAGCCTTTGACAAATTCGACCTTCTTACGGCCCAGATTCTTCTCACCCACGAGGACCTGGCTCATCGGCATCGCTATCTCAACGCGCGAAACACCCTGGAAACCCTCCTGGACTGGAACATCATTCCCGTGATCAATGAAAACGACACCGTGGTCGTCGAAGAAATCAAGTTCGGCGACAACGACCAGCTCTGCGCCCTCATCGCCGGTCTGGTGGCCGCGGACCTGGTGGTGATCCTTACAGACACGGAAGGCCTTTACGACTGCGATCCCAGAACCCACGACCATGCGCGGCTCATTCGAGTCGTTCACGGGTTCAGCCCCAAACTGATGGCCTGTGCCACGCCCCAACCCGGCGCCGTGGGCACGGGGGGCATGCTGAGTAAGCTCCAGGCCGCCAAGAAGTGCCTCGCCTCGGGAATTCCCATGGTCATCGGCCCGGGGCGGGAAAAGGACGTCCTGGTGCGGCTCTTTGACGGCGAACCGGTGGGAACTGTCTTTCTTCCCAAGAGGCGCCTGTATCACGGCAAGAAGATCTGGCTGGCCAACTTGCCCAAACCTGCCGGAGAGTTGGTGCTGGACCAGGGGGCGGTGAGGGCGCTGCAGAAGGCAGGGAAATCCCTGCTGCCCATCGGGGTGCGCGCCGTGCGCGGCACCTTCGGCGTGGGCGCTCCCGTTCGGTGTGTGGATGAACAGGGGATGGTCATCGGGGTGGGACTGACCAACTATCGGTCCGGAGAAATCGAGCGGATCAAGGGCCACCACACCGAAGAGATCGAAGGGCTTTTGGGGTACAAGCATTCGGACGAAGTGATTCACCGAAACAATTTCGTCCTGGCCGAACCGGCGGGTACCGCCGATGCGGAGACTTTGTAGAAGGAGGACCTATGGATTATCGGGGCGCCATGACGGCGATGGGCCGGCGGGCCCGTGAGGCGGCGCACCTCATGGCCAAGGCCGGAATGACGGTCAAGGAAGCCTTTTTGGAAAAGACGGCCGATCGGATTCTTGCCGAACGGGACCGGATCGGCCAAGCCAACGCCAGAGACATCGCCGCGGCGGAAACCAAGGGCTTGCCCAAGGCCAAAGTGGACCGGCTCCGCCTGACGGACAAGGTGCTTATGGAAATGGCGGACGGACTTCGCCAAGTGGCTCGGCTTCCGGATCCCGTGGGGCAAATCACGAGCATGTGGACCCGGCCCAACGGGCTGCGCGTGGGGCGCATGCGCATTCCTTTGGGGGTTGTGGGGATCATCTACGAATCGCGCCCCAATGTCACGGTGGATGCGGCGGGTTTGTGCATCAAGGCCGGAAACGCCGTGATCCTTCGGGGGGGCTCGGAAGCCTTTCATTCCAACCAATGCCTGGCGCAAATTCTTCAGGAAACTCTTGTGGAAACCGGGCTGCCGGAGGCGGCCGTTCAGGTTGTGGAGACCACGGATCGGGAGGCGGTGCTGGAACTGCTCCGGCTGGAAGACTATATTGACGTCATGATTCCCCGAGGAGGGGAAGAGCTCATCCGGTTTGTGGCCGAAAACGCCCGCATGCCCGTCCTGAAACACTACAAGGGTGTCTGCCATATCTACGTGGACGAACGGGTGGATATGGACATGGCCGAACGGGTGTGCCTGAACGCCAAGGTGCAACGGCCCGGAGTGTGCAACGCCATGGAAACCCTGCTCGTCCATCAAGGGATCGCTCCCGTGTTTTTACCGCGCATGGCCGAAGCCTTTGGCCGGCATGGCGTGGAACTTCGAGGATGCCCGCAAACCTGCCGCCTTGTGCCCCAATGCCGGCCGGCTACCGAAGAAGATTGGGCCGCGGAGTATTTGGACCTCATTTTGGCCGTGAGGGTGGTCTCTTCCATGGATGAGGCCATCGAGCACATCACCCGATACGGCTCCAGCCATACGGAAGCCATTCTGACGGAAGATTTCCAACGGGCCATGCGCTTTATCCAGGAAGTGCAATCCAGCCTGGTGCTCGTCAATGCTTCCACCCGTTTCAACGACGGCTATCAGTTGGGGTTAGGGGCGGAAATCGGGATCTCCACGTCGCGGCTTCACGCCTTTGGGCCCATGGGCGTGGAGGAATTGACGACGACCAAGTTCATCGCCTTCGGCGCGGGGCAACTGCGGCAGTAGGAGCGTGTCTCCGAAAGCGGAAAGGGGTGTCCCGTGCCAGCCTCGGTGGAAAGCTTCCCGAAGGGTGCCTTTTGTGCCGCGCCGGGCTTTCAGCGGCGCGGCACAAAAGAACAGAAAGCTTTGCGTCCTCTGCGTCTCTGTGGTGAATTTTAAAGAGAGACGCCGTGAACGCATGATGACATTCTCGGACAGACTTCGCGGCGGTCGGGAGGCAAACGCGACGGTCATGACCCGGCACACACCAGGGCGCGTCGGCATTCTGGGCGGGACGTTCAATCCGGTCCATGTGGGCCATCTGCGCATGGCCGAAGAGGCCGTGGAAGCTCTGGGCCTGGACGTCTGCCTGTTCATTCCGGCCTGGGTCCCGCCCCACAAGAGCGACCCGAAAATGGCGCCGTTCGAGCACCGATGGCGCATGCTGGAACTGGCCACGGCGGGGCATCCCCGCTTTTGCCTCTGCGACCTGGAAAGGCGCCTGGAAGGAACGTCCTACACGGTGCGCACCCTTCGAGCCCTGGGCGAAGAGCTGCCTTCGGGCACCGTGCTGTTCCTTCTGGTGGGAACGGACGCCTTTTTCGAAATGCCCACGTGGTGGCGGTATCGCGAAATTTTTCAAAGAGCTTCCGTGGTCGTTCTCGATAGACCCGGCACCGTGGAAGAGGATCCATTGGCTTTCTTGCGCCGGCATGTTTCGGCGGACTACGACGAAGATCCCAAGGCAGTGGGCGGCGAGCCGTGGGGCCTTCGCACGTGTTACCGTGCGGCCGCGGATTGTCCGGTGGTGTTCCTGGATACGACCCGGCTGGATATCGCCTCGTCGCGCATCCGGGCCCTCACCGCCGCGGGAAAATCCATTCGGTTTCTGGTCCCCGATGCGGTGATGGATTATATTCATGAAAAAGGTCTGTATCGGTGAGTTTTGGGAAAAGCGTCTCGGAGGAAGGATGACTCATTCCGTGAAACACGGCAAAAACACTCGAACGATCATGGATCCCTTGGCCAAGGCCCTTTCGTGCGCCAGGGAAGCGGACGATCGCAAGGCGTCGAATATCGTCCTGCTGGATGTTTCCAGAATCACCACGTTGGCGGATTATTTCCTCATCTGCAGCGGCCGATCCAGCCGCCAGGTGCAAGGCATTGCGGAAGCGGTGCAGACGCGCCTTCGGGAGCTGGGCGTGCGCCCTTTGGGTGTGGAAGGGGAGCGGGAAGGCCATTGGGTCCTCATGGATTACGGGGATGTGATCGTCCACATCTTTTACCATCCCGTTCGGGAACTCTACGATTTGGAAAGCCTCTGGTCGGACGGCACGGTGGTGTCGCTGGACGAACATCTGGCGGTGCGGCAGGGTGAATCGTCATGATCCGGGCATGGCGGACGGCCGTCGCCGTCTTCTTGCTGGTGAGCCTTTTTGCGGGCACGCTTCCGCCGTCCCGGGCGTGGGCGCTGGATCTCGAAGAGGAAAAAGAACTGGGCCGCAAGATGTTGCAGACGGTCCGGGAACACTTCCGCCTCATTGAAGATCCCGAGGTGGCGGGATACGTCCAAAGCATCGGCAAACGCGTCGTTCGATCCCTGGGACCGGTCCATTACGACTACGCCTTTTTCGTCATCGATCACGCCACGCCCAACGCCTTTGCCATTCCCGGCGGGTATGTGTTCGTCTTTCGCGGGCTCTTGGAACTCATGGACTCCGAAGCCGAACTGGCCGCCATTCTGAGCCATGAATTGGCCCACGTGCAGGCGCGGCACATTCATAAGCAGCTGGAAAAAGGGCGGATGCTCAGTATCGCCGCCATTGTGGGGACCCTTGCGGGAGCTTTTCTCGGGCTGGACGGCAAGGCGGCCCAGGCCCTTGCCGTGGGCAGCATGGCGGGCGCGCAAAGCCTGCAGCTGAAATACAGCCGGGAAAACGAAGAAGAAGCGGACCGGTTGGGTTTTCAATATCTCACCTCGGCGGGCTACGAGGCCCACGCCATGGTGACGGTCATGCAGAAGATGCGGCGCATGAACTGGCAAAGCGACAGCCGCGTGCCTTCTTACCTGTTGACCCACCCGGCTTTGGGGGAACGGGTGGGGTATTTGGAACAGCTCGTGGAACACAGCGCGACCGGCGTTTCTAGGCGCGCGTTTCGAGACACCGTGGGGGACTATTCGTTCATCCAGGCCGTCTTGATGAGTCGCCATACGGATGTGGATGCCGCGCAGAACCGCTTTACCGCATGGTTGGAGGATCCCACCCGAAAGGCAGCCGCTCTCTACGGCCTCGGCCGGTTGGCCTTGCAAAAGGGGCGCCTGGAAGACGCTCTGGCCCATTTGCGCCAAGCGGCGATTCTCAAGCCCGCAAGCCCCCTGGTCCTAAACAGCCTGGGCGAAGCCTACCAGCGCCTGGGCCGGCTGGAGGAAGCGGAAAAGGCGCTGAGATCGGCCCTGATGATCGACGATGAATCGCCCATGGTGCACCTAAGGCTCGGCTTGGTTTACCAGGATCAAAATCGATGGCAGGACGCTTTGCAGCATCTTAAAAGAGCCGAAGGGTTGGCGCCGCTCAACGCCCAGCTGGACTACCACCTGGGGGTCCTTTACGGGCGTATGCAGGATCTGGGGCCCGCGCACTATCACTTGGGCCGATACGCCATGCGGCGGGGCGATCCCCAATTGGTGGCCTTTCACCTGGAAAAGGCCCAATCCTATCTTCCCGCTTCCGACGACCGGATCAAGGAATTGGCTCGGTGGCTCAAAGAAGCCAAAAGGACCGCTCGGGACGCCCGCGTGCAAGTGCTTGACGGGTTTTGAAAAGCGGTGTTAGACATGCCAGTTACACGTGAGGGGCCGTTTGAGGAGCGATTCAGTGTCGAGACCCGAGGTGCGGGCCTGGGGTTTTAAGGAGGGATCCATGAAAATCCTTGTGAGCGACAATCTGTCCGAGTCGGGAATAGAAAAACTCAAGGCCGTACCTGGCTTTGAAGTGGAAGTGAACACGAGCCTTACCCATGAGGAGCTGTGCAAGATCATCAAGGAATACGATGCCTTGGTGATCCGCAGCGCTACGAAGGTGACGCGTGAGGTTATCGAAGCCGCCGATAACCTCAAGGTGATCGGCCGTGCGGGCATCGGGCTGGACAACGTGGACATTCCTGCCGCCACCAAGCGGGGTATCGTCGTGATGAACACGCCGGAAGGAAACGTGATCACCACGGCCGAACACACCATCGCCATGCTCATGGCGCTGTCCCGCAACATTCCCCAGGCCACCACGTCCATGAAGGAAGGCAAGTGGGAAAAGAAGAAATTTCGAGGCAAGGAGGTGTTCAACAAGACCCTGGGCGTGGTGGGTATCGGCCGCATCGGCCGAGTCGTGGCCGATCGGGCCAGGGGATTGAAGATGAACGTCATCGCCTACGACCCGTACATCAATGAGGAAACCATTCGAAAACTCGGGGTCGAGGCGGTGAGCTTTGACGAGCTGCTGGCGCGGGCCGACTACATCACCGTCCATACGCCCATGACCCAAGAGACCCGCAATCTCATCAACAAAGAGGCGTTCGCCAAGATGAAACGCGGCGTCTTCATCATCAACTGCGCGCGCGGCGGCATCGTCAACGAAAAGGATCTCTACGACGCCATTCAAGAGGGTATCGTAGCGGGAGCGGCTTTGGACGTGTTCGTGGAAGAGCCGCCCAAGAACAACCCCTTGCTGGCGCTCGACAAGGTCATTGCGACGCCCCACTTGGGCGCGTCCACGGACGAGGCTCAGGAAAACGTGGCCCTGGCGGTGGCCGACCAGGTTATCGATTTCCTGCTCAACGGCACCATCCGCAACGCCGTCAATGCCCCGTCCATCGACGGGGAGCTTCTCGCGACCATGCGGCCGTACCTGGAACTTTCCGAAAAGCTGGGCAGCCTGGTCCAGCAGATCACGCGCGGGGCGCCGCAACAAATCTCCATCGAATACGTGGGCGATGTCTGCCAGCTTCGAGACACCAAGCCTCTGACCATTTCCGTGCTCAAAGGGATCCTCACGCCCATGCTGGGCGAACAGGTCAATTTCGTCAATGCCCCGATTCACGCCAAGGAACGCAACATTCGCGTGACGGAAAGCCTGCGGAGCGAGGCCGAAGACTTCACGAACCTTATCAGCATTTACATGAAAACGTCTCAGGACGAAAACCTGGTGGCGGGCACCATCTTCGGCAAGAAAGACGTTCGGCTGGTGCGCATCAACGATTTTCGGCTGGAAGCGGCCATGGAAGGCCATTTGGTTCTCATCTACAACATCGACACCCCGGGCACCATCGGCGCCATCGGCACGTGCCTCGGACGGCACAACATCAACATTTCCATGATGGACGTGGGCCAGGTTCTGGAACGGGGGCAAAACATCATTCTATTGCGCACGGACACGCCGGTGCCTCCCGAAGTGGTAAAGGAATTGCTCTCGTTGGAGAATGTTAATATCGTGCAGATTCTCGAACTTTAGCCGCAGGACGGAGGGCCTATGGAGGAGCAGGAAAAGAAAGGCTTTGTCGTTCGGGATCGGCGAAGGATCGTTCTGGACGAGGCGGACACGGAAGGAAAGGCGCGGGAAGCCCTGGAGCCGGGCGCCGAAGCGGCCCGCACCGAAGCTTCTCAGGCCAAGGATCGGGAAAAGGGGGGGCCCGGTGCGGGCCGGTCGGAAGATGAGAGCACAACCGCACGGCCTTACCCTCAGGTGACCTTTTCCACGTTTGTTTTTTCCCTGAGTTCATCGGCCCTGGTTCATTTGGGCGAAGTCCCGGACCCTTCCACCCAAAAGGTGGAAAAAGATTTGCCCTTGGCGAAACAGATCATCGACACCCTGGCCATGCTCCAGGAAAAGACCAAGGGCAATCTGGACAAAGACGAAGAGCAACTGTTGCAGACGGTGCTCTATGATCTGCGGCTGCGCTTCGTGAAGCAGAGCGGTTCCTAGATCTTTCGGCACCGCCTTTAAGGCGGTTCGCCGTGATGTTCCTGAGAGGCAGTGTGATGGGAGAGGGCACGGCACCCCGCCGTGCCCTTCCGGTTTCAGGCGATGGGGTCAAGGGCGTGCCGTGAAAGCCGTGGTGAGGGTTCCGGGAAAAATCAACCTGTGGCTCGAGGTGCTGGGCAAAAGACCCGATGGGTATCACGAGGTGTCCACGCTCATGGTCCCGGTCGCCCTCTTCGATCGCCTGGAGCTGGAACCCCAGGCCGACGGGATTCGACTGGAGTGCACGCATCCCCTGGTTCCCGTGGATGAGCGGAATCTAATCCATCGAGCGGCAGAGGCTTTTTTCCGCAAAACGGGGTGGCGAATCGGGCTGCGGGTTCGCCTGGACAAAGCCATTCCCGTCGGGGCCGGCATGGGTGGAGGCAGCGCCGATGCGGCGGCCGTCTTGTCCTACTTGAACCAAATGGCCCCTCGAGCCCTCTCCGCCGCCGCCCTGCATGAGCTCGCGCGAAGTCTGGGCGCGGATGTGCCTTTCTTCCTTCTGAAGCGGCCAGCCCTGGCGACGGGTATCGGCGATGCCCTACAGCCCGTCTCCGGGCTTTGCCGGTATCCGCTGGTGCTCATCAAGCCGCCCTTTGAGGTGTCCGCAGCGTGGGCCTACGGGAGTTTGAAGTTGACAAGGGGGGGGAGTCGCATTAAGATCGACACGCTGTTGGCCTGCCCTCACAACCCGGCGTCATGCTTGGAAAATGACCTGGAGAAGGCGGTTTCGGCCAGGTATCCGCAGATTGCCGCCATCAAGGGGTGGCTGCGGCGCAACGGGGCCGTAGGGGCGCTCATGACGGGGAGCGGTCCTACGGTTTTTGGCATCTTTGAAACCATGGACCACGCCGCGGCCGTGGAAAAGGCCGCTCGACGCGTGTGGGCATCTTGCTGGTGCGCCGTGACCTGCACGCTCAGCGAGCCGACGGTCTGACGAGGCGGCCGGCGCAGGGCTTTTTGGGGTGTCGCCAAGGGGAAAGGCACGGGTCTTTGGAACCCGCATTCGGAGGTTCGAATCCTCCCACCCCAGCCACAGGGCGTCGTAAAAGTGTTCGTGCAAAGGTGCCACGAGAGGGCCGGCCAAGAGGCGGCCCGGGCGGTAAGCTGAGAATGGGCGCTCGTGCGACGGGTCGGGAGAGGATGCGCAGTCGACTGAAAGTCTTTTCCGGATCGTCCAACCCGACACTGGCCCAAAGCGTGTGCCGACACCTGGGGTTATCCCTCGGCAAAGCCCTGGTGACGCGCTTTTCCGATGGAGAAATCCGGGTGGAAATCGGCGAGAACGTCCGCGGGGTGGATGCTTATGTGGTCCAGTCCACGTGCCGGCCGGTCAACGACCACCTCATGGAACTTCTGCTCATGGTGGACGCCCTCAAAAGGGCGTCGGCGGCGCGCATCAATGCGGTGATTCCGTATTACGGCTATGGGCGAAGAGACCAGAAGAACAAGCCCCGGGTGCCCATTACGGCCAAGATGGTGGCCAATTTGCTGACCGCGGCGGGGGTGGACCGGGTCGTGTCGTGTTCGCTCCATGCCGGACAGATTCAAGGGTTTTTTCGACTGCCCGTGGACGACATTCCGGGGCAGTGTTTTTTCATGGAAGAGTTCGGCCGGAGCGCCCGCAAAGACAGTGTGGTGGTGGCTCCGGATGCGGCCGGGGTGGCTCGGGCCAGGCTCTTGGCGGAAAAGCTTGGACTGCCCCTGGCCATCATTCACCACGAACGGGAAACCGGCCAGCGGGATCCCGTGGTGGTGGGGGATGTGCGCGGCAAATCCGTCATCATCTACGATGACATGGTGGATACCGGGACCAAGGTGTGTACGGCCGCGCAGGCGGTCATGGCTTTCGGGGCGCGCGAGGCGGAAGCGGTGTGCGTCCACGGGGTGCTCTCCACGGGGTCCGTGGCACGCATCGATGCGTCCCCGCTCCAAAGGGTTGTGGTCACCGACACCATCCCTCTGGGAAACGAGGCGGCCCGAAGCCCAAAGATTCACACGGTGAGCGTGGCGCCCCTCTTGGCGCAGGTTATGGAGCACATTCATCGGGACGAATCGGTAAGCCGGCTTTTCCCTTAACGGTTCGGTTCCGAAGCCCTTTTCATGTGGAGGCGGTTTATGGCGACGATGGAGTTGTCGGCGAAAGTTCGTGAGAAAACCGGAAAAGGCCCCGCGCGCAGGCTGCGGCAGCAGGAATGGATTCCGGCCGTCTGTTACGGCCCCAAAACGGCCCCCCTGCCCTTGTCCGTTCCCCGCAATCAGCTGCTCAAGTGTTTGCAGGAGATGGGCGAGGAAACCCGACTGATTCCCTTGGTGGTGGAAGACGGCGCGAGTCGGACGACGAAAAAAGTGGTCATTCGCGAAGTTCAAGTGCATCCTTATAAGCGGCGGGTGATGCATGTGGATTTTCACGAGGTGGCCCTCGACGAGCCCCTGACCGTGGATGTGCCGGTGGAAATTACGGGGACGGCGGCGGGCGTGGCCGATGGCGGCATGCTCAACCAAATCCGCTACACCCTTTCCGTGCGGTGCCTACCCACGGACATTCCGGAAAAAATCACCGTGGACGTAAGTCAGCTCGGTGTGGGCGAGTCCTTGCACGTGTCGGATCTTCGAGGCAAGGTTCCCTTTGAGATCTTGGACGATGACAGCTATACTGTGGTGACCGTGGCGGCTCCGGAATCGGACAAGGCAGTGGCTGAATCGTCAACCGAAGGTGGAGAGGAGGTGACAAAGGCATAGGTGGTTGAGGGGGATTTCCGCCCGAAGGCCGAGAGCCGAAAGCTTTTCGAAGCGGAGCGCATCAGCGTCGTGGTTGGGCTGGGGAATCCAGGCCGTCGCTATGACGGCACGCGGCACAACGCGGGGTTTCAGGTGGTGGATGCCCTGGCGAATCACTTTGGCGTGGTGCTCCAGGAACGAAAGTTTCCGGCGCAGTGGGCGGAGGCGGTGGTGGAAGGGCGCACGGTCCTTTTCATCAAGCCAACGACATACATGAATCGAAGCGGAGAGGCCGTTGACGCCATGCTCCAGTATTTCAAGATTCCGCACTCCCGGATGCTCGTCATCCACGACGATTTGGACATGCCCTTGGGGCGCGTTAAAATCGTGCGCGCAGGGGGCGCGGGAGGGCATCGGGGCGTGGCTTCCATCATCCAACGGGTGGGAGACGGCGGCTTTGCTCGTCTGAAGCTGGGCATCGGCCGGCCTCGACACGGGGAGCCGGTCGAGGTGTATGTGTTGCGCGGCCCGGAGGAGGACGAGCGGGACCGGTTCGAGAAAATGGTGTCCCACGGTGCCGAGGCGGCTCGAGCCGTTCTGGAACGGGGCCTGGAGACGGCCATGAACCTCTACAACACGAGGGATGCGGCCGCGCTTACGGGACCTTCGGTTCGGGCGGAAACGGGAGTGTAAGCTTTTTTTTGGCCTGTCAAGTTAAATTTTGCACAAGGTGAAGGAGGATGGGAGCGATGCTCAACTACACGATGTACGCACCGATCTTTGGTATCGCCGGGTTTGTCGTGGCCTTTTTGATCTTTCTGTGGGTCAAGAAGCAGCCCCCCGGCACGGAAAAGATGCAGGAACTGGAAGAAATGATCCACGTGGGCGCCATGGCGTTCCTTAAAACCGAATATTCGGTCCTGGTAATTTTCATCGCCGTGGTGGCCGGTCTTCTCTACTTCGGCGTCAATCCGCAGACGGCTTACTGCTTCCTGGGCGGCGCCACATGTTCCATCATCGCGGGTGTGACCGGCATGACGGCGGCCACACGCGGCAATTCTCGCACCGCATGGGCCGCCAATCAGTGGGGTCAGGCAAAAGCCTTGACGGTTTCCTATTTCTCCGGCTCCGTCATGGGACTTTCGGTGGCCGGCCTTGGGCTTTTGGGCGTGGGCATTGCCTATTACCTGTTCGGTAAGGATCCGGTGACGGCCAATTACATCAACGGCTTCGCCATGGGCGCCAGCTCCATTGCTTTGTTTGCTCGTATGGGCGGCGGCATCTACACCAAGGCGGCGGACGTGGGCGCCGACCTGGTGGGGAAAGTGGAAGCGGGCATTCCGGAAGACGACCCGCGCAACCCGGGGGTTATCGCCGACAACGTGGGGGACAACGTGGGCGACATCGCGGGGATGGGCGCCGACATTTTCGAATCCTACGTGGGCGCCATTATCGCCACCATTGCCATTGCGGCCACCATGCCTCAGGAAATGCTTCAAGGGGCGGACCGGATGGCGTACATGGCCATGCCCCTTTTGGTGGTTATGGGCGGCTTAATTTCCTCCTTCCTCGGCGTTTTCAGCCTCAAGGCCATGAGCGGCATGAATCCGCAAAGCGCGCTGCGCTACACGACCTTTGTGGCTGCCGTGGCCTTTGTCGGGATCACCTATTACATTAACAAGGCTCTGGGCTTGCCGATGGGTGTCTTCTACGCCGTGGTGAGCGGTCTTGTGGTGGGCATCATCATCGGTCTCTTGGCGGAATACTACACCTCCATGGCGCCGGTGCGCAAAATTGCCGCCCAGTCTGAAACGGGCGCAGCGACGGTGATCATCGCGGGCCTTGCCGTGGGTATGGAAAGCGTGGCCCTGCCGACGATCGGTATCTGTGCGGCCACCTACATCGCTTATGTGACGGGCGGCATTTACGGCATCGGTATTTCCGCGGTCGGCATGCTCGCCACCGTGGGTGCCACCATGACCGTGGACGCCTATGGCCCCATTGCGGACAATGCGGGCGGCATCTCCGAAATGGCGGAACTGGGTCCGGAAACCCGCGCCATCACGGACAGCCTGGATGCGCTGGGCAACACCACAGCGGCCATTGGTAAGGGCTTCGCCATCGGCGCGGCGGCGCTCACCGCGGTGGCCCTGTTCCAGGCTTTCGCTCAGGCGGCCAAGCTTCAGAGCATCGACATCACGGATCCTTACGTGACCATCGGTGCCTTGATCGGCGGCATTGTGCCGTTTGTGGTGGCTGCTTTGACCATGACGGCCGTGGGCGATGCGGCGTTTGACATGGTGGAAGAAATCCGCCGTCAGTTCCGTGAAATCCCCGGCTTGATGGAAGGCAAGGGCAAGCCCGACCCGGCCCGCTGCGTGGCCATTGCCACCAAGGGCGCCATTCGCCGCATGATGCTGCCCGGTCTCGTGGGCGTGACCACCCCCGTGGTCGTGGGCTTCCTCATCGGCCCGCAGGCTCTGGGCGGAACGCTTCTAGGCTGCACCATCTCCGGCGTCATGCTGGCCCTGTTCATGGCCAACGGCGGCGGTGCGTGGGACAATGCCAAGAAGTACATTGAAAAGGGTCATTTCGGCGGCAAGGGTTCGGACAACCACAAAGCCGCCGTGGTGGGCGATACCGTCGGCGACCCGTTCAAGGACACCTCCGGCCCCACCATGAACATCCTCATCAAGCTCGTGTCGGTCATCTCTCTCGTCATCGCTCCGCTGCTCATCCGCTAAGCGACGACGCCTCCTGCTGCCCCTCAAGGGTCCCCGAAGTCCGGGGGCCCTAGAGGGCCCTCGGCGTGTTTTCCCCAACGGATTCCGGCGCTGCTCCGACCTCTGTTTGCCCTTTGCAGTGTGTCCTCAAGGTGTTATTATTTTAAAACTTCACAGTTTGCGAGCCCACCGGGGGTGGGCCGATGTGTTCAGGCCGTCTTTCGGCGGAAGACGTTTTGCCGTCGAAAGACAGGGAGGTCGGGATGTTCAAGGTCGGAGATCTTGCCGTGTACCCTGCCCATGGCGTCGGCAAAATCGAAGCCATCGAAACCAAGTCCATCGGCGGTCATTCCCAGGATTTTTACATCATGCGCATCCTGGAAAACGATATGAAAATCATGATCCCAGTGCAAAACGCCCCTGTGGTAGGTTTGCGCCGCCTGATCGCTGCGGACGAGGTCCACAAGGTGTACGACATCCTGCGCCGTCGGGAGATTTCGGTCAACTCCACCACATGGAATCGTCGCTACCGCGAATACATGGAAAAGATCAAGACGGGATCCATCTACGAACTGGCGGAAGTGCTGCGGGATTTGACCGTGCTTCAAAACGACAAGGAATTGAGTTTCGGGGAACGCAAGATGCTGGAAACCGCTCGGGCGCTTTTGGTGACGGAAGTCGCCATGGCCAGAGGAGCCCAGGAAAGCCAGATTGCCTGTGAAATCGACGAAATCCTTCAATAGTCCATCCCTCCATGTCTTCGGCAATGGGGGTGCCCTCAGGGGGCGGCCGCGCGTTTCGTTCTTCCACCGGGATTTTCTGCCGTAGCATGCTTCACAGGAAGGGGTTTCAACCATTTTTAAAGAAGGGGGGTGGAATATGTGGCTTGGGCCAGTCTTATCATGAAGATTGTCCTGATCGTCGTTTGCAGTGTTGGGGGGTATCTTATTGCCGGCCAGATTGAGCGCCTGGCCCCTCACGGGTGGGCCCCGTGGGCGGGCGTGGCCGTCGGGTTTTGTTTCGCACTTTTAGCCATTTGGTTGGTCAAGACCGTCCGTCGATTGCCCATCAAGGTCCTTTTGGGAGGCACCCTGGGACTGGTGATGGGGCTTTTTATCGTCAAACTTTTGAGTTTCGCCTTTATCGGCATTGAGAACACCACCATCCGCGTGGCCAGTTCCGTGGTGCTGGTCTGCATTTTCGGCTACGTGGGCGTCGTCCTTGGCAGCATCAAGATCGAAGAACTGGGGTGGCCCAGTTGGCCTTTTTTTCATCGGGCGGGGGGCCGCGGCGCCTCGCTCAAGATCCTGGATACCAGCGTCATCATCGACGGGCGTATTGTGGACATCCTGCAGGCGGGGTTTTTGGAAGGTGTTCTGGTGATCCCCGAATTTGTGCTTCAGGAGCTGCAGCATATCGCCGACAGCTCGGATCCGTCACGGAAGCTTCGCGGCCGAAGGGGCTTGGATATGCTGAAGAAGCTTCAGGAAGAAAAACTGGCCGAGATTCGCATCGAACGACAGGATTTTCCGCATCTGAGCGACGTGGACGCCAAGCTGACGGCTTTGGCCGTGCGCCTCAACGCGTCCATCATCACCAACGATTACAACCTGTCCAAGGTGGCGGAAGTGCAAGGGATTCCGGTATTGAACATCAACCGGCTGGCCAACGCGCTGCGCCCGGTGGTGTTGCCGGGGGAGGTGCTTCGTCTGCAGATCCTCAAGGAAGGCAAGGAAGAGGGCCAGGGGATCGCCTATTTGGAAGACGGCACCATGGTGGTGGTGGAAAACGCCGCCAAGCTGTTGGGTCAGGAAGTGGAAGCTTCGGTGACAAGTATCCTCCAGACCACCGGCGGCCGCATGATCTTTACGACCCTAAAACCGTCGGAATCGGGTCGGCGGCATTAGTCACTCCATGAGCAGCCTTTCCGCCGAAACCCGTATCGTACACGTCCAGGCGCCGGACAAAGGGCAGCGCCTGGACGTTTTTTTGAGCGCTCGAGACCCCGATCGATCGCGTTCGCAATACAAGAAATGGATCGAAGCGGGGCACGTTCTGGTCAACGGGGCACGGGTTAAGCCGGGCTATGGGGTTCAACCGGGAGACGAGATCGCCGTCCGGGCCATGGAACCGTCGGGCCTCCGCGACCTGGTTCCCGAGCCCATGATGCTTCACGTGCTTTTTGAAGACGACGACCTCATCGTCGTCAACAAGCCGGCCGGGCTGGTGGTCCATCCCGGAGCGGGGCATGAGCGCGGCACGCTGGTGCATGGGCTGCTCGCCCATTGCCCGCGGTTGGCGAGCCAAGGAGCGCCGCTGCGCCCCGGTATCGTGCATCGATTGGACCAGGAAACATCCGGGGTTGTGGTGGTGGCGAAAAGCGACGCCGCCTACCTGAATCTCATCGAGCAGTTCAAGGGTCGAGAAGTGCGAAAGACTTATTGTGCCTTCGTCTACGGCCGGTTTCGCGAGCCGTGCGGGGAACTGCGCACGAAAATCGGGCGCCACCCGAAGGACCGGAAGAAGATGGCCGTGGTGGAGCGCCTGGGCAAGGAGGCCGTCACCTTTTGGCGGGTGCGAAGAGCCTGGCTGGACCTCGTGTCCCTTTTGGAAGTGCGGATTCTCACCGGGCGAACCCATCAAATCCGCGTCCATTGTCACGCCATGAACCGCCCCGTGGTGGGGGACGAAACCTACGGAGGCGGCATGCGCCGGGCGCAGCGCCTTGAAAATCCGGCCCTTCGAGCCGCCGTCCTGGCGCACGTCCATCGCACCATGCTGCATGCATGGCGTTTGAGCCTGAAGCACCCGCGCACGGGAGAGGATCTCCATTTCGAAGCCCCGCTGCCGCACGATTTTCTCGATCTGGAAGCCGCCCTTGAGGCGGCGGTCGCGGCAGCTCCGTCCTCGTCAAATGAGGCCTAACGGCGCGCCCTTTGCGGCGCCAGACGTGCCCCTGGAAAAGTCGTTGACAAGCGCACTGGGAACGGCTTTTGTTGGTCCCACGAGACCATCGCCAAAGGAGAAAAGGATTCCATGGCCGAAAATCGATTGATCCACGCCTTCCAAAAGAACGCCCTCGAAGAAATCCGTGTCTCGCTCAACGTCTTTCGCGGAAAGGAATACATCGATATCCGCGTTTTCTATAAGGGCGACGACGGCGAGTATCATCCGTCCAAAAAAGGCGTCACCCTCTCTCCGGACCTTCTTCCCGATTTGCAGGAAGCGGTGAAAAAGTTGGAAGAAGCCCTCGAGGCGTAAATGCCTGCACCCGCCGACGCCCCCCGAAGCCAGTTTACCTGGTGTCCTAAAGAGGAACGTTTCATCCCGCTGCTGCGCTGCCTCACGTGCCGTCCTCCGTGCCCCGCTTCGGCCGTGGCGGTCGCCGAACCTCACGTGGCCGTGTGGGTGGCGGCGGGAAAAATCAAGGAGGCCTACACGATGAAGCCCAAGGTCCGATCCCAGGAAACCCGAGAAGAAAGCCCCGCCCGGTTTTTTCTTGTTGAAGACGGGACGCTGCGTGATCTGAACCCGGAGGAGTACAGCCCGGCCATGGTCTACGAGGCATTGGGGAGCTACGGCGTGGAGCGCCGTTTCGTCAAGCCCGAAGAAAAAGCGGATCTTGTCTTTGAAGGGAAAAAGCCGCCCAAAGACACCGTACCCGTCCTCCTCCTGAAAAACGGCACCGCCGCCGTGCTCTCCTCGTGGGACGACTTGGCCTCCGACCCGACAAAACTTGCCGAAGCGAAAGAAGTGCGGATCGCCCGCGCCGTCAAGCAGGTTTTTGTCCTCAAGGCCTTGTGAGCGGCCATTGGGGCGCCTTCGGCGCCGTTGGGTCTTGAGGTCCACAGTCCCCAACGCCCGCCTCTGATATCGAGAATCCCGATGAAAAACGTTACGGACCATCGCCTCTTTCTTGCCTTTGCCGTCCTGAGTGCTCTATGCTCGTTTCAACGACCCATCGGGGCATGAAGGGACTCACAGTCAAGGAGGAAGGCTATGGCGAATTTCCTTTTTGTGCTAA
>Ga0209162_1000845_pt1 | contig 32197 bp, 23 predicted proteins | sample YNPNPMetaG_FD_187121 | JGI IMG/M metagenome (GOLD analysis project Ga0209162, IMG submission 187121) | Anoxygenic and chlorotrophic microbial mat microbial communities from Yellowstone National Park, USA - YNP NP MetaG (SPAdes) (version 2) ...
CGTGATCGCCGCCGTCAACGTCGTCTTGCCATGATCAATGTGGCCGATCGTCCCGATGTTGACGTGCGGCTTGCTGCGGTCAAATTTCTCTTTCGCCATACGAGCGGCTCCCTGCTGATCCTTTAATGATTTCTCCTGGTTCGCTGTCTGGCAGGTGGGCGCCGGCTCGGCGGCCGGCCCGCCGGAGACTGCGGGGGACCAGAACGAATCGAAGACAATCTCTGGAGCCGATGACCAGGCTCGAACTGGTGACCTCGTCCTTACCAAGGACGCGCTCTACCACCTGAGCTACATCGGCCCTTCCACTACTTTAGCGCAATTCCGCCGCCCGGGTGCAACCCCCGCCGGGCCCCGCGGCAGGCGGCGCGCCCCGGCGCGAGAAGTCCCTGTATGAGCTTTGTCAGAGGATCGCCCGTGCCATAATGGCAGCCGATGAAGACAGACCGAAGACGCTGGATCGCCACCTTCGCCCCCCTCGCCTGCCTCGCTTCGCCCCGGTCGCGCGCCGCCACGGCCCCTCCCGGCGCCGGCCTTGGCGAAAAGCTCGCCCGAATCATGAAGGAGCCGGTGCTGCGGACAGACCTGCTGCGCGAGCCCCTCCGCATCGATTCGATCGAGCTGCTCCGCTCCGGCAAGTTCTTCCTCGTGCGTGCGCGCGGCGGCGGCCTGGAGGGAATCGCGGAGGCCCACAGCGCCGTGATGCGATCGGCCTGGCCGATCTTCCTGCACCGCGTGGCGCCGCATTTCCCCGGCAAGGACGCGCGCCATCTGGAACGGGTCTTTCACGAAGCCTGGATGGCGAACTCCAATTACAAGTGGCAGGGCCTGCCTTTCTGGGTGTGCATGGCAGCGGCCGAGATTGCCGTTCTCGACCTGCTGGGCAAGGCCTGCAAGAAGCCTCTCGGCGAGCTGTTCGGCCCGGTGCGCCGGCGCCGGATTGCCGTGTACCGCGCCAGCGGAAACCGCGGCAATTCGCCGAAAGCGGAAATCGAATATTTGCGCAAGATCACCGAAGAAACGGGCGCAAAAGCGATCAAGTTCCGCCTCGGCGCCAGGATGCGCTATGACGACGCCTCCACGGCGCGCGATCTCGAGCTGATCCCCCTGGTGCGCAAGGAATTCGGCGAGGCCATGACCTTGTATGCCGACGCCAACGGCTCCTACGACGTCCCCATGGCGCTGCGCATCGGCCAGCTGCTCGAGCAACACCGCTACGCCTTTTTCGAAGAGCCGGTTCCTTTCGACTATTACGACGAAACGAAGCAAATCGCCGATGCGCTCGACATCCCCGTGGCGCTGGGCGAGGAGGAGATGAGCCTGCGCAACTTCCGCCGCATTATCGAGACGGGCACGGCGCAGGTCATCCAGCCGGACCTGCTCTACGGCGGCGGCCTGATGCGGGCCGCGAAAGTGGCCCGCATGGCCAATGCGGCGGGCCTGCCCTGCACGCCGCATATGTCCGGCGGCGGGCTGGGCTATCTCTACGTCGCGCACTTCGCCTCTTTCGTCGAAGACCCGGGCGCGCACCAGGAATACAAGGGGGAGCAAGACACGCTCCCGGTGGCCTGCGCCACGTCCTCCCTGCGGAGCGAGAACGGCATGTTGACGGTCCCCTCCGGCCCCGGCCTCGGGGTCGAGGTGGACTCGTCCGTACTGAAACGCGCGGCGCCGGTCGCCGCCTGACGGGGCCTGCGTGCCAGCGGGAGCCCGGGAAGAACTGTCGGACCGCGGATCATACTGGCACTGTCGCGGCTGCTGCAAGCAGTCGCGTACCAGCTGAGCGAGCCACGCGGCGCCGGTCGGGCCCGGCCGCCGGCGCCTTGCCGTCAGAATGATGCCGCGGCAGGCGCCATCAGGTCTTCCCTGCCGCAGGTTTGACAGGCGCGTGGCGCGCAGGCAGGCCGAGTGTCACGCCATTGCACCGACCCGTCCCGCTTGCGGAGACACCCCGAAATTTGCGTCTGATGCCGAGCAGGCGCTCAAGGCCCATCCCTCTTGCGGGCGCCCCGCAAGATTTCCGCCGCAGCTCTCTCCTGCCGAGCAGTCGGACCCCGCAGCCGGGACCGATGTCGGGTGCATGCAGCGCTGGCGGGAAGTCTCCCCAATCAGGGGCGCGCCTGACTGTCTGGAACAAAACCAACACGAGGTTGCGAGGAACGCGACCTCTCGATCAGGATTCCCGGATTGATCAGGCGTGCTTCAGCTTCACGAGCTTTACAAGGCTAATTCCGCCCCCTGCACCCTCTTCCGGGCGAAGGCGCCCCGCACTTGTTGAGAACGGCGTGCCGACAGCGCCTCAGGTCCGGACAACACCGGCGTGGCGGAGAGGGCGGGATTCGAACCCGCGATACGGTTTCCCGTATACACGCTTTCCAAGCGTGCGCCTTCAACCACTCGGCCACCTCTCCGGAAAGTTACGCTGAGGCAGGCGCAGCGCGTGCGGTTTCCTTCCCAGTGTAGCATCCGACTGGCTGCGCCTTCTGATCCTCGCCGCCCCATAGGCTCTGGCTCAGCCCTCTCATTGAAGGCCGCGGGCCCCGTCGCATTGCATCGGCTTGCCCGATACCACCGCAACAGCTGAGTACACTGCGGCAGACCCTCGCCTTCGAAAAGGAATCGTCAGCCCGTGTCCAGGGGCCGAAGCAGTCGGGCCGCCCGCCGAGCCGGCGCCCGCCCGCCAGACAGCGATCGAGGAGAAAGCACTCGCATCCACAGGGAGCCGCTCGTGTGGCGAAAGAGGAATCTGACTGCACCAGGCCGCACGTCAACAACCGGACCATCCGTCACATTGCTCACGGCATGACGACGCCGCGTCGAACCGCCGCCACTGATGTTGCCGACCAAAGCCGGCCGCGACTCACGCCGGCGCCTTTGACGGATTCACGCGCGTTCGCTGCGCCGGGGCGCGCCGAAGCAAACGGCTGCCGGAGCCCGGCCCGGGTTCGTTCTAATAGCGCGGCACCTGCGGATCGATCTGGCGACTCCAGAGGTCGATTCCACCGATCAGCGACGTGCACTGATCGACACCCTGCCGCCGCAGCCATTCCACCACGCTCAGGCTGCGGACGCCGTGGTGGCAATACACGATCAGGAGTTTCTCGTCGGCAGCCGCCTCCAGCTCCTGGAGCCTCCGCGGGACGGTGTGCATCGGAATCAGCTGCGCGCCGTCGATGCGCGCCAGCTGGTATTCGTGCGGTTCGCGCACGTCGATGAGCACGGCCCTGCCTTCCGCAAGCAGCCTTGCGGCGTCGTCAGGCAGGATTTCGAGCGACAAAACGGATTCGTTGTTCATCTTGCCTTGCAATCGGGAGGGTACAAGGAAGGCGATTCGCCAACCCGCACCGGATGGAACACTGTCATTCTAGCGGAACGATTCGGGCGCCGTTGCCGCCCATGCGCTGCGCGCACCGTCCGCCCGCGCTCCCGGGCCATGGCCCGGAGGGGCGCCAACGCGCCCGGCGAAGCTGACACGATGGTCTCGCCTCGCCGGCGCTCTCCACGTAGAATGGGGAGCCGGAGGCGATGATGGAATCCCGGGAAATCCTCGCACGGCTCGGCATCGGTGAGATGAATTCCGGCGCCTGTGGCGCGCAATGGATCGCAAACCCGTCCGGCGGAGAGCTGACCAGCTACAACCCCGGCGACGGCAGGCCGCTGGCCCGCGTCGCGATGGCTTCGGCGGACGAGTACGAACGCGTGGCCGCCGAGGCCCACGAAACGTTCCTCCGCTGGCGCATGCACCCGGCGCCCAAGCGCGGCGAGATCATCCGCCAGATCGGGCTGGCGCTGCGCGATCACAAGCAGGACCTTGGCGCGCTCGTGTCGCTCGAGATGGGCAAGATCCTGGCGGAAGGCCTGGGCGAGGTGCAGGAGATGATCGACATGGCGGACTTCGCCGTGGGCCTGTCGCGCCAGCTGTACGGTCTCACCATGCAGAGCGAGCGGCCGCAGCACCGGATGTACGAGCAGTGGCATCCGCTGGGCGTCGTCGGCGTGATCTCCGCCTTCAACTTCCCCGTGGCCGTGTGGAGCTGGAACGCCTTCATCGCCGCCGTTTGCGGCGACACGGTCATCTGGAAGCCAAGCTCGGAAACGCCGCTGTGCGCCATCGCGGTGCAGAAGATTTGCCAGAAGGTGCTCGAGGACAACGGCTGGCCCGGCGTGTTCACGCTCGTCATCGGGCGCGGCGCCACCGTCGGCGAGCGGCTGCTGGCCGACCGGCGCGTGCCGCTGGTCAGCGCCACCGGCAGCTGCCAGATGGGCTACCGCGTGGCGGAGGTCGTCGGCAAGCGCCTCGGGCGCACCATTCTCGAGCTCGGCGGCAACAACGGGGTGATCATCGAGCCGGATGCCGACCTCGACCTCGCCCTCCGCGCTGTTCTGTTCGGCGCCGTGGGCACCGCCGGGCAGCGCTGCACCACGATCCGCCGCCTCTTCCTGCACCGATCGATTTCCGCGGAGTTCACCGCGCGCCTCGTCAACGCCTACTCGCAAATCCGCATCGGCGACCCGCTGGATCCGCGCACGCTCATGGGGCCGCTCGTCAACGCGGCGGCCGTCCAGGAGATGATGGACGGGCTGGCGCGCGTGCGCGAGCAGGGCGGCGAGATCCTTTACGGCGGCAAGCGGCTTGACCGCGAAGGCTGTTTCGTAGAGCCGGCGCTCGTGCGGGCGCGGCCGGACATGCCGATCCTGAAAGAAGAGATTTTCGCGCCCATCCTTTACCTGATCGATTACGACGATCTGGAAGAGGCCATCCGCTGGCACAACGACGTCCCGCAGGGGCTCTCCTCCGCCATCTTCACGCGGAATCTGATCGCCGCCGAGACGTTCCTCTCGGCGCGCGGGTCGGACTGCGGCATCGCCAACGTCAACATCGGCACGTCGGGCGCGGAGATCGGCGGCGCCTTCGGCGGCGAAAAGGAGACGGGCGGCGGCCGCGAGGCCGGCTCGGACGCCTGGAAGGCCTATATGCGCCGCCAGACAGTGACCATCAACTGGTCGCGCGACCTGCCGCTGGCGCAGGGCATCCGGTTCGAACTGTGAGAAAAACGCGGAGGGCGCGGCACTAAATTTGTGCCGTGCCAGTCCGTCTTTCCGGCCTGCTGATCCTGCTGACGCTCGCAGTGTCGTGGCTCTCGGCCGCCGCAGCGGCTCCGCCGCCCCGGGAAGAGGTGGAGCGGCTGAACTCGCTCATCGAGGAACTCAACCAGCTGAAGGGCCAGGTTGCCTCGGTGGAGGCCCGTCTGGAGCAGCTCCTCCGCGCGCTGAGCGAACAACGGGGCGCATTGCAGAACCGCCCGTCCTTCGACGCCCTGAAGCAGACGGCGGAGCCCCCGGCCGACCAGCCAGACAGGAAGCCGCCCGCGGTCCGTTGCGCTGCGATCACGGCGTCCGGCAAGCGGTGCAGCCGCCCGGCCGTCCCCGGGTCTCGCTATTGCCGGCAACATCAGCTGGCGCACCAGAAGTAACCCGGGTTCGCGTTGCGCAGCATCGCGCGCCCGGAGGCTCTCGCTTTTCGGCGGATCCACGCCGCGCCGCAGGGGAAGAGCTTCGCCAGAAGACGCGCCGGCCTGCTCAGGCCGGATCCTCGGCTTCGGCGTCGGCCGCCACCAGCCGCGGCGTCGCGGCCGGGGCGCTGTCCGGTTCCTCGAAGAACCGCTCGACGTCTTCGATCCGCGTGGTAAGCCGGTAGGGCGGCAGCGAGTTCAAGAACACCTTGCCATACGGGCTGCGCAAAATGCGGTTGTCGAGCAGAACCAGAACGCCGCGGTCGGTCGCGGAGCGGATCAGCCGCCCGAAGCCCTGCTTGAGGGCGATGGCTGCCTGCGGCACCTGATACTGGTAGAACGCGTTGCCGCCGGCCTGCTGGATGGCGCGCACGCGCGCCTCGACAATCGGGTCGTTCGGCACGGCGAAAGGCAGCCGGTCGATGATCACGCAGGACAGCTGCTCGCCCTGCACATCGACGCCCTGCCAGAACGAGGACGTGGCGAAGAGCACCGAATGCGGCGTGGAGCGGAACTGGTCGAGCAGCGTCCGCTGCGGCGCCGTTCCCTGGAGCAGGACGGGATAATCCAGCGAGGGCGCCACGCGCTCGTGGATCTGCCGCATCTGCTGGTAGCTGGTGAACAGCACGAAGGCGCGTCCGCGGCTGTGTTGCAGGACCTGCCGCACCTCCTCGGCGGCGGCCCGGACAAAGGCCTCGTTGCGCACGTCGGGCAGATGGACGGGCACATACAGCAGCGCCTGGCGTGCGAAGTCATAGTGGCTGGGCACGATCAGCTCCCGCGCGCCATCCAGGCCGAGGCGGTCCTTTACGTAGTCGAACGTGCCCCCCACGGCCAGCGTGGCGCTGGTCAGGATGACCGTCGGAATCACGCTGAAGACCTTTTCCCGCAGCAGCGAGCTCACGTTGACGGGCGTGGCCTGCAAGGTCAGGTTGCGGCCGCGCCGCTCGACCCAGTACACATAGTCCGGGTCGCCGCCCTCCATGTAAGTTTCCAGCGTCTCCCGCTGCGTTTTCAGCCGGCGCACCAGCGGCACCAGCTCGTCCGGCGCGTCCTTCGCCAGCGACAGGTGCGCCGCCAGCAGCTCCAGCGTGGACAGCAGGCGGCGGTACGCCTCCCCGTGCCGCTGGAGGAACTCCTTTTGCTTGCCGAACCCCGAGCGGCCCTCCTCCTGGGGAAACAGCGCGAAGAACCGGTCGGCGTGTTCGGCCAGCAGCCGCAGCATCTGTTCGAGATCGCGCGACAGCAGGTTCTTCCTGCGCGCCACGGCGAGAATGTCCCGCCGCAAATCCTCCACCTGGTTCGAGGAAATGCTGATGCCGAAATACTGGCCGGCGACATCTTCCAGCTCGTGCGCTTCGTCGAAAATGACGGCGGAATAATCCGGAAGAATGGCGCCGAATTCGCTGTCTTTTACGGCAATATCTGCGAAAAACAGGTGATGGTTGACGATAATGATGTCGGATTCCTGCGCCCGCTGGTGCATCAGGGTGATGAAGCACCGGTCGAAGGACGGGCAGCGCTGGCCGGTGCAAAGGTCGGCGCGCGCGTCGAGCTTCGCCCAGGCGGTGGACGACTCGGGCAGGTTGGGAATCGAGGAGCGGTCGCCCGTATCCGTGGTCTTCTCCCACTCGCGGATGATGGCGAAATCGGAAACCTCTTCCAGTCCGCTCAGCACCGGCTCGCGCTCGGCGTCGTAGATCTTCTGCCGGCAGGCGTAGTTGCTGCGCCCCTTCATGTAACAGGCCTTGATCCCGTTCGGGAAAAACCGGCTGAGGAAGGGGATGTCCTTGAAGAAAATCTGCTCCTGGAGGTTCTTGGTCCCGGTGGAAATCACCACGCGCCTGCCGGACAGGATGGCGGGCACCAGATAGGCCAGCGTCTTGCCGGTTCCGGTGCCCGCTTCGACAATCTGGTGGCGTTTCTCTTCAAGCGCCGCCTCGACCGCGAGCGCCATCTCGATCTGGCCCCGCCGGAATTCGTAGTTCGGGTGCGCGCGCGCGAGCGGCCCGGAAGGGGAGAAGAACTGCTTGACGGTGAACGGGGCAGGCAAGGCTTCCACCTCCAGTGTATGACGCAGCGCCGCCGCGCCGGAACCGAACGCGCGCGTTCGGTCTTGCCGGCGCGGCTGCGGCCGATAAGAGAGCAGGAAGGAATCGGCAAAGGCATTCCATGGTGGTTCCCGCGGCAAAGGTTCGTCTGGATGCCCTGCCTCCGTTCAGCGCGGTGGTGGCGCGCCTGCTCGAAGAGCTCGCCGGAGAATGCGCGAGCTTCCGCCGGCTCAGCCGCCTGGTGAGCGAGGACCCGGCGCTGGCGGCGCAGGTGCTTCGGCTGGCCAACTCGGCGCTGTACGGGCGGCGGGGCGAGGTCTCCAGTCTGCTGGCGGCGTTGAGCCTGATCGGCGCGGACCGGCTCCGGGCGCTGGTGCTGACCTACGGCGTGCGCCAGCTGTTCCGCCCGGTCGCGCGCCTGCCGCTCGCGCGCAAGATCTGGCGCCACAGCCTGGCTTCGGCCATTCTGGCCGCCGACTTCGCCATGGACGCGCCGGGCGATGCCATGGAAGACTACACCTGCGCCCTGTTGCATGATGTAGGCCGTCTGGTGTTGCTCGCCTCCGACCCCGAGCCTTACACGCGATTGGCCGACGAGGTCCCGGATTCGTCCGAAAGCTGCGCGCGGGAGCAGTCGCGGTACGGAATGGCGCACCCGGAAGCGGGTGCCGCCGCCCTGGAACGATACCGGCTGCCGGCGCGGCTCGCCGAGGCGGCGCGGCGGCACCACGAAGAGGACCTGTTGAGCCTGGCCCGCGCCAACACCGATGCGGCGCTGATTGCGTCCTGCTGCCGGCTGGCCACGGCCAGCGGGTTCGGCGTGCACGAATCGCCCGTGGAAGCGGCGGCAGAGGAAGAGGAGAACGAGCCGGACGACCTGGTTCTCTATGTCCGCGAGCGGATGGCGGAAATCGAGCTCAGCCTCGGCCTCCGAATCTCGTAAAAGAGCGGCTCTCCCGCGCGAGCTCAGCGGCCGCATGCCTCGCGCAGGCTCTCAAGCGCCCGATAGACTTCCGGGTCCACGAGCGCGCCGGCAGCGCGGTCGGCGCGGTTGCCCAGCGCCCGGCGGCACCACTCGGCTTTCTCCCCCGGCGGCGACAGCGACGCCAGCGCAGCCGCGTTGGTCAGGTAGGGCGTGAGCACGTCCGGGTCGCTGGGCGATTCCAGCAACAGCGCCTCGTAGGTTTCTGCGGCGCGCCGCCGGTGAGCCAGGGCGTCTTCGCGGTTGCCGCGCGTGGCGGCGTACTGGGCCAGCCAGACCTCGGCAATCGCCGCGTTGAGCCGCGCCTGGCGGTGGCCCGGATCGTTTTCCAGCAGGCGGCGCGCCGAGGCCGCGACAGACTCGAGGATCGCCTCTCCGCGCCGCCATTGCGGAGTGCCGACCAGGGCCGCCGCATAGCGGATGGCCGTGGCCTGCAAATCCAGCTGTGCGCGCACGTCGGCCGCATCAGAGGCCGCGCGCCGCTCTGCCGTGAGCCAGGCTCTTTCGAGCAGCTGCCGCGCCTCGGCCTCCCGCGGCGCAGGACCGTACAGCAGGAGCGAGCCGAGCAGCGACTGGCCCACCATGACGTTTCTTTCTAGCGCCGCGCTGCCGGGAAGCGACGCCTGCAACCGTTCGAGCACCGCGTTCGCCTCCCGCTGCACGGCGATGGCGGATTCGTATTCTCCCCGCGCCTCGTGGATCCTCGCCAGCAGCCGCAGGTCTGTCGACAATCGCAGCGCCGCATCCAGCGTGGAATCGGTTCCCTGCAACAACCGGTCCAGCGAGATGGCGCGTTCCACGGCGCGCTGCGCTTCGTCGAGATTGCCCCGCCGGCGCCAGGCGCGCGCCGCCCGCGCGCTGGCAAGCGCCCCGAGGCGCCGCCGCGACTCCTCTCCGGCATCCTCCCGCAGCAACCGGTCGGCGAGCCGCTGCGCCTGCTGCGCCCGGTCGAGCGACTCCTCCAGGCGCCCGAGCGCTTCCAGCACTTCGCTTTGCCGCATCAGGAGCCGGATGCGCTCCTGCTGCAAAGCAGGCGTGTCCCCGACGATCGAGTCGAGAAGGGACTGCGCGCGCTTGAGGCTCGCCGCAGCGCCCTGAATGTCGCCAAGGCTGCTGGCGCCGGGATCGTACTGGATCTCGCTGATGCGCCGGTAGGCGGCGGCAAGGTCGAACAACAGGTCGGCGTCGCCGCGGGCTTCGGCGGCGAGCCTTTCCAGATAATCGATCGCGGTGCGCACGACAAACTGGCGCGCCCGCGTGGCGCCGGCGACGTCGCGGATCTGCTGTTCGAACTGGAACAGGAAGTTGCCCGCCAGCTGCCGGAGCTGCTGGAACCGGCGCTCGGCCCGGCGCGCCTGATAGAGCGACGCGGCCGAGCCGGCCAGGATTGAGACGAGCAACGCCGCCACCGCCGCCGTGGACCAGCGGTGCCGCCGCAGAAAGCGCAGCGCGATGTAGGACCAGGAGTCGCCCGTGGCCGAGACGGGCCGGTCGGCGAGGAAGTTCCGCAAGTCCTCCTCAAGTCTCTCCACCGAGGCGTAGCGGCGTTCGGGCTCCGGCTGCAAACATTTGTTGAGGATATTGTCGAGGTCGCCGCGCAGCTCGGCCCGCCGGCTGGAGGCGCGCGGAAGCGTGATCGAGCGCGCCTGGTTCAGGTCGCGGCGCGGCGGCTCGCCGGTCAGCAGCGCGTACAGGACGCAGCCGAGGCTGAAGATGTCGCTCGCGGTGTTCATCGGCCGCCCTTCGAGCTGCTCGGGGCTGGCATAGTCCGGCGTCATGGCGCGCAGCGTCGTCGCGCCGCTGCGCGCCGCGGCGCTCAGCAGCTTCGCAATGCCGAAGTCGAGCAGCTTGGGCTCGCCTTCGGCCGTCACCAGGATGTTGGACGGCTTCAGGTCGCGGTGGATGACCAGGTGGCGGTGCGCGTGCGCCACGGCGGCGCAAACCTTCAGGAACAGTTCGAGGATCTGGCGCACCGTCAGGCCGCGCTCGCGGCACCACTGGTCGATCGGGACGCCTTCGATCAGCTCCATCACCAGATAAGGCGAGCCGTCGGCTGTGGTTCCGGCGTCGATCAGGCGACAGATGTTCGGGTGGTTCAGATCGGCAAGGATCTGCCGCTCCTGGCGAAAGCTCTCCAGAACCGCCGGCGACCGCATCGCCAGCGGGACAAACTTGATGGCGGCGCGCTGGAGCACCTCGCCGTCAAGCCGTTCGGCCTCGTACACCGTTCCCATGCCGCCGCGCCCGATGGGCCGCACCAGCCGCCACGGCCCCACCGCTTCCCGCAGCCCCGGCGACGGCAGCCGAATTTCCGCGGCCAGGTGCAAGACCGGCCGGCTGAGAAACTCCTCGGCGCCCGCGTCGTATTCGGCCAGTTTTTCGGCCTCGGCGCGCAGATCGGGGTCCGGGCAGTGTTCCTCCAGCCAGCGGCGGCGCGCTTCCGGGTCGAGATCGGCGATTTCGTGAAAAAGGCGCTCAAGCTCGGGGCTCAAGCGGAAAGCTCCTTGTGCAGCCACGCCTGCGCCAGCCGAAGCTCGCGGTAGACCTGCGCAGGCGTCAGGCCCGTGGCCTCGGCGGCTTCTTCGGCGGTCATGCCGCCGAAGAAGCGCATTTCAATCAGGCGGGCCTTCATCTCGTCCTGCTGCGCCAGCCGCTCCAGCGCCTCATGGATGGCGAGGACCTGGTCGGCATCCTGGCTGAGCGATACGACCTCCTCGCGCAGCGGGACCTTTTCGGCGCCGCCGCCCCGCTTCTGCGCGGCCTTCGAGCGGGCGTAGTCGATCAGGATCTGCCGCATTACGCGGGCGGCCAGCGCAAAGAAATGCGTGCGGTTCTGGATGTTGCGCGCTTCGCTCTCGACGAGCTTCAGATAGGCTTCATTGACCAGAGCCGTGGCCTGAAGCGTGCGGTCGCGGCTTGAGCCCCCCAGATAGGAATGCGCCAGGCGGCGCAATTCCGTGTAGACAAGCGGCATCAGCGCGTTGACGGCATTACCGTCTCCCTGCCGGACACGTTCGAGTAATTGAGTGACGGATTCGTCAGCCACGGCTCGCGAAGCCCTCCATTGCGGGCGCCCGGCCTCCGGGCGCATCGCCTATCGCATTATGATAACTCCGCGCGTTTCGCCAGGGGATCAGCGGTTGCCGGCGCCGGCAAACTCGAAACGGAACGCCGCGGCCGCGCCGGCGACAGGAATCCCCGGCTCCAGGCGAACGAGCGACTCGAGCAGCGGCTGTACGGGCGACCCGGATACGATCAGCAACCCGCCGTCCTCGTCGCTCTCGCGCGCGTAATTCCTTACGGGGGCGAAATGGCGCTGCCTCTGCGTGAAAAGTTCGGCGGAAAGTGATACCGCTTTGACGAGGGGAATGAAAAAATCATAGGCCGCAATGGACGGCTCCTCGATCCAGCTCCTGTACAACGGCGCTTCCGTCTTGAGAAAGGCTTCGGGATCGCACATGACGGAAAAAGCGAGCCAAGCGCCGCGCCCGCCGATGTTCTTCCAGATCGTGAGAATATCGCGGTCCTCCGGCGCGAGCCTTGCCGCCTGATAAATCGGCGGGCGCATCCCCGCGCCCGGCACGGCCTTGAGGAACTCCTCCACCGTCCAGAGCGTGGGCGGAGGCTGGTCCAGCCAGACCCCGGCCCCGAATTGCGGCCGCCACAACAGCGCATTGCGGCTCAGCAGCGCCGCTCCCCCGCCGACGTGCAGGCGCCACAATTGCAGCACAGCGATGATGCGGCCCGGATCAGGAAACAGCCGCGAGTGAAGAATCGCATACAGTTCCAGCCACGCCGGCAGATCCTGGTTCGGCACGGGCCAGGCGCGCGGCCGGATGACGGCCCGCTGCCAGCCGTTGGCCGGAGGGTAGACAAGCAGCTGAAAGATTGCGACGCTCATCTGTTCTCTCCTGCCGGCCGGTCCCGGAACACCGCCCGAACCTGGTGCATCAGCGCGGACAGGCGGTCGGCGAACGGGGTCGCGACTGAAAGAAGCACACCCTCATCGGGCGGACTTTCGAAAAAACAGACCGGAAATGTCTGCATCACGCTCTCGAGCACAGGCCGTTCAACCGAGAAATAGTCCAGACTTTTGAGCTTCGGAATCAGAAAAAACACCTTTTCCACATCCACACGGCCTTCCCAGCCCCTTGCCAGTACAGGCTTGACCGCCGCCATGCGCGGGTCCTGCATTCTCTGCATCTGGCGCATTTCCCGGCGAATGTCCACACCCCGGGTCAGGTTTTTGACAAAAGGGTTTTCGAAAAACGCGGCCGGGACTGCGGCGAGCGGGTCCTCGGCCTGCGGCGCCGCCGCGAAGAGCACAATGAGCCCTCCATAGCCCCCGAACCGCAAACAGAATGACCGGAAATCGGGCGGATCCACCCAGTACGCGTGGCCCCGGACGAACAAATCGTAGGAAAACGGCTGTTGCTGGCCGCGGATCCGGTCGATCACTTCGGCCGGCGGCGCCGCCGGAGGCTCGTCCCAGAGGCGGCGGCAAAAGCCGGGCAAAGGAGTCAGATCCCGCGCCTCGGCCAGGAAGGCCTGCTCCAGCGGCCCCTGAATGACCGCTGCTTCCAGAAAGCAGAGCGGAACGAGTCCGTCCTGGGAAAGCTCCCCGGCAAGGGTTGACAGGAATTCTGCGAGCCACTCCCTTTCAACAGCCCGGACCGGGAAGCCGGACATGGGCGTCCAATAGAGGTCGGGCCAAGCCAGCGCCTCGGCCCGCACCCAGGGGCGCAGCCGGAACTCCACCGGCATCCGCAGGTTGAAATGCGACATGGGACGTCTCCCTCACATGCAGATCGAGTTGGGCGCCAGCTTCGGCCCGGCCGAGACGCTGGTGCCGCTGATCAGGAACAGCCCGGTTACCTGAATGTTGGTCACGACCACCTTCGTGTAAGTCAAGGAGTGGATTTCAACCTTGGCGTCCTCCTTTTTGAGGCTCCATTTCGTGTCTTCCAATCCGAGTACAGTGAACCCGAACGCACTTCCCTTGAAATACAGGTCAGACGCTGCCACTGTCACCGAGGCTCCTGTCAATTCGATGTTTGCGACCGAGGCATCGAGGTCGATATAGTACTGTTTGAGCTTTTGCTGGACCGCCTCAAACCACGTCGTCGGCTCGTTTACCTGTCTGGGCTGCTGATGTGTTTCGGTCAGGGGGGCTACATACAATGCCGTCACCGGGCCGACGTAGTTTAATATGGAAGTTCCATTCACAACCCTTCTGTGATTGCCATCCGTTGAGTGGATCAGGTCGCGCATTTCTTTGACGGTGTGGTTACCGCGAATCGTGCAATTGCAGTCTTTTTCCGTCAGATAGCTTCTGCTGTTGCGCACCGTGCTGGCGAGATTGCCCTCGATGACCTCATCCCGGTCGCCATGAACAAGAGCCTTCTCCGGCGGGCACTGGCCCTTGTCCAGGGCGCCCATCCGCGGCTCCCACGCGTCCCGGTCGGGAGCGATGCGAGTCCTGGTTTTCACCTTTCCGTCGAAAACCGCCATTCGACGCCTCCTCGCTCATTCATACGAATTTTGCCGTCTGTTTCTTCGCCCCGCAGGCAAAGGTCTTTCCGCAAATCCGAAGCCTGAAAAGGATGGTTCCTTGCGGGTTGCGGAACCGGCCAATCCGAACGGCGTGCGAATATGCGGTCCGGGCGGACCGCGCCGCAAAGCATCTCCCGGCACCAAAGCCCTGCCCGAATGTCATCTTCCCTGCCGCCAGGCCACAACGGGAAAAGAGCACAGCCTCTTCTTCCAGGAACTGCCGTGATGTGCGAGTATATCAGAGACCTCCGTCCCCAAATGGAGACAGAATGCCATCCGGCGCACTTGCAGCGAAAAGCATTGTCCAATGGATTCTGGAGCTATGCGAGGTGGCTTTGGGCTTCCCCGCTTTCTCCGGTCCGATGCAGCTTGCGGCCCCGGATGGCGACCGGAACCGCGCCGGCCCATGCAAGGCGCGGCGATGCGGCAGTGCCGCACGGGCGGGGCTTACGTGGGAAGGGCAGCCGAACGGATGAGGAAGACCTGCGTCTTGTCGTCCGGCGCGGCCCATGGGACGGCCTTGAAGCACTGGTCGAACCGCCCCTCCAGCTTCTCGCGGGACAGGATCAGCAGCCCCTCGTCCTCGGCGCTCTCGCGAACGTAAGTCAGGAGAGGATCCGCGTGTTTCTGCCGCGAGGCGAACAGCCCGGATTCAAAACTCGCCGCCTTGATCAACGGAACAAAGAACGGGTGGGCAGCGATCATGGGCTCCTCGATCCAGGTCCGGTACAACTCGGCCTGCTTCTCGAAAAAGGTTTCGGGGTCGCCGCTGACGGTGAATTCCATATAGCAGCCCCGGCCGCCGAGCTGCATCCAGGCCTGCTCGTGGTCGAGTTGCGGCGAGCGGAGGCGGATGGCGGTCAGCACCGGCGGTGGCAGCAGTTCGCCAGGGCCGATGTTCATGAAGTCTTCCGGCGTCCACAGCCGGGGCGGCGGCGCGTCGAGCCAGACGCCAACCCCGAAGTCGGGCATCCAGGCCTGCGCATTGCCGCTCAATACAGAGGCGCCGTCATTGTGATGCAGGTGCCACATCTGGATCACCGGCAACGGCCTCGTGCCGGCGGGAAACAGAAGCGGCCGCAGCAGCCGGTAAAGAGAAAGCCACCGCGAAAGATGCAGCGGCTTGACCGGAAACCGCGCCCCGCGAATCAGGTACACGTGAAAGCCAGCGGCCTGCGGCCGGATTTCCAGAAACAGCGGCTCCTCGCCGGGTGCAGCCTGCATCGGGTTCGTCATTGCGCCTTTCTCTCCATCTTCTTCCGGGCCAGCGCCTCGTTCGTTGCAGAGACAAGCGCCGCCAGAACCTCGTCGATCGGCCGGATGGCGGCGATGAGAATCCCGCGATCCTCCGGACTTTCGGCCAGATAAACGGGCGAGGCCTCGAACAGGGCGTCGAGGGCGTCCTGCTCCAGCGTGAAGAAGTCCTGCGAGCGCAGCCGCGGAATCAGCAGCGGCATGGATTTCAGGCCTGTGTGGTCCTCCACGCCTTTGCTGAAAGCCTGCTTCAGCCGGGCGAACGACTTGTGCCGCAACAGCAGCAGCGTGCGCATCTCCTCCACCGGGTCGCCCGCGGCGAAGGCCTCGCGCAACAGCGGGCTCTTTTTGACCCCGGGCGAGAAATCCGGCAGCGGCGGGGCCGTGGCGGGGTCCGGTGGGACGAAAAGCACGGTGGCGCCGCCAAAGCCGAAATACGACGGCAGGATCTTGTCCGGCTGGAACCGCCGGAACCACTGCACGTAGCCCTTGAGGTAATTGCTCAGGAGAAACGGCTTCTCCTGTTTCCGGATGGCATCGGTCTCTTCCACCGGAATGGGCTGCGGCAAGGGGCCCCAGGGCGTGCGCCCGTAAGCGGGAAAGGCGCGCACCTCGATGGATTCATCAAGGAAACGGTCCTGGCAGAACCGCTCGATGGTCTCGACGTCGAGAAAAAAGCAGGGCATCCAGCCCTGTTCCTTGCAGGCCCCGATGAAGGCGAGCAGGAATTCGAGGAACCATTCCTGCTCCGCCTGCCGCAGGGGAGTGGAGCTCACCCCCGCCCAGTAGAGCGAGCACCGTGTCAGGCTTTCCGCGCGGACCCACGGTTTGAGCGCTTCCGGAGGGACGGGCATGGGAGTTCCTCAGAGGGTGATGGAGTTCGCCGCCAGCTTCAGGGAAGCCAGATCCAGGCCGGTCTTGGTTTCCAGAGCTTCAATGTCCAGCTCAACCGCCTTCTGCTGCATCTTGGCCGTGGCGGTGTGGTTCTCGAGCGCGGTGGTCTTGTCCTTGAGGGCTGTCACTCCGGCGGCGAGGCCCTTGACAAAGGTTTCCAGCCCCGTGGCCGTGGTGCTCATGCCGATGGCTTCCATCTTCAGGCCCGTGGCCGACTTGGCGAAACCCTGGACTTCCTGGTCGTCCAACGCCGCCTTGATGGCGTTGGTGACCTGCTCCATGCGCACTGCGGGTTCGGCCAGGCTGCGCGGCGAAGCATGGCTCTCCACCAGAGGCGCCACGAAAGTGATGATGGTCGGGCCGACGCGGTTGTACAGGCTGGGCCCCATCACGTCCCTCTTGAGCATGGCGTTGGTGGTGTGCAGGTACTGCGTGTCCTGGAGTTTTCGCATCACGCCCACGGTGCACTGGAAGTTGACGTTGGTCTGGAACGTCCGGTTGATGTTCACCGTGCTCATGTGGTTCATGTCGATCTGTTCTTTCTTGGTGCCGTGGATGAGCGCCTCGTCCTTCTGCGAACCCTTGCCCAAAGCCCCCATGCCGGGCTTCCAGGCATCCTCGCCGATGCCGACACGGGTCTTGATCTTCGTTTTGGAATCAAACACGGGCATCTTCTCATTCCTCCTGTCTTTCCTTGGTCAGAATCAGCCGACCTCGCGCAGGAACTGGTTGCATTTGATGTGAACAGTGCCGCCGGCGTGGATGTTGATATCGCCGTCGGAGTGGATCAGCAGGGTCTGGTCGCCCTCGAACATGGAGATGCGGATGTGCTGCGGCGTCGCCACCACCACGGTCTCCTTGCCGTCGATGTCGTCCATGACAATGCGGTTGCCGCTCTTGGTGACAATGCGCTTGATGTCGTTGTTGCCCTGCTCGTCGCCGTGAAGGCCGTCGTTGGGCGGCGAGTCGTTGCCGTTCCACAGCGAGCCGATGACCACCGGACGGTTCGGGTCTCCCTGCTCGAAAGCAACCAGCACCTCGTCGCCGATCTCGGGCATGAAGTACATCCCGCGCCCGTGGCCGGCGTGCGGCATGGCGACCGGCGCCCAGTTGCTCTCATTACCGCCGCCCTCCCACGGGAATTGCACCTTGACCCGCGCGGCGTCGGCCGGATCCACATTGTCGACCACCCGGGCGACATACAGGCCGAAATTTCGGCCCGAAACGGCCGGAGCCGTCGGCTCCGCCGGGGCCGGCGCGGAGGGCTGCGTCGGAAGCGCCGTCGGGGTAATCAACGGCGCCTCGCGGATCACCGAAGGAGCGGGCCGCACCGGATCCAGATAGATCTGGTACGGCATGCACCAGAACCGGTTCGTGTAGCCGGCGCCCACCATCCACCGGTGCTCCACCTTGTATACGCCATAGGTCCCCGCCGTCTCGATGTCGCCCTTGATCTCGATCTTCTCCCCGGCGGCCACCTCCGCATTCCTCGACTCCCCGTACGCGGTGCAGGAATGGATGCGGCGCCGGCGGGACTCCAGCTTCAGCTCCTCCTCGAACCGCGCGTGGTCGCCCGAGAGGAACTTGTCGAACAGCGCGTCCGTCAGCTGGTTCATTCCGGCGCCTTTCTGCGCCCCATCGCGGAGCTGGCTCAGCGAGTCCTCCGCCGGCGGGTCGTCGGCCACATCCCTGAACTGCCGGCTCTCGGCCCCGGCGCGGTCGTAGTTGATGCCGTGGATACCGGCCGCGTAAACCCGGCCGAAAGTCCGGAACAGCATCAGGCCGCCTTCCTCCCGCCAGACGACTGCGGCATTCGAAGAGAGGAAGCGGTCGAGCACATCCACCTTCTTTCCGCCGGGGCGCAGGAAACAGCCGTGCCGGTCGGCGATGCGATGGGCGAGGCTCCAGTCGGTCTCGCCATACTGGATGACCGTCAGCGGTCCGCCCCCGGGGATCTTCACATCGCCCGCCGCGCCGCCGAGCAGCTTGCGGACAATGTCCGGAGCAGTTTCTTTGACAAAGGTCCGCGACTTGCGCTCCACGTCCAGAAGAAACGAGTGTCCGGCTCCGCGATAGACGATGTTGCAGCCGCCCGACATCTCGTATTCGGTCTCCACCTGGCGTACGATGCCGTCGAACAGAACCAGCTCCGCCCCTTCGGCGCTCACGCCCACGATTTTCAGATCCAGCCCGATATCGGATTCAAAGGCGCGGCGGCTCTCGGGAAGCTGGCGGTAGCGAACCTCGCAAGCCGGGTGGCGGTTCAACTCATGAACAATTCCGGCCTCGATCATCGCGATCTCCTCCGGCTCCTGTCCGTCGATCAAGACCTTCAGGTACGCAGGGCGCATCGCCTGTCTCCTCCTTCCTCGCGAAATGCCCGTGTCTGAACAAAGCCGCCCCTGCGAACCCGACGGCGCGCGAGTCAGGATCGGGGCTTCCGCAACGGCTTACTTTTTCTTTTTCCGCCTTTCAAAGCCCACCTTCACGGTGCACGTGCCGGCGAAGGTGACGCGCGAGCCGCCTTTGAGCAACACCGGCTTGCCCGGCTCCAATCGTTTCTTGTCGACAAACGTGCCGTTGTAGCTGTTGGTGTCCACCACGTACAGCTTGCCGTCCTTGTAGTGGAACTGCGCATGGAAGCGCGAGATCATCCGCTCGGCGTCGCGCAACACAATGTCGTTCTTCGTGCCGCCGTCTTCCGGGATCGCCCCGACCATCACGATTTCCTTGTCGATGTTGAACCGCTTGCCTTTGTCGAGTCCGGCGACGACTTCGATGTACGGATCGCGCCGGCGGCGGGCGGCGAAGATCCAGGCCAGCAGGGCGATGCAGCCGGTGCCCACGCCCGCCGCGCCAATGGCGAGAATCGAGGACCGCCGCTGGTTGGCGTAGTTGAGCCGCGACCGCAACGCCTGCACCTGCGGGTTGTCCGGCGCGATGCGTTCGGCCGCGTTCAGCGCTTGCTCCGCCGCAAGAAGGTTGCCCGCGAGGAAGGCTGCCTCGGCAGACTGGATGCTCTGCGCCAGCGTCATCTGCTTTTCCTGCTCGGCCTGCTCCTGCTGGCTGCTGGCGGCGGCCTGCTCGGCGGCCTTGCGCTGCTGCTCTTCGAGCTTCGCCACCGCCTCCTTGCGGCCGTTGAAAGCCACCTGGTTGTTCGGATTCAGCGCGAGGATCTGGTCGAAAATGGCGATCTGCTGGGCCGGGTCCGTCGTCCGCAGGGCCTGCTGGAGCAGCTGCGCCTCCTGCTGCGTCTTCTGCTCCTGCTTCATCTGCGCGATCTGCTGCTGTTGCAGCTGCTGCTGGAGCGCCGCCGCCCCCGCATCAGGCCCGGCCGGCGCCTGCGGCGTGGGCATCGAGGGCAAAGTCGGCGCGATGGGCGCCTGCGGCATCGCTGTGAGCTCGGTCTTTTTCGGGCCGAGCCCGAAGGTCTTCGGCAGCTGCACGACGCGCACGTTGCGAATATCGATGTCGGCATCGTCCTCCGGCGTGTAAAACGCGATCACGCCCGGCGTGCTGCGGGCGTCCTTCTTCGGATTCGCGCCCTCAGGCCGCGCATCGTTGAAGTCGGTGACGGCCACGCCGTCGGCCCACACCTGGATGTGGCGCCCGTGGGCTGCAATGGTCACGGTGACAAACTGGTTGGCCGCGCCGATGTTCCTGCGGGCCGTGGTCAGACCCATCAGCGCGCCCGTGGCGCCCGGCTGCACGTTGACCTCATAGCCGCTGCCGAGCTGGCCGGGGTCGCCGCGAAACAGGATGGCGTAGCGGCGGCGCTCGCCGGAGCGCTTCGAGTTGATCCGGACATCCGCCTGAAGAATGAAATCGCCAAACTGCAACAGCGACTCCAGTTGCCCCGGGCCTTCCGCGCCGTGGATCATCCCGCGCACCACGGTCCACTTGGCTTCCTTCGGCTTGCCCCCGCCGAACAGCCTGCTGAAGCCGCCTTTCTTTTTGGCCGGCTCCCCGGTGGATTTCCAGCCCGAAAGGTCGTTGCCGTTGAACAGGCTGTCCGTCTTGAGCAGGCGCAGGCGCATATTGCGGATCTCGACCCGCCCGCCGCCCTTGAAATCCAGCACGAAATACCCCGCCGGAGCGACGGGCGAGCTGGAATGGTCCACCATGCGCCCTGCGGCGCGGACGCTGACGCCCGCGCCCGAAGCCTCCACATCGACAGGCACCCACGTGTTGGAAGCGAGCGAGGCAAAGTCGACGGCGTGGCCCGTCTCCTTCGGGTTGCCCTCGCGCGCCGCGCGCACGTACAGCGCGCCACCGGCGCTCTTTTCGGCGCGAATCTCGAAGCGCAGGAGGAAAGCGCCGAACGGCGAGTTCGAGCGAAGCTGGCCCGCCCCGCCTTCAGCCGCCAGTACGCCGTTCGATGCGGTCCAGCCGGAGCCGGAAGCCGTCCAGCCGAAGTGCGACTCGCCGTCGTGCAGAACGATCCACCCCTCCCCGGGCGGCGGAGACTGAGCCGGAAGCCACCCGAAGAGGAGAACCGCAACCGGAATGGCGATCACCCGTTTCATGGAAGTTCCTCTTGCATGCCGGCCGGCTGCCTTCATTCTGACAAACGGAATTTCCCGCTCCGTCGCATCGCCAGCCGGCTCCTTTCGTTCCCTAGTCTGCCGACACCACGCTGAATGTCAATCCCTCCCCTTCGCGCACGGTCACCGGCTCGGCGCCCTCCGCGCCCTCGATCACTTTCTCCTCGCCCGGGTCGTAATCGATGCGGATGCTCTGGCCCGGCTGGACCTCGCCGGAAAGGATGATCCCGGCCAGCGGCGAAAGCACCAGCTGCTGCATGGTGCGCTGCACCGGGCGCGCGCCATAGGCGGGATCATAGGACTCCTTCGCAATATAGGCGAGCGCTTCCGGCGTCATTTCCAGCCCGATCTCCCGGTCCTCGGCGAGCTTCTTCCGGAGCTGGTTGAAATTCTTCATCACGATGGACTTAAGCTCGCGCTCGGTGAGCGGGTTGAAGGTGACCACCTGGCCGATGCGGTTGAACAGCTCGGGCCGGAGGCTGCGCTTGACAACCTCCAGGATGATCCTCTTCTGCTCCTCCGGATCGTCGGAGCCCTCCATGGCTTCGCGCACGCCAAGATTGGAAGTGAACAGGACCATCGTATTCGAAAAGTCGCAGAACCGGCCCTTGGCGTCCGTCAGCCGGCCTTCGTCAAGCACGCCGAGCAACAGGTCGAGGATCTCGGGCGCGCCTTTCTCGACCTCGTCGAACAGCACGATCGAGTAAGGGTTGCGGCGCACCTGCTCGGTGAGGAACCCGCCTTCCTCGCTGCCGACCAGTCCGGGGCGGCTGCCGATCAGGCCCGACACGGAGCTCTTGTCCTTGTACTCGCCCATGTCGATGCGGATCAGCGCGTTCTCGTCGTCGAACAGCGCCTCGGCGAGCGCCTTGGCCAGCTCCGTCTTGCCCACGCCGGTGGGGCCGACGAACAGAAAGCTGTTCGGCTTGCGCCCCGGCTGAAGGTCGGCGCGCATGCGGCGGGCGGCGTCGGCCACGGCGGAGACGGCTTCGTCCTGCCCGAAGACGCGCTCGCCGAGCCGCTGCTCGAGCTTCATCAGCCGTTCCTTCTCGCTCTCCATCATGCGGCTGGAAGGGATGCCGGTCATGTCGGCGATGACCTCGGCCACGTGTTCCGGCATCACGGTGTCCGGCACCAGCGAGATGCCGGCGGTCTGCTTCTCCAGATCCGCCAGCTGCTGCTCGAGGTACTTGAGCGACCCGTAGCGGATTTCGGCCGCCTTGGTGATGTCGCCCTTCTTCTCGGCCGCTTCCAGCGCGGCGGTCTGCTCCTGGATGGCCTGCTTGGTTTTTTGCAGCAGGTCGAGCGCGTTCTTCTGGTTGTTCCAGTCCTCGACCAGCTTGGTCACCTGCGGTTCGAGGGCGGCGATTTCGGCCCGCAGCGCCTCCACCGCCTTCATCGCCGCAGGCGTGGAAGCCGACGACTCGAGCGCCTCCAGCTCCGCTTTCTTGCGCAACAGCAGGCGCTCCTTCTGGTCGATGTGCGTGGGCTTGGACTCTTTCTGCATGCGGATGCGCGCGCACGCCTGGTCGATGACGTCGATGGCCTTGTCCGGCATCCACCGGCCGCGGATGTAGCGGCGGCTGAGCTTGATGGCGGCTTGCAGCGCGTCGTCGGTGAGCTTGACGCCGTGGAACGCCTCGAAGCGGGGGCGCAGGCCGCGCAGCACCACCATCATCATCTCGTCGGACGGTTCCTTGATCTGGACGACGTCGAAGCGGCGCGCCAGCGCGCCGTCTTTCTCGATCTTCTCGCGGTACTCGTCGAAGGTGGTGGCGCCCAGGCAGCGCAGCTCCCCGCGGGCGAGCGCCGGCTTCAGAATGTTGGCCGCGTCCATGCCGCCTTCGGTCCCGCCGGCGCCGACCAGCGTGTGGAGCTCGTCGAGGAACAGGATGATCTCGCCTTTGCGGGCGCGGACTTCATCGACGACGCCCTTGATGCGCTCCTCGAACTCGCCACGGTACTTGGCGCCCGCCACCATCGCGGTGAGGTCCAGCGCGATCACCTTGCACTTCTTGAGCGATTCGGGCACGTCGCCGGCGGCGATGCGCTGCGCCAGGCCCTCGGCGATGGCCGTCTTGCCCGTGCCCGGCTCGCCCACAACCACCGGGTTGTTCTTGCTCTTGCGCAGCAGCGTCTGGATCACCTGCCGGATTTCGTCGTCGCGCCCGATGACGGGCATCAGCTCGCCGCGGGCGGCGGCGGCAGTGAGGTCGCGGCCGTACTTTTCGAGCAATTTCCCTCCGGTAAGCGGCTTGGGAGCGGCCCCGGGCATGGATTTTCCGGCCTGTTTTTCGCCCAGGGTCTCGCTGATTTCGGCCCGCGTTTCCACGGTCTTTTCGATGGCCTGCCGGGTGAGGCCGTTCTGGCGCAGATCGCCGCGCAGCGCCTCTTCCCCGTATTCGACGGCGGCCATGATGAAGTCGATCGGCTCGGCGCGTTCGGCCCCGCGGCGCTCCATCATTTCGAAAGATTTCTCGATGAGATTGCGCAGGGCGGAGGAAGCCGTGGGGCGGCGGCCCGGCTCCAGCGGAGCGTTGCGCTCCGTGTTGAGCCGCGTTGCGAAGGTTTCCAGCAGCGCGTCGACGGCGATGCCGGACTTGTCCAGCACCGCAGCCAGCGGCGACTCGGCGTCCAGCAGCACATACAGCATGTGCAGCGGAGTAATTTGCGCCTGCTTGCGCTGCTCGGCCAGCAGGCGGGAGCGTTCGAGGGCGTCCTCGAGCTCGTTGGAGATCTTGTCAAGGTTGATGGCCACGGTGTTCCTCCTGGGGAATCGCGAAAGTCTGTTCTTTTCTCAAACAACGGCGCGGGCCGCCGGCAGGCAGCCCGCGAAACTCACTCAAGCCGGCGCCGGCGCGGCGGCGGCGGAGGCGGCGGCTCTTCGCCCTGGTCGAAGCGCGGCCGCGGCGGGCCGGGCTGCCGCGGTGGCGCTTGCGGGGGCGGCTGCACCGGCGGCTCCGGCGGCGGTGGTGCGCCGGTGGCCCGGCGGAAAAACTCCCAAGGTGCGCCCCCGCGCTTCGGCTCCTGGGCCGGCGGCGGAGACGGCGGCTGGTACGGAGGCGGTGCGGGCGGCGGAGCGCCCTGGGAAGGCGGATAGGGCGGCGCCTGAGGAGGCGCGCCAAACGGCGGCGCGGGCTGAGATCCGTACGGGGGCGCGGCCTGCGGCGGCGCGGCATGCGGAGGCGCTGCGTACGGCGGCGGCGCAGCCTGCGGCGGCGCAGCCTGTGGCGGCGCGGCATACGGCGGTGCGGCATAGGGAGGAGGTGCGGCCGCAGGCGCAGGGGCAGGCTCCGGAACGCGCTCGATCGGCTGCACGCCCCGCGCGGCCGGCTCCTGCGCCCGCCCGGCGTAGAACCGGTGCCGGCTGAACAGCAGCGCCGTGCGGATCGGGATGTGCGCCGGCACGGCCACCCGCAGGTCGGTGATCGTGGGCACGTCGGGCGCCTCGAAATCGAACTCGAAATTCGTCTGGCCCGGAATGACGGATTCACTCACCAGGTTCAGCGGCGCGCGCTGGAAACCGCTGCCTTCATTAATGCGGATTTCCGCCGGAATTCGCATCCCTTTTTCAAAGGTCGCGTTGTGCTCGCCGACCAGAATCAGGCGGTACTTGTCGCGGCCTTCCAGCCGGAGCTGGCTGAAGAAGGTCACCATGTCGTCGCCGACGCCCTGCACCCGGCTCGGCTTGGCGGCCAGCTTGTAGAGCACGTTGCCGCCGCGGTCGAAGACGAAGTTCATCGCTTCCAGCTGCGGGCTGACGCGGAAGTCCACATACTTGCCTTCCAGCGCCCGCTCGAGCCGTTGCAGCGCCGCCAGCGAAGCCAGCGCCGAGCGGACCTCGACGCCGAGATCGTCGTGCACGCGCCACGTCCGCGTCATCCGCAGGATGCGCTTCTGCTGGTTGATGAGCTGGATGAATTCCGTCTCGCCCACCTCCTTGAGCGTGTCGTAGTACGTCTGGAGGCCCGGCGTCAGGTCGAAATAGACGGCCGCCGAGTGCAGGAACTTCCGCAGCTGGCCGAAAAAGCGCTGCGGCGGCTGGGTGTAGTCGAGCAGCTCGTAGACCAGGTCCTGCAACGCGGCCACCATGCGGTCGACGAACTGCACGGTCTGCGTGTCGACTTCCGTCTCGATGCCGCGCTCGGTGAACAGGATCAGGTACTCGCGCATGGCGCGGTGGAGCTCGGCGTAGCGCTCGGCGAGAAACGTGGCCTCCTCGACGATCTTGCGGTAACCGGCGGCCAGTTCGCTGTGCGCGGCCATGGTGGTGCAGGCGGGGATGAAGTCGTTGTTCTTCTCGAATCCGGCGCCGTAGCGCTGGCGGCGGATCTGGGCCGCAACCAGCGCATACGGGATGGAATCGGCGGCAGGCTGGAGGCTGAGGCGGTAGCTCCACTGCCGCTCGGTCCGCATTTGCGGGTTGAACTCGTCCGTCTCGCCTTCCGCGGTCTCTTTCTCATGGGGGGCGGCGATGATGTAGACGGGCGCTTCCTGCACGCCCTCGAGATCGGACTTCGGGAAGGAGCGGGAAACAGGGCTCGACGGGTCGATGTCAATGATGCAGCCCGCGCCGGTGACGCCGCGGCACTGGGACACCGTGATGGTGAGCTGCTCCTCGTCCTCGTGCAGGCTGACCACGGGGTCGTAACGGGCGGCGCCGATTTCATTTTCCGAGACGCGCGGGCCGGGGCCGACCAGGCCCCGGGCATTCGTCATGTAGCGGAGTGTCCACAGAAACAGGGAGTCGAAGTAGCGCTCCTGCCGGAGGAAGTGGTCCGGCGTGAGCAGCATGCCGTGCTCCCAGTTCACGCTTCGCAATTTCAGATCGGAGGAGTTCATCGGGTTATTCCTGCTTTTCTGCCTTCTCGGGCGGCTGTGCGGGCCATGTCCAGATGCCGGGTTCGCTTTCGACAGCGCCGGCGGCCCGCCAGACGCCGTCCAGCGGCCGTCTTGACGCAATGAAAATGCCTTTTTCCTCGGGACTCTCCCGGAGGAAGAATTGGATGCCGCAGGTCCACTCGTTGAGGCGCTGGACGTGCTTCTCCTCAAAGGTGGCTGCGCAAAGCAACGGGAAATTCCATGCGAACATCCGCAGGGCAGGCTCCCGGATCAGAGGCTTGAACTGCGCCGTGGCGCGTTCCTTGACCTTTTGCGGGCTGTCCTCGGAAAGCGTGAACACCATTGGGCCAAGGCCCAACAGCAACTCGAACGCCTCCTGGATGGCGGGCATGCCCTTGTTGATGCCGAAGACCTGGTGCATGAGCGGACGGGGCATCTCGCCGATGTCGAGCTCGGTGAAGTCCTCTTCCGTCCAAAGCGTGGGAGGGTCCCGGTGGGGCCAGTAGCCGAGGCCCGTGTCTACCCCCCACGGCACGAATTTTTCGCCGAGGACCGCCGAAGCATTGCCGAGGTTGAGCTGGTTGTATTGGACGAGCGCATAGGGGTGGAATCCCGGGTACTCCTTCACGGCCTGTTGCAGCAACGGCCCGACAATGCGGCACAACACGGCGCGGTCTTCCTCTTCGAGCGGCAGCTCTTTCGGATACCGGAACAGGAAAAGGCTCCAGCCCTCCGGAGAGGGGAGCGCAGTCGCCGCGGGTTTCCACGGGAATTTCGTCATGGCCAAGGCACCGTCGGGTACTTGAGATCCTGTTCGTGAAGCAGACGCAAGCACTCGAGCATCACGGGTTCGATCTCCTTGCGCCCCCAGAGCAGAACTCCCTGATCAGTCCGGCTTTCCGCGGCATAGGCGCCAAACAGCCCGAGCCAAGCCTCCCGCTGCTCGCCGCGGGCGTAAAAGATATCCTGGGCGGTGAGCAGCGGGATGGCGAACGGCATGCCGCCATACTGGGGGTCGCCGGCGAGGTCGGGGACAAAGAGCTGCTTGCTTTTGGGCAGGAACGGGTCGCGGAGCGAAAAAGTAAACTCGATTTCCGCCTCAAGATCCATGCCGGCGAAGGCAGGATTCTTCAGCGCCTTCTTCGGCAGGCGGAAGTCGGGCGGGCGGGTCTCGTCGGTGACGGGCAGCCAGAGCGAGACCATGGCGCCGAAGCCGAAGAACACTTCCAGTTGCCGGAGCCCCTTCTTTTTCGCCAGCCAATAAGCGATGTTCTTCGGCGCGTTGCGGATTCGGGAGGCGTCTCCGGATTCCATCATTTCGCGAAGCTGTTCTTCCGTCGGCGGGCGGAAAGGCGGCTTCGACGGCTCCACGAGCATGCCGGTGACTGGATTGAATTCCAGCGTGTGGCGAAGGAAAAGGTCATGAAGATGCGGGTAAATGTAATCGAAATTAAGGAAGTTCTCCTGGCGGAACTCCAGATTTTTCTTCAGCCCTTCGCTGAAGAGTGCGAAGAAGCCGAGCAACCACTGCTTTTCCAGGCTGCGCACAGGGAAGCCGGAGACAGGCAGCCAGAACATGGATGAGCCGACAAGGCTCTCGGCCCGGCGGAAAGGCCACCACGGGTTCTCCGGCTTCGGTTCTCTGGCGCGGCTGGTGTCAGAAAAGTCAGACATGGGCTTACTGGGCTCCGGGCAGCGAAGACGGCGGCGCGCTGATTTCCACGCCCACCGCGGGCCGGACGGCGCGGACTTCGGGATGGGCCCCCGTCATATCGGAACGCATGAGGTGGATGGCGATGCATGTGGCCATGGCGGTGTTGCGGATCCCGGCCACCATACTGTTGGAGAGGTTCTGAAGCTTCGTCTGCATCGCCTCGCTCTTGTTCTTTGCCACCACCACTTCGCTCTTCAGCCCAAACACATCCACCGCGGTGGCCACATTCTGCTGCTGGAAGACGTATGCGGCGCAATTGGTCAGCTTGGTCTCGTAAAGATCGCCGCTGTTGATGAAGGTTCCCGCGGGGCACATCCAGACGCTCGAGGAGACGTCCGTCCGCAGGTGCGGCCCGGCGCAGGTGGTCATCTGGCCGCCGCCATAAGTCTGCGTGACCACGGCGCCGACCGTTTCGGTCAAATTGGCGCCGACGGTGAGCGAGTCGTTGGCGCCGATCGAGGCAGAACGGTTCGCCCCCACCGTGAGGGTCTGGTTCGCGCTGATGGTGATCGTCTCGTTTACCAGGAACATGCGCGTGACATTGCCCTGCACTACCTGGTTGAGCGTGCCGTGGTTGAGCACGTCTTCCGTGTGGGACGAGCCGGCAAGCGCGCCCATGTTGGGTGAGAAATCATCCCCTTCGAGGCTGATCCGCGTGCCGGTCTTGACCGTGCCATCGAAAAGAGACATGGGCCCTCCTTATCCGATCTCCCTCAGGAATTGTTTGCAACGCATGTGAACGGTTCCGCCGGCGTGGATGTGGATGTCGCCGTCGCAATGCAGCAGCAGCTTCGAGCCTTCGTCGAACAGAGACACCCGCACATGCTGCGGCGTGGCGAGCACGACCGTCTCCTTGCCTTCCTTGTCATCGAGCACCAGCCGGTTGCCGCTCTTGGTCACGATGCGCTTGATGTCATTGTTTCCGTACTCGTCGCCGTAGACCTCAACGGCCGGCGGCGTGTGGGCGCCGTTCCAGGCGCTGCCCACGATGACCGGACGCGTGGTGTCGCCGAATTCGAAGCCGACCAGGACTTCGTCTCCCACCTCCGGCGAGAAATAGACGCCGCGATTGGGCCCGGCGTTGGGCGACAGAAACGGCGCCCAGAGCCACGGGTCGCCTTCGGCCCAGGGAAACTGCACCTGCACCCTGCCCATTTTGTCGCCCTCGCCCAGCCGCGTCACCCGGGCGACCAGCAGGCCGGTCCACGGGCGCCGCTGCGGACGATTCCACACCAGGGGCTGTTTGAAGGGCGAGGCGATGAACTCGTTCGTGTAGCCGTCGCTGGTCCAATGATGGATCACCTTGAGCACGCCCCAATCGCCGGCGGTCTCGATGGGGCCGTTGATGGTGAGTTTCTGGCCCGCCCGGATGGAAGCCTCACGGGAGACCCCGCGCGCGTATACGCGGCTTTGCGCCGCACGCTGGGCCTCGAGGTCGAGAAGCCCTTGAAGTCCTCGCTGGTCGCGGGCGAGCAGGGGATCGACGAGCTCGCCGCGCCACTGCCGCTCCGAGGACTGCCCTTCGGCTGCGCCGATCAAGGCCGCCGCCGGACCAAACGTGGGCGGCGTCACGCTGCGGTTCTCGACATAGCTCCTGGACTCTCCTCTGTCATAGACCCAGCCCCGGAAATCCTGCGGAGCCAATCGGCCGACCAGGCGGAAGTCGAGCAAGCCGCCTTCGGCCCGCCACTCGACGCTACAGCCGGCGTCGACGAAATGGTCGATGATGTGGAGCCCGTCGGCCGTGGCGCGGAATGCACAGCCAAGCAGATCGACGAAGCGGTGGAAAAATTCAAAGTCCGTTTCCCCGATCTGGAGCAGGCCGCCTTCCGCGTCCAGTCCCGGGGCGGAGGCGTCGATTGCCACTGAAAGCCCGGAATAGCCCGCCACCTTCTCGAAGTGATCCCGGAAGGTTGCGGGCGGATAGGAGCGGTGCCGCGGCGTGAGATCCATGCGGAGCGTGCGCGATGCGCCATCCACTCGCAGGTTCCAGGCGCCGCTGATGTCGTAGTCGAGCTCGACCTCGACGGTGTCGCCTGCGAAAATTTTCAGCTCCACGCCATCGGCATCGACGGCGAACACATTGATCGGCTTGCCAAGCAGGTCCTCGACGGGGAAGCGCTGGTCGGGCGTCTGGCGGTAGTGCAACGTGCAGCGGGCGTGCTCGTTGATGCCGTACTCGATGCGGGCCTCTTCCAGAACGGCGCCCGGGCTCAGGTCATGAATGTCGTTGCCGTCGAAAACGACCTTGAGATAGGCGGGTCTCATCCTTTCACCTCTGCTGGCGCGGCCGCGCCCAGATAGCTGTTCAGACCAAGGCGCGAATTCAGGGCCTCCACGCCGAGGCGCGGGGCCCGGCGGCGGTCGGCGACGCTCCATTCCACGGTCCACTTCTGATGGCACGTGGTGACCAGATACAGCGTGGCATTGAGCAGATAGCGGTGCTCCTCCTGCTGAAACCTGTAGTACGTTTCCAGCGGCACCGGACCGATGACGAGCACGAGCTGCGCGAGATCCTCGATGTGGTCACCCAGAGCGTAGTCCACTCCAAGGCGGCTGTGGGCCTCGCCGAGCAGGCTCAGGTCCTCCTCGGCCAGATACCGCACGCGCGGCTTGCGGCGAATCGTTTCCAGCGGCAGGTCGAGCAGGAGCTGCAACGCGAAGCGGATGCCGCGTTCCTTGCCGGCGAGCGATTGCAGGCTGGGCAACAGCAGCGACAGGCGGAACCACAGGTCCTGCGGCCACTGCTCGGGGTCGAGGCCGAACAGCGAGATCCACCGCGCGCAGGCGTCCAGGTTGCGCTCGCTGATGTCGAACAGGCGGGCGCCCTCGCGCAGCCAGTGGGCCGCCTTCTGGAACGGGTCGTCGATAACCGAGACGATCTCGCGCGTGCCGATCTCGGCCTCGCCGCCCGAGTCCCAGAACGGCACCGGCAGGTGGTGGAAATATCCGAGTCCGGCGATGCGCAGCTGGATCGTGTCGCCGGGCCGCAACGGCGCGCCCGGCGCGGGCGACTGCGCCACGACCCAGCGCGAAGGATAGCCGGGGCCGTCCATGGCCAGCGTGATGCGGCCGGGAGAGATTCCGAGGTTCGACAACACCTCGAGCGCCGAATCCACCGTGTGGTGGAACCCGTGGTAGCTCGAGGCGAGGTCCGGCATCACCAGGTTCATGTCTCCACCCACTCCGTCCGCACGCTCAGGCCGGTGTCGTGCAGGAAACGCGTCTCAAGGAGCGCCTGCAACTCATCCCTCAGGTACGCCGCCTCAAGATCCGGGTCGGTGAAGTCCTCCCGGTCCAGGCTGACCGTGACGCGCTCGACGCGGCGCAGGGCGCCGCCGACGCGCTCCACCACGGACGAAACGCGCGCGTCGCGGATGCGCCGGTCGAAGGCGCGCACCACGGCGAACAGGTCGGCGCGGGTGACCACGCGGTCGCGCGACAGCAGCGCAGCGGCGAAGCGCTCCTGGGCGGAGGCGAAGGACTCGCTGCTCGTGCCGCCGGCCGCCGACGTCGGGTTCAGCACGCGCAGCGCCCCGCCGCCTTTCAGCTCGAGCGAGGTGATCATGCCGGGGCCGACCTGGTTGGCGGCCTCGCCGGCGCAGATCCACACGCGGACGTTGACAAGCGATTGCGGCCGCCCGTCGGGCCACTTGGCGGGGGTGATCTCGATGCGCCCGTTGCGGATCGCATACCGGCCGGCGAGCGGATCGGTCGACGGCGCCATCTCGTCCAGATACGGCGTGTCGTTCTCGCCGATGAGCGACAGCGGCGAGACCAGTTGCCAGTCGGTGCCGCCTTCCCGGCTGATCGGGATGGCCGTGCCGTGCTTTTCAAAGACGATCGTCTGGTTGAAGCACTCGACATTGGACGCGGTGATGGCGTGCAGGAAAACGCCCCCGATGGCCGTGTGCAACGGCGGAATGTCGCGCGGGAACGTGATCCTGAACCAGGCGCGCGGGCGCGCGAACAGCGACTGGGCCTCGCGGCCGAAGATCCGTCCGAGCGGCGCTTCCAGCCCGCGCGGCACCGTGCAAAGCATCTGCCGCTCCGGCGGAATCGGCGGGAGAAGGAACACGCGGCCCGCGTAAAAGCCCGGCGGAAGCATCGGCGTCTTGTCCTGCGCCTCCTCCTGCCCGGCCGGGCTCTGCGGGCGCACCAGCCACTCCAGGCGCCGCAGCCCCGCATTGGCCGGGCGCGGCCGCAAAATGCCGTTCGCGGAAAACTCGCCATGGGGCCCGGCCAGGCACCAGGTTTCCACGCCGAGGGCATCCTGCACCGGGCGCGCATCCGGCGTCAGGTCGAAGTAAAAGCTGTGGCCGCCGAGGTGCTCCTTGCCGGCGGGCTCGACGGCGAGAAAAAGGGCGGGATTGGGCCCGAGATTCACCTTGACGGGATCCAGCGCAGGCCTGGCCGCGAGGAAATTCTCCGGCATCTCCACGCCGCCGAGAAGCCGGAGTGCTCCTTTCTCGTAGGCTGCCCCCAGCACGACTTGCGCCCCGGAGACGGTCACCGGCGCGTCGGTGCTGAAGTTGAAGCGCTCGCCCGTCGGGGTCTGGCTGCGCAACACCGCGCCGGCGTCGATGTGCACCGGCGCGGAGGCTCCGAGGATCCGCACGACGGCCTGGGCGGGCCGGGCCTTGCGCGGCTCGATGCCCAGCCCGGCGATGAGCTCGTCCAGCAGCGCAAGGCGGATGCGGCCGGTGTCGCTGTAAAGCTGCTCGAGTTGCTGGGCGAAGGTGCGGAACAGGACGGCAAGAACGGGATCGGTGGTTTCCGCGCTGACGCCGTATTCCTTCAGGCGCTTGCGGAAATCCTCCCGCATTTTGCTGTCGATTTCAATGGCCGTGGCT
>Ga0209162_1000847_pt1 | contig 32094 bp, 33 predicted proteins | sample YNPNPMetaG_FD_187121 | JGI IMG/M metagenome (GOLD analysis project Ga0209162, IMG submission 187121) | Anoxygenic and chlorotrophic microbial mat microbial communities from Yellowstone National Park, USA - YNP NP MetaG (SPAdes) (version 2) ...
TCGAGGATCACCAAAAGCGTTTCCGGCATGGTGCGCACCGTGTGGGTGTCCAGGTAAGCGAACGCCAGCACCCGGGATCCTTCCAGGACCCGGTACTGCACCACCACCCCAGGGACCGGGATTCCCGCTTCCGCCGTGGCTCGGGCTTTTTGCTCGGCTGTCAAGAAAAAGCTCTTCTTTTCCACCACCCCCTGGGGGAACGCCAGGTGCAGCGCTTCCTCGGCGGTGAGCAAAACCCGCGCCGCAAGGGGTAGGGCGGCCAGGAAGGGGAGGAGCCAAGCTCCTCCCCTGGCGCAAACGCGGAGGTGGCCCTTCCTAGAAAACATAGCCGAAGGCCAGGTTCAGCTGGTTCACCCCGGTGGCGGCACGGTTTTTCGCCCTCTGCCAGTCCACCTTGAACACCAGCTGGGGGATGGGCTGGTAAGCCAACCCCAGGGTCAAGAACTCCTCGTCGTTGGCCCCGTCCCTGGCGAACCCCCGAGGCACGGCTTTTTGGGTGTCGATGCGCTCGAAGCGCAGGAACGGGGCAAGCTGCTTTCGCTGCCCGGAAAGCAGGTCGTAAGCGAGCTCCAGGTACCCCCCGGCGAGGGTTTTGCCAACACCCCCTGGGCCGCTGCGGCCCAAGGTTCGGTTGAGGGCAGCGGCGTCCCCCACGGTGGCCCGGGCGTAGAGGGCGCGGACCGTGGCCCGGCCCGGCTTCCACTCCCCGTGGAGCTCGGCGATGCGGGTGGGGAGGCGGAGCTTTTCCCCGTCCCTGGAGCGCAACCCTTGCCCTGCCTCCCCCAGGTAAAGCCCTACCCCTGCCAGAAGCCCCGGGGTGGCGGTCCAATCCACCCTGCCCACCCAGGCGAAGCTTTCGGCCTTGGCCTTTGCCCCGGCCTGACGGGCGTCCCGCAACCCCCGGGGGGAGAACTTGCGCGCGTCCAGGCCGGTGAGCACGTAGGTGCGGTAGGAAAGCGGACCCAGGTCCCCGTAAGCTCCCACCCCCAGCTCCCGCCAGGTGCTGGGGAGGATGCGGCTTTCGGTTTCCGAGCGGCGGGCGGGGAGAAACGTGGTAGGCTCGTGAATTTCGTTCACAAGCCCCAGCGGCACCAGCACCATCCCGGTGCGCAGCGCGAAGCCGGGGGAGGCCAGCCAGTCCGCGTAGGCGAACTCCAACTCCACCTCCCCGCCCTTGCCGGTATGGGCGTGCTCCAGCTCCACCTCGGAGTTGAACACGAAGGGACCGTCGAACTTGTAGCCCACGTAGAGCACGTTGCGCAGCATGTCCGCGGTGTCCGTTTTGCCGGAGCTTCGCCCGTCTTCCCTCCTGGCCGCAAAGTTCGTGTAAATCGCCTCCTCGTAGCCGCCCAGGGACACCCCACCCTCGGAGCGGTACACCTTGGCCGCTGCGGGTGCAAGCCCCAGGGCGCGGGGAGCGGTGGCGGGGGCTGCTGCCTCCCCGTGGCGCAGCGCCTCCAGCTCCTGGGCTAGGGCTTCCAGCCGGCGCTCCAGCTCCGCCAAGCGCGCCTCGGCCTCGCTGCTTCTGGCCGCTGCCAGCTGCTGCTGCAGCGCACGGATTTGCTCCTCCAGCTGCCGCAGCCGCTCCTCGGTGGTTTGGGCCGCCAGGCTTCCCCCGAACAAAAGCAAACCAGCCAACACAAACAACGCTCGGCTCATAGTTTGCTTCCTCCTTCGCATGGTTTTGTTCCTCCCGCTGCCGCCTTCTGGCGGCGCTCTTCCATCCAGAAGAAGTCAGGGTCGAGAAGCTCAAGGTGTTTGCGGGCAGAAGCGGTGGCGAGCACCCCGAAGCGGTCCCCCGCCTTGCGGAAAAACACCGCCGGCACCCCAGGGATGCGGCGCAACCAGCGCAACCCTGCCTCCGGGCCGAGAACGAACAGCGCGGTGGAAAGGCAGTCCGCGGCCAAGGGGTCCGGCGCCCACACGCTCACCGCGCCGAAATCCTCCGCGGGTTTGCCGGTGCGGGGGTCCAGGATGTGGGACAAGCGCTTGCCGTCCACCCAAAGCCCCCGCTCGCCGTTCCCGGAAGTGGCCACGGAGCCGGCGGGAAGCCGCCACACCGCCACTACTTTTTCCGTCTCCTGGGGGTGCCGGAGGCCCACCACCAGCTCCCCGGGGCTCCAGGCCAGCTGACCCCCAAGGTCCAGCTGCAAGGCCGCGGCCAAGGGGGCAGCCGCGGCCAGCGCCGCCGCCAGCGCCGCCCCTTTCCCGAACCCCCCTCTTCCAGCACCACCGGGGCTTTTTTGGTCAAGCTGCAGCTGGAAAGGCTCAGGTGACGGAAGCCGGTGCGGGAGCGGGCTGCTGCCAGCTCCGCCGGGGAGGGCAAGCGGCCCATCCCCCGCAGGTCGTAGGCCGCCACCAACCAACCCACGGTGGGGTCGAAGGCCCCCCCGCTGCGGTGCGCCCAGGAGAGCGCCTCCTGGAGCTCGCCACAGAGCCGCGGGGAAAGGGGGATGGGCAGGTGCAGCGGTGCCGCGTTCACCCGGGCCAACTCGCTGTCCTGGCGCCAGGTGGAAAGCCGCGCCTCTGTTTCCTCCAGCTCGCGGAGCGCCGCTTCGGTGGCGGCGAGGGCGGCCTGTCGGGAGGGGGCCTGGGCCGTGATGCGGCAGCTGGTGCCCATGAGGTACACCTCCCGGGTGACCGTGGCACCGGGGTAATCGTCAGCGAAAAGTGAGTGCAAACACAATCTCAAGAAGATGACAAAGACCAAAGCCCCCCGCACCGCTTCCTCCTCAGCTCCCCGTGGCTGCCAGCAAGCAGATGTTGCTGCAGAAATCGCACCGGGCCTCCGGGGGGCAGGAAGCGGTGGTCTCCCGGAAGACCCGCAGGGCCTCCTGGGCCGCCGGATGCTCCGAGCGGAAAAAGCGGATGAGGCGGATGAGCGCCGCCCCGGTTTCCTCGGAAAGCAGGTGTTCCACCTTGCAGGCGTCCAACGCCGCTGCCTGGGGCTTGACCCCGAGGATCTCCTCCAGGAAAACCCGCACCACCTCCCGCTTGGAGGCCACCCGAGCCACCACGTCAGCCCCCGCCCGGGTGAGGTGCAGACGCTGGCGGGGGTCCACCTCCACCAGCCCGTGCTCCTGCAAGCTGCGCAGCTGCAGCGAAGCAGCGGCGCGGGAAATCCCCAGCTCCCGGGCGATGTCCGCGGCCCGGGGTTCCTGGCCTTTGCGGGCGAACGCAGCGATCGCCAGCAGGTAGTGGGCCGCCGAGTGGGTCACCTCGTTGGCCTCGAAAGCGCGCCAAGTAGCAGCGAAGCTCTCCATCGGCGGGTAGGTTAGCAGGCGGGAAGGCTGTTGTCAAGCATGCTTAACATCACCACTCCGCCAAGGGACGCACGTAGATCCCCTCGGCTACCTCCTCCTCCAAGGCCAAAAGCGTGCGGTCCACCTCCACCACCAGCGAGGGTTGCTTTTGCTTGAGCGCCACCACCGCCCCCGGGGTGACCCCCAGGTCCGCCAGCTGCTCCAGGCGGTCCCGGTGCTTGGGGGCCAGGAGCACCACCTTCCCCTGCTGCCCGGGTTTGAGGCGGGAGAGGGGCTGGAGGATCGGCGCCACGGTGCGGGTGAGGCGCTGGCAACAGCGCCCCGGGGGGATCGGCCGACCGTGGGGGCAGGCCGGGGGGTGCCCGAGGAACGTGCACACGGCTTCCGCTGCCTCCGGGGAAAGGATGTGCTCCATCCGGCAGGCCTCGGCTTCGGCCCCGGCCATGGGCAGCTGGAGCACCTCGTAGAACAGCACCTCCGCCAAGCGGTGGTTGCGCACCACCTCCCGGGCCTGGGCGTCCCCCTGAGGGGTGAGAACCAGCTTTTGCCCTTCCAGGCGCACCAGCCCTTCCTCCAGCAGCTCCTGCACCACCCCTCCCCACCCCTCGGAGGGCCCGGCGTGGATTCTTGCCGAAAGCTCCTGGATGGTGAGCGGGGTGCCGGCCTCCTGGGCGGTCCACAGCTCCTCCAGCACCTCCTCCCTGGCCCAGAGGGGGGGCTTGGCGAGCAGCACGTCCCGGCTCATGGTCGCTCCCGCCGGCCGAAGAGCTTGGCCAGTCGCGCCAGGGTGGGGGAGGGGAGCACGAAGCGGTAGCGGCAGTTCGGGCAACACACGGTGCGGCAGGCCCGGGCCATGGGGCAGCCGGCGGGGCAGGAGGCCCTCCCGGGGAAACCAAAGCCGCACAGCGGGCAGTGCACCCAGGCTTCGCTCACAGGCTCACCCCCAGCGTCCGCAGCACCCAGTTCAAAACCGCGCCCACCGCGAAGGCGAACGGCACGATGAACGCCACCATGGCCAGGGCGGTGCGCAGCCCCCGCTCCTTGATCATCATGAAGAAGTTGGCGATGCAGGGCACGAACAGCGTGATCACCACCAACGAAACCACCGCCTGGATCCCGTCCAGCTTTCCGGCTTCCCGCAGCGCGAAAAACCCCGCGGCCCCGTAGTCCCGGCGCAAGAACCCCACCAAAAACGCCGATGCGGCTTCGGGAGGCAAGTCCAAAAGCCCCACCACCAGCGGCTCCGCCACCCGCTGGATCGCTCCCAGGGCGTGGAGCGCATCCAGCGCGAACAGCAGCAACGTCCCCAGCACGAAAAGCGGCACCGCTTCCTTGAGGTACCACTCGGTGCGCGCCGCGGTTTTCACCAGGATGTTGGAAAGCTGGGGCCAGCGCAGCGGGGGAATCTCCAGCAGGAAGTCCGCGGAGCGCCCCGGAAGCAGGCGGCTGGCGGCCCACCCTACCCCCACCAAGGTGCCCGCCACCACCCCGGCCCAGAGCAGCGTCCCCGCCGGGCTCATGCTGGAAAGCATCGCCAAGATCACCCCCAGCTGCGCCGAGCAGGGTACCCCCAGGGCGAGGAGCAGCGTGACCAGCACCCGCTCCTTGCGGGAGGGAAGGATACGGGTGGTGAGGGTAGCCATGGTGTCGCACCCGAGCCCCAGCACCATGGGGAGCACCGCCTTGCCGTTGAGCCCCATGGCGCGAAAAACCCTGTTCAGCATCACCGCAAGCCGCGGCAGGTAGCCAGAGTCCTCCAGCACGCCGAAGAAAACGAAAAACGTCCCCACTACCGGCAGCACGATGGCCAGGGAGTAGGTGAGGGCCATGGTCACCAGGCCGTACTGCCCCACCAAGGCATCCCGCACCAGCCCGGGGCCGAAGAGGCGGGTGGCCAGCGCTTGCGCCCTGGGGTTGAGGAACTGGCCGAAGAACTTGTCCTCGATGAGGTCCACCAGCACCTGGGCGCCGAACACCCCCACGAAGAGGTAAGCTGCCGCCAGCACCAGCAGCAGGAAAACCGCACCCCACACCGGGTGCATGGTGAGCCCCCCCAGGAGGTCCCGGAACGAACCGTAGCGCGCCCGGTCCAGGTGGTAAGTTTGCCGCAACAGCTCCTCCACCGCTCGGAACCGCGCCCGGGCGATCACCGACGCAGCGCGCCGCCCCAGCTGCCGCTCCAGGTGCGCCCGTATCTCGCCGATGCGGGCCAAGGCCCCGGGGGCGAGGCGCGGTTCCAGGGACGCCAGCACGCTCTCGTCCCCCGCCAGCAGCATCAGCGCCACCCCTCGCCGCCCAGGCCCCAGGGAGGCGGGAAGCAGCGTTTCCACCTCGGCACAGGCATCTTCGATGGCTGCGGGGTAAGGGGCGCGCAGGCGGGCCACCGCCGCCTCGGGCAGCCGCTTGGGGATCTGCTCCAGCCCCGCGCCGCGGATCGCGGTGGTGGCCAGCACGGGGATCCCCAGGAGGGTTTCCAGAAGCTTCCGGTCCACGGTGATCCCCAGGTCCTGGGCTTCGTCCTGGAGGTTGAGGAGGAGGATCTGCCGTCGGCCCAGCTCGGCCAGCTGGAGCGTGAGGTAGAGGGTGCGGCGCAGGTTCTTGGTGTCCCCCACCTGGATCACCGTGGCCTCAGGCTCCGCCAGAAGGATGTCCCGGGTGACCCGCTCGTCCTCGGATTGGGGGATCAACGAGTTGGTGCCCGGAGTGTCCACCAGCTCCGGGGCTCCGGGGAGCGCCCGGGCCCGGGCGCGGGCCACCTCCACCGTGGTGCCGGGGTAGTTGGCTACGGTGACGTAGGTCTTGGAGAGGGCGCCGAAGACCACGCTCTTGCCCACGTTGGGGTTGCCCACGAGGAGCAGCGGCGCGGTGGTGGAAGGTTCGGGAACGAGACTCATACTCCCCCTCGCCGGGGAGTGTAGCCGCCCCCGGGTGGCCTGTCAAGCATGCTTAACTAGAACGCCACCCCGCGCTCAGTTTTCCTTGCGGCAGTCGGCGCAAACCCCCTGGATTTGCAAGGCGAAGTAGGTGGGGGTGAACCCCCGCTCCTCGCAGAGCTTCCGCTGGCGCTCCTCCAGCTCGGGGTCGAAGAACTCGATGATCCTGCCGCAGCGCACGCAAACCATGTGGTCGTGTCGCTGCCCCGGGGTGACCTTCTCGTAAACGTAGTGCTCCCGCCCGAGGCGCGACTTGCGGGCAAGCCCCGCTTGCACCATGAGCTCCAGGGTGCGGTACACCGTGGCTCGGGAAGCCTTCTTCCCCCGCTGGCGAATCTGGAACAGCAGGGAATCCGCGTCCAGGTGCCCCTCGGAGGTGAGGAGCTCCTCCACCAGCATGAGCCGCTCCTTGGTCACCTTGAGGTTGTTGTCCCGGAGGAACTGGACGAAAAGCTTCTGGGCGCGTCGCACGTCCATGGGGCCACCCTCCTCGCTGAGACGCAAATTCATTCGAGGAAACCCTAACCCTTCTTGCTGGCGCTGTCAAGGGCGGCCCCGTCGGCCATGTGCACCATCCCCTCCACCACGCCCCCCTCCTCCACCACCAGGGCCGGGGTCCAGATCTCCGCGAACACCTTCCCTCCGGGGTGCACCACCAGCTTCTCCTTTACCCGCACCGTGCCTTTCACGGTCCCGGCCACCGCCAGCCGCCCCACCTCCACATCCCCCTCCACCAACCCTCCCTCCCCCACCAGCAGCTCGGCGGTGCTCTTCACGGTGCCAATAACGTGCCCGTGGATCCGCAGTAGCTCCGAAAAAGCCACATCGCCGCGGATCGTGCACCCCTGGTCCAGGAAGCCGTTGAGCGTTGCGGGCTTCTTCATGCCTGCTCCCCCACGAGGCGGCGGAAAAGGCGGATGAGCTCTGCCTCCTCCGCGAAACGGATGCGGATCTCCCCACCCCGGCGTTTCCGGTGGATCGTCACCTGGGTCCCCAGGGCCATGGCCAGGCGATCCTCGGCCTCGGCGGTTTCCGGGTCTTTTTTGGCTCGCGCTTGCTTTTTGGGCGGCCGCAGCCGGCGCTCCAGCTCCCGGACGCTCCACCCTTCCGCCACGCACCGCGCCGCCAGCTCCTCCTGGCGCTGCGAATCCCCCAAGCCCGCCAAGGTGCGGGCATGGCCAGCGGAAAGCCGCCCCTCGTCCACCAGCGCCTGCACCGAAAGGGGGAGGCTCAGGAGCCGCAAGGCGTTGGCCACCGTGGAGCGGTCCTTGCCCACCCGGGCGGCAATCTCTTCCTGGGAAAGGCCGAGCTCGCTGCGCAGGTGATGGTACGCCCGCGCCTCCTCGATGGGGGTGAGGTCCTCCCGCTGGAGGTTCTCGATGAGCGCCAGGGCCAGGCGATCCGCGTCGCTTTCCGCCTGGTGCACCACCGCCGGGACCTTGGTGAACCCCGCCAGCTGCGCCGCCCGCCAGCGCCGCTCCCCGGCGATGAGCACGTACCCCCCCTCCGCCGGGGCCACCACCAGCGGCTGGAGGACACCGTGGGCCTTGAGCGAGGCGGCGAGCTCCGCCAGGCTCGCTTCGGAGAACTGGCGGCGGGGCTGCAGAGGGTTGGGGCGGATGGCGGAAACCGGGATCTCCAGCACCCCCTTGGCCACCCCCGGGGCTTCCGGGAGCAGCGCCGACAAACCCTTACCCAAGGCGGCACGCTTCATGGGCCATCCTCCGCTCCAAAAGCTCCCGGGCCAGGCTGATGTACGCCTGGGCCCCGCGGCTCTTGATGTCGTACTCGAGGATCGTCCGCCCGAAGGAGGGGGCCTCCGCCAGCCGCACGTTCCGCGGCACGATCGTGGCGAACACCCGATCGGCGAAGAAACGGCGCACCTCCTCCACCACCTGGTTCGCCAGGCTCAGGCGCTCGTCGTAAAGCGTGAGCACCACCCCCTCGATTTCCAGGTCGGGGTTCCAGGCCCCCCGCACGCGCTCCAAGGTACGCAGCAGCTCACTCACCCCCTCCAAGGCGAAGTACTCGCACTGGATGGGAATGAGCACCGCGTCCGCGGCAGCCAGGGCGTTCACCGTGAGCAACCCCAAGGAAGGAGGGCAATCCACGAGGATCCAGGAATGGGGTGGCGGGCTCGCCCGCAGCGCCTTGGCCAGGCAGAGGGCCCGGTCCTCCCGGGGCAGCAGCTCCACCTCCGCCCCCACCAGATCGGGGCTCGCGGGAAGCAGGTCCAGGCCGGGGAACGAGGAGGGCACGATGGCCTCGGTGAGGGGGACGAGCCCTTCCAGCACGTGGTAGGAGGTGGGGGTGTCCTGGCGGCTCCAACCCAACCCCGAGCTGCAGTTGGACTGGGGGTCCAGATCGATCACCAGAACCCGTTGCTCGAAGGTGGCCAGGGCCGCCCCCAGGTTCATCACCGTGGTGGTCTTGCCCACCCCTCCCTTCTGGTTGGCCACGGCCAGAACCCTTTGAAAGCTCGTGTTGTCCCCCGAGTGTTTCACGTGGAACATCGCCCCCAAACCACCAACCTCCCCCGCTCCGGGTTCGGCAGCGGGCAGGTTACCACATCCTCGAACCCCACCGGCGGTCTCACCGCCGCCCTGGGCCCTGCCCACCAAAAAAGCCTCCCCCCCTCCAGCACTACTCTCCCCGCCTCGTTCTCCCAAACCTCCCGCGCCACCCCCCGCACCGCGAGGTTCTCCGCCCTCACACCCTTGAGCGCGGAAAGCGGCACCCGGAGCACCTCGGCGCGAACTCCCAGCACCCGCACCGCCTCCTTGAGAAACGCCCAGCGCCGCACCCGGGGCTCCAGCAGCACCCCGGTCACGTCCCGCCGCGCCACCAGCAGCGGAATGCCGGGAAAGCCGTTGCCGCTGCCCACGTCCAAAAGCGTCCCAGCGAGCAAGAGCGGCGCCGCCACCAGCGATTCCCGCAGGTGATCGCGCACCAGCGCCTCGGCGGCCATAGGGCCGGTGAGATCGCACACCTGCCCCCAGCGCTCCAAGAGCTCGAGGTACACTGCAAGCTCGCTGGCATGGGCCGCCGCCTCCGGGGCCTGGGCCAAGAGCCGCTGCCACTCGTGGGCTTTCACGCCCCGCGGCCCGAGCGGGCCAAAAGCTTTTCCGTGAGCAGCTGCTGGGCGATGGTGAGCAGGTTGTTCACCAGCCAGTAGAGCACCAACCCCGAGGGGAAGTTCATGAACATCAGCCCGAAGACGAAGGGCATGAGCATGAACATGCGCCGCTGGGCTGGATCCCCCGACTGGGGCGCCAAGCGCTGCTGGAGCACCATGGAAGCGGTCATGAGGATCGGCGTGATGTAGGTGGGGTCCTTGGCGGAAAGGTCCTTGATCCAGAGCACGAACGGCTGGTGCCGCAGCTCGATGGCAAAGGCAAAAAGCGTGTAAAGCGCCCAGAGGATGGGGATCTGTACCAGCATCGGCAAGCACCCGCCCAGGGGGTTCACCCCCTCCCGCCGGTACAGCTCCATGATCTCCTGGTTCATGCGCGTGCGCACCGCGGGATCCCGCTTCGCCCGCTCCTGGTACCGCTCCTGGATGGCTTTGATCTTGGGCTGCAACTGGGCCATGCGGCGCATCGCCACCGTGCTCTTGTGGGTGAGCGGGAACAGCAGCAGACGGATGAACGCGGTGAGCACCACGATCCCCACCCCCCAGTTCCCCGACCACCCGTGGATCCAGCGCAGCACTTCCAAAAACAGCAACGAGAAAAAGCCGAAAAGCCCGAAGGAAAGCGTTTCCTCCAACCCCTTGCCGAAGCTCTTCAGCAGCTTGTGCTCCTTCGGCGCCCCGAGGAGCAGCCCGAAAACCTCTTCTTTCCCTGCGGCCACCGCCAGCCGCTGTGCCCCTGCCAGCTCCCCGCCGGCGAACACCTGGGGCAGCAGCACCAGCAAGAAGTACTGGTCCTCGGCTCCCACGAAGCTGGCGCTGGCCGGCACCGGGAGGCGCTGCTCCTTCCCTGCGGCCACGCGCTCCAGCTTGCCGCCGAGCCCCGCGAGAAAATCGGCCCGAGCCAGCGCCCCTGGCTTACCGCCGCTTCTCCAGGTGGCCAAGCCCGACGCCACCACCACCCGCCACGGGCTCCCCACCCCCTTTGCCCTTACGCGCACCTGCAAACCGTAGGGTCTTTCCGGCACCACCTGCTTTTCCACCCATCTCCCCCTCCCGTCCGCCCAGGTGAGCACCACCCCCTTCCCCACCCGCTCCACGCGGAAAAGCGCCTGGTTCCAAGGCCCCGGTGGATCCAAGGCAAGCGGCGGAACCGCCCCTCCCACCAGCTCCTGGGGGTTCCCCGCCTCGTCTCGGTACGCTGCCAGCTTCCAGGAAACCAGCACCCCGCCCCGGTTGCTGAGCACCGCCCGGAACCCTTCCCCCTCCAGCTCTAGCTGCTCCTCCCGCTCGCCGCCGATGGCCTCCCCTCCACCCTGTGTGGGCCCCTCTCCAGCGCCCCCTGGCTGCTCCCCACCGCCGGTGCTCGCCGCCGGCGTGGCCGCCGGGTGCTCCCGCACCTCGGGAGCTTGCGGTGGGAAAAGCGAGTACCAAACCACCACCGCCACCACCGAGAGCAACACCGCAAAAAGCGCCCTTTTCTCCATTCACTCCCCCTCTTGCTTGCCCGGCGGCAGCGGTACCGGATCGAACCCACCCGGGTGGAACGGGTGGCAGCGCAAGAGCCGCCTCAGCCCCAAAAACAGCCCCCGCCAGAACCCCCAGTGCACCATGGCCTCGGCCATGTACTCCGAACACGTGGGTTGGAAACGGCACGCCGGCGGCAACAGCGGGGAGACCCACCGCTTGTACCACCGCAGCAAGGCTACCCCTGCCCTTGCTCCCCGAGACGCCGCAACCCCCGCTCCATGCACCGGGAAAAATCCCCCAATAGCTCCTGCCACGGGGCCTCCGCCAGCTCCCGCCGCACGTTTACCACCACGTCCAGCGGCGCTTCCTGCCACGCCCCGCCACCCCGCGCCAGCGCCCGCACCCTCCGCCGGCACCGGTTTCGCACCACCGCCCCACCTACCCTCCGGGTAGCGGTGATGCCCAAACGCGCCCCTCCGCTCCCACCGCGCCAGCGCAGGAAAAGTACCAGGTAGCGGCCCACCACCTTCACCCCTTCCCTGTACGTCCGGGTGAAGTCCTCCCGCCGCCGCAGTCGCTCCGGAAAAGGCAACGCTACGGTGAAAGCCGCGCCCGCCCCTTGCGCCGCCGCGCTGCCAGCACTCGCCGCCCGCTCTTGGTGCGCATCCGCGCCCGAAACCCGTGGGTCTTCTTCCGCCGCCGGTTGTTCGGCTGGAACGTCCTCTTCATGGCACACCTCGTCCTGGCCTTGCGGCCACAAGCCCCTGGAGTTTACACGCCCCCTCCCCCTCGGTCAACCCTCGTGCTATATTGTTTGGCCCGGTTCCGAGGCCGGTGGCAACCATGCAGGACCCCACGACCCTCTGGCAACAAGCCCTCGCCCACCTGGCGCAAAAGCTTCCCCCGGAAGAGCTCGAGTCCTGGTTCGCCCCGCTCCAACCCTTGACGGTGGAGGGGTCCACCTTCCGCCTCCAGGCCCCTTCTCCGGTCTACAGCCGCTACCTGGCGGAGCAGCACGCCAGCCTCCTGGAGGAGGCCCTCACCCTGGCGGCAGGCACCCCCCTCCGTCCCGCCATTGCCCACGCTCCGGAAACCCAGGAAAGCTACCCCTTGCCCGCCTTCCGCTTCAACCCCCGCTACACCTTCGATACCTTCGTGGAGGGTCCCTCCAACGCCTTCGCCAGGGCCGCTGCCCTGGCCGTGGCGGAAAACCCCGGCACCGGTTACAACCCGCTTTTCATCTACGCCGCCTCGGGGCTGGGCAAAACCCACCTGCTCCACGCCATCGGCAACCACCTCCGCGCCCGCAAACCCCAGCTCCGCGTCTCCTACGTCCCCACGGAAAAGTTCGTCAACGACCTGATCCAGTCCATCCGCTTGCAAAAAATGAACGAGTTCCGCGCCACCTACCGCCAGGTGGACGTGCTGCTTCTGGACGACTGCCACATCCTCGCCGGCAAGGAACGCTGCCAGGAGGAGTTCTTCCACACGTTCAACACGCTCCACGAAGCCCAAAAGCAAATCGTGCTCACCTCCGATACCCCGCCCCACACCATGTCTGGCCTCGAGGAGCGATTGCGCAGCCGCTTCTCCTGGGGGTTGGTGGCGGACATCCAACCCCCCGACCTGGAGACTCGCTGCGCCATCATCCGTGAGAAGGCGCACTTCGAAGGCTACCAGCTCAGCGACGAGGTGGTGACGTTCCTCGCTGCCCGCAGCCGCCAGAACATCCGCGAGCTGGAGGGCTACCTCCACCGCCTCTTTGTGTTCATGACCCTCACCAACCGGCCCCCCACCTTGGAAACCGTGCGAGAGGCCCTCTCGCCCGTACTCCCTACCGAGCGCACCACCACGCCCAACGAGATCATCCGCTTCGTCGCCCACCACTACGGCGTGAAGGTGGCGGACCTCAAAGGGCGGGACAACCGCCGTACCGTGGCGTTCCCCCGCCAGGTGGCCATGTACCTCCTCCGAGAGGTGTGCAACCTCTCCTACCCAGAAATCGGCCGGCTCTTCGGCAAGCACCACACCACGGTGCTTTACTCAGTGGAGCAAATCGCCAACCAGCGGCGCACCAACCCCAACCTGGACGCCACCCTGGCTTCCTTCGTGGAGCAGTTCCGCTCCTGAGGAACACCGCACCCCTGCCACTCCCCGCTCCTCCCCCTGCTCCACACCTTTCCCACACCTCCCCTCACACGCCATCGGTGACCTAACCCCGCCCTCCCCATCGCCTTGCCTTCCCCCCACCGCTCCTCCACACCCTCGACGGCGATGACGAAAACGTGTAAGCTTTGCTTCGTACCGCAGTAGCAGGGGGCGAACCATGGACGTGACCCTCAACCGCACCCACCTCACCCAGGAGTTCCAGCTCCTCCAAGGGGTCCTGGAAAGGCGTACCACGATCCCCATCCTCACCCACGTGCTGCTCACCGCTGCCGGGGACCGGCTCCAGGTGGTGGCCACGGACCTGGACCTCACGGTGTTTACCTCGGCCCCTGCCAGCGTTCGGCGGGAGGGGAAGGTCACCGTGCACGGCCGGGTTTTCCTCGATCTGCTCCGCCAGCTCCCCTCGGACACCCTCACCCTCACCCTCCAGGAAAGCCGCCTGCTCCTGCAAAGCGGCAGCTTCCGCTCGGAGCTAGCGGTGCTCGATCCATCTCAGTACCCCACGCTCCCGGAACTCCCCCAGGGGCAGGGGTACGCGCTTCCCCTGGGACTGCTCCACACGCTCATCGACCGGGCTGCCTTCGCGGTTTCCCCGGAGGAGGGCCATTTCCAGTACAACGCGGCGCTCCTCAACCTGGCTGCGGACGGGGTGGAGATGGTGGGCACCGACGGCCACCGCCTGGCGTTCGTGCGCCTCGCCCACGCCGGTGGCGAGCCCCCCTTCGCCAAGCAGCTGCTGCCCCGCAAGCTCCTGCAGCAGCTGCGCCGTCTCGAGGACCAGGATGCCACGCCGGTGTACATCGCTTCCGGGGAGCGCCACCTGGCGTTCCGTCTCGGCGAGCGGGTGCTGCTCTCCCGCCTCCTGGAGGCCCGCTTCCCGCAGTACGAGCGCGTCCTCGTGCGCACCCACCCCTTCCGGGCGCGCCTTTCCCGCCAGGAGCTCACCGCGGCGCTGCGCCGCGTGGTGCTCCTCACCTCCGATCGCAACCACGGGGTGTTCCTGGAGTTCCAGCAGGACCAGCTCACGGTGGCCTCCGCCGGCTTCGAGCTGGGCCAGGCCTTCGAGGAGCTGGCGGTGAGCTACCAGGGGGAGCCGTTGAAGGTTTTCGTGAACGCCGCTTACCTCCTGGACTTCCTCGCTTCCTGCCACGAAGCGCAAGTGGAGGTACAGATGGCCCGCAGCGACGCCCCGCTGGTGCTCGCCCCTGTGCCCGAGGAGGACAGCCCCGCGGACTGCCTCTACGTGCTCATGCCCATCAAGTTCGCTGGCGCTTGACGCTCACCTCCCTCCGCTGCCGCAACTTCCGCAACCTGGCTCACTTGGACTGGTCCATCCCCCAGGGGATGGTGGTGCTGGTGGGGCCCAACGGCGCCGGGAAAAGCAACATCCTCGAAGCCATCGCGGTCCTCGGCAACCTCACCTCGTTTCGCCCTGGCGCCCCCCGCAGCTGGGTGCGCCATGGCGAGGCTTTCTACCTCCTCCGGGGAGAGCTTGCCGGCGCCGGCGCCTGCGTCCTCGAGCAGCAAGGCCGGCTGGGCAAGGGCCTTTACCGCGAGCTTCTCCGCAACGGCCGGCGCATCCCCCCTGCGGAGTACCTGGCGCTTTTCCCGGTGGCTACCTGCTCCGCCGCGGATCAGGAGCTGGTGGTGGGATCCCCCGAACACCGCCGCCGCCTCCTGGACCGCCTCACCTTTCACCTGGCCCCGGCCACCTTGGACCTGCTGCTGCGCTTTCGCCGGGCGCTGCGGCAGCGCAACGCGCTGCTTGCAGCCTCCACCCCGGCCCCGCAAGCCCTGGCCGCTTTCGAGCGGGAGCTGGCGCACACCGGGGCGGCGCTGGTGGCCCAGCGTTTGGCAGCCTGCGAGCTGCTGCAGCGCGCCCTGGAGGAGGAGCTCGCCCACCTGGGCTGGCTTCTGCCCAAGCCGGTTTTGCGCTATCATGCCCCGGAAGGCCTGGCAGCTGCCGCGGCGGCGAGCGAGCTGCTCGCCCAGTACCGCCGCTCCCGCCCGCAGGAGCTCGCCCGGCGTCACACGCTGGTGGGCCCGCACCGCCACGACCTCTGCATCACGCTCCAGGGGCGGCCAGCCCGGGAGCAGCTTTCGGCAGGGCAGGTGAAGCTTCTGGCCACCGCCCTGCGCCTGGCGACGGTGCGGGTGGCTGCGGAGAGGAGAGGGGTGGCGCCGCTTTTGGTGTTCGACGACGTGGACGCGGAGCTGGACGGCGAGACCTTGGGCCGCTTGCTGCGACGCTTCGGCAGCGCCACGGCCCAAGCGGTGCTTTCCACCGCCCACCCCGAGGTGGTGGTCCCCCGGCTGGGGGAGGCCACGGTGGTGGCGGTGCGGGAAGGCACGGTGGTTTGAGCAGTGGGAAGGGAGCTTGCGGTGAGCGATCAGCAGTACACGGCAGACAGCATCAAGGTGCTCCGCGGGCCCGAAGCGGTGCGCAAGCGCCCGGGCATGTACATCGGCGACACCGACGACCTCTCCGGCCTGCACCACATGGTGTGGGAGGTGGTGGACAACGCGGTGGACGAGGCGCAAGCGGGGTACGCCACGCGCATCGCGGTGCGCGTGCACACCGACAACTCGGTGACGGTGGAGGACAACGGCCGCGGGATCCCGGTGGACATCCACAAGGAAACCGGCCGCCCCGCCGCCGAGGTCATCATGTGCGAGCTGCACTCCGGCGGCAAGTTCGACAACAAGTCCTACAAGGTTTCCGGCGGGCTCCACGGCGTGGGTGTTTCCGTGGTGAACTTCCTCTCCCAGTGGCTGCGCCTGGAGATCCGCCGGGACGGGGCGGTGTGGGAGCAGGAGTACCGCAGGGGTGTCCCGGTCACGCCGCTGCAGAAGATCGGCAAATCCACCAAGACCGGCACCACGGTGACGTTCAAGCCCGACCCCGAGATCTTCTCGGTCACCGAGTTCCACGCGGACCTTCTGGTGCAGCGGCTGCGGGAGCTGGCCTTCCTCAACCCGGGGCTGGAGATCCTCTTTGCCGACGAGCGCACCGGGGCCGAGCAGCGCTTCCTGTTCAAGGGGGGGCTCGCGGCGTTCGTGGAGTACCTCAACCGGGCCAAGAACGTGCTCCACCCCAAGCCCATCGTCCTGGCGGAAACCAACCAGGAAGGGGAAGAGGTGGCCATCGCCATGCAGTGGCACGACGGCTACACGGAAAACGTGCTGGCGTTCACCAACACCGTGTTCAACAGCGACGGTGGCGCGCACCTCTCGGGTTTCCGGGCAGCGCTCACCCGCACCATCAACGCTTACGCCCAAGCCAACAACCTGCTCAAGGGCCTCCCCGAGGGGCTCGCCGGCGACGACGTGCGCGAGGGGCTCACCGCGGTGATCTCGGTGAAGATCAAGGACCCCAAGTTCTCCTCGCAAACCAAAGACAAGCTGGTTTCCTCCCACGTGAAGGGCTGGGTGGAGTCGGTGGTGAACGCCCGGCTTGCCGAGTTCTTCGAGGAAAACCCTGCGGTGGCGCGGCGCATCGTGGCTAAGTGCGTGGAAGCTGCCCGGGCCAGGGAAGCGGCCCGCAAGGCCCGGGAGCTCACCCGCCGCAAGAGCGCGCTGGAGGCCACCTCGCTGCCCGGTAAGCTGGCGGACTGCCAGGAACGGGACCCCGCCCACGCGGAGCTTTTCCTGGTGGAGGGAGACTCCGCCGGCGGCTCCGCCAAGCAAGGTCGCGACCGGCGCTTCCAGGCGATCCTCCCGTTGCGGGGGAAGATCCTCAACGTGGAAAAGGCCCGCTTCGACAAGATGCTGGCCAACGAGGAGATCCGCACCATCATCCAGTGCCTGGGCACCGGCATCGGCAAGGAGGAGTTCGACTTGGCCCGGCTGCGCTACCACAAGATCATCATCATGACCGATGCCGACGTGGACGGGGCCCACATCCGCACGCTGTTGCTCACGTTCTTCTTCCGCCACTTCCGACCGCTCATCGAGCGCGGCTTCCTCTACATCGCCCAGCCGCCCCTCTACAAGGTCAGCGCCAAGAAGGAGGAGCGCTACCTCAAGGACGACGCGGAGCTTTCCGCCTACCTCCTGGAGCGGCTCTCGGGCACCGCCCGGCTCACGGTCCCGGCCACCGGCCAGGTGCTGGAGGGGAAGGCCCTCAGGGAAGTAATCCGCAAGCTGGAAACCTCCCTGGGCCACCTGGACCGCCTGGCCACCCGGGGGTTCCCCAAGGACCTGGTGAGCCTGTTCCTGCGGCTTTCCATCCGCCACCGCCAGGATCTGGCCGCCCCGGAAAACGTGGCCCGCCTCCAGGAGGAGCTGGCCGCGTTGGGGTACGAGGAGGTGGAGGTGGAGGAGGACGAGGAGCACCAGGTGCCGCTGGTGAAGGTGAAGGTGAAGAAAAACGGCCTTGCCCGCTGGGTGGAGCTGGGCTACCCCTTGCTGCGCACCTACGAGTACGGTCAGCTGGCGAGCCTAGCCCTGGAGCTCGCCCCCTTCGCCTACCCCCCCTTCCACCTGGAGCTGGACGGGGTGCGCCACACCGTGGATTCCCAGGAAGCGCTGGTGGAGCTCGTTTACCAGGCGGCCCGGGCCGGGGTCACCATCCAGCGGTACAAGGGGCTGGGGGAGATGAACCCGGAGCAGCTCTGGGCCACCACCATGAACCCGGAAACCCGCCGGCTGCTGCAAGTGCGGGTGGAGGACGCGGCGGAAGCCGAGGAGCTTTTCACGGTGCTCATGGGGGACGCGGTGGAGCCCCGCCGGGAGTTCATCGCCACGAACGCCCTGGAAGTGGCGAACCTGGATGTCTAGCGAGGAGCGGCAGCGCCCATGACCGATACCCTTTTCCACCGCGAGGAACGCATTCCGGTGGCCATCGAGCAGGAGCTCAAGCGCTCCTACCTCGACTACGCCATGAGCGTGATCATCGGCCGCGCCCTCCCCGATGTGCGGGACGGCCTCAAACCCGTGCACCGCCGCATCCTCTACGGCATGTGGGAGCAGGGGAACACCGCGGGCAAGCCTTACAAGAAGTCCGCCCGCATCGTGGGCGACGTCATGGGGAAGTACCACCCCCACGGCGATGCCGCCATTTACGACGCCCTGGTGCGCATGGCCCAGCCCTTCTCCATGCGTCACGTGCTGGTGGACGGCCAGGGGAACTTTGGCTCGGTGGATGGCGACAACCCTGCGGCGATGCGTTACACCGAGGTGCGCCTGTCGCGGCTGGCCGAGGAGATGCTGGGGGAGGACCTGGAGAAGCAAACCGTGGACTGGCAGCCCAACTACGATGGCTCGTTGCAGGAGCCTGTGGTGCTGCCCGCCCGTTTCCCCAACCTCCTGGTGAACGGCTCCTCGGGGATCGCCGTGGGCATGGCCACCAACATCCCCCCCCACAACCTGGGGGAGGTGATAGACGCCTGCATTGCCCTGGCCCGCAACCCTGCCATCACCTTGGAGGAGCTGCTGGCCTACCTGCCGGGGCCCGATTTCCCCACCGCCGCGATCATCCGCGGCACCGAGGGGATTCGCAAGGCTTACGCCACCGGGCAAGGCTCGGTGCAGGTGCAGGCCAGGGCGGTGATCGAGCACCACCCCAAGGGTGGCAAGACCGCCATCGTGATCACCGAGCTGCCGTTCCAGGTGAACAAAGCCAAGCTCGTGGAGCGCATCGCCGAGCTGGTGCAGAGCAAGGACATCGAGGGCGTGAGCGATCTCCGGGACGAGTCGGACCGGGACGGCATCCGCGTGGTGGTGGAGCTGAAGCGGGACGCGGTGCCCCAGGTGGTGCTCAACCAGCTCTACAAGCTCACGCCGATGCAAACCTCCTTCGGGATCAACTTGCTGGCCATCGTGGAGGGTCAGCCAAAGCTGCTTTCCCTGAAGGAGGCCCTGGAGCACTTCCTGGCGTTCCGCAAGGAAGTGGTGGTGCGCCGCACCCGCTACGATCTAGCCAAGGCCAAGGAGCGCGCCCACATCCTGGAAGGCCTAGTGATTGCCCTGGACCATTTGGACGAGGTGATCGCCACGATCCGCAAAGCCCCGGACCCCCCCACCGCCAAAGCCCAGCTCTGTTCCCGGTTCGGGCTTTCCGAGCTGCAAGCCCAAGCCATCCTCGACTTGCGGTTGCAGCGCCTCACGGCCCTGGAGCGGGACAAGATCCTCGCTGAGTACCGGGAGGTGCTGGCGCTCATCGAGCGGCTTTCGGCGATCCTCGGCTCCGAGCAGCTGGTGCTGGAGATCGTGGTGGAAGAGCTCGCCGACATCAAGAAGCGCTTCGCCGAGCCCCGGCGCACCGAGATCCTCCCCGATGCCGCCGAGCTTTCCCTGGAGGACCTGATCGTCGAGGAGGACGTGGTGGTCACGGTCACCCGGGCCGGCTACATCAAGCGCTCGCCGGTTTCCGCGTACCGGGCGCAGCGCCGGGGGGGGCGGGGGCGCCGGGGAGCGCTGGCCAAGGACGAGGACCCGGTGGAGCACCTGTTCGTGGCTTCCACCCACGACGTGCTCCTGGTTTTCACCTCCGCTGGCAAGGTGCACGCGCTGAAGGTGCACGAGATCCCCGACGCTTCCCCCGCTTCCCGGGGCAAGGCCATCGTCAACCTGCTCCCCATCCCCCAGGAGGAGCGGGTGGCGGCGCTGGTGGCGGTGAAGTCGTTCCAGGAGGACCGCTTCCTGCTGTTCGCCACCCGGGCGGGCAAGGTGAAGAAAACCCCGCTTTCCGCTTACGCCAACATCCGCGCCGGCGGCATCGCCGCCATTGCCCTGGAAGAGGGGGACGACCTGCTGGCGGTGCGTCTGGTGGACGGCCAGAGCCACGTGTTCCTGGGCACGCACCGCGGCATGGCCATCCGCTTTTCCGAGCAGGAGGTGCGCCCCATGGGGAGGGTGGCCACCGGCGTGCGGGGGATCACCCTGCGGGAGGGGGACTTCGTGGAGGAGATGGCCACGTTCCCCGAGGGGGAAGCCGGGGACATCTTGGTGGTTTCCGAGAAGGGGTACGGCAAGCGCACCCCCGTGGGGGAGTTCCGGCTCCAAGGGAGGGGCGGCACCGGGGTGACGCTCATGCACCTCACCGAGCGCACCGGCGCGGTGGCGGGGATCCGCCACGTGCACGAGGAGGACGACGTGCTGTTGGTGACCGCCCAGGGGATGCTGATCCGTACCCGGGCGGCGGAAATCCGCCGCACCGGCCGCCACGCCCAGGGGGTGCGGCTGATCAACGTCAACGGGGACGACCGGGTGGTGGCGGTGGCGAAGCTTGCGGAGCGGGAGGAAAACGGAGGGGACGATGAAGCTCTTCATTGACACGGCCAACGTGGAGGAAATTGCCGAGGCGCTTTCCTGGGGGATCGTGGACGGGGTCACCACCAACCCCAGCTTGGTGGCCAAGGAACGCCGCAGCTACCGGGAGGTGCTGGAGGAGATCTGCCGCCTCACCTCGGGGCCCGTCTCCGCGGAGGTGCTGGCCACCGACGCGGCAGGGATGGAGCGGGAGGGGCGGGAGCTGGCGGGTATCGCGGAAAACATCGTGGTGAAGCTCCCACTCACCCGGGACGGCATCAAGGTGTGCGCCCGCTTCGCCGAGGAGGGGATCGCCACCAACGTGACGCTGTGCTTCTCCCCGGCCCAGGCGCTGCTAGCGGCCAAGGCGGGGGCCACCTACGTGAGCCCCTTCGTGGGCAGGCTGGACGATATCGGCCACGACGGCATGGGGGTGGTGCGGGACATCGTGGAGATCTACCAGAACTACGAGTTCCCCACCCAGGTGCTGGTGGCCTCGGTGCGCCACGTGCAGCACGTGGTGCACGCGGCGCTGGTGGGGGCGGACGTGGCCACCGTGCCGTTCAAGGTGCTCCGGGAGCTTTACAACCACCCCCTCACCGACGCTGGGTTGGCCAAGTTCCTGGCGGACTACCGCTCCCTGGGCCAGGTGCAATGAGCCTTTTGACAGCCGCAGCGGTGGCCGTTAGAGTTGCAGGCGGCAGCGGCTCGGCCGCAGGAGGTGCGCTATGAACTTCACCTCGCCGGAGTTTCGGGTGAAGGTGGGGCTTGCGGAGATGCTCAAGGGTGGGGTGATCATGGATGTCACCGACGCCACCCAAGCGCGCATCGCCGAGGATGCCGGGGCGGTGGCGGTGATGGCGCTGGAGCGGGTCCCGGCAGACATCCGCGCGGAAGGCGGCGTGGCACGCATGGCCTCCATCGAGAAGATCGAGGAGATCATGCAGGCGGTTTCCATCCCGGTGATGGCCAAGTGCCGCATCGGCCACATCGCCGAAGCCCGCATCCTGGAAGCTCTCCAGGTGGACTTCATTGACGAATCCGAGGTTCTCACCCCGGCGGACGAGGAAAACCACATCTGGAAGCACGACTTCCGGGTGCCGTTCGTCTGCGGCTGCCGCAACCTGGGGGAGGCGCTGCGGCGCATCGCCGAGGGGGCAGCCATGATCCGCACCAAGGGGGAGGCGGGATCCGGGAACATCGTGGAAGCGGTGCGCCACCTCCGGGCGGTGCAGCGGGAAATCCGCACCCTCACCACCCTTGCCCCCGAGGAGCTGGTGGCCAAGAGCAAGGAGCTGCAAGCCCCCTTGGAGCTGGTGCAGTGGGTGGCGGAGCACGGCAAGCTGCCGGTGCCCAACTTCGCCGCAGGGGGCGTGGCCACCCCGGCGGACGCGGCGCTGTGCATGATGCTGGGGGCGGAGTCGGTGTTCGTGGGCTCGGGGATCTTCAAGTCCTCCGACCCCGCCAAGCGCGCCGCCGCCATCGTCAAAGCCGTGGCCCACTGGCAGGACAACGAGGCACTGCTGGAAGCTTCCCGCAACCTGGGGATGGGGATGCGGGGGCTGGACTTGGCCCGCCTCACCCCCGAGGAGATGCTCTCCCGCCGGGGGTGGTAGGTGATTGGCGTGCTGGCGCTCCAGGGGGACTTCGCCGCCCACGAGGCGGCTTTGGGCAAGCGCGGCGTTCCCACCAGGAAGCTGCGCCGCCCCCAGGAGCTGGAGGGCCTTTCGGGGTTGGTGCTCCCCGGTGGGGAATCCACCACCATGCTCAAGCTCTTGGCCGAGGAAGGGATGGGGGAGGCGCTGCGCCGCGCCATCGCCGCGGGTTTGCCGGTGCTGGCCACCTGCGCCGGGGTGATCCTCCTGGCGGAGGAGGTGAGCAACCCGCCGCAACCTTCCCTGGGCTTGCTGCGGGTGGCGGTGGCCCGCAACGCTTACGGCCGCCAGCTGGCCTCCACCGTGGCACGCCTGGTGGTCACCGACCGGGAGGAGCTGCCGGTGGAGGAGCTGGAGGGGGTGTTCATCCGCGCCCCCCGGGTGGTGCGGGTCGGGGAGGGGGTCAAGGTGCTGGCCAAGCGGGGGGAGGACCCGGTGCTGTTGCGCCAGGGGGCGATCCTCGCCGCCACCTTCCACCCCGAGCTCTCCCAGGATTCGCCGGTGCTGGAGCTGTTCCTCCAGCTCGTGAGGAGGAACGCGTGAGCGAGCCCGTTTTGCTGGAGCAAAAAGACGGCGTGGTGGTGCTCAGGCTGGCTTCCGGAGCCAACGCCCTGGACGGGGCGCTGCTCGCGGCGCTGCGCCAAGCCCTGGGGACGCTGCGCCAGCAGGGGGCACCGGCCTTGGTCCTGGCCTCGGCCCACCCCCGGGTGTTCTGCCCTGGCTTGGATCTCAAGAAACTGGACGGTGCCCCCCGGGAAACCGTGCGCACGCTCATGGAGGGCTTTTGCGGCTTGCTCCGGGAGCTGGCCACTTACCCTGGCCCCACGGTGGCGGCGCTGGCTGGGCACGCCATTGCCGGGGGGTGCCTATTGGCCATGGCCTGCGACCGCCGGGTGATGGCCCGGGCCGGCAGCCGGCTGGGGCTTTCCGAGGTGAACCTGGGGATCCCGGTCCCTGCGGGGGCGGTGGCGATGCTCCTGGCCCTCTACCCCACCCGCTCGGTGGAGCAGCTGGTGCTGGAGGGGGACGGGTACGGCGGGGAGCGGGCGTTGGAGCTGGGGCTCGTGGAGCGGCTCGCCGAGGGTTCGGAGGTGCTGGAGGAGGCGGTGCGGCTCGCCAAGCACCTGGCCTCCCGCCCGGCGAAGGCGTTCCAGGTTGCCAAGAGCTACCTCCGGGCCGAGCTCGCCAGGGAAATGGAGGCCCGGGACCGAGCGGAGCTGGAGACGTTTTTGGACTGCTGGTTCCACCCGGATACCCAGGACCGCATCGCCGCGCTGGTGGCGGAGATGTCCCGCTAGAAGCGGTACAGCTCCCCTTGGCGCAGCTCCTCCACCGGGTGGGGGGTGGCGGTGCGGGCCAGCTCCTCCCGCAGCTCCTGCAGATGGCGCGGCTTCAGGTGAAACAGGTACACCGGCACCCGCCGGCGCAGCTTCTTAAGCTCCTGGGCCAGCGTGGTGGGGGTGAGGTGCAGGGAAAGATCCGCCACCCGCTGCAGGCGGCTGGGGAACGAGACCTCCACGATCACCGCTGCCAGGTTGGGGCAAGCGTTGGCCACCTCCCACACCTCTTCCGTGGGGCCGGTGTCGGAGGTGAAAAGCACCGCCGAACCCCCCCGCTCCTCCACTAGAAAGCCGCAGGTGGGCACCGTGTGGTTCACGGGGATCGGGGTGAGCGTGAGGTGGTTCACCGCGAACGGGGTGCGGGGCGAGATCTGCACCAGCTTCAGGGCCGGGGAAAGCTGGGAGGGGATGCGGGTGAAGTCCGGCCAGAGGTCGTTGTTGAAGAGGTGCCGCTTTACCGTGTCGTGAACCTCCGGCGTGAGGAGGATCTCCAAGGTGGAAGCCCCGTCGGCGAAAGCGTTTTCCACCAAAAAGGGGATCGCCGCCACGTGGTCCAGGTGCGAGTGGGAAAGCGCAATGCGCCGCACCTTCTGCTGCTCTTCCAGGGACAGCGCCTGGGTGAGGGAGCCCGCGTCCAGCGCCAGCTCGCCGTCGATCAAGAACGAGGTCATGCGGCAGGAGGGGCTCGACCCCCCGAAGCTGCCCAGGATCCGCCATTCCATGCCGGCATTATACGCGCCGCTGGTCTACCGGCGGCTAGACTAGGCTGGTGGGCGCGCCGTACCTGGTGACCGGGCCCACCGACCCGGAGCTTCCGCTGCACCTGGGGTGGGATTTGCTGCACGCCTCGCCCCCCCAGGTGCGAGCCCTTCCGGTGCGTTGCACCGCGGTGGTGCTGCCGTACTCCCGGGAGCCGGAGCGGGAGGTGTACCTGGAGCGCTGCCAGGAGGATGGGGTGCCGGTGGTGCGCCGCCCCTCGGGCGGGGGAGCGGTGGTGTTGGCCCCTGGGATCGTCACGCTCTCCGCCCTGCTCCCCTTAGATAAAACCCGCAGCGCCGAGCGGCTCTTCGCTCGCTGCTTGGCGCTTGTGGTGGAGGCCCTGGCCAGCTGCGGCGTCCAGGGGCTGGGGGTGGCGGGGGTTTCCGACGTGTGCCTGGGGGAGCGCAAGGTGGCGGGGACCTCCTTGCGCCTGGCCAAGGACAGCGCGCTGTTCCAAGCCTCGGTGCTGGTGGACTGCGATACCGACCTTTTCGAGCGCTACCTCCCCTACCCTTCCCGGGCCCCGGACTACCGCCGGGGACGCCCCCACCGGGAGTTCGTCACCACCCTGCGGCAGGCGGGGTACCGCTTGGGTTGCGAGCGCCTGGCCGCGGCGCTGGAAGCTTCCTTCCGTCGTGGCCTTGCCAGCGGCGGCGCAACCCGCTAAGCTGCCCGGGGCCTATGAAGCGCCTGGCTTTGCTTTTCGCCTTGGCTTTCGCTGCGCCTTCCCCGGCGGTGCAGGTGACCTTGCCCAGCGGCACCAAGGCGGAGGTGTTCAGCCGCGGCGAGCTGCTGGACACCTTGGCGCTGCTGCAGCTTTTAGGGGTGAAGGTGGGGTTCTCGGCAGCCTCGGGGAGCTACGTGGCTTCCGCCGGCTCCCACGAGGTGCACTTCACTCCTGGGGGCTCCCTGGCGGTGGTGGACGGGGAGCTGGTGAGCTTGCCCGGCCCGGTGCGCCAGCTGGAAGGGCGGGTGGTTGCCGGGGTAGAGACCGTGAAGGCGTTGCTGGCGCCTTTGGGTTTTCGCCTGGTGGGGGGTGCTTCCGGCATCACCGTGCAGCTCGCCTCCGAGCTGCCGGTGCTGGAGGCCAGTTTGCAGGTGGCCGGGGACGGCGCCACGGTGCTTCTGGCAGGGCTCGGGGAAAAACCCCGCTTGGTCCAGGAAAAGGGCGGCTTCCGCTTGGTGTTTTCCCGCACCGTGCAGCTGGCCAGCGTGCCGGCTGGGGAGGGGGTCCTGGCTGGGGTGAACGTCCAGGAAAAGGAGCTGCAGTTCCTGCTGGCTCCTGGCTGGCAGGTGGCCGGCAGCGAGTACCAGGAAGGGCTCGGGCGTTTGACGGTGCGCTTGGCTCGCCAAGCCCCCGCCCCTGGCCCCTCCACCCGCAAGGCGGGGGTGCTGGTGGTGCTGGACCCGGGGCACGGGGGGGAGGACGAAGGGGCCAAGGGGCCCAGCGGGGTCCTGGAAAAGCACCTCACCTTGGCCATCGCCCGCCAAGTGGCCGCCGAGCTGCAGAAGGCCGGGGTGGTGGTTCGCCTTACCAGGGAAGGGGACGAGGGGGTGGGGTTGGCGGATCGCGTGGCCCTGGCCAACCGTCTCCAGGCCGACTGCTTTGTTTCCATCCACGCCAACGCCGCTCCGGCCCGGGGTGCCCGGGGGGCGGAAACCTACTTCATGAGCGCGGAAGCCAGCGACCGGGAAGCGGCCCAGGCGGCGGAGCGGGAGAACGCCGCCCCAGGAGCGGTGCAGCTCATCCTCTGGGAGCTGGCCCACGTGGCCAACTTGGAAGCCTCCTCCCGCTTGGCGCTGGAGCTGCAGACCCGCTTGAACCGGCTTTCCGGGATCCGCGATCGGGGGGTCAAGCAAGCCCCCTTCGCGGTGCTCACCGGCGCCACCATGCCCGCGGTCCTGGTGGAGGTGGGTTTCCTCTCCAACCCGGAGGAGGAGCAGCGCCTGGCTTCCCCGGCCGAGCAGGGAAGGCTCGCGGCAACCTTGGCGGAGGGGATCCTGGCGTTTTTCCGCTCCCGCCCCGCCGCCACCCCCACCCCATGAGGCGCTTTTTCCTGCTGCTCGCCGGCACCTGGGCCTTGGCGCTCGCTTGCAAGAAGGCCCCGCCCCCGGCCCAGCAAACCCCGCCCCCGGCCCGGGAGCAAACCACGTTCCTGGTGCTGGCGTTTCCCGGGGAGGATTTGCTGCTGCACCGGGAAACCCGGGAAGTGCCGGAGCTGCCCCCCACCCCGGAGGCCCAGGCCAAGGTGGTACTCCAGGAGCTGCTGGCCGGGCCCCGGGGGCCCTTCGCCCCGGTGGCCTGGTGGCCGGCGGAGGTGCAGGAGGTGTTCCACGACGGGCAAGGGGTTTTTTTCGTGAACCTCGCCCCGGCACCCCCCAGCACCGTGGGCAGCGAAGGGGAGCTGGCGCTCCAGGCGGCGGTAGCCACCACGTTGGCCCTCAACCTCAAGCAGGTGAAGGCGGTGCAGCTGCTCTTCGAGGGCAAGGAGGTGGCCACCCTGGGCCACCTGGACTTCGCCCACCCCACCGCCCCCCGCTGGGAGCTTTTGGCACCATGAGGCGGCAACTGCCCATCGGCGTGTTCGATTCGGGGATCGGCGGGCTCACGGTGCTTGCCGAGCTCATGGCTGAGCTGCCCCAGGAGAGCTTCCTCTACCTCGGGGATACAGCCCGCCTCCCCTACGGCACCAAGTCCCCGGAAACCGTGGCGCGCTACGCCCTGGGGGCCGGGAGGTTCCTGGAGCGCCAGGGGATCAAGCTCTTGGTGGTGGCCTGCAACACGGCCTCGGCCACGGCGCTGCCGGCGCTGCAAGCGGCGCTGCCGCTGCCGGTGGTGGGGGTGGTGGAGCCCGCCGCCCGGGCAGCAGCCCGGGTGGCCCGGCGGGCAGCGGCGGTGATCGGCACCGAATCCACGGTGGCCTCGGGGGTGTACCAGCGGCTGCTGGCGGCGTTGCGGCCGCAGCTCGAGCTTTTCGCCCAAGCCTGCCCGCTCTTCGTGCCGCTGGCGGAGGAGGGGTGGTTCGACCACCCGGTAACCCGGGAGGTGGCAAGGCTTTACCTGGAGCCCCTGGCGGCGAAGGGGGTGGACACGGTGATCCTCGGCTGCACCCACTACCCGCTGCTCGCCGCACCGATCGCCGCGGCCTTGGGGGAGGGGGTGCAGCTGGTGAACTCCGGGCAAGAGGTGGCCCGGGAGGTAGCAGCGCTGCTCCGCAAGGAGGGGCTTGAGGCCCAGGGACCGGCCCGGGTGCAGCTGTTCGTCACCGACGCTGCCCCCCGGGTGCAGCGCCTGGCCCAGGCCATCGTGCCCCAGGTAGCGGGCGAGCTGCAGCTGGTGGACATCGGGAGCGACGAAGCCACGAGGGGGGAGCATGTGGGGAGCAAGTGCGTTGCGGGGTGACGGCAGGGCGTTCGACGAGCCGCGCCCGCTTTCGTTGACCCTGGATTTCGTGAAGTACCCCGAGGGCTCGGTGCTGGTGCGGGCAGGGGACACGGTGGTGCTGTGCAACGTCACCGTGGAGGGGCGGGTACCGCCGTTCCTCCGGGACACCGGGGAAGGGTGGCTCACCTCGGAGTACGCCATGCTCCCCCGGGCCACCGAGGAGCGCACCCCTAGGGACGTGGTGAAGGGCTCGCTCTCGGGGCGCTCGGCGGAGATCCAGCGGCTCATCGGTCGCTCGCTGCGAGCAGCGTTGGACCTGGGGCTTTTGGGGGAGCGCACGCTGGTGGTGGACTGCGACGTGCTCCAAGCCGACGGCTCCACCCGCACCACCGCGATCACCGGGGCTTTCGTGGCGGTGGTGCTGGCGCTCTGCCGGCTATGGGAGCAACGGGCGCTCCCGGGGTGGCCGCTCAAGGACCAGGTGGCGGCGGTTTCCTGCGGGTTGGTGGGGGGCAAGCCGGTGCTGGACCTCACCTACGAGGAGGACTCCCGGGCGGACGTGGACCTGAACCTGGTGGGCACCGCCAGCGGCGGCATCGTGGAGATCCAAGGGACCGCCGAGCGGCAGCCCCTCTCCCGGGCCCAGCTGGAGCAGCTTCTGGACCTGGGGGAAAAAGGGCTTCGAGCCGCGTTCGCCGCGCAAAAGGCGGTGCTCGTGCCCCGTCTGGAAAAACTGGGCTTGAAGCTCGGGGGAGGCTGAGGGGCTGCCGCGCGTTGCGCTAGAATCTAAAGCGAGGGCCCAAATGAACGCCGACCCGCGCTCGCAGCTTCTGGAAGATTTCCAAGCGCTCGCCCCGGAACTGCAGCAAGCGGTTCTCGCACTGGTGCGAGCGCTGCGGGCGGCTGCGGCCAGGGAGGAGCACGAGCGCTGGTCGTGGCAAAGCCTTGCATGGGCGCTCCGGGGCATGGAGGAGGAGCCGGTGAGCTACACCCTCGCCGATGCGAAGCGGAGGGTTTCCCAGTGAGCCCCGGAACCCTGGTGCTGTTTCCCTTTCCACAAACCGACCTGGAGCTGGGCAAGCTGCGACCGGCCCTGCTGCTGGCCCCTGTGCCAGGGGAGTTTCGGGACTGGCTCGCGGCCATGGTCACCTCTCAGGCCAGGCTCGCGGTGGAGGGGTTCGACGAGATCATCGCCGTCGAGGATGACGACTTTGTTGCCAGCGGCCTCAAGACCACCAGTGTACTGCGCCTGGGGCGGTTAGCAGTGATGGCGGAAACCCTCATAGTGGGCGTGTTGGGAGAAATTGGCCCGCAGCGCCTGCAGCGCATCCGCGAGCGTTTGGCGCGCTGGATCCAGGACCCGCAGCAGTTCCTCCGCCCAGGGCTAGCAGCGGCGCCTGGGGAAGCCTGAACCATGCGCCGGGCGCTGGTTTTGGGGGGCGGGGGCGCGCGGGGCGCGTTCCAGGTGGGCATGCTCCAGGTCCTGGTGGGGGAGCGGGGTTGGGACTTCGCGATCCTCCGGGGGGTTTCCGTGGGGGCCTTGAACGCGGCTTTCCTGGCCCAGGCCGCCACGGAAGGGGATTCCCTGGCCAACCTCCGGCAAAAGGTGGAGGAGCTGGCAGCGCTGTGGAGCCGGGAGATCCAGGGGAACCACTCGGTGTACGGCTCGCGGGCAGGGGGGTTCGCCGCCCTGGCCGCCGGGGCCGACTCGCTGTACACCGTGGAGCCCTTGAAAAAGCTCGTGGCCCGGCACCTGGACCTTAAGGCGCTGCGCCGCTCGGGGCGCGACTTCGCGGTGGGGACCGTTTCCTTGGTTTCCGGCCGCTACCAGGAGTGGGGGCCGGAGGATCCGCAGTTTTTGGAAAAGCTTCTGGCCTCCACCGCGATCCCCGTGGTGTTCCCCTACGTGGACACCGGCAACGACGTGCTGGTGGATGGCGGGGTGCGGGACATCACCCCGTTGGGCTCGGCGTTCGAAGCCCAGGCCGAGGAGATCGTGGTGCTGCTCACCTCCCGGGTGCTCCCGGAACCCGATGGGGGGTTGCCCCGCTCCACGGTGCCGGAGCACGCCTACCGCCAGTGGTCGGACAACTGGCTGGGGACCAAGGTGGGTGCCTTGGACGTGCTCAAGCGGGTGGTGGAGATCCTCACCGACGAGATTTACCTGGGGGACATCCGCGGGGCGCTGGAGTGGAACCGGGTGCTGGCCGCCGCCTCCCAGGCGCTCCCCGCCCTGCGGGGCAAGCGGCGGCAAGCGCTGGAGCAAGCGCTCGCCCAGGTGGGCAAGAGGGCGGTGCCGGTGAAGGTGCTGGCACCCCGGGTGTGGTACGGGTCCGACAACAGCTCCACCAACTTCGACCCTTCGCTCATCGCCCAAGCCATGGCCCACGGCCGGGAGGTGGCCTCCCGGGAAGAGCTTTGGCTCGTGCGCTAGCGCCTCTGCCAGAAGCTTTCAGCCGGCAAACCGCTCCAGTACCTCCAGCACATAAGCGATGTCCGCCGGGGTGTGGGCCGCGTTGATCTGGAAGCGGATGGTCTCCTCCCCCCGGGGCACCACCGGGTAGGTGAGCCCCACCACCAGCACCCCGTGCTCGTAGAAGTGCTGCACCAGCCGCCGGGCCTTGGCGGTATCCCGCACCAAAAGCGGCACGATGGGGTGAGGACCGGGGATCGTTTCCCATCCCAGCTTGGCCACCCCCTCCCGGAACTGCTGGGTCCGCTCCCGCAGCGTGGCGAGCCGCTCCCGCCCTTCCGGGGAGTCGGCGATGGCAATGGCCTCGCAAGCGGCGGCGCAGTCCCCCACCCCCAGGGGGTTGCTGTAGATGTAGGTGTCGGCCCTTTGCCGCAGCGCCTCCACTACCTCCGGGCTGGAGGCCACGAACCCGCCGTTCACCCCGAACGCCTTGCCGAAGGTGCCGATGAGCACGTCGCAGCAAGCCCCGGTGTGCTCCTCGGTCCCCCGGCCGGTGGCGCCGTAGGCCCCCACCCCGTGGGAGTCGTCCATCACCGTCACCAGGCCCTCCGGGAAGCGGTCCCGGTGCGGCGCCAGCACCTGGTTGAGCTGGTCCAGGGGGGTGAAGTCCCCGCGCATGGAAAACACCCCGTCGAAGATCACCACCACCCGGCGGATCCCCTCCGGCACCTCCTCCAGGCGCTGGGCCAGCTCCTCCAGATCGTTGTGCCTGTAAATCGCCCGGTTTTCCTTGGGGACACCGGCGATGCGCATGGCGCGGATGATCGAGTTGTGGTTCAGCTCGTCGCCGATCCAGAACGTTTGCGGAGAGCTCAACGCCAGGGCTTGCCCGAGGTTCGCGGTGTAGGCCGCGTTGAAGATGCGCGCCGCCGGCTTGCCCACGAAGGCGGCGATGCGCCGCTCGAGCTCCACGTGGTAGGAAAACGTCCCATCAATGAAGCGCACCGCTCCAGGCCCCACCCCCAGCTCCCGGGTGGCGCGGTCCGCGGCTTCCAAAAGCCGTGGGTCGTGGGAAAGCGAGAGGTACGAGTTGGAGTTCATGCGCAGGAAGAGCTTGTCGCTGCCTGCCAGGCGGTAGCGGGGCCCGAACCCGTCCCTGGGGGGCACGTACCCCACCACCACCCGCTCCGTCGCCTTCGCCCGCCCTTCCGCTTCCAGCGCCTTCACCTCGGCCGCCAGCGCCTGGTTGAGCTTTGCCAAGGACATAGCCACCTCCGTGCCACGAAAGCGTAACACGGAACCCGGCGCTCCCTTTCAGCTCCGGGGCTTGCGGAAGAGGAAAACGTGGTCGTCCCCGCGGGCCGTAGCGTCCCACCCCAGCGCCGCGAACCTCGCCCGCCAAGGAGCCTCCAGGGGGAAGAAAAAGTTGAACTGCGCCTCGTAGTGCACCAGCTCCAAGCCGGCAAAGAGCGCTTCCACCTCGGCCCTGGTGTACTCCCGCACGTGGGGGCGGAACACCACCGGGGGCGCGTAGGCCAGAAGCTGTTCCAGGGCACGGAACGAGCAGGGGTTGGGGGTGGTGAGCAGCAGCAACCCTCCAGGCTTCAGCACCCGGCGGATCTCCGCGGCGTAGCGGGCTGCCCCCGAGCCCTGGAACAGCGCCAGCTCCTCCAGGCTGCGCTCCGGAGCGTCCTTGAGGTGCTCCAGCACCTCCAGGGAAAGCACCAGATCCGCGAACCCATCCGGGGCATCTATGGCGAGCCGCAGGTCCGCCTCGCTCTTGACGCAGCGGTTTTCCCGGGCCAGGAACGCGGCAATGGGGGAACGCCCCCCTGCCTCGAGCACCACAAGCCCCGAGAGCTTGCCTGCCCGCTCCGCCAGCACCCGAAAGGTGTTCACGTAGCGCAGCACGTCCGGGTGGTCCGCAAGCCCCCGCTCCTGGAGGAACGCCACGAACCGCCAGAGCTCCCCGCAAGCCGCCGTCGCCGGCAGCACCTTGGCCCGGATGTGCTCCCACACGAACTCCCGGTGCTCCTCGCTGGTGGGCGCGTAGCTGAACCGCTCCTGCGGCGTGATTTCCCGCATCGTCCCCCGCTATGGTAGCGCCGCGGGCATGGCGCGGTGGCTTTGCTGCTTGCCTGCAAGAGAAAGCACAGGTTGTGTTCTCGCGTGCTAGGCTTGGGGCGTGGATCGGCTGCTTTTGGTGGACGGGCATTCCAACCTCTACCGGGCGTTTTACGCGCTGAAGGCGCCCCTGGCCGCTCCCGACGGCACCCCCACCGGCGCGGTGTACGGGTTCTTGCGCATGTTCCACAAAATGCTCCGG
>Ga0209162_1000851_pt1 | contig 32036 bp, 34 predicted proteins | sample YNPNPMetaG_FD_187121 | JGI IMG/M metagenome (GOLD analysis project Ga0209162, IMG submission 187121) | Anoxygenic and chlorotrophic microbial mat microbial communities from Yellowstone National Park, USA - YNP NP MetaG (SPAdes) (version 2) ...
GGTAACTGTTCAGCCTGGGATCTTTAGCACACGGATAAACACGGATGAGACGGATCAGCACGGATCAATCCAGAAAAATCCGTGTCAGTCCGTTGTATCCGTGTTAATCCGTGTCCTATGGGGTAACTGTTCAGCCTGGGATCTTTAGCACACGGATAAACACGGATGAGACGGATCAGCACGGATCAATCCAGAAAAATCCGTGTCCTATGGGTATCCACACCAACCCGGGCTGAATAGTTACAATCGGCCTTTATGTGTATTATGCAGCCGTTTATTCGGCGCCGCCCAATCGTTTCGACGCCTCCAACACCAGCCGCCGCGTGCGGTATTCGCCGTACATCCGCTGCTCCTTCTCCTTCAGCACGCGGAAGGTTTCGCCGGGGAAGGTGCTGGCAGCGGCGCGGGCGGCGTAGCCTTGCGGGTCGAGCAAGCCGAGCAGGGACTGGAAGGCCGATTCCACCCCGCTGTGCGGCGTGGCGGTGAGCAGGATCAGATGCCGGTTGGGGTCTTTGGCCACCTGGCGCAAGAACTCGTGGCGCTGCTGTTGATTCTGATTTTTCGCCATAGCCGCGCCGTGCGCCTCGTCCACGATAATCAGTTCGGGGGGGTGCAGCAGAAAAGTGTGGCGATTGTGTTCGCTCTTGATAAAGTCAATGCTGATGACCTGGACGGGATAATGCTCGTAGATCGTGTGGCTGGGCGGTTTGGCACGTTCCAGGGCGCGCACCGTGCCAGAGCGGATGACGACCGCCTCCAGGTTGAACTTTTCGCTCAATTCCTTCTGCCACTGGTCGCAGAGATAGGGTGGGCAGAGCACCGCCATCCGTTTGATCTCGCCGCGTTCCCACAACTCGCGGGCGATGAGCAGGGCCTCGATCGTTTTGCCCACCCCCACGTCATCGGCGATGAGCAGCCGCACCGGGTCGAGGCGCAGGGCCATCAGCAGCGGCACGAACTGGTAAGTGCGCGGGCGGATGGAGATGCGGCCCAGTGAGCGCAGCGGCGCGGCGCCCTCGCGCAGCGTCAGGCGCGCCGCCTGCCAGAGCAGGTGCGCGCCGGCGGCATCCGCAACATCGTCAGGGGTGGGGAGGGGGAAAGTGGCCGGCCGGGGGCGTTCCTGCGGTAAGGTGTAACCGAGCAAGTCGGTCAGCCCTTTGTGCAAGGCCACGACTTCATCGGTGGCGCCGGTCAACGGGCGCAAGAGATAGAGATTGGGGTCATCGTCAGGTTCGGGCGCTTTTCCTCCGACCTTTGCACCGAAACCAAAGCAGCGGCCCGCTCCTCTTGCTCCGCATCCAGCGACCAGCGCGGCCCCAAAGCGGCGCGTCAGGGCAGCGTAAACCGCGCCGCTGGCGCGCAGGCGATGGGGGGCGACGAGTTCGGCGGCTTTTTGCGCCCGGCCGCTGCCCAGGGTGACCGGGTTCCAGAAAGCGGCTGACCTCCAGGGGAAGGCATAGCCCAGGTTGGGGTTGCCCTGCCCCTCAGAGTTTCTCCAGCATCGGCCTCAACTTGTGTTTCCGCTGGTGCTTTTGCAGCAACTCGTCACGGACGGCCTGCCATCGCTCTGCCTGACCGGCCTTGAGCAGGATGTTTCGCCCTTCGCCCAGCCAGGTGACGGCCGCATCGTAGTAAGCGGCTCGGCCGCTGTCCATGATGTCGGCCGCCCGGCGATAGCACTGGCTGAAGGCCCAATCGGGAAAATCGGCGCTTACCGCCCGAATGACTTTTAAGCTGCTCAGCCAGGGATTTCCCTCTACCAGCGCCATGGCCTGGGGATACATCTTTTCCAGCAGGCAGATTTCGATGATGTCGTCCGTAGGGAGGGAAGAATGCCGGGCGAGGATGTCGAGGAACTGCGGTTGATGGATTTCCCACTCTCTTTCCAGGCGCGACTTGAGCCAGCGATAATTTTCCACCGTCGGAGAGGCTCTGAGCGCCTCCCACGCTGCCTGCAGAGCCAGCTCGCGGCGACCGTGACTTTCGGCTTGCTCGCGCAGCCATTCGGCAAGGGAGAGCCGCCGATACGCTTCGCCCAGGGTCAGGCCGTGCGCCGCCAGATCGAGACCCAGGTCTGTCTCACCGCGCCCCAGAAGGGTCCTGGCCAGGAGGAGAACCTCCTGGGGGTCTTGCAGCATCTGGCGGGCCTGGCTCACTGCCTGCTCACGTTTGCCTGCCTCAACCAGAAGCTGCAGGTAGGTCGGGATTTGCCCTTCGGCTTCGGCCAGGTGGATGGCTTCGTCGTAGCGGCCGCGGGCTTTGAGGATGCGTAAGCGAACCTGCGCCAGTTCATCGGCAAAGGGAGGCGCTTTTCCCTCCCAGGCGCCACGCTGGTCAAAGTCTCCCTGCATGGCGGCGACGAGCGGGGGGTAGTCCCAACCCTGGCGGACGGCGGTCAGGGGCATCTCCAGCGCCGCTCCGCCAATCATCGTATCTATCCAGGACTCTAACTTTTGCTCCCAGGCGCGGCGTTCCCCGGCGGAGAGGTCGGCGCTCAGCAGGGCCTCGCTCCAGGCTTCGGCAAGGGGCAGCAGATTCTCCTCTTCCAGGTCGGCGCTGTCGTCGAGCAAGTCCTGGTCGAGGCGGCGGCAGCCTTCGATCCAGGCGATGGTGGCCGCCTCCAGGAGGAGCAGGGCGGTGCGCGGCTCTCCCCGATCGAGCAGGCTCTCTGCCTGTGCGACGGCTGGCTCCAATGCCTCGGAAAGCAGGGGCCAGTCATCCTCGGCCCCGGCATACGCCGTGTAGGCGTTGCGGCCGATTTCCCGCACCGCTGCTTTGATTTGAGCCTGCAGCGCGCCCAGGTTGACCTCGGCCAGGTGTTTCTGTTTCTCCGAGGGGATGGCGGGAGTCGCCAGAAAATCCTCGATGGCCTCGAGGATATCGGGGAATTGGTCGGCCAGGAACAGCAACAGGGCCAGCAACTGTTCCCGGTTTTGGCCCTCCAGCAGCGTGCGGATGGCGGGGCGCACGGCCACTTCTTCGGGACAGCGCATCAGAACCAGCAGGGTGGCGATGATATGTTTGCAATCGCCGCTGCCCGCATAGGGACAGGAACAGAGCGCTTCGTGGATGTTCCCTCCCTCATCCAGGCGCACCTGGACGCGATACGGCTCAAACTGACTGCCCTCCACGCGGGCAGTGAGCGTCCCCTCGCGCCAGACGACACTGGAGACGGCTCCGGACTCGAAGTAGTTCACGCCGCGCTGCCAGGAGGCAGCCGTGGCGCGCTGACGCACGCTTTCTTCGGACAGAGACGGAAAGGCAGGCATAGCGGCCTCTCAATAAACGATTTTCTCGATGTAATGGTCATCGTGCTTCGCGATGCAGTCGTCACAGCAGCAGTACAGGTCTTGCTCTCCGGAGCAGGTGAGACAGCACCAGCGGGCGATAGTCTCCTTGCCGTTTGCCTGGCACTCGACGCAATAGAGATAACGGGGTTGGTTACGGGCCGTTTCGCGCGGATACTTCACGCCCTCCTCGGCCGGGCAGACGGCTTCCAGCTTCAGGATGTGCTCGATCCAATCGCCAAAGTCAAAGACATATTTCAGGCGCTCGCCTTCCTTCAGGCCGATGGCGGCAATTTGCACATCGGCGCCGTCGCCTTCCCCAAAGGGGTCCACCTTCCCCAGCTCCACCTTGCGATAGCGCGTCTTTGTCCCCTGGCGCGGGACGAGTTTCCAGAAGCCGGCCATGTGGTCAAGCTCGTGGTCGAACGCATCGATCAGGATAGAGTTCAGGTCAGCGAGAGTCTGTTCGCCCAGGATTTCCACCTGCCGCCAGATGCGCGGATTGTGCTCGAAAGCGGCTTTGAAGCGATAGACGAGCTTCTTTTGCTCTTTGGTCACGGGTCGCTGGCGGCGAGGCGGCTGGCCGAAGTGTTCTTGCAAGAGGTATTCGAGGGGAGAAAGCCTCCCATCGGCGTACTGGATCTCATAGTCATCGAAACGGAAGCGGTTGTCCTGTCCCAGGACGATTTTCCAGTGATGCGGGGGACAGCTCTCTTTTTCCGGCAGGCGGGCGTAGGCGGTGGGGAGCGCTTCGTGGATCCAAACGCGCTCATGGTGTGCGCTTTCCAGGATGGCGTAGAGCAGATCGGCCAGCAGGCGGTCGCGCGCCTGGATGAGGGCGGGATCGCGTCTTTTGCGCGGCTCGACTTGCAGTTGGAGCAGGCCGTTCTGCCAGTCCAGCACGGTGACCAGCAGGTCATCGTGGCGGGTGACGTTTTGGGGGCGCAGCCAGGCGCTCAGGTCGGTGAGCATGATGGGTTGCTCATACGTTCCCAGCGGGGTATTGATCTTTTTGGAGAGGGATCGGCGCGGCGCCGGGATGGCCTGGCCCCTGGCATCCACAAACTGCACTTTTTGCAGGTCAAAGTGCTGGGGCAGATAAGAAGCAAACCACGCCATTTCGATCTGGCCGCTTTCGGCGGCGTGACGGCCAAACGGCAGGCGGAAGCGCGCCCCCTGCAGGGCCAGGCGGGTGGGGAGCAGGGTTTGCGGGTCGAGGTAGATAAACGGCAGGGGGTACAGCGAGCGCAGGTTGTTCCGCACGTTCTGCTTTGGGTTTTTGGCGGCAGAGGGTTTGCGCGCCAGCACCTGCTGAATCAGGTCTTCTTGGGAAATAGGACCGCTGAGGGAAGCAGCCAGTTCGTTCAGAACAGTTTTGTAGGTTGGGCCAGAAGAGGGACCAGGCATGGGCAAACTCCTTTCGTTCAGGTCAGGGCGCGCAGCATGTTTCCCCGCGTGAGCACCTCAGGAGCGGCGCCCGGCGCGATGGGGGGGTGCACACCGTCTATCACCTGCCGTCGCGCGAATTTCACACAAACAATATACCACAGGCGGCAAACTACTGCAACAAGTCCCTTGCCTGCCCGAAGGCAAGCCGGCCCCTGCGCCACCCGCCTGTGGAAGCTCAGCAGGCAGACCGTTGCCGCCACTTGCTCCCCGATTTCAATCGCCGCTCAGGTCATGTCCTGAAACAGTCTTCCCTGCTCAGGGCGGGAGGGGAGAGCAGCGGTTTGTTCCTTCAGCCAGGTGGGCAGATGGGCCGGCGCTTCCCGGAAGGGATGCGGGAAGGGCAGCGCGCCTTTTCCCAGCAGCCGTTTGTTCCCCTCCGGCATGGCGGGGTGTTCCAGCACAAAGATCGGCACCCAGCCGCGCTTGAGCGCTTCAGTCGCGCCAGCCCAGGTGCCGCCTGTCCCGGCCTCGGCAGCGACCACGATGGCGTAATCGGCCAGGCAGTAGATGAGCCGGTTGCGCCCCATCGCCGCGCCGACGGAGAAACCCGCCTCGGGGTGATACGGCGTGACCAGGCACAGGTCGCCCCGCGCCAGCGCTGCCTGCTGCGCCTTGACCGCGCGCGTCAGGCTATCCGCCAGCACGCCGACGGCGGTGCCGCGCGCCTGGAGCGCCTCTGCCATGCTGATGGAATCCACGCCCCGCGCACCGCCCGAATACAGGACCATCCCCGAAAGGCCGCAGGCGTTCCCCACCCAGGCGGCGCACTCCTGCCCGGCCTGGTCCAGGTGCCGAGAGCCGACCACGGCGATGCCGGGCTGTCCCAACAGGGCTTTTTCGCCGGCATAGAAGAGCACCGGCGGCGCGGAATCTTGCAGGCGCTGGCGATACCTGTCGGGATAGTCGGGATCGGCGCGGGTGAGGGGAAAGATGCCCAGGCGGGCGAAGCGTTCCAGTTCGGCCAGGAGTTCGGCGCGGCGGGAGAGGAGTTGCGCCAGGCGGGCGGCGAATGTCTCATCCGGCGCAAATCTGCTTTGCCAATCGGCGGGTGGCAGCGAGAGCAAATCGGCGGGCGTGAGTTGGGCCGTTTGCAAAGCGCGTACCAGCCCGCTCCATTCGCGCCCGGTCAGCGGCTGGGGCGCCTTCTCGTCCAGGGCGAGGGAAGAGCAGAGAAGCAATACTGTCAGCGAGGTTGGAGAGAAATCCATAGCGCGTTCTACCTCTTCTTGTAACTATTCAGCCCGGGTTGGTGTGGATACCCATAGGACACGGATTAACACGGATACAACGGACTGACACGGATTTTTCTGGATTGATCCGTGCTGATCCGTTTCATCCGTGTTTATCCGTGTGCTAAAGATGCCAGGCTGAACAGTTACCTCATTACGCATCCACATGGATCGTCCGCGTCCACGTCAGGGTGTTGACCTGGCGCGCCCCGTGGCGCAGGAGCAGGCGCGTGACCTCCTCCAGCGTGGCGCCGCTATCGCACAGGTCATCTACCAGCAAAATCCGCCCACCGGCCATCTCGCCCTGGACGGCAAAGGCCCCGGCGACGTTGGCGCGCTTTTGGGCCAGCGTTTTCATCTCCTTCTGCGGCCGGGTCTGCCGCGTTTTGACCAGACAGTTCTTTACCGGCTTGCCCACCGCTTCTGCCAGCGCCTGGCAATAGGCCTCCAGCGGCTGGAACGGGCGCGGGGTGGAGGGCGGCACCGGCACGATGAGCTCAAAGTCGGTCATCTCCGGATGCGCGGCGAAGAGGGCGAGCGTGTGTTCCACCAGCAAGGGCAGCACGGAGCGGTCCTCTTCGTATTTGAGCCGATAGGCCAGGTCGCCGATGCCGCTGCGCTTCCACTCCGCGCCGCGGAAAGAGCTGTGGAAATCCAGATGCAGTGGGCTTCATCCACCGCCATCAGGCTGACCTGTTGGCTGCGCAGGGCGGTCAGGAACGGCACGCTGCGCAGCCGCTCCGGCGCAACGTAAACCAGGCGATACCTGCCCTGGGTCAGGTGGCGCAGGCGGGCGTTCTGTTCGGCTGTGGGCAGGGCGCTGTTGATATAGGTGGCGGCGATGCCGCGCTGTGCGAGCGCGTCCACCTGGTCCTTCATCAGGGAGATGAGCGGCGAGACGACCAGCGTCAGCCCCTGGCGCAGCAGCGCGCTGAGTTGAAAGACCAGCGACTTGCCGGCGCCAGTGGGCATGACGACCAGCGTGTGCCGCCCGGCGAGCAGATGCTCGATGGCTTCGGACTGTCCTGCACGGAAGGAGGGGAAGCCGAAATAGTGTTGGAGAGCGGGGAGAAGAGTCTGCATCCTTCCTCCAAACTCTATCTTAAGCGCTATGCACCGTCTTCTGGTCACTGACCTTGATCGTCACGGCGTAGCCTTCGGCCTCGAACTCGGAACGGATGGCGCGCAGATAGGCCCGAAAGTCGTATTGTTCGTGGGCCTGTTCCAGAGCAAAATCCAGGTCTTCGGAGTAGCGAGGGCTGTCGTACAGGAAACGGAGCGCGGTGCCACCGTGAAAGGCCAGGGGAATCATCGCTTCGGCCCGCTGCAGCGCGCCCAGGATGCGCGCCTGCAGGTACTCGCGCATCACGTTGCGGCCATGCGTTGGTGTGGCGGCGGCACGGACCAGTTCGCCCAGATAGGCTTTCATAGCGTTTCGTACTCCTCCGCCTCGGTGCGGGCCAGTTCCGCCACGAAGGCGGCCACGCGGCGCAGTTTGGGCCTGCCGGACTGTTCGGCCAATTGTTGCAGCGCGTCCAGGTCCAGGCGTTCCAGATTTTGCAGGCGCAGTTCCCGGAGATAGGCCGGACTGTCGGCGGCGGGATGCAGGTAGGCCAGGTCCAGGAGTGCCTTTTCCGGGGTGGCAATGAACGCCTGCTGGCCGGGGCTGACCTCTGCCTGCCGGTAGCCGATGAACCATGCCGCCCTGATATGGCGAAACTCGTAGACGCCAAGGGGTGTCTCCCAGCGCCCAGGCCGCAGCGTCGTGACGCTGGTGACCACCGGCACGACATCGGGAATCAGGCCATAGTGGGCCAGCGCCGCCTGCAGGCTGACATATGAGCCGCGCAGCAGGTGGTTGGCGACCACAAAGGGATGTGGCCTGACCTTTTGGAAGGGCGGGGCCAGGGCATAGAGGCCACGGCGCAAGGAGTACAGGCGGCCGGCCTTTACCCAGCGAGAGAGCTGACGGCGCACGTCGGTCGGGTTGACCGACCCGGCCAGGAGCAGCCCCGTCTCGAAGAGCGGCTCATCGGCGACGGTCTCGAGCAGATGCTCGAATTTCATACGGATAATATACCACAGATGGCAAGTTGATGCAACGCAGCGGCAGAGGCGCAGGCAGTTACCCCAGCCCCCAATTTCTGCTATAATACCCTCTGTGGAACCCGACCTCTTCGAGCGTTACGTCGCCGAGGCATTGGATGCCCTGCCGGAGCAGTTCCAGCGGGCGCTGGACAACGTCGAGGTCGTTGTCGAGGACTGGCCCGACCAGGACGCCATGCGTCGCGCCGGGGTCAGACACCGCTCCCAGCTCCTCGGCCTCTACCACGGCGTGCCGTTGCCCCAGCGGACGCACTATTACACGCTCGTCCTGCCGGACAAGATCAGCATCTACCGCCAGCCGATCATGATGCGCTGCCGCGACTGGGAACAGGTGCGGGCGATGGTACATAGGGTCCTTCGCCACGAGGTCGCCCATTACTTCGGCATCAGCGACGAGCGATTGCACGAGCTGAACGCTTATTGAGAGAACCCCATGCAGGAATTCGTCTGCCCCCAATGCGGCCACGTCAGCCACTACGACCCCTGGAGCGGGCCGGCGCAGTGCCCTTTCTGCGGCTATACGCCGCCCCCTCGCGCCGCCGTCAGCAGCCGCTTCGCCCGCCAGCCGACCGGCGCGCACCAGCGCTACCTGAACCAGATCGTCGCCCTCTGGAACGGCACCCATCAGCCCGACCCCTCGTTTGCCTTCGACACGCCAGATATGGCCCTGGCCTTTTTCCGCACCTACCGCCAGGCCCTGGGGGAACAGCCGGACGCCACCGCCAGCCCAACATCCTGCACGCGCAGCGATGAACCCACCGAATACGAGGTGCGCATTTTCGTCGGCGCCTACGCCCGCCTGATGCGCGGCGACCGCGCCGCCGCCGCCGACGACCCCGCCCGCCGCGAAGAATGCCTCCAGCAGGCCCTCGCCCTCGAACCAGCCCACCCCCTGGCCCAGGACGCCCTCGCCATCCTGCGCGGACGGGTCAGGCCACTCGAAAAACCCTCCCCCATCCGCCGCCTCCAACACAAGGTCAAAACCTCCCAATGCCCTCAGTGCGGCAGCGCGCTGCATTACCGCCCCGGCGCAACCTCGGTGACCTGCCCCCACTGCGGTTATCAGCTCCAGCTCCAACAGGCCAGGGTGATCGAGGGGGAAGCAGCCGCCCTGAGCGACCTGCAGCTCAAGCGCCGCTACCAGCGTTTTCGCTGGGCCGAAGTGCAGCGCGTCATCGGCTGCCAGAACTGTGGCGCCGAAATGAGCATGACCCACCGCCTGGCCCAGACGTGCCCCTTCTGCGGCTCTGCCAACATCCTCGTCCGCGATAACCTGGAAACGTTCGAGCGGCCCAGCGGCCTGCTGCCCTTTGCCCTCGATCAGAACCAGGCCGCCGCAGCAGTCCGAAAGGCCCAGCGCAGCGGCCTGCGCGCCATCAAGACCTGGATCAGCGGCGCAGAACAGCGGACAGAGGGGCTGGAGGGCATCTACATGCCCTTCTGGGTGTTCGACGGCTTTGTCGAAGTGCGCACCTGGTTCGAGCAGACGGTCAGCATCCCTTCCCGCACCGTGCCCCCGCCACGCTCGGATCAGATGGTGCTCGACAACCTGCTCCTGCCAGCGATGGCCAAAACGCTCGGCGAGATGATGGCCCGCCTGGAACCGTTCGATCTGGATGCCCTGGTCCCCTACGAGCCGCATCTGCTGGCCGACTGGCCCGCCGCGCTCTACACGCTCGATGTCGAGGCCGCCGCCGACACCGCCAGAAAAAAGATGATCGCCCTGGCCCGTCGCCGCGCCCACCCGCCCGCCGCCCCGGCGACAGATTCCTCCCAACCTGTCCGCGCAAAGCGCGCCTTCCAGGTCAGCGGCTTGACCTACCAACTGCTGCTGCTGCCGGTCTGGGTGGCCCTGCTGAGAGACGAGGAACAGCGCAGCCTGGCGCTGGTGAACGGGCAGACAGGCCGGACCATTTTCGGCCTCTGCCTGCCAACGGCCAGGTCAGCCGCCGACTGAGCAGTCCGTCAGCGCGCCAGCGTGGGGACAATCGCCCCGAAGAGGGCGTAGAGGTCCAGCGCGAGCAGCGCCAGCGCCAGGAGCGTCGCGGCGGCGATCCGCCCCCAGCGCCCCAGCAGCCAGGCCAGCGCCATGAGCGCCGCCAGCCCCAGCGCCGCCCCCAGCGAAAGCAGCGGCAGGTCGCCGCGCAGCAGGCCCCAGCCGAGCAGCATGCCTCCCACGCCGACCAGCGCCGCCGCCGCCCAACGCGCCACGCGCGGGCTCAGCAGCCAGTCCAGCCCCAGCGCCGCGCCCAGCGCCAGCGGCGCCAGCGCCGGGAAGAGGTAGCGCCCCTGGTGCTGGACAAAGGTCACGTTATAGAGCAGGTAAAGGGCAACTGTGCCCAGCGCTGAAACGCCCAGCAACGCCAGCCCGTCGACCTGGTGCGGTGTCAGACGGGGGCGCTGCCGGTCGAGCAGCCAGCCGACAAAGCTGGCGACGAGCAGGCCGCTCAGGATCAGCAGCGCCAGGTAGATAGGCGGATGGAGCGGCACGCCCATCCAGCCGAACTGGCCCCAAAAGCTCTGGAACGTAAAGCGGGCAAAGCGCTCCAGCAGCCAGCCCCAGCCATAGAGGCGCAGCGCCTCGACGGTGCGGAGCTGCCCGGTGACGACGGCGCTGTGGCGGGCCTGCCCCAGCGGGTCGCTCCAGCCGTAGAGCGCGACGTTGCGCGCCAGCCACGGCCCGACCACCAGCGCCGTTGCCAGCAGCAGCCAGCCAGCCAGCATCGCCGCCGTGCGCAGCGGTCGCCTCTCTCGCCGCGCCCGCAATGCCACCGCCAGCAACGCCACCGGCAACGTCACGTAGGTCGAAACCTTCGCCAGCATGCCCAGGCCGACGGTGAGGCCCAGGCCGATGAGGTACTGTCGTCCCTGGGCCTCTTGCTTGACATAACGGACAGCCATCCACAGCACCGCTGCCACCAGCACTTCGGCCAGGATGTCGTTCTCCACCCCTGCCGTCATGGCCAGGTGCTGCGGCAAAAAGGCCACCAGCGCCGTCGCCAGCGGGGCCACCACGCCCTGCTCCCCAAAGAGCGAGCTTGCCAGCCCATAGATCAGCACCAGCAGCACGCCTCCCAGCGCCACCGAGAGCAGACGCAGGGGCAGCAGTGCGCCATCGAAGAGCACATAGAGCGGCGCAGCCAGGAGATAGTAGAGCGGCGGCTGGTGATCTTCGTAAGTCAGGGGGGCGATGGGCAGCTCCGGCGGGAAGCGCTCGCCGGTGAGCCGTTCCAGATAAGCCTGGTCATAGTCGCCCGGCTCCATCACCGGCAGCCGCCCCGAGGCCAGGGCGCGGATATAGTTGTAATGCGCTGGCTCGTCGGGCACCTGCCAGGGTGGGGTGTAGATGGCGTACAGGCCCCCCAGGATCGTGTGAGCCAGCAGGATCAGCGCCAGCAGCAGCCGCGGGCCGTTTTTCATGTCCCCCATTGTACTCCACGTTGGGGAAGGGGCAAATCAGCAGGGTCGTAGGACAACTGCGAGCAGTTGTCCTACGACCTGACCTGCGGGAGGGTAAATGACGGAGCGCCTATTTGGACTTGATCAGCCAGATCTCTTCCTGCACCTCGCTGAGGTACTCAGCGCCGTGGGGTGTCACCAGGACGTCTTCCTCGCAACCCAGGTAGCCGTAGCCGGGCACGTGGATGCCAAGCTCGATGGCAAAGACGTTGCCGGCCTCGATCACGCCCTCGATGCTCTTGCCGTAACGCTCCCACCTGGGCCCCAACACGGTCGAGCCGTCGTGGGCGTTGCGGCCGATGTGATGGCCGAACGCGTGCATATACTCGGCATAGCCGCCCTCGATGATCGTCTGGCGGGCCGCAGCGTCGACCTCCCAGCCGCGGGCGCCGGGCTTGAGCGCTGCCCGTCCGGCTTCGATCGCTGCCCGCGCTACCTTCCACGCCTTTTGCACTTCCTCCGGCACTTGCTTCTCGCCAGGGCGGCAGAAATACATCGTCCGCTGCAGGTCGGCGACAAACCCCTCGCGCAGCGCGCCAAAGTCAATCTGCAGCAGGCCGCCAGCCTTGGTCACATAGTTGCCCGGCATGCGGTGGCCGAACGAGCCATCCGGTCCGGCGACGACCAGCGGGCACATGTCCCACTCCCAGGCCACCCCCAGGCCGCGCTCGATCACCGTGCGGTGGACAAAATCGGCGATCTCGCGCTCCGTCATCCCCGGCTTGACCAGCGCCTCGACCTCGCGCAGGATGCCTTCTGTCGCGCCGATGGCAGCGCGGATGTAGCTCACCTCCGCTGGCGTCTTGCGGCCGCGCAGCGCAGCGATGATGTCCTCTGCCGAGACCAGGCGGCTGGCATAGTCCGTATCGCCCAGGATGCCGGCGATCAGGCGGAACATGCCATGGGTCAGGCCGTCGGCCGATGGATCGCTCTCGGAAAAGTTGAGGCCGATCTTGCGCGGGTTCAGCCGCTTGACCTGCTCCACCAGCGGCTCGCGGATCGACTGGTCATAGCCGATGACGGTGGTATAGCCGCCGACGTTGGCGACATTCTCGGCGTCGAAACGGCCCACGATGGCAATGCGCTCGCCGGTGGCGCTCACCATCAGCGCTGATTGCCACGTGACGTCAAAGCCAAGGATCAGATCGATGCACGGATCCTTGACCTGGGTTGTCTCGCGGGCAAAGGTGATCCAAAGGTCCATCTCTTTTTCCTGCAACACCGAGACGGCCTGGTCCAGTTTTTCTCGCACAATCGCTACGGGTTCGATCTCTGGGCTCACGGTTTCTTTCCCTCCTTTGATAGTTTGAAAGTCACGTCCTGGCATAGGCTACGCTCCGACAATTCTGTGATAGAGATGCTCGAGCTCTTCGTCCGAATAGTAATAAACGATCAGCCGTCCTCTGCCTTCTTTGCTGCGCGTCAGGCGGACGCGGGTGTTGAGCGCGTCGCGGAACTGGCTTTCCAGGGCCTCCAGTTCGGGCGACGAGGCCGTGCGCTCTGGCCGTGGCGCGGCGCTCAGCCGCCGCTGCACCAGCTCTTCGGTCTGGCGCACGTTCAGGCGGCGGCGCAGGACGATCCCCAGCGCCGAGCGCTGGGCCTCCGCGCTCTCCAGCGCCAGCAGCGCCCGCGCGTGGCCCTCGCTGATCTTGCCGCTCAACAGCGCATCCTTGACCGGCTCGGCTGCTTCCAGCAGGCGCAGGCTGTTGCTGATCGCCGGGCGGCTCTTGCCCACGCGACGGCCTACCTCCTCGTGGGTCAGCCCGAATTCTTCGATCAACTGGCGATAAGCCAGTGCCTCCTCCAGCGGGTTCAGGTCCTGCCGCTGGAGGTTCTCCACCAGCGCCAGCTCCAGCATCTGGCTGGGCGCGACGTCCTTGACGATGACCGGCACCGTCGCCAGGCCGGCCATCCGCGCGGCCCGCCAGCGCCGCTCCCCGGCGATCAGGCGATAGCCGTCCCCCTCGCGGGTCACGATGAGCGGCTGGATCACCCCGTGCGACTCGATCGAGGCGGCCAGCTCCACCAGGTCCTGGTCGCGGATGCGCGAGCGCGGCTGATGCGGGTTGGGCTGGATGGAGCCAATTTCCACTTCCAGCACGCCTCCGCTCGCTTCGGCCTGTTCGGTCGGCGGGATCAGCGCCTCCAAACCCCGGCCCAACCCGCCCTTATACGGCATGGCTCTCCTCCGCCACCTGGGGCTGGGGCAGGGGACGCCCATCCCCGCTGAGCAGCTCGCGGGCCAGAGACTCGTAGGCCCGCGCGCCAGGGGATTGGGGGGCGTAGGTCAGGATCGATTCGCCGTAGCTGGGCGCCTCGCTCAGGCGCACGCTGCGCGGAATGACGGTGCGAAAGACCCGCCGCCCGAAATGCGTCCACACTTCCTGCACCACCTGCTGAGCCAGCCGGGTGCGTCCGTCGTACATGGTCATCACCAATCCCCGAATCTGCAACTGCGGATTCAGCGCACGGCGCACCAGGTCGATCGTGTGCGCCAGTTGCGCCAGCCCTTCCAGCGCCAGATACTCGCACTGGACGGGGATGATCACCCCGCTGCGCGCCGCCGTCAGGCCGTTGATGGTCAGAATGCCCAGGCTGGGCGGGCAGTCGATCAAGACATAGTCGTAGCGCGCGTCGCTGCCTTCCATCGCCCGCCGCAGCCGCTGTTCGCGGGCCAGCATCGCCACCAGTTCGACCGTCGCGCCGGCCAGTTGCGCCGTGCTGGGCGCCACATCCAGCCGCGCCTGCCGTGTGGGCACGATCACCTCCGCCAGCGGGACGTCCCGCACCAGCGCGTCGTAGGTCGAAACGCGCAGCCCCTGCCGGTCGATGCCCAGACTGGCCGTGGCGTTCGCTTGCGGGTCGATGTCGATCAGCAAGACGCGCAGGCCCCAGTGGGCCAGGTAGGCCGCCAGGTTGACTGCGGTGGTGGTTTTGCCCACCCCGCCTTTCTGATTGGCCAGGGCGTAGACGGTACCCATGCTCTCTATCGGCACAGATCCAGGCAGCAGGCGACTTCGGCTGGGGTGGGGGCGGCGGCCAGGCCGACGCGGCCCACCGAAACCGCCGCGACGCAGTTGGCCAGGCGGGCAGCGGCAGGCGGCTCGTCGCCCTCTGCCAGCCGGGCGAAAAAGACCGCGGCAAAGACGTCGCCCGCGCCGGTGGGATCGACCTCCGTAGCCGCAAACGCCGCCACGTCCTGCGCCGTTCCCTGCCAGTAAACAGAACACCCACGGGCGGCGCGAGTGACGGCCAGAACCCGCGTCGAGGCGGCCCAGCGGGCGATCAGCGCCTTGTCGCCGGCGACGTCCTCTTCGCTGAGGACGACCGCGTCGGCGCGGGCCAGCAGCCGCCCGGCCTGCTCCCACGGCGCCCGCCTCACGCGCCCCTGCTCGTCCCACGCGCGCATCCAGCCCTGCGGCGTCAGGCCGATAAAGGCGCCGGGGAAGAGGTCGACCAGCGCCGGATCGCACTCGTTGGCGACAGGGCCCAGGTGGACCAGGCGGGCCGTTCGCCACGGCAGGGGGACGGCGGCGGCGGTCAATGGCGCGGCCAGCGCGCGCACCACCTGCTCCCGTCCTGCATCTGTATAACGATTGTCAAAGGTCGTTGTCGCTGCGGCAGGCAGGCAAACCACCGCGATGCCCGCCAGCGCTTTGCTCACGTCATCGGCGGCGCTGGTGAGCACGCCCACCCGCAGCCCCATCGCCCAGGCGGTGCGGGCCGCATACGCAGCGGTCCCGCCGGTCCTCCAGCCATCCGCTGTCTGGTCCCGCGTCACATGGCCGATGACCAGATAGTCCAGCTCTCCACTATATGGTAGCACATCCGTCGCCGCAGGTCAAATCGGTTGGCCGTGTCCCTGTCTCACCGCCGAGCGCGCCGAGGCCGCAGAGGTATACAATTCTCTCTGCGTCCTCAGCGGTAAAGGTGCTGTCATATCCCACCCGAAACGGGGGCTAGAGCGGGATGATCACCACGCGGCGACGGCCTTCCATGCCCTCGCTCTCGGTGCGCACGCCCTCAAAGTGGCGCAGGGCCAGGTGGACGATGCGCCGCTCATAGGCCGGCATCGGTTCCAGCGCGACCCGCCGCCGGTCTTTGAGCGCGCGTTCGGCCATCTGCAGGGCCAGCCGTTGCAGCATCTGCCGTCGCCGCTGCTTGTACCCTTCCACGTCGAGCACCAGATTCGTCCATGTGGAGACGCGCTGGTTGACCAGGATGCGGGTGATGCGCTGCAGCGCGTCCAGCCCTTCCCCTTTGTGCGCCAGGAGCAGGTCGACCCCCGGCCCATAGATGTCCAGCACCAGCGGGCCCTCTTCGCCGTCGGCGTCCGCTTCGTCTTGACGGACGCGGATCTCGGCTGGCAGGCCCATCAGGCGCAGCATGTCAGCCAGTATCTGGCGCGCCGTGTCTGCCGCCAGGGCGAGCGCTTCGGGCAGGGGCGAGGGTGCGGTGGGCGTTTGCGCAGCGGCGGGCGCTGTTTCGATGGGGGAGGGGGGCGTAATGGGGGTCAGGCGCACGCGGGCCGGCCTGCTGCCGATGCCCAAAATGCCGTGGCTGCCCTCGTCCAGTATCTCGATCTCGACCTGCTCGCGGGGCAGGCCCAGCGACTCCAGCCCGGCCGCAATGGCCTCTTCCACATCTGCGGCGGAGAAAACCAACTCCTCCATCGTTCACTCCTTCTTCTTGTTGCCCTGATTGCCCTTTTTCTTCCCCTGGCCAAGCAGGAAGAACTGCAGGATCGTGACCAGGTTGGAGATGACGAAATAGATCGAAAGGCCCGAGGCGTAGGAGATGGAGATAAAGCCGAACATCAGCGGCATCATGATCTGCATCTGCTGGTTCATGGCCGCCGTGCGCTCGTCGGCCGCTGCCGAGGGCGGCGTCAAAAGTTTTTGCGAGAGCCACGAGGTGACCATCACCAGCACCGGCAGGACAAAGTAGCGGTCCGGCTGGCCCAGGTCCAGCCACAGGAACTGGCTCTGCAGCGGGATCAGGCGGGCCAGGCCGGGGAAGATGGACAGGTTGGTGGCCAGGTGCAGCAGGTCGAACGGGGTGACGGCCAGGGCGCGGACGACGGCCTGGTAGATGGCGATCATCACCGGGAACTGGATCAGCAGGGGCAGGCAGCCAGCGGTCGGGTTGATCCCGTACTCTTTGTAGAGCCGCATCTGTTCCTGCGCCAGTTTTTCCTTCTGGTCGCCGTACTTTTTCTGGAGCTTTTGCAGCTCTGGCTGAATTTCCTGCATCTGCTGGGAGACGCGCTGTTGGCGCAGGGTGAGCGGCAGGACGGCCAGGCGGGAGAGGAGGGTGAGCAGGACGACGGCCAGGATCGTATCGATGCCTGGAACGGGGATGACGGAAGCCAGTGGCTGTCCCAGGTAGCGGTAAAAGACCAGCAACAAGCCGATGAATAGACCGACGAACAGATCCCACACAGCGCACCCCCTACTCTGACTGGACCGGCGGGTATTGCCACAGCGTCTCGCCGCCTTCGCGGCTGACGCGCAACGCCTCGACGCTGTGCTCGGAGTAGAGGCGGGTCAGGTAGACCACGTCGTCGTGGATGACCAGCGAGGCCAGTTGTCCCTGCTTTCCCCCGCCCTGGATAGACCAGAGCAGGTGTCCATCGGCGGCGTCGAGGGCGAAGAGGGTGCCCAGGTCGCTGCCCACCAGCAGGAAGCTGTTGTCGGCGCTGAGCAGCGGCTTGAGGCGCACCGGTTCTTCGAGCCGCGCCGGCACCTCCCAGCGCGGCGCGCCGCTTTGCGCGTCGAGTGCATAGACCACGCCGTTCACGTCGGCGGCGTAGATCGTCGTGCCATCGGTCGACGGCTGGGCCCAGAACCACCCTTCTCCCTCGAAGGGTGCGGGCCAGGCCGGCGTCCCGTCCTCTTGATGCAGCGCATAGACGCGGTTGTCGAACGCGCCGATGTACAGCCGCCCGTCCAGGGCCAGGGGCGGGGCCAGGATGGCTCCGTCGGCCTGGAAAACCCAGCGCTGCTGCCCCGTCTGCAGATCGATCGCGTAGAGTTTGTGGTCGAGCGAGGCGACATAGACGGCGCTGTCCAGGATCAGCGGCGAAGCCCAGACGCGCCCGCCGGTGGTGAAGGACCAGGCCTCGGCGCCGGTCTGGGTGCGGAAGGCATAGACCTGGCCGTTGCTGTTGCCGATGACCAGCAGGCCGTCGCTCGCAGCTCCGGCAGCGGCAAAATCGCCGCTGCGGGCCACGCGGTCGGCCCACACGGTCTGACCGTCGGCGGCGCTCAGGGCGCGCAGGACGCCGTTGGGCGGGCGGGGCGGCAGGCCGCCGCCCGGCTCGAAAGAGACTGCCAGCACCGTCCCGTCGAAGAGGGCCACGTTGTAGAAAATCTCGCGCAGCGATTCGCCGTCGCGGGGATAGATCCATATTTGCTCGCCCGTCTCTGCGTTCAAGGCGACGACGTGCTGCAAATCAGCGGCATAGACCACGCCGTTGTCAACGGTCAGGTCGGTCCAGTTGGTCGCCCGGATGCTGCTGCTGCTGCAGCCGCTCAGGATACCTGCCAGGAGCAAAAGCAAGCCCAGGGCAGGGAGGATTTTCTTATTCACGTTGTCACATTCTCCTTATCGGGAACCGGATCATAGCCGCCAGGGTTGAAGGGATGGCAGCGGGCCAGCCGCTTGACGGTGAGCCAGCCGCCGCGGAGCGCGCCGTAGCGGGAGATGGCCTCGTAGCCGTAGTGGGAGCAGGTCGGGTAGAAGCGGCAGCTTGGCGGCAGGACGCGCGAAAACGTCAACTGCCACAGGCGAATGAGGCCCAACAACACATACTTCATTTCGCCCCTTCCTGCACCAACAGTCCCGCTCTGGCGGTCAAAAACTCGAGGGTTTCTTGCACCGCGGGCGATTTGAGCTCCAGGATTGCCGGGCGGGCGATGAGGATCAGGTCCCAGCCCGGCATCAGCCGCCCGTAGAGCCCGCGCGCCGCGGCGCGCAACAGCCGCCTGGCGCGGTTACGCGCCACGGCCTTGCCGATCTTGCGGCTGGCGACGACGCCGACGCGCGTGCGGTCGAGCTTATTGGGGCAGGCAACCAGAACAAGGGAGGGGTGCGACCATGAACGCCCCTCCCGCCAGACACGCTGGAAATCTCCTGCCCTGCGCAGCCGGGCGCGCCGCTCCATCGCTTCACGTTCAAGCCCGGCGACGAGGACGCTGCGCGCTCTCTTTCCAGTTCCACTTTTTCGCCCACTCGCGCCCTACCGTCAGTTGATGCCGCCCCTTCTGACGCCGTGCCTTGAGCACGCGGCGGCCTGTTGCGGTCTCCATGCGGGCGCGGAAACCGTGGGTGCGCATGCGCTTTCGCTTCTTTGGTTGATAGGTTCGCTTTGGCATCGTTCTCGCCCTATACAAAATTTGACTCCCCCTGCTGCGGAGAAGCCGCATTATTATACCGCAGGGGGAGCAAGCGGTCAAGTACAAATTGGCGGGAAACTACCCTTGATTTTCTCCCCATTCCGTTGTATCATGCCCTACCTGTTGAGGGACTTTAAAAAAAGCCGGCCCGGGGGGGGCCGGCCTGGGGAATTGCTGAGTGCCTGGCGCGCTTAGCCCTTCTTGTTCAACGTGCGCAGGCAACGCGTGCAGATGCGCACTCGACGCAGCCTGCCGTTGATCATGATCTGCACCTGTTGGATATTCGGGTTGAAACGCCGGTTTGTCGCCCGCTTCGAGTGGCTGACGTTGTGCCCGAATTGGGGGCTCTTGCCACAGATTTCACACTTGGCCATTTTCTTTCTCTCCCTCGATTGTAGCGGCGACATCATACCACGGAAGCCTTTTTTGCGCAAACAAATAAGGAGCGGACATGGTTCAAACCAAACCAGGGGGGCGGATAGAAATCTCATCGGCGGCGATCGCCAGCCTTGCTCACGAGGCGGTCCTGCGCTCTTATGGTATTGTTGGCACGGTGCCCAAGGACCTGGCAACCGGCATTGCCAATACCCTGTCCCGTGGGAGCAGGCGCGGCGTGGTGGTGCGCGTACAGGATAATCAGATCTATATCGATCTATACGTCATCATCGAGTACGGCACGCGCATCGCCTCTGTCGCCCGCAGCGCGATGAACGTGGTCAAGTACACGGTCGAAAAGACCATCGGCATCCCTGTGGCCGAGGTCAATGTCCACGTCGAAGATCTCCACATCTCTAACCCTGACTAGGAAAAAACTCTGTGTCTGAGAAAAGAGATAACCGCTCCCGTCCATTTGTCGACGGTCAGGACTTGAAACGATGGGTCAGTGCCGGCCTCTCCTGGCTGCGCCATCATCAGGAGGCGATCAACGCCCTCAATGTCTTTCCCGTGCCGGATGGCGACACGGGGATCAACATGGTGCTGACCATGCAGTCGGCCTGGCAGGAGATCGCCGATTCGGCGGAAAAGTCCGTAGACAAGGTTGCCCAAATGGTGGCCCACGGCGCGCTGATGGGCGCGCGGGGCAACTCGGGCGTCATCCTCTCCCAGATCTGGCGTGGCCTGGCCCGCGGCCTCGATGGCAAAGAGGTGATGACCGGCAACGACCTGGCCACCGCAATCGATTTGGGGGCCAAGACGGCCTACAAGGGCGTCATCCACCCCGTCGAAGGGACGATCCTCACCGTCATCCGCGAAGCGGCCGAGGAGGCCCTGCAGGCTGCCCAAAAGACCCAGGACGCCCGCATCATCCTGGAGCACATGGTCGCACGGGCGCAGGATGCGGTGAACCGCACACCGACCATGCTGCCTGTGCTGGCAGAGGCCGGCGTCGTCGACGCTGGCGGGCAGGGGCTCTACGTCATCCTCGAAGGGATGCTGCGCTATCTCAGAGGGGAGAGCGTTGCTGAGGACCTGCGCCTCATGCGCGTTGTCGACCTGGCCGCTGTCCACGCCCAGGCCGAGGCCGGTTACGGCTACGACGTCCAGTTCATCATCGTCGGCAGCGGCCTGGACGTGGCGGCGATCCGCGCCGACATCGACGCCATGGGCGAGTGCGCCCTGGTCGTGGGCGAACCGACCGCGGTCAAGGTGCACGTCCATGTGCCCGACCCCGGCGTGCCGATCAGCTATGCGGTCAGGCTCGGCTCGCTGCGCGATGTGGTGGTCGAAGATATGCAGGCGCAGTACCAGGAGTTTGTCGCCGGGCGGGAACGGCCGCCAGTGGTTGGCGCTCCGATGGCCAGCACCGAGATCGGCGTGGTGGCCGTGGTCGCTGGCGATGGGCTGGCCCGCGTCTTTCAGAGCCTGGGGGCATCCGCCATCGTCCACGGCGGACAGACGATGAACCCCAGCACCGAGGAGATCCTGCGCGCCGTAGAGAGCGTGCCCAGCAACCGCGTGATCATCCTGCCCAACAACAAGAACATCGTCCTGGCGGCGCAGCAGGCGCAGGAGCTGAGCAAGAAGCATGTCGCTGTCGTGCCGACGCACACGATCCCCCAGGGAATTGCCGCGCTCCTGGCGCTCAACTACCAGTCCGACCTGGAGGAGAACGCCGCCGCCATGCTCCAGGCGGCCCAGGCAGTGCACACCGGTCAGGTGACCACGGCTACCCGTGCGGCGACGCTCAACGGGCTGGAGATCAAAGAAGGCCAGCTTATCGGTATCCACAACGGCGACCTGTGCGTGGCAGGCGAGCGCATGGACGAGGTCATTGCCGCCCTGCTGGCGAAGATGGAGGTGGAGAAGCTGGAGATCGTCACCTTCTATTACGGCACCGACGTGAGCAGGGAGGAGGCCGAAACGCTCGTCGCCAGCCTGCGTGAGGTGTACGCGGATCAGGAGTTCGAGATCATCGAAGGGGGACAGCCCCACTATTTTTACGTCATCTCGGCGGAATGAGCGCCAGGGCGCCGTCCCGTCGACCGGTCATCAGGAGGTCTAGTGTCTCGCGTAATCATCGTCACCGACGGGGATGCCCAACTCGATCCCGAATTGGCTCGCAGGCTGGAGATCACAGTCGTGCCTCTTAAGGTTCGGATAGGGGAGGAGGTCTACCGGGACGCGGACGGGACGTACAATGAGCAGTTGCTCGCCCGCATGAGCCAGGATCGGGTGGGGGCGGAGGTCGTTGGACCGACCGCTGAAGAGTTCTACCAGATCTACCAGGAGCTGACGCGCGCTAACAACTGTATCCTCTCGATTCATTCCTCTGCCTCGCTCAGCCCCATCTTTCGCAACGCACGCGCGGCGGCCAACTCTTTCCTCGGCCGCTGCGACATTACGGTGATGGACTCTCAGAGTTCTTCGCTGGGACTGGGGATCCTGGCCCGCGAGGCGGCCAGGATGGCCCAGGCGGGCCTCCCCCTGGGCGAGATCGTCCGCCAGGTGCGCGGCATGATCCCGCGCATCTATGTCGTCATGTTCACCGACTCGCTCGATTATCTGGAGCGCAGCGGGCGCATCAGCAAGTCCCAGTGCATCCTGGGGGCCATGCTGGGCGTCAAGCCTTTCCTGTCGATCGAGGACGGCGAGATTATCCCGATGGAAAAAGTGCGCAGCCGCGATAAAGGCATCGACAAGCTGATCGAGTTCGCCGGCGAGTTCACGGCCATCGAGGAGATGGCCATCCTCCAGAGCACTTCCTATCCGACCGACGAGACGACGCTGGTGCGAGAACGGCTGAGCGAGTTCTTCCCCGACAAGACTTTCCCCATCCTGGTCTATGGTCCGATCCTGGCCGCTCACGTTGGGCCAGACGGGCTGGGCCTGGTGGCGTACGAGGGAACGAAGCAACAGGACCTGTTTTGATGTCCCGCGTGGCGATTCTGACCGATAGCATAGCCGATGTGCCGCCGGAAGTTGCCCGGCAACTGGGCATCACTGTGGTGCCGGCCTATGTGCAGATCGAGGGGCGCAGCCTGCGCGATGGCGTCGAGATCACCCGCGCTGAGCTGTACAGCAGGCTGCCTGGCCTTGCCCAACTGCCCACCACTTCTTCGCCGTCCGTGTACGATTTTACGATGGCGTTCCGCAAACTGGTGGGCCAGGTCAGGGAGGTGATTGCCATCCATGTCGCCCGCAGCGTGAGCAGCATCCTCGACATGGCCCGCCTGGGCAGCGCGGAGGTGCCGGAGCTGGACGTCTACATGGTCGATTCGGGCCAGTTGACTATGGCGGAGGGCTGGCAGGTGATCGCCGCTGCCGAGGCGGCTGCGGCCGGCAAGGGACGGCATGAGATTGTCGACATCATCCGTTCGGTCCAGGCGCGCGTCCGTTTGGTGGCCATGCTGGACACGCTGGAGTATCTCCGCCGCAGCGGTCGCGTGGCCTGGGTGCGCGCCTCGGCGGCACGCCTGCTGAGTATCAAGCCGATCATCGAGTTCAAACACGGCGAGGCGGTCCTGATCGGCCAGGTGCGGACGCGGCACAAGGCCATCGAGCGCCTGGCCGAGATCGTCAGCAGTTGGGGGCCGCTGGAGCGACTGGCGCTGCTCCACACCCATGCCCCCGATTTCGACGTGTTCTGTGAGCGCATGAGCGCGCTGTTCGATACAAGCAAAGCTCTCATCAGCGAGGTCGGGCCGGCGGTGGGCGTCCACGTCGGCCCGCGAGGGCTGGGCATCGCTGCGATCACTGCTGCCTGAGAGGTCGAATGAACAAAATCGTCGATACGCTAAAGGGCATCCTGGAGACAGAGGCGGAAAAGTACCAGGATCGTGCGGTCATTGGCGGGCTGGCCCGTTTTGCCGAGACGTGGCTGAAGGAGGCGCAGAAACTGGGGCCGCAGGCAGCGCCCTGGGTAGAGGAGATCGCCGACCGCCTGCGCGCTTACAGCGAAACGCCGCCTCACGAGCGGCGCGCGGCGCTGCAGGCGTTGCAGGCCCTTTTGCAGCAGGGGCCCTCTTCCCTGCCAGCCGGGCGGCCGGCTGTCCCCCCGCCGCCCCCGGCGCGTCAACCTGCCGCCTCGCCGCCCCCGGCGCGTCAATCTGCCGCCTCGCCGCCAGCCGCCGGGCCAGCCGGCCTGCAGGCGCCTCTGACCACGCTGCGCGGCGTGGGCCCCCAGCAGGCGCAGCGCCTGGCGCGCCTGGGCCTGTCCACCGTCGGCGACCTGCTCTATTTCCTCCCCCGTCGCTATGACGACTTTTCCAACCTCAAGACGATCAACCGCCTGGAGTATGGCGAGGAAGTGACCATCATCGCCACCGTCGTGCGCACCGAGGTGCGCCAGACGCGCGGCGGGACGGGGCTGTTCAAGGCCGTCCTCACCGATCAAAGTGGCTATGTCGAGGCGACCTGGTTCAACCAGCCCTATCTGGAAGAGCGCATCCGGCGCGGTCAGCAGATTGTGATCAGCGGCAAAGTCGACGAGTACCTGGGCCGCCTCTGTTTCACGTCCCCTGAATGGGAACCCCTCCAGCGCGAGCAGTTGCACACCGCGCGCCTGGTGCCCGTCTATCCCCTCACCGCCGGCATCAACGGGCGCTGGCTGCGCCAACTGGTCAAGCGGACGGTCGATTTCTGGGCCGGCCGTCTGCCCGACCATCTGCCCGCTTCTGTCCGCCAGGAGCACGATCTGCTGCCGCTGGACGTGGCCCTGCGGCAGGTTCATTACCCGGATAACCACGAGCAGTTGGAGGCCAGCCGGCGCCGGCTGGCCTTTGACGAGATGTTCGTCTTCCAGCTCGGTCTGTTGCGCCAGCGGCATTTGTGGCGCTCGGCACCTGGCCGCCTGCTGACCATCGACGACGAGACGCTGCAAGCCTTTGTCCTCAGCCTGCCCTTTGCGCTGACCGGCGCCCAGCAGCGCGCCCTGGCTGCCATCGTCGCCGACTTGCGCAGCGAGCGCCCTATGAACCGTCTCCTCCAGGGTGATGTCGGTTCGGGCAAGACGGTGGTGGCGGCGGCGGCGATGGCCCTGACCATGGCCGCCGGCGCTCAGTCGGCGTTGATGGCCCCGACCGAGATTCTGGCCGAGCAGCACTATCACACCCTCCAGCGCATCTTTGCCCAATGGCCGGGCCGGCCGCCCGTGATCCGCCTGCTGACCGGCAGCGTCCTGGGGGCGGAGCGCGAGGCGATCTATGCCGGCCTGGCCGATGGCTCGATCGACATCGTCGTCGGCACCCACGCGCTGATCCAGGAGCCGGTCACTTTCCGCGACATGGCGCTGGCGGTGATCGATGAGCAGCACCGTTTTGGCGTGGTCCAGCGCCTGGCGCTGCGGCAAAAGGGCGGCAACGCCGACGGCCCCTATACCCCGCACATGCTGGTCATGACCGCCACGCCTATTCCCCGCTCGCTGCAGCTTACCCTGTGGGGCCATCTGGACGTCTCGGTGATCGACGAGATGCCGCCGGGCCGCCAGCCGATCGAGACGCGGGTGATTCCGCCCCGCGCCCGCGAACGTGCCTATGCCTTCCTCCGCGCTCAGATCGAAGGGGGACGCCAGGCGTTCATCATTTGCCCCCTGGTGGAGGAATCGGACAAGATCGAGGCGCGCTCGGCGGTAGAGGAGTACGAACGCCTGCAAAAGGTCATCTTTCCCGACCTGCGCCTGGGCCTGTTGCACGGGCGGATGAGGTCGGCTGAAAAAGAGGCAACGATGGCCGCTTTCGCCGCTGGCGAGCTGGACATTCTGGTGGCGACGTCGGTGGTCGAGGTCGGCATCGATGTCCCCAATGCCACGGTGATGATGGTCGAGGGTGCCGAGCGTTTTGGCCTTTCCCAGTTGCATCAGTTTCGTGGCCGGGTGGGGCGCGGCGAGCATCCATCCTACTGCCTGCTGGTTTCCGATTCCCCCTCGCCGGAGGCCGAGGAGCGGCTGGCGGTGGTCGAGGCCACGACCGACGGCTTTGTCCTGGCCCAGAAGGACCTGGAGATGCGCGGGCCGGGCGAGTTCCTGGGCACGCGGCAGTCGGGTTTTCCCGAACTCAAGATGGCTTCGCTGACCAATATGCGTCTTTTGGAGGAGGTGCGCAAGGCCGCTTCTCGCTTTTTCGAAACCGATCCTGAGCTGAGTGACCCTGCTCACCAGCTCCTGGCCCGTCGCGTGCAGGAGGTGTGGCAGGGCGTTGGGGAGGTCAGTTGATGAACCGGGCGCTTTATCCTGGCACGTTCGATCCGATTCACCTGGGGCATATCGACATCGCTGTCCGCTCGGCGGCGATCTTTGACGAGCTTGTCGTCGGCATCTATGACCGCCCGAACAAGCATACCCTCTTTACGGCGGAAGAGCGGGTGGCGATGGCGCGCGAGGCGTTGAGCGACTATGCCAATGTCCAGGTGATGACCTACAGTGGCCTCACCGTCGAGTTTGCCCGCGTCATTGGGGCCAAGGCGGTCGTGCGCGGCCTGCGCGTGATCAGCGATTTCGAGTGGGAGTACCAGATGGCGCTGACCAACCGCCGCCTGGCGCCAGAGATCGAGTTCGTCTGCCTGATGACGCGCCAGGAGTATGCCTTTCTCAGTTCGAGCATTGTCAAAGAGGTCGCCCTGCTGGGCGGCGATATGAGCCAGATGGCCTCGCCGGGCGTGGCTGCTGCCCTGGAGCAGAAGCGCCGCGAGCTGGAAAAGGCCAAGGAAGTCGTGCCCCTGGTCTCATTGCGAGACTGATTGTTGGAGGCGACATGGACATTTTGCACCTGGTCGATCGCGTCGAGGAAGTGCTGAAAGGGAGCGTGCGTTTGCCTTTCACGCCCATTCGCTGGGTGGACGAGCGCAAGGTCTGGCCGTTGTTGGAGCAAATGCGTATTTCGGTGCCGGAGGAAGTGCGCCGGGCGCAGCGGGTCATTCAGGAGCGCGATCAGTTGCTGGGCGAGGCGCGGCAGAAGGCGGAGGCGCTGGTGCGCCAGGCGGAGCAGCGCGTCGGCGAGCTGGCCGATGACCACGCCGTTGCCCGTGCTGCCGAGGCGCGGGCGGCAGCGATCCGCGAAAAGGCCGAGCGCGAGGCGCAGGCCATGCGCGCCGACGCGACCGACTATGCCTTCAACACTCTCTGTCAGTTGGAGGAGGAGCTGCGCCGCACGCTGCGCGTGGTCGAAAACGGCCTGCGCAAGATTCAGGCTGAGCGGGCCGCCGCCGAGGAAGAGGCGCAGACAACCCGCTGATGGTTGCTATCCCGTTAAATCGACCTTGACAGAGGGGCAGCATGCTCCTATAATACAGCCCGTGCCCGCCGTCACGGCGGGATGTTTATCTGAAAGGAGACGATAATCGATGCCTGCTGTTCCAAAGCGCAAAATCTCGAAGGGGCGCCGCAACCGCCGCCGCAGCCATGACGCGCTGCTCCTGCCGCACCTGGTGCTCTGCCCCAAGTGCAAGGAGCCGCGGCTGCCGCATCGCGTTTGCCCCAACTGCGGCACCTATCGCGGCCGCGAGGTGATCGAGATCGAGAAGGACTAGCCGCCGTCCGATGAGCACGGACCTGGCGTTTCTGTTTCCCGGCCAGGGCTCTCAGTACGTCGGTATGGGAGCTGACCTGCCCACGGCGGCGGAGGTTTTCGACCGCGCCGACCGTCTGCTGGGCTTTGCGCTCTCGCGGCTCTGTCTGGAGGGGCCGGCGGAGGCGCTCGACGACACGGTCAATACCCAGCCGGCGATCCTGGCGGTGAGCGTCGCCGCGCTGGAGGCGCTGCGCGAGCGGCTGGGGCCGCCCCGCTGGGTCGCCGGGCACAGTCTGGGCGAGTTCAGCGCGCTGGTCGCTGCCGGCGCGCTGACCTTTGAGGACGCGCTGCATCTGGTGCGCGAGCGCGGCCGGCTGATGAAAGAGGCCGGCCAGCGCAGCCCCGGCGGCATGGCCGCCGTCATTGGCCTGGAGCGCGAGACCGTGGGCCGTATCTGTGCTCAGATCAGCGAGCAGAGCAGCGCCCACGTTGGCATCGCCAACGACAACTGTCCCGGCCAGATTGTCATTTCGGGGGACGAGGGGGCGTTGCAGGCGGCGCTGGCGGCGCTGAGCGCGGCGGGTGCGCGGCGGGCCGTCCGCCTGGCGGTGAGCATCGCCGCCCATTCGCCGCTGATGGCCGGGGCCGCCGCCGAGTTCCGCAAGGTGCTGGACGGCGTTGCCATCCGCCCGCCCCAGGTGACTTTTGTGGCCAACGCCACCGCCGGCCCGCTGAGCGACCCTGACGAGATCCGTCAGGCGCTGGGGCGGCAACTGACCTCGCCGGTTCACTGGAACGATTCGATGCGCTGGATCATCGGCCAGGGCGCCGCGCGCTTTGTCGAGGTCGGCCCCGGCGACGTGCTGAGCGGGCTGCTGAAGCGGATCGACCCGACGGTGGAGCGGCGGACAACAGCGCAGCTTTTGTTGGAGGAGGGGTAGTCCATGTGCAAGACATTGGAAAACCGAGTCGCGGTGGTGACCGGGGCCTCGCGGGGCATTGGGCGGGCCATCGCGCTGGAACTGGCCCGTCGCGGGGCAAAGGTCGTGGTCAACTACCAGCACAGCGCCGAGGCTGCTGACGAGGTCGTTGCCGCCATCGAGGCGGAGGGCGGCGTCGCTATGGCCGTGCGGGCCGATGTCTCTGACCTGGCGCAGGCGCAGGCGCTCATCCAGGCGGCGCTGGACGCCTACGGGCAGATCGACATCCTGGTCAACAACGCCGGCGTCACCCGCGACCAGGTGCTGCTGATGATGAGCGAGGAGGACTGGGACACCGTCATCCGCGTCGACCTGAAGAGCCTGTTCAACACGTGCAAGGCGGCGGCGCGCAAGATGATCCGCCAGCGCAGCGGCCGTATCGTCAACATTTCTTCGATTGTGGGCATCGCCGGGCAGGGGGGACAGACCAACTATGCGGCGGCCAAGGCGGGCGTGATCGGCTTTTCCAAGAGCCTGGCCAAGGAACTGGGGCCGCGGGGCATCACGGTCAATGTGGTTGCCCCTGGCTTTATCCCCACCGATCTGACCGCGGTGCTGCCGCCGGAGATGGTGCAAAGGGCGATCGACTATACGCCGTTGCAACGGCTGGGCCGCGCTGAGGAGATCGCCTACGCTGTGGCTTTTCTGGCTTCGGACGAGGCGGCTTTTATCACCGGCGCGGTTTTGCCGGTGGACGGCGGCCTGGTGATGTCGGGCTAGGCAGGAGGACCGCGATGGAACAGGAACCCAGCTATGGCAGGATCACCGTTGCGAACGAGGTGTTGGAGACCATCGTCCGCCTGACGGCGCTGGCCGTGCCGGGCGTGGTGCGGCTGGTGCCGCCGGATAGCTTCCAGCGTCTGCTGAAAGTGCAGGACGGCGTGCAGGTCACCGTCCGCGATGGGGTGGTGGAGGTCAACCTGTACGTCGTGATCGAGTCGGGGCGCAATGCGCTGACCCTCTGCCGGCAGATTCAGGCGGAAGTGACGCGGGCCATAGCCGATATTGTCGCTTTGGAGGTCAAAGAGGTCAACGTCTACGTCGAGGACTTTGTCCCGGCTGACTCTGGAGAGTAGCGGGTATCGTTGTGAAAGCTCGTCGTCGCGCGCGCGCCATTGCCATTCAGGCTCTTTACGAAATCGACTGCACCGACCATCCGCCGGATCAGGTGTTGCAGCACCGCATCGAGGAGCCCAATCCGCTGGACCCGGACGATGACTGGGTCGAGGAGGAGGGGCTGTCTGTGGAGGCATCTCCGCTCTCGAATGTGGTGATCGATTTTGCCCGCCACCTGGTTTTTGGGGTGCTCAGATACCGGGCGGTATTGGACCCCTTCATCCAGGAGCATGCGCCGGAGTGGCCGCTGGAGCAGATGGCCTGCATCGACCGGACGGTGCTGCGGCTGGCGCTGTTCGAGTTTGCGGTGGATGCGCGGGCGCCGGTCAAGGTCGTCATCAACGAGGCGGTGGAGCTGGCCAAGATGTTTGGCTCTGAGAGCAGCGCGCGCTTTGTCAACGGGGTGCTGGGGGCGCTGGCGCCGCTCAAGGAGGTCATTGCCGAGCGGGCCCGCGCTTATGCGGCTCGTTCACAAGGTGACTGAGTCGGGTTATCGCGTATCGCATATCGCATATCGCATATCGCATATCGCATATCGCGTATCGCATATCGCGTATCGCGTATCGCATGTCGCGTATCGCATATTGCTTGTTGCTCATCATTCGACTGTAAAATGAGCCATTCCGACAAAGGAGCAAAAAATGAGCGATCGTGTGATCATCATGGGTGCCGCCGGGCGCGATTTTCACAACTTTAACGTCTACTTCCGCGACAACCCCAGCTATCAGGTGGTTGCCTTTACCGCGACCCAGATTCCCAACATCGAAGGGCGCCGCTATCCGCCGGAGCTGGCCGGCAGCCTCTATCCCCAGGGAATCCCCATCCATGCCGAGGAGGAGCTGGACGAGCTGATCCGCCGTCATCAGGTCAATCAGGTCATCTTTGCCTACTCCGACGTGCCGCACGAGTATGTGATGCACAAAGCCTCGCAGGTGTTGGCGGCGGGGGCGGATTTCCGGCTGATGGGCACTGCCGCGACGATGCTGGACAGCACCAGGCCGGTGATCGCCATCTGCGCCGTGCGCACAGGGGCAGGCAAGAGCCAGACCACCCGCCACGTCAGCGACGTGCTGCAAAGGATGGGCAAAAAGGTCGTCGTGGTGCGCCATCCGATGCCCTACGGCGACCTGGTGGCCCAGCGGGTGCAGCGCTTTGCCACCTACGAGGACATGGACCGCTACGACTGCACCATCGAGGAGCGCGAGGAGTACGAGCCGCACATCGACCGCGGCGTGATCGTCTACGCGGGGGTGGACTATGAGGCGATCCTGCGCCAGGCGGAGCAGGAGGCGGACGTGGTCATCTGGGATGGCGGGAACAACGACGTGCCCTTCTACCGGCCCGATCTCTACATCGTTGTTGCCGACCCGCACCGGGCGGGGCACGAGATGCGCTACCATCCGGGCGAGGCGAATTTGCGCGCGGCGGACGTGGTGGTGATCAACAAGGTCGACACGGCCGGCCCCCGGCGGATCGCCGAGGTGCGCACGAACGTCTTTGCCGTCAATCCCCAGGCAGTCGTGATCGAGGCGGCCTCGCCCATCTTTGTCGACGATCCGGCGGCGATCCGCGGCAAGCGGGTGCTGGTCATCGAGGACGGTCCGACGCTGACGCATGGCGAGATGCAGTATGGGGCGGGGGTGGTGGCGGCGCGGCGCTTTGGCGCCGGCGAGCTGGTCGATCCGCGGCCCTATGCCGTGCGCTCGATCGCGGCGACGTTTGCCAGGTACAGGCATATCGGCGCGCTGCTGCCGGCGATGGGCTATGGCGAGGAGCAGATGAAAGACCTGGAGGAGACGATCAACGCCACGCCGTGCGATCTGGTGCTGGCGGCGACGCCCATCGATCTGCGGCGGCTGATCGATATCCGCCATCCGGTCGACCGCGTGCGCTACGAGCTGCAGGTGGTGGGCCAGCCAACGCTGGAAGAGTTGCTCAGGAGCAGGGTCGCCTAGTCGGCGGGCTGCTCTCTGCCCTCCCGCAGGTTTTTCCAACCTGCGGGAGGGCAGGCGTATTTGCCTGATTTGCGGGCTGGAGCGGTCCGTTGAGCAGTGATTGCGTGCCCGGACCATGAAAGTTGCCTTTCCGCCTCTGGGCATCATCAGCCTGGCAGCAGAGTGCTATCTGGGCGCTCTGGGGATCGAGGCGGTTGTCCCTCCCGCTACCTCTCGCCGTACCCTCGACATCGGCATCCAGGGGTCGCCGGAGATGGTCTGTATTCCCTGCAAGCTGCTCTTTGGCAACTATGTCGAGGCGGCAGAGCGGGGAGCGACGGACATTGTCATGCTCGGTGGCCCTGGCACCTGTCGCCTCGGTTATTCTGCCGCTCAACAGGCCCGTCGCCTGCGCGAGTGGGGCTTTGCCGTCCGCACGCATACGCTGGACCTCTACCATTCCCATCGTGACCTGCTTCGCCTGACCCGCGCCCTGGCTGGCGAGCGCCCTGTCCACGAACTGGTCGAGCCGATCCGCTTCCTCCTGGGCCTGCTGAGCCTGACCGATGCGCTGGAGACGACGGTGCTGGTGGCGCGGGCGCGGGAGCGCGAGCGCGGCGCGGTGGACCGCGCTTATGCCGCCGCGCTGGAGCGCGTCGCCGCGCTGCGCGACCGCCAGGAGCTGAAGGAGCAGCGCGACGAGATTCTGGGCCTGGTGCGGGCGGTCGAGCTGGACCCCGACCGGCCGGTCTTGCGCGTGGGCCTGGTCGGCGACGCCTACACGATCCTCACCCCCTTCCTCAACCACAACCTGGAGGTGCGGCTGGGACGGATGGGGGTGGAAGTCTATCGCTGGTTCCACTACACGGGCCGCATCAGCCTGCCCCTGCCGGATCGCTTGCGGCGGGACCGCGGCGGGCGGGCGCGGCGCGCCGGGGAGCGCTACCTGAAGCGGGATGTGGGCGGGTTCGCCCGCTCCACTGTCGGCGAGGCGGCGCTGATGGCCCAAGGGGAGGTGGACGGGCTGATCCACGTCGCGCCGTTCAACTGCACGCCGGAGATGGTGGCGCAGAGCGCGCTGGTCGCCCTGCAGCGCGAGCGCGGCGTGCCGGTGCTCAATCTCTCCTTCGACGAGC
>Ga0209162_1000852_pt1 | contig 31945 bp, 28 predicted proteins | sample YNPNPMetaG_FD_187121 | JGI IMG/M metagenome (GOLD analysis project Ga0209162, IMG submission 187121) | Anoxygenic and chlorotrophic microbial mat microbial communities from Yellowstone National Park, USA - YNP NP MetaG (SPAdes) (version 2) ...
CCGCGGTATATCGACACCGAGCTGGCCGAGCAGCTTCTGGAAGAGCTCCGCACGCTTAAGGACGAAACACTCGAGCGCTGGACCACCGTGCACCTGGCGGCAACAGAAGTTTTGAGCACCGGCCACCGCGTAACACCCCAAGATGTCATCCGCCACATCGAGTCGGTGCCCGAATGGCGGCCCAAGCTTTCGCGTCAGGCATTCACCCCCGCGGAGATCGCACACACGCTCGAGGGCTTGCGGAAGCTGAGGTTGCTGCGCTTTGAGGAAACGTCGCCATGACCCCTATGATTCCCCTTGCCGTGGTACCGAACTTCATCACCAGAACCCCAAGTTGCTCGCGAAGGAGTTTCCCGCTTTTTGGACCCATATTTGTGTGCGAAATAATCTCAAGCTCTGTCCTTTCCAGAAGGACAGATATGTGTTAGTCTATCCTCCATGGACGGACAGCTTAGACAACTCATCCGCCAGAAGATCCTCGACGCGGAAGGCGCCCCAATTCCCGCTTTCACGCGGCGTGATATTCACGTGCCCGCAATCCCGAACAAGGTAACCGCCGTCATCGGCATGCGTCGCACGGGCAAGACGACCTTCCTCTGGCAGGTGCTCGCGGATCGCATGGCGGCCGGGACGCCGCGGGAGGGAATCCTCTACTTCAACTTCGACGACGAGCGACTGGCCGACCTCGGGGCCTCCGACCTCACCGTGCTCCTCGAAGAGTACTACGGCCTCCATCCGGAGTGGCGCGATCAGAGGCGAGCGCTTTTCCTTTTGGATGAGATCCAGATGGTAGAAGGCTGGGAGCGCTTTGTCCGCCGCATTCTCGACACCGAAAAACTCGATCTCTTTCTCTCCGGCTCCTCGGCGCGGATGCTCTCGCGCGAAGTCGCCACCAGCATGCGGGGGCGCGCCATGGAGGCTCTGGTCTTTCCCTTCAGCTTCCGCGAGTTCCTGCGACACCGTGGGCGAAAGCTCCGTGAAGCGGAGCGGGCGACCAAGGCCGAGCGTTCGATCTTGCGGAGCGAGCTGGAGACATACCTGACGGTCGGTGGATTCCCCGAGGCGCAGGGGGTCCCGGAGCGAGACCGGTGGCAGCTCTTGCGCGGATACGTGGACGCGACGCTCTTGCGGGATGTGATCGAGCGGCATGGGGTTTCCCATCCGCTGGCGCTCAGGCAACTGGTCCGGCATCTGCTGGCCCATGCCGCAGGACTGTTCAGCATGAACCGGTTTTATAATGATCTCAGGTCTCAGGGCGTGCGCATCGCCAAAGATTCCCTCCACGCTTATCTCAGTCACCTGGAGGATGCGTTTCTTGTTTATGGCGTCTGGCTGGTCACGGATTCCGAACGGCGACGGATGAGCAATCCCCGGAAGATTTACCCCGTCGATCCGGGGCTTGTCCCGATTTTCGATCGGAGCGGTCGTATGCAGCCGTCGAAGGCCCTCGAGACGGTGGTGTGCATCGAGCTTCTGAGGCGCGGCGCCGAGATCGGTTATGTCCGGACGCAAGAGGGCTTCGAAGTGGATTTTCTCGCCCGCTGGCCCGGGGGCTATGTAGAGCTCATCCAGGTGTGTGCCGAGGCACAGGATGCTGCGACTTTGGAGCGGGAGGTGCGAGCTCTTCAATCGGCAGCAGAGGAACATCCGGGCGCTGCCCTTTCTCTGGTAACGCTGGCTTCGGAATCCATCCGAAGGGTGCCCGAGACGATCCGCGTCTATGACGCCGGCTTGTGGCTGCTCAGGCAAACCCCAAATGACGGCGGGCAACGATAGGCCTCGGCAGGGCCGCCCGCTGACGCGGCAAGGCACCCTTTGGCGGGCGAGGAGGACGTATGATGCCCAACATTCCTCAAGCCGTTCGAAGCTTGATCACTGAATACCGGAGTTTTTTGCGGACGAGCTTCCGATTCTTGACGACCGGCTCAGGCAGCAGTTCGAGAAGCACTTGGCCCAGGCCGAGGTCTTGTCTTCTGCCTCGATGATTCCAAGAGGCTCCTGTTGGGCATCCACCGGAATTCAGACACAGCGAAATCAAGTGGTTACGAAACTAGAAAAGCCAAGTTCTCCGGGATTCTGTTGTACTTATGAAACACGGTTGTTTAGCGTTTTATTACTTTTTGATGTAGCCTCGACCCGGAGACGTTACTTCACGACCCACATGTCCTGCGGCATGCCCCCGGTGAGAAGCTCCAGGCCGGTGTCTCGCACCAGGTAGATATCCTCGATCATGTAGCCCAGCTCCTTCAGGGCAGGTATGTCGTAGCAGCCCATCTCGACGCAGAGCACCATGCCCGGCTGGATCACGGTGAAGTCGTCGTCCGAGAGCCACGGGTACTCGTGGTTGCCGAGACCAATGCCGTGTCCCACGAAGTCTATGGGCTCGTTCTGCGTCCACTCCTGCTTGATGATGGCGCGGTGCGCAAGGTCCCACACGTCGCAGGCGCGCATGCCCGGCCGGATGTTGCTGATGGTCAGTTGGTAGGCGTCCAGGGTCATTTTGACCAGGTCCCTCTGGCGCTGGCTGGGCTCGCCGATGTGGAAAATGCGCTGGAAATCCGTCCAGTACCCTTTCATGGTGGGGCCGCAGTCGTAGAACCCGGTGTCGCCTTCCCGCAGCACCCTGTCCGCCTGGGGCGAGACGTACCGCCATCCCGCTATGCCCTGTTCGGATGGCGAGGAAAAGAAGACGAAGCTCATGGTCACCGGGCAGTCGAACATGTCCCGGTGTCGCCTTCCCGCAGCACCCTGTCCGCCTGGGGCGAGACGTACCGCCATCCCGCTATGCCCTGTTCGGATGGCGAGGAAAAGAAGACGAAGCTCATGGTCACCGGGCAGTCGAACATGTCCTCGTCCATCCATTTCTGCCACATCGCCCTCTGCACGTCGCGCTCCGTGGCGCCGGGCTTGATGGCCTCGAAGCCGGCCCTGACGCAGCGGGTGGCGCGGTCGCAGAGGTCGCGGATGAGGGCGATCTCCCATTCCGTCTTGATCATGCGGCAGCCCCAGATCACCGGGTCCGCGGCGGTGTGGGTCGCCCCGGCAAGGGCGGAGCGGAAGGAGTCGAGCTCGTCCAGGGACACGTTGAGGGCGAACCCGTCGCCCCTCTCCCAAGCGAGCGCGGACCGGTGGACGCCCAGGTCCCTGAGCGCTCCCATCAGGCATTGCTCGAAGGAGGTCGGCAGCCCCCAGATCTTGATGCGGCACCAGGTGCGGACGTCCTTGACATGGGTGGTCTGGCGCGCGTTGTTGTGGAAGACGTTTTCCACGATCAGCACAGTGCCGCCTTCGCGGGGCAGGATGGCGCAGTATCTCCAGCGGTGGGTTTCCATCAGGCAAGGGTCGCGGAAGCCGGTGAAATAATAGACGTTGGCGGGAGAAAAGAGGATCATCGCATCGATGCCGCGCTCTGCCATCAGCTCTCTCGCCCGCCTGTTGCGCAGATCGTACTCGGACTTGGGGATGGTGGGGTAGGGGGCCTCGGCGGCCTGCTTTCCCCAATCGACTTCGGTGACGAACTCTGTCATGGTCGATCCTCCGTGCGCCGGTTAAACCGGCATGGTGTGGTGAATGAAAGAGTGATACGTTAGAGGGTCAGCGATCCACGACGCCCCCGAGTCATGCGGGGGCACCGCTTTCCACGCGCGAGCGGCAAGACCGGATATTTGGATCGGGAGCAGCGCCTCTCGTTCCCTTTTCATCACCGTTCACAGCGGAAGGGAAAAGTCGCCGACTCAGGGGTAGGAACGCGCTTTTAGACGGCTGGAAGATAGCAGGGGATGGAATTGCGTATCAAGCTCGGCCGCAGCCCAAGGGAGGATAGCAAATGAAACGGAACCGATTCGGATTCGAAATCGGCCTGGGGATCGTTTTCGTTGTCCTGTATGGGATCTTCTCCTATTGGTACGCCGGGGCCGGCAGCGGCAGGCTCGGCCAAGACGAGCTCGAGGCCTATCTGGCGAAATTGGAGAGACATGCGAACCTTCCTGAGGAAGCAAAGGCAGACGTGCTGGAGAGGCTGCGTGTGTGGGGCGCTGCGGATGACGGCGGGCCCGTGTACATGCTCAATCTGATGCGCACCCGCGAGAAACCGTATCTCTTCCCGGGCGCGCCCATGGATTTCCAAGGGACGGCAGAGGAGGCGAACCGGATCTATGAAGATCACGCCATGCCCTTATTGTTGAAGCGCGGCGGTGTTCCGGTGGTGTGGGGCAGGGCTCAGGGGAAGAATGTGGTCGGCGGGGGACCCGGGCTGGACGACTGGTCACGGCTGGGCTTCATCCGGTATCCGAACCGCCGCACCTTCTTCGAGCTCCTGACAGACCCGCAATACATGAAGATCGGCCATTACAAGTTCATGGGCATGGAAATGATCCTCGTGCCCACAACCGCGGAGATGGCCGTCCCGGATCTGCGCCTTGTCGTCGGAGGGGCGCTTCTCGTGATTTTTCTCGGCCTTGGATGGTTCCGCTCGGCCATGCGGCTTCGGAGAACCCTACTCCCGGGCGCTCCCTGTGGGCGAGAAGCGGTCCGCAGATGCTTGCGGTGATGGTTCCGAGGGATGCGGATGATCGGGGGACTCCCATTCTTCGCAGGGGCTACCAGCGGGCGAAATGCTCCTCCACGAAGCCGTAGCCCTGGGAGATGTCGTGTTTCCCTTCCTCGGTTTCGAGGGTCCCGGAAAAGACGCCGAAGGGCTGTTGGAACGCTGAGGCCAATAGCAAGAGGTTGACCTTGGCTGCCCGCCGGCCTTCGGGCTGGAACACAAGATCCACCGCGCCGTCGGAAGAGGTCACGCGCCAGGGTTTTCGCATCACGTTTCTGCGGTCGTAGTCGAAATGAACAGCGTCCACCTTGTGAATCTTTCCGTCGATCCAGAAAACGTTCTCCGTGAACCCGGTCTCATTGATTCCCGCCGCGAAGTTGATCCCGAAGGAGCGGCCGGAGGCGAGGCGGCCGCCTCCCGAGGCCCAGTTCCAAAAGGTCTCGCGGGCAGGCACGCCCAGCGTATAGTCCATGACGGCCCGGGGGTTTTCGAGGTTGTAGCGGCGGTTGTCGATTTCCACGGTTCCCTCGGCCGGTATGCCGGCGAGCTTGTGGGTGTAATTGAATCCGCCCAGGCCGATTCGGGTTACGCAGCTCAGGGGCGAAAGAGCCGAGACATCCAGTGAAACATCCGCCCTGAGCCTTCCTCCGGCGCGCAGGCGGACTTCGTTCGGCGAGCCTTCCAGGACGAAGTCGCATTCCATGTCGCGCACGCGGGCCCTTGTCCGTCCCGCCACGGCCGACTCGGAAAAGCGAATGCCCCGAGCGCCTGCTGCCAGGGCTTCGAAAGCATGGAGCTTGCGCTCCCTGCGGTCGTACAGGTAAGCGAAAACCGTTCCCATGTAGGAGAGGCTCACGCAGGCCGCGCCTAGAACGAATTTCTCGTCCGTGACCCCCACGTAGTGCCATCGCTTGAGGTAGAGGCGGGACAGGGGTCGGATCTTGCTCAGAAGCCCCCTGCGGATGGAGGTGGAATCGAAATCCTCGAGATTCAGTCGCCAGATAGGGCCTTCGTACACCCCGAATTTCGGCATCCCGAAGGCATCGAAGAGCCGTTCTGGGGCCTGAGGAAGCGGCATAACCCTCTCCTTGTTTCGGCAGGATCCTCGGGGCGCCTGCGCGGCCGGAAGGGATTTGGTTTTTCACGGATCGTGCGGGGGCCCGTTCGCGGCCTCCTATCCTATCGGTTGCCTCCAGCGAAGCGCTTTATCTTTCCCCTGTTGTCTCCGCCGGCGGCTCTGGCTGGATCCCAGCTTTCTCCTGGGTTTTCTCGATCTTCTTTTCCGCTTTCTGCCGGGTCCGTTCGATTTTTTGCTCGGCTTTTTGGCCCTTCTTTTCGGCCTTTCCGCCGAGGGCCTCCCGGCACTCGGAAGACAGTTCGGAATCGTGGGACTTCAGGCAGACCGCCAGCCGGCCCTGTCCGGCAGGTACGCCCTGACAGAGTCGGGCCACATCCTTCCTGCAGGAGGAACTAACGGTTTCAGGGACAGGTTGGACTTTCAGGATCTCCGACGAGACGGCCTCCTTGCACTCTTGGGAAAGCTCGGACGCGTGGGCCTTCAGGCAAACCGCGGTGCGGCCGTGTCCGGGCTGCACGTCCTTGCAATACTGCTCCACAAAGGGTCTGCAGGCCGGGGCCACGGCCTCGGCGGATTCTTTGGCCTTCTGGACCTGGGCCGAGACCGCGTCTTTGCATTCCTGAGAGAGCTCGGCCTCGTGTTCCTTCAGACACGTTGCGATTCGGCCTTGCCCCGGCACGACGCCCTGGCAGAGTCGGGCCGCATCCTGTTTGCAGGCCGGCAGGACCGGCTCTGGCCCTTCGCTCAACTTTTGCATCCAGGCCGAAACGGTCTCCCTGCATGCTGGCGAAAGTTCGGCCTCATGTTGGTTCAAGCACTTCAGGATTCGGCCCTCTCCGGGTTCAACCCCTTGACAAAACTTCTCCGCGTCCGCTTTGCAAACGTCCTCTTTGGCCAGGGCAGAGGGGATCCCTGCGGCCAACAGGATGGCGACGCACAAGGAGGCTGTACACTTGGGGATCAGCGGTCTCATTCGCTTCCTCCTTTTCTTCTACGGTCCTAGCGGTGCATGGATGGTTCAATCCTCGGGAGAAGGCGGCGGCTCGAAGGAAATTCTCCTCCGGGCGCGTTGGGCGGCTGTTCGGCCAGCCCGCGGTCCTAGCGGTGCATGGATGGTTCAATCCTCGGGAGAAGGCGGCGGCTCGAAGGAAATTCTCCTCCGGGCGCGTTGGGCGGCTGTTCGGCCAGCCCGGATGGCCCGCACGAACGCATCCGCCTTGCCTGCCGGTGCTCGTTCCTGAGCGGCGACCTCAAGCGCCTCCCAGTCTGCGATCGGGACAAGGGCCGCCGCGGCTCCGACCGCGACCACGTTCATCATCTGGGCGAGTCCCGTGGCCTCCTTGGCGATGCGGCCGAGCGGAACCCGCACCACCCATCCCTGTTCAGCCTGACGGATGCGGTCCGGGTCGAGAAGGATGATCCCCCGAGGCTTCATCAGGGGCAGGCCCTCCGGATACGCCTCCTCGGTCAGGGGCACGAACAAGTCCAGCCCAAGGGGCTTCGGGTAGTCGATCGGTTCCTGGCTCACCACGAGTTCGGCGCTGCTCATGCCTCCCCGCACTTGGGGGCCGTAACTTACGGTCTGGACCACGTGCTGGCCCGGTCTCAAGCCCGCGGCCTCTGCGAGAAGGATGCCGGCCAGGACCACGCCTTGGCCGCCGGTGCCGCTCAACCGGATTTCGCAGCGGTCTTTCATGGTTCTTCTCCGCACAGGCATCTTCAGTAGAGCTGGTAGGATTCGAGCATCTTGGAAATTTCCTTTGGATCCAGGCGGAAGGGCACAGCCTCGCGGGCCCGCCTGCGGACCTCCTGGTACTCGCTCTCGAAATCCGGCAGGTCTCGGTCCACAAGGACGCCTGTTCGGAACTTTCCGCGCAGGGCCTCAGGGTCCATGGAGCGGCTTTTTTCCACGTCCACGGCGTGATCCCGGATCCATCGCATGCTCTCAACAGGGCCTCCCAGCAAGTTGAGCTTTCCGAAATGGGTCGGGCAGTGGGAGATAACTTCGAGAAGGGAGAAGCCCCGTTTGGCCAGGCACCGCTCCAGGAGGCGGTCGAGTTGGTGCACATGGTAGATCGTGCCACGGGCGACCAAGGCCGCTCCGGCCGCTTCCACCAGTTCGGCGATACGGAAGGCTGGCTCCACGTGACCGAAGGGAGCCGTCGAGGCCCGAAGCCCGGGAGGCGTCGCTGGAGAAGACTGCCCGCCCGTCATCCCGTAGATCCGGTTGTTCACGATAATGGCCGTCAGGTCCACGTTGCGGCGGGCCGCATGGATGAGATGGTTGCCCCCGATGGCCGTGGCGTCGCCGTCGCCCATGACCACGATCACCTGCAAGCGGGGCCGGGCCAGCTTGATGCCTGTGGCGAACGTAAGGGCCCGGCCATGTGTGGCGTGAACCGTATTGAAGTCCACGTACACGGACATGCGGCCGGCGCAGCCGATCCCCGAGACGAGCACGACGTCATCCTTGGCGTATCCGGCCTTGTGCACGCTCCGGATGAGGGAGCCAAGCAGGATTCCGTTGCCGCAGCCCGGGCACCAGACGTGGGGAAACTTCTTGTCGTGCCTGAGGTACCGATAGATCAGTCGGTCCTCGCCTTTTTCCTTTGCCATCCTTTCCATCCTTCGAAGCCTTCCAGGATCTCGTCCGGCCGGATGAGCCGGCCTGGGGCTGCCGACGAGGGGCACGCACCTCTCGCGTCACCAGCACCTCCTACTCAAGCGGGGCGATCTTTTGTAGTTCCTGCTGAGCCCGCGCTCTCTCCCAGTTTGCGAAGAGTTCCTCCCGATGGAGCGCCGCCCATTCGATCACGAGTCCCATCACCCTGGGAGGCAAACGACCCGCAAACGCAAAGAGACGGCGAATATCAATCAAGGCGGCCTCGCTACCGTATTCAGCATGAAAATGCGGTGGGTCATGATCGTCAAAGAACATCTTGATGACAATGCCGAAAAAGCGGCTGATCTCAGGCATGGGCCGGCTCACGGCGCAGGGCGGGGAAGAGGTCTTCCGGGAGCTTGCCGGTCGCTCTGAGGTACAACGAGTCCGGGCAGAGATCGATTTTGTCGCCCCAGACAAGTTCGCCTGATGGGCCGATCCGGACCTGCTCGAAGAAGCGGTAGTCTCGCCACAAAGCAAAGACCCCTTTGCCGGCCAAGTCCGAAAGGTCCACCACGGCATGTGTTCCATCGTCGAAAATCAAATCCAGGCAATAGTCCTCGAGAACTCTAACCCCGGTTACTTTCCGCATGGGCTTCTTCCTCCCCTTGTATTATCTATACATTCTAGCAATTGAGCCCCTACGGAGACTACATTTCGTGCCTGAGACAACGGTAGATCAGTCGGTCCTCGCCTTTTTCCTTTGCCATCCTTTCCATCCTTCGAAGCCTTCCAGGATCTCGTCCGGCCGGATGAGCCGGCCCAGGGCTCGGCTTACCGTTCGAACTTCCGCACGCCCCCTCACGACGCGCTTCACTTCCCGGGAGATTTGGCCGAGATTCATCTCGGCGACCACGAAGAGTTCGCAACGGTCGAGGAGACTTTCGATTGCCTTCCGGCAGAAGGGCCAAAGAGTGGCAAGCCTCAGAAGCCCCGCCCGCAGGCCTGCCCTGCGGGCCTCCAGAACCGCCCGTTTGGCTGAGCGGGCCACGGAGCCGTATGCGACCACGATCCCTTCGGCGTCTTCGGCCTGGAACGTCTCCCAGGTCTGAATGTCGTCGAGCCGTGTCCAGATCTTCCGGAAAAGCCTCCGCGTGAGGGGCTCGATTTCGTCCTCCCGCAGGGTCGGGAACCCCCGGATGTCGTGCAGAAGACCGGTCACGTGGCAACGGTAGCCGTCGCCCAGGGCGGCCATGGCAGGCACTCCGGGAGGGGTGTCTTCGTAAGGAACGTACCATTCGGGCGGCACCAAGGGCGCGGGCCTGTGTACGATTTCGAGTTCCTCTTCATGGGGCAGGAGCACGTTCTCCCGCATGTGGGCAATGACTTCGTCCATAAGCAGGATCACGGGCGTGCGGTAGCGCTCACTCAGGTTGAAGGCCCGGACGGTGAGCCTGTAGCACTCCTCCACGCTCCAGGGGCACAGAACGATGATGGGATGGTCCCCGTGGGTCCCCCAGCGGGCCTGCTGGACATCGCCCTGGGACGGCAAAGTGGGAAGGCCGGTGCTCGGGCCGCCCCGCATCACGTTCACGATTACGCAAGGGACTTCGGCCATGCAGGCGTACCCGATATGCTCCTGCATGAGGGAAAAGCCCGGGCCGCTCGTTGCGGTCATGGCCTTGACCCCGGCCAGGGAGGCCCCGATCACAGCGCCCAGGCTCGCGATTTCGTCTTCCATCTGGATGAAGGTTCCGTCGAGGGCAGGAAGTTTATGCGCGAGCACCTCGGCGATTTCCGAGGACGGGGTGATGGGATAGCCGGCGAAGAAGCGGCACCCAGCGGCAAGGGCCCCCTCGGCGCAGGCCTCGTTGCCTTGCAGAACTCGGACTCGAGCCGGATCAGACAGCCGCGACACGATCTACCTCTTCCGAATCGAAAACCTCGATGGCGAAGTCCGGGCAACGGAGCTCGCAGAGGCCGCAATTCGTGCAGGCGGCGGCCTCGGCCCAGCAGGGATACCCTTCCGAGTCTTGGGCCAGAGCGCGGACCGGGCAAAACGCAACGCAGAGGCCGCACTTCTTGCACCAAGCCCTATAGACCTGAAGGTGCCTCGCCGACGGCCGCGGCCGGGTTTCCGGGAGAGGGGCCCCTCGGGGTGCTGGCTCGTTTCCGGCAGAGGGAAGCTTTTGGCCAGGCTTCCGGGCGCCTGTTTTGCCCTGTTTTTTCCCAGGTTTTTTCGACTCTGGGGCGGAAGCCGCTTTTTTCTTTCTGCTCATCCTGGTCATCTCGTGTTCTGCGTCCGCTCCGTGCTCCCGGAGTTCTGTTATCCTAGCCCCGGATCCCGGTCAAGTCCAATGGTCGTTGCATCGGCGGCTTGCGCGTTTTGTTACCCGACCTCCTGCGGGCGCATCGAAAATACGGGGGAGGGCAGGTTGAGAACCTGATCGGATTGCTTGTAAGCGTGACAGGAGGATTGCCCATGAGCGTTCAGACGATGGACGATAAAGAAAAAACGATTAGCCCGGGCACGACGATGTCGCCGTGTGAGCTCTGTGGTCTTTGGGAGCCCATGGGGGGCCTGCATTTCATGACCCGCAGGGAACTGGAAACCCTGGACCGGATGCGAAAGCTCAAATCCGAGGTTCGGGCACTCAGGCAAAAGCCAGATCCCCAACTCTGGAGCGACCCGGACAAAGGAGCGGGCCGTGCCCGCGAAATGAGCCGTCTTCGGACCCTCTGGAAGGAGCTGGAGGCGGAGAAGGACGCCGCCCGCGAGGAGCGGATGTATCTTCTGGGGCATGCGAGCGAGTGAGGCCGGACCCGCTCTGTCGGACCGGCATAGGGGAACTCCCCTCATGCTGCGCGTGCCGGAGGTTGAGCCGGGCGCATGATCCGGGCACGGAAAGGTCTTTCAGTTCCCGCATTTGAACTTGTCGGACGTTAGGATCGCCCTGCAATTCGGGCTTTTGCAGCCATATTTGTCGCCCTCTATGAAGGCCCGACAATCCTCGGACTTGCACTTGTACTTGTTGTGCTCGAGGATTGCCCGGCAGTCGTCCGTTTTGCAGGCGTACTTGTCTCCCTTCAGGATGGCTCTGCAGTCGTCCGACTCACAGGTGTATTTGTCTCCGGTCACGAGAGCCCTGCAGTCCTTCTCGTTGTACCAGATGAGAGAGAACGCTTGTGCGACAGGAACATGGAAGACGACCGCAGCGGCGCTTAAGGCCATAACGAAAGCCTTCGTCCCTTTTCTCATAGATAGCTCCTGGATCAACCCATAGCCTGCCGAGGCCGAAGCCGCGTTCTTGAGAAGCGTATCGGGGCTGTCGCTCCAGTGTCAAGGACTGGATCCAGGACTGGATCCGGGCGATTCATGCTTTGTCCGGCTCCGGGGTTCGACCCCTCGGGTTGATCGTCGGACAATGCTCGGGTACAGTGAGCGCTCCCCCCAATGGTACAAGGGAAATCTGGACTCTGCCCATGCTGCCTCAAGAGGCCCGCTACCGTTGGCTGATTCTTGCCACTGTTTCCGCAGGCTACATCCTCGTCTACTTCCATCGCCTCTGTCCGGCCGTGCTGGCCGTGGACATGATGCGGGACCTTCGCGCAGGAGGAACGCTTTTCGGCGTCCTGGGCGCCGCATATTTCTATCCTTACATGATCATGCAGATTCCCTCAGGGCTTCTGTCCGACCATTGGGGGCCGAGGAAGAGCATATCCCTTTTCCTGCTGATCGCTTTCGTCGGCTGTCTCGTCTTGGCCGCCGCGCCTACGGCGGGGGTGGCCATCCTGGGCCGCACCCTGGTCGGGCTGGGCGTTTCGGTGTTTTTCGTGCCGGCCCTGAAGCTTCTCGCCGTGTGGTTTCTGCCGCGGCAGTTCGCTTTGACGGCCGGTCTTTTCCTGGCGGCTGGGGGAGTCGGAATGCTCGTCGCCACCGAACCCCTGGGGCTTCTGAACGCGTGGATCGGTTGGCGCCTGTCTTTCGGAGCGGTGGGAGTTCTCACACTCCTTTCCGCGCTTCTCGTGTGGCTCGTGGTCCGAGACGGCCCTAGAGGCGGGCTCCAGCCATCCGGGCAGGAGAGGGGGACGAAACGGCACGACGGCGCCGCCGGCCTCGATATGCTGGCGACCATGAAAGCCGTTCTGACCGAGAAGTCTTTCTGGCCCGTCGCGGTTTGGTTCTTCTGTATGGGCGGGATCGTGTTCGGCTTCGGCGGGCTCTGGGCAGGTCCATACCTCATGCACGTCTATGGCCTTGATGCCGCCGGTGCGGGACGGGTTCTCTCCATGCTGGCCGTGGGCATGATCCTGGGAAGCCCCTCGGCGAGTTTTCTTTCGGACCGTGTGTTCCGGGCGCGCAAGCCGGTGGTCCTTCTCGCGAGCGCTTTGCTGTTTGTTCTGACCGGCCTGCTGGCTTTTCGAACGTCCCGTATCCCTTTGGGCGGCCTGTATGGGCTCTGCTTTTTCCTGAGCGTCTGCTCAAACGCTGTGGCGGGCGTGGCCTTCACGATCGGCAAGGAGCTTTTTCCGGTGGAGATCGCGGGGACGTCGACCGGGGTTCTGAACCTGTTTCCTTTTGCCGGCGCCGCGGTTTGCCAGCCCCTTCTGGGGGCGATCCTGGAGAGGCACGGCAAGGTCGAGGGAGCTTTCACGGTCGCGGGTTACGAGCAGGCCTTTTTCGTCTTGTTCCTCTGCGGACTAGGGGCCCTGGCCTCGAGCCTGTTTCTAAAGGAGACGTTCCCGGCCGCGGTCAGGCCTTCATGAACCGGACCCTGGCGATCGTTTATGGGAAGGCACAAAGGTCGAAGGTTCGGGAGAGCGTAACCTCCGGGAATCGGGCTCCAGCCTGCGCCGTGGGGAGTGGCGAGAACGAGAGAGCTTGGGATGTTGCAATCCGAGAAATTCTCTGAGATAAGTACAAACATTTTCGCCCGTCCCTCCTGAAAGGGGCGGACGGGGGCCTTTCGTTTGGCGGGCTCCAGGACGCTGCTGAAATGGAGAAAAGGGTAGGAGGCCTGGGGGAGACCGAACACTCTGCTGCGAAAGGAGGTAGACCATGAAAGGGGGGGGAACACGTAGGGTTGTATCTGGTCTTGCCGTCGTTGCGATGACCGGGTTCTTCCTGCAGATCCCGGCAGGAGGCGTGAGCTGGGCCTATCTCCTGCCACCGGTCAACCTCGGGTTCACGAATTTCATGGACGGCGGCCCGCCGGCCGGACCTGGGTTTTACTTCACTCAGTACGTTCAATACTACACCTCGGGCAAACTCGCCGATTCGGACGGGGGAAGGCTGCTGCCTCGGGCGGCGGACGAAAAGCTCGATCTTTGGATCAGCCTCACCCAGTTCATCTATCAGACCGACTGGAATTTGCCGCTTGGAGCCAAGCCCGGCCTGGACGTGATCGTTCCGGTTGTCTTCCTCGATCTGGACCACGATTTGGGCGGACCGCCGGAGGACAACGGAACGGGACTCGGGGACCTTCTCGTGGGGCCTTTCCTGCAATGGGACCCCATCATGGGAGAGAAGGGGCCTCGGTTCATGCACCGGATCGAGTTCCAGATGCTTATCCCTACCGGAAAGTACAACAACGACAAGGAGCTCAATCCGGGCAGTAATTTCTTTTCCTTCAACCCGTACTGGGCTGCCACGGTGTTTGTGACGCCCCGCTGGACCCTTGACTGGCGGTTCCATTATCTCTGGAACGCCAAAAACGACGATCCGGGCAGGATCTATGGCGGGGCGGACAAGGTGCAGGCCGGGCAGGCTGTTCACTTGCCCCGCTGGACCCTTGACTGGCGGTTCCATTATCTCTGGAACGCCAAAAACGACGATCCGGGCAGAAGCTATGGCGGGGCGGACAAGGTGCAGGCCGGCCAGGCTGTTCACTTGAATTTTTCGACCGCCTATGCCGTTTGGGAAAACCGGCTTCGGGTCGGCGTGAACGGCTATTATCTCAAGCAGCTCGAGGACGACGAAGTGGACGGCCGGAGCGTCTCCGAGAGCCGCGAGCAGGTTCTGGGCATCGGCCCGGGTGCGGTCTTTCACTATTCTCAGGAGACGCACTTTTTCCTGAACTTGTTTTTCGAAACGGCCGCGGAGAATCGCCCCGAGGGACTCCGGCTGAACCTGCGGTACGTGCAGCATTTCTAGGCCGGGCTGGTCCAGGTCTTCCCCGCTTCCGCCCGGCGCTGCCGTAGATTTCGGGTCGGGTGCGGCTCAATGAGTTACGGGGCCGGGGCGTCCTCCGGTCCTTCCCAGAGACTTTTCGATGAGCACGTAAAACAGCGGCGTGAAGATCGTGACCAGGACCGTGCCGGTGACCATGCCGCCCAGGACCGAGGTGCCGATGGCGTTCATGGCGCCGGCGCCCGCGCCGGTATTCAGTGCCAGGGGTAGAACTCCGAATCCGAAGGCAAGCGAAGTCATGACGATCGGCCGGAATCGGAGCCTCGACCCTTCCAGAGCCGCGGCGCGCAGATCGATCCCTTCTTCCACGCGGGCTTTGGCGAACTGGACGATCAGGATGGCGTTCTTGGTGGCCAGGCCCAGCGTGGTCAGCAGCCCGATCTGGAAATAGACGTCGTTGGGGAGCCCGCGCAGGCTCGTGGCGCCAACGCCCCCGATGACGCCGAGGGGGAGAACCGCCAGGATCGACAAGGGAATGGGCCAACTCTCGTAAAGGGCCGCCAGGCACAGGAAGATCACGAAAACTGAGAAAGCATAGAGCAGCGGCGCCTGGGAGCTCGCCATCCGCTCCTGGTACGAGAGGCCGGTCCAGTCGAATCCGATCCCGCGAGGGAGTTTTGAGACGATCTCCTCCATGGCCTGCATGGCTTCGCCGGAGCTTCTGCCCGGCCGAGGCTCGCCCCAGATGTTGATGGACGGGAAGCCGTTGTAGCGCTCGAGCCGAGGAGATCCGAAAGTCCAGCGGCCGGACGCGAAGGAAGAGTAAGGGACCATCCTTCCCGAGGTGTTGCGCACGTAGAGCCTTTCCAGATCCTCGGGCAGCATCCGGTACGGCGCGTCCGCCTGAACATAGACCCGCTTGACCCGGCCGCCCTGGATGAAGTCGTTCACATACGCGCTGCCGAAAGCCGCAGCGATCGTGTTGTGAATCGAGGTGATGGGAAGACCGAGGGCGCCGGCCTTTTCCCAGTCCACGTCGACCCGGTACTCGGGCACGTCCTCCATGCCGTTCGGCCGGACGGCGGTCAACCGGGAATCCTGCGCGGCCATTCCGAGCAGCTGGTTGCGGGCACCCATTAAGGCGGCATGCCCCAGGCCGCCGCGGTCGAGAAGCTGAAAATCGAATCCCTTGGCATTGCCCAGTTCGACGACCGCCGGCGGCGGGAAGGCGAATACCATGGCGTTTCGAATCGCGGAGAAGGCTCCCATGGCTCTTTCCGCCACAGCCCATACTCTCAGGTCCGGCCGGCCGCGAAGCTTCCAGTCTTTGAGCTTGGCAAAGGAAATGCCCACGTTCTGGCCTCTTCCGGAAAAGCCGATCCCGGCCACGGTCAGACAGGATTCCACCGAGTCCTTTTCCTCTAGGAGGAAATGGTCCCGCACCCGATTGAGCACCTCCTGAGTCTGCTCGAGAGTCGCGTTGCCGGGCAGCATGGCCTGGACGAGCAGGATGCCTTGGTCTTCGTCCGGCAAGTACGAGGTGGGCAAGCGCAGGAACAGGAACCCGAGCGCCGCGACGATTGCCAGGTACACGAGCAGATAGCGGAGTTTCTTTGACAGCACGCGGCCGACCAGTTTCACGTACAGATCGCGGACGCGAAAGAAGGCGCGGTCGAATCGCAGCAGGAAGGGCCGGAGGAAAAACACGGCGTTTTCCGCAGGCTCGTGCCCTGCGGCCACCGGCTTGAGGAGCGACGCGCACAGGACCGGTGTCAGAATCAAGGCCACGAGGACGGAAAGGAGCATGGCGGCCGCGATGGTCACGGAAAACTGCCGATAGATGATTCCGGTGGAGCCCTTGAAAAAGGCCATGGGCCCGAAGACCGCCGCCAGAACGAGGCCGATGCCCACCAGGGCGCTCGTGATTTGATCCATGGATTTGGCCGTGGCCTCCCTGGGCGAAAGCCCTTCTTCGGCCATGATCCGCTCCACGTTTTCGACGACCACGATGGCATCGTCCACCAGCAGTCCGATGGCCAACACCATGGCGAACATGGTGAGCATATTGATGGAGAATCCAAAAAGACCCAGCACGGCGAAGGTGCCCAGGATGACCACGGGCACGGCGATCGTGGGGATCAGCGTGGCCCGGAAGCTGCCCAGGAAGAGCCACATGACGAGAAAGACGAGCACGATCGCCTCGAAAAGCGTCTTGACCACCTCGCCGATCGCCACCCGCACGAATGGAGTGGTGTCGTAAGGGTAGACGACCTTCATGCCGGGCGGGAAGTAGCGGCTCATCTCCTCCATTTTTTTCTTGATGCGGTCGGCTGTCTGGAGCGCGTTGGCGCCTGCGGCCTGCCGGATGGCCAGGCCTGCAGTAGGCTTGCCGTTGTAGAAAGCCTCGACGTCGTAAAACTCGGTGCCGAGCTCGGTCCTTCCCACGTCACCGACACGCACGACGGACCCGTCCGGCATGATGCGGATCGGGATCGCGGCGAACTCCTCCGGTGTCTGAAGGAGGTTTTGGACGACGATGGACGCGTTCAGGCGTTGGCCTTTCACGGCCGGGGCTCCCCCGAACTGGCCTGCCGACACCTCCACGTTGTAGGCCCGGACCGCCCCGATCACGTCCTCCATCGTGAGCTGATATTCGGTCAGCCGGTCGGGGTTGAGCCAGACGCGCATGGCGTACTGGGTGCCGAACGTTTCCACCTCGCCCACGCCCGGAATGCGGGCCAGCACCTTTTCGAGATTGGACTGGGCATAGTCGCGCAGGTCGTTGCCGTCCATGCTGCCGTCTTCGGAGATGAGGCCCACGATGATGAGGTAGTTCCGCGTGGACTTGCTGACTTTGACTCCTTGCCGTTGCACGACCTCGGGCAGGCTCGCCATGGCGAGCTGGAGCTTGTTCTGGACCTGAGCCCAAGCCAGGTCCGGATCCGTACCGGCGGCGAACGTGAGCTCGATGCGGGAAGCGCCGGCCGAATCGCTGGATGCCGAAAGGTAGAGCATGTTCTCGAGGCCGGTCATCTTCTGCTCGATGATCTGGGTGACGCTGTTTTCCACGGTCTCGGCCGAGGCTCCCGGATAAAAGGAGTCGATCGCGATGGACGGAGGAGCGATGGGCGGATACTGGGCGATGGGCAGGTTGTAGATGGCCAGCCCGCCCGCCGCCATCAGCACGATGGCGATGACCCACGCGAAGACCGGTCGGTCCAGAAAGAAACGTGACAGCATCGCGCGCCTCCGTCAGTTCGTTTGTGCGGCGGCCGGCCGGCTGGAGTCTTCTTGCGGAGGGGAGGGCGGGCTTGCTCCTCCAAGAGGGACAGCTTTTACGGGAGAGCCGGGACGCACTTTCTGGGTCCCCTCGACGATGACCCGATCTCCCGGAGTGAGACCGGACGAGACCAGCCACTGGTCGCCGATGGCTCGATCCAGGGTGAGCGTCCGCTGCTGGACTTTGTCCTCGCCGTCCACGATCAGCGCGACGGGGTTTCCCTTGGGATCGCGCGATACGGCCTGTTGGGGGATGAGGATGGCCTGATGGTTCACGCCTTCCTGTATTACAGCCCGGACGAACATGCCGGGCAGAAGGTCATCGTGCGGATTCGGAAAGACGACGCGCAGGATCACGGAACCGGTCGTGGGCTCGACCGTCACGTCCCGGAATTGGAGGGCGCCTTTCAGACGGTACGGTGTGCCGTCTTCCAAGAGCAGCCCGACTTCGTTCTGTTCCCTTCCCTGGGAATGGATCCGCCCCTCCTGCAGGCGACGTTTGAGCCGTAGGAGTTCTTGGGTGGATTGCGGCACGTCCACATAGATGGGGTCGAGTTGCTGAATCGTTGCCAGGGCGACTGGCTGAAAGGCTGTCACCAGAGCCCCTTCGGTCACATTGGATTTCCCGATGCGGCCCGAGATGGGAGCGGTGATCCGGGTATAGCCAAGGTTGATGCGGGCCGTCTCGACCGCGGCCTGCCAGTATGCGACGTCGGCCTCGGCCTGTTTCAGGGCCGAAGCGACGTCGTCGTAATTTTGCTGGCTTATGGCCTCTGCAGTCAGCAGTTGTTCAAAGCGCCGTGCCTTTGCCCGGATCGCGGGCAGTTGGGCTTCTGCCCTGGCCAGGGCCGCACGGGCGTTAGCCAGGGCGGCCTCGAATGGGGCGGGGTCGATTTGGTACAAGACCTGGCCGGCTTCCACGTCCGAGCCTTCCGTGAAAAGACGCTTCTGGAGAATGCCGCTGACCTGAGGCCGGATTTCGGCCACTCGGAAGGCCGAGGTGCGGCCCGGCAGTTCGGTGGTGAGCACGACGGATTCGGTCGAGACCGTGGTCACGGCGACTTCGGGCACTTGGCCGGGCGGAGGGCCTGAGCGCTCCCGGCTGCATCCGGCGAACATCAGGCCGGCGAGCAAGGCGGCTTGAGCCAGGACGTGATGGCGGTTGCGGACACAGGCATAGATCTTCGCGAAAGACATCGAAACCCCCAGGTTACGGATCGAGAAGTCCCTTGAAGAAGATGTTCAGGATCGTATCCGGGTCTTCAGGGTAGGGATGACGATCCGGCGCTTCGAGCCAGAGGAAAAGAAAAGAATTTGTGATGCTCTCCAGGGAAAGGGCCAGGGCGTAAGGATCCGCGATCCTACGGAATCGTTTTCTGCGGAAGGCTGCGGCGAAAACCGAGGCGAGAGCTTGGATTCCCTGGTCCTGCCGCTGGCGGAGCTGGGCGTTGAGCCCTGCCCGGAGGTTGAAGCTCGCCCCCTGGACCTCGGCGAAAAAGAGCCGAATCGCCCGGACGTTGGCCCGGAAAACCTCTCCCTTGACCCGGACAAAGTTTCTGAGTTTTTCCACCTCGTCACCCGGGCCGTCCAGGGCGGCCCGGAGGGCCGAATGGAACCGGTCCGCCAGGTCCGTCATGAGGGATCGGTACAGGTCTTCCTTGCTGCGGAAAAACTTGTACAGGGTCCCGATGGCGAACTCGGAGCTCCGCGCGATCTCGTGCATTGTGACGCTGTGATAGCCCTTCTCGGAAAACAGCCTGAGGGCCGTCTCCAGCATCTCCTGGCGCTGCCTCGCCTTTTCTCTTTCCCGTCTCGGTAGAACGGCGGGTTCCAAAGCAGGATCTCCGTTGAACGCAAGGCCGGCAGAAAAAGGAACAGGACGTCACATTTTGAAACGACGCGTCATTTCTGTCAAGCCATCCGCGCGTTCCCATCCGCGTGGCTGCCTAAAGCCGCCCGGGGCATGCCCACGAGCACGTCTGGGCACCTTGGAGGGACGCGCTCAGTCGCGTCCGCGTTGTGCTGGATGCCTGCAGCGGCAGTCACCAGAGAGGCGGTTTGGAGCTGGCGGCAAGAGGTCTCCGAGTTACGGGCCAGCCTGCCGCCTGGCGAAGACCTTGCTCGCCAGAGCTCGCAGGTAGCGCTCGGCCCTCCAGAACGCCACGGCCGCAAGCCCGTGGGCCATGACCGAAAAGGCCGGGGGCGTCTGCCCTGTGTAGTAGTTCCAGCAGTGGCGGGTGGTGCCCCACAGCTCGATGAAAAAGCCCAGACCGGTTCCGGCAAGAAAGATCTGCACGGCCATCCGGTGGTCCGTGGGGGTGAGAATCAGGAAATGAACCAAGAGCACGGCTCCCCAGGTAAACGGCTTGTCAAAGGTGTGCCGCACGAAAGCGAACAGGAAGGAGAGGAAAACCGGGAACACGATCCAGTAAAGGGTCTTGTACAGGGCCGGCCTCTCCTCGGGGAGAAGGAGGTCCAGGAACCGCACGAGCCGGAAGACCGCAAGATTGGCCAGCCCCCAGGCGGGCAGGATCCACGGAGGGGGCCTCTCCTGGGTGAAGTAGGTCCAGATCTGCGTCCGGGTGCCCCAGCTTTCGATGACGCAGCCACCGGCCAGACCCACGAAGAACAGGACGGCGTCCTGGCGGAGGTCCGCTCCGAACACAAAGAGCAGGGACATGAAGCCGAAGATACCGATAAACAGCCAGTCGATCCTCTGGAGCAGGCTTCCTCCGCCGTGGGAGAGGTAGGAGAGGTAGCTTCTCGCCAGGGGCCACCAGACGTAGCCGATCATGAGCGCCAGCAGCGCGAAGGCGCCCAGCAGATACCCGCTCGAACGGTTGGGCGCCACGCTGCCGAACCTCTTGCGCCAGGGGTCTTTCTCGAGTTGCATCAAGGGCGGCGCCTTTCCTTTCTTGGAGCATCAGGGCGGTCCTGCCAGGCCCATCGCGACGTCAAGATATCGAGGCGAGCAGCCTCTGGCTGGCTCGCTGGAACTGCTCGAAGATCTCCGGGATATTCGGTACTCGGGCCGAACGGATGGCCTGCTCGATCTGTTCACGGGTAAGTCCGGCCCTGGACACGATGAACCGTGCGTCGGCCTGGTCGATGGGGTCGTCCCGCATCAGTTTGCTGAGAAGGAGATCCAAGTCGCCGAGCCGATAGAGGACCAATTTCTTCCACGGACCCGGGATCTTAACCCTTTCCTGCTTCCACTGGGGCCTTAGGATGACCTGGTCTTCTTCGAAAAAGTGGCTGATGTAAAGGTCGTCGCCGGCCATGGCTCGATTCACTTTGTCAACTGCGTCCCAGAAGTTGGTTTTTTCGTTGAGCTCTTCGGCTTGGCCGGTCCAAAGAACCGCGTCAATGTCACGGCTCCAAGCGTATTCCTCCGGCGGATCAGGAAAGCCCAGATACAGGGCGGCGCGCCCATAGAGGGTGAGTTCAACCGGGTTTTGGAGCAGGCTGTCCAGCGCATCGAGAATCCGGACTGCATTCCTCAACGGAGAAGTCTCCATTCAGAGGCATTGCACCGGCCGTCGCGCATCACGGGCCAGGCAAGCCGACTCCAGTGGATGACGGGTTGTCGAAATCCGGGTTCTTGGGCAAAGGCCCTTTGAATCTCCTGCCAGGTTTCGTGTTGGGCCTCGACCTGGAGAGCCTGGCGCGCCATCTCGGCCAGAATGCGGGCGCATCGCTCCCGTCGAGCGACCCGGATCAACTCTCGAAGGTCGATCGCTTTGCGGGAGACCAGTTGCGCTGCAAGTCTGAGCATTTGGGGACGGTCCAGGCATTGGGGCTGACAAATGGCGGCCACAAGCTCGCTGTTGGAAAGCTCCTGTTCCGGAGGGGGCGTGAAGGGCTTGGCGGTTTGATGGCTATCGCGCGATACCACATGGGCTCCCCGCGCATTTGCGACGTCGATCAGCCAGTCCTCTAGGCAAGCGGCTTCACTCGAAGGGTACTTCTTCTGGAGGGAGAGTAACTTGTATCGCAGCGGCGAAGCGTGCGTGGTCACACCGAGTCGGTCTGCGAGCCTACCGGTCCTGTCCGTCATGGATTGCTCGGGCCGCCGAGGAGCCGCGGGCCAGGCTGAGGCAAGGGTGGTAGAAACACGAAATATTATAAGGGAGGATCGTCGAACCGTCCAACAGCTCTCCTCGGGCGGAACGGGAATCGTGCAGGCCCAGGGCCTCGTGGGGCCGCAGAGGAAGACGGACGCGACGGAGCGCGTCCCTCCAAGATGTGGGAGCTCACCAGGCTCTTCACAAACTCGCTGACGCGCGGTCGCATGACGCCCGTTCGCCTCGTCTCGGCCGGCACGTCTTGTCACTCGGCGGACACGACGCCGTCCTTGGAAACGGCCATGCGGAGCCGCACGGCCACCGGAATTTCCTCGGGCAGGCGGCCCCGGACCGAGAACGGTTTGGGGACGCGGACGTCGAAGATTCCTTCAATGGGAAGTTTCACGTCCAGATCGAGATTCAGGGGCAGCACGAGTTTTTTCCGCACCGGCACCGTGATTTCCTGACGGACCGGGACCCGGGCCACGGTCTTCACATGCAAGGGCTGCCGGATGGAGATCGTCGTTTTCACGGGGAGGGTGCCGCTCACGGGCAAGCTCAGATCGGTGAGGCCCAAAATATTCGTGCGCACCCAGAACCCGTCCAGGGGAATCTGAAGCTCCACGGGCACGTCCGCGTCTATATACACCTCCTGGTCAATGGGGACCGTAAGCGTCGTATCGACCGGTACCGTGAAAGTATCGTCGATCCACACGTCGACACGCTCGCGGACCGGGATTTTGACCTTCAGTTCCTTGGAGAGCCGGACCGGGATCTTTTCGTCGAGTTCGACCTGGACCGGAACCCAGTCCGCGATGGAGGCTCGCACGGACCTGTCGACATCGTAGACGAAGACCGGGTTCGGCGCCCGGGCATACAGGTGCCGGACTGTGCGATAGGTCACCAGCACGACAAGGGCTGCCAGCACGGCCAGGACGGCGAGCGACAGGGCGATCCAGCGCAGGAGGATCCTGCCCGAAGGCTTCGGTTTCGCCGTGAGGCTTTCCGGGCCGGGCCGGATGCCTCCGTTCGGCGCTGGAGGCTTCTCAGGGGTCATTTCTTTTCGTAGAGCTTTTCGATGTACTGGGTCTTCTTGTCGGACCGCGGCAGCGTCCTGGGCGGAATCCACTGAATCTCGGGCCGGATCTTGACCATTCGGTGCATCTTCTCCTGAACTTCCTCGGTCAGGCCGGCCAGGTCCCCCTCGCGCACTTGTTCGCCGTATTCGATTTTGATCTTCAACGGCGGCACGACCCGGGGCGGCGGCTCGTCCAAGAGGATCCGGAACTCGCCCGTGGTTCTGGGGATAAAGGATTCGACCACGCTCTTGATCTGCGCCGGGTAAACCATGACGCCCTTGACCTTGAGCATGTCGTCCGTGCGGCCCACGATCCTGTACCGGAACCCGGATTTTCCGCAGGGGCAGGGCGAAGTGAATACTTGGTGCACGTCGCCCAGGGTCATCCGGATGCCCATGATTCCGCTCCCTTCGGCTCCGAGGGTCGTGAACACGCCCAGGCCGGTGGCTCCGTCCTGAAGGGGCACGTTCTTTCCGGTCTCGGGGTTGACGAGCTCGTAGTAGACCATGTCGTCCGCGATCCAGTGCATGCCCTGGTACTCTGGATGGTCGCAGGAGACGCCGGCACCGGCTCCGGCATCGAAGAGTTTCGCGCCGTACTCCCTCTCGATCCGCTCGCGCACCTCCGGAATGCCGGCGCCCGGCTCGGCTCCGCACAGGAGAATCTTGATCCCCAGGGCCTTGACCGAATCGCCCATGATCTCCGGCGCCCTCTCGATGAGATGCAGGGCGAGGGAGGGCGTGCACATGAGCACGTCTCCGCCGAAAAGCCTCGTGAAGTTGATGATCCTCTCCGTGCCGGCCTCGGCTCCCACCGGGATGATCGTGATCCCGGGGAACTCTTCCAGGGCGAGCAGGGTGGGCGAGCCGGCCAGGAACATGCTCAGGCCAAAGGCCAGCACGATCTTGTGGCCGGGCCTCACGCCGCATCGCCACAGGATGCGGTTGTTCATCTCCCGCATCAGGGGAAGGCCGCTGCGGACCACCGGGTAAGGAGTCGGAATTCCGGTCGTGCCGCTTGTTGCGGCCATGACGTAGACGTCATCGGCCATGTCGCCCATGAGCATGTGGAGGATCTTTTTCATGTCGAACCCCACTTCCATGAGCAGCTCCCGCATCTGGGGCTGACCGTAAATCGGAATCTTCTCGAGGTCGTCGAGAGACCGGATGTCCTCCACCCCGACGCCGGCCTCGTCCATTCTTTTTCTCACCAGGGGGATTCGGTCGTAGATGGCCCGCATGTTCCGCAGGAGCTTTTCGTTCTGAAGTTCGCGCATCTCGGGTGTGTTGAGCTTGGGCTCGACCTCCATGTTCCAGTATGGCCGGTTCAGGTCCATGGCGCACTCCTTTTCTGGAATCGGTCCGAGGGGGGGCTCGGGTGCTCGGTTTCGACGGACGAGCCTTTCCACGTAGGAGAGCCTACAAAAAACGGACTTCGTTTTCCACTGTTTTTCGAGTATAAGAGTTCGGGCTCGCACGCCTCTTCTTTTCCCCTTCATGGAGGCTCCTATGTCTCGACGGATTTCGCGCCAGGAAGCGCTCGACCTCCTCAGCCGGCACGTCCAGAATCCGAATCTTCTCAAGCACAGCCTTGCCTCAGAGGCGGTCATGGCCGCTTTGGCGGCGCGGCTCGGCGAGGACACAGAGAAGTGGGCGCTGGCGGGCCTGCTCCACGACCTGGACGTGGAGATGACGAACGCGGATCTCGCCGTGCACGGCCGGGAAACGTCACGGATCTTGACGGAGCTCGGTCTCGATCCGGAGATCGTGGAGGCGATCGAGCTTCACAACGAGAGAAGCGCGGGCCGCAAACGCTCCAAGCCTTTTCACCACGCCTTGGCGGCCGGGGAGACCTTGACCGGCTTGATCACTGCTACGGCGCTCGTGTACCCGGACAAGAAGCTTGCGAGCGTCAAGCCCCGCTCGGTCGTCAAGCGCATGAAAGAGAAGGCCTTCGCGGCCTCGGTCAATCGCGACATCATCCGGGAATGCGAGCGTTTGGGCCTTTCGCTGGAAGAATTCGTCGAGATCTGCCTGAAGGCCATGCAGTCCATAAGCGACGAACTCGGCCTTTAAGGCAGGTCCGATTCGACGAACGGGGACGGCGGTGCTGCCCGCCCGCGGTTCTAGAAGCGGATCCAGGCCAGACAGCCGAAAGAAGCGATCAGAAGGATTCTCTTCTTAGGATCGTTCTTCTTGGGGCGGTGCTTGGCTCCCAGGGAACATCAAGGTCTCGGCCGAAGAACCCACGAACGATTTCGCGGCATCGATTAGGAAAAGCGCTGCGGCTTGTCCCCCGGATGCGTAGGCTCAGGTCCGTTTGCGGATCATGGAAAGGAGAAAAGGCGTGACCAGGCAAAGACCTGCACGAAGCGGCAGGAGAGTGGGGCTTGTGGTCTTCTGGGTTCTTCTTGCGGTATGGATTGGTCCTGCCAAGACCTCTGCCCATGTTCCCTATCTGGAAGACATCGATTACCCGGCCGAAACCCCCTTCCCAGTGCCGCAACCCATTGAAAAGTCGAGGGCCTTCTACGGATGGTTCGATTCAGGCTCGGACATCGATGCCTTCGCTTTTGCGATTCCGGGACCCGTCCGGCTTTTCGCCCAGGCCCTGGTCCCGGTCTGCCAGGGTTATGAGGATCTGCTTCCCTGGTTTGCCGTGGTGGGACCGGGGTTGCCCCAGCCTCAGGCGCAGTTGCCTATTGATCTGCCGCCCGGATACGGCGCTGTGGTTGTCCAGAACGCGGAGCCCTGGACTCCGCGCAAAACCTTTTACGAACCTTTCGGCGACAAGTGGTATTTCGACGGCCCGGTCTTTGACGAGATCGTTTCGACGCCGGGTCTATGGTACTTGTACTATTGGAATCCTTACGGAAAGAGCGGAGACTACGTGGCCGTTATGGGTTCCAAAGAGATTTGGGACGTTGAGGATATTCTACGGGCCTTGATCTACACGCCCATGATCCGCAAGGGGCAAGAACTTCACGGCGAATGCCGCGTCTGCCCTTTTGTGGACAACCGTGTGCTCGAGGATGGGGATCAGGACGGCGTCGGAGACGTTTGCGACAACTGCCCTGATCTGAGCAATCCGGATCAGTTCGACGGGGACCAGGATGGGTACGGTGAGGTCTGTGACTGCGACGACAGGGAGACCGGGATTCATCCAGGACAACTCGATGTTCCGGGTGACGGCATCGACTCGAACTGTTTCCCTCGCGGGTGTCCCGGTGGAGCGGTCGAGACTGGGTCTCCTTGCGACGACTGCTTCATCGCCACGGCAGCTTTCGGGACCGAGATGGCGGGCAAGATCCACGTGTTGCGCACGTTCCGGGACCGTTACCTCATCACAAACGGGCCCGGCCGAGCCTTTGTGGATTTTTATTATCGCCACAGCCCCTCGGTGGCGGCATGGATCCGTTCGAGCGGGGCACTCAGGACGGCCACGCGTCTTGTCCTCTACCCCCTTGTCGGCTTCGCTTTTCTTTGGCTTTGAGCAGAGAGGCTATCGCATCTCGACAGGCCGGTCGAAATCCTCGATCAGCCTGATCGTCGCCTCTGGGTTCTGCATGGGAATGAAGTGGCCAGCGCCCTCCACCTCGGCCGCTCGAGCGCTTGGACACAGACGGCAAAAGCGCTTGCACGTCTCTTTGCTAAGGGCCTCCGAGTCTTTCCCGCGAAGGAGCAGCGTGGGGACTGTCAGCCTCGGTATCCATGACCAGACGTCCAGGGGATAGCTCTCGAATCCCTGAGCTTCGGCCTCAGGCGGGCAGACTAGAATCATTCCCCTGCGCGGATCCGGCTTTAGGCCATAGGTTACGTAGGCCCGGAGGTACTCTTCCTTCCAGCCCCGGAACATGTCTTTCGTGCGGAAGTATTCGAGAGCCTGTTGTCTGTCCTGCCAGCCGTTTCGGCGTCGCCTGGCGCGAGCAGCAAGAGGAAAGCGCTTCTTTTGTCCCAGCCATTCGGACAGCCGGAGAAGAAAAATCCATTTGGGTGGTAAGAGGGGCGGGTCTAGAAGCACGACGGAGCGGAAGAGGTCAGGCCTTCGGCTGGCGGCCAGCAGGGTCGTGACGGCTCCGATGCTGTGCCCCACGCCCATGACCGGGCCGAGCGTCCGGGTGTCGAGAAACTCCACAAGGTCGAGAGCGGCTCGATGCCAGTCCGACAGGCCCGGGCTCAAGCCGTCCTGGCCCCGAAGACTCAGGGCGATCACGCGAAAGGATTTGGCGAGTTCCGTGAGGAAGGGCATATACATGCTCACCGGGAATCCGTTGGCGTGGGAGAAATGCAAGGGGGGCTTGGCCCCTCCGCTGTCGAGGAAAGAGAGTTTGAGCCCTTGTATCGAATAGTCCGAACAATCGAAGGGGATCTCCTTTTGCATCGGGAACAGCTCCTTCCCGGGCCAAGCTACACCCCTGGTTCAGTCCGGGTAGGGGATCGGGTCAGGAATGCCGGCTTCGGCGAATCCTTTGCGCCTCAAGAGGCAACTGTCGCAGCGGCCGCAGGCCGGCCCGTCCGGAGGCGGATCGTAGCAACTGTGGGTCATACCGTAGTCCACGCCCAGAGCGAGGCCGGTCCGGATGATCTCGGCCTTGTTCATCCTGAGAAGAGGAGCGTGGATCCGCACGGGCGAGCCCTGGGAGCCCATCCGGGTGCCGGTTTCCGCTACCCGCTGAAAGGCCTCGATGAAGGCCGGCCTGCAGTCCGGGTAGCCGGAGAAGTCCACTGCGTTCACGCCGATGAAAATGTCCCGCGCTCCCAGGACCTCGGCCCAGGCGAGGGCGAAGGCAAGAAAGATCGTGTTTCGGGCCGGAACGTAGGTGGGGGGTATCCCTCCGGAGGCGATCTCGGCCGCGCTGCGCTCCTTCGGGATTTCGCCTTCTCCGACGAGAACCGAGCCGCCGATTGTGCGCATGTCGAAGTCCACGACGATGTGGCGCTCCGCGCCGAACCGAACCGCGATGCGGGCGGCCCGGTCAAGCTCCTGGAGATGCCGCTGGCCGTACCGGAAGCTCAGAGCGTAAAGGGCATATCCCTGGCTCTTGGCGATGGCCAGGCAGGTCGTGGAATCCACGCCGCCGCTCAGGAGCACGACGGCCTTGGGTCTTTCCGCGGAGGATTCCATGGATGGGGCCCTCGAAGGTCTTTTCGCATCCTAGGCCGGCCGAGAACGGCGGGTCAGCCCGTCCTTCACACCCTGGGGTCGCTCAGCCGGTCCTCGAGACGCATAAGTCCGACGACAGCCTTGCTCACGAGAAGCCGGACAGGCTCCGGAGGCCAGGGCAGGGGCGAGCGGTTCACGAAAAAGACGTCCGTAAGATCCGTCTTTCTCTCCAGGACAAGGTCTGCCAGAGTCCGGCCGTTCAAGTGGCTCAGGGAGACCCCGTGCCCCATGCAGCCCAGGCTGTAGACAACCCTTTTGTCGCCCAAAAAGCCCATGGCCGGAGCCAGGTCCACCGGCACCGAGACCGGGCCTCCCCAGCGGTGCGTGAAGGAGATGTTCTGCAAGGCTGGGAAGGTGATCCGAACGTCTCTTTCCAGCTCGATGAACGTTTTCTCGTTCCGGTCCCGGTCCATGTCCGTGCCGTAAGAAAGGGTCACGTCCCGGCCGCCCATGAGCAGGCGATTGTCCGCCGTAAGGCGGTAGTAGTGGACCAGGTTCCGGGCGTCCTCGATCCCCTGGCGCCGCCTCCAGCCGATTTTTTCGAAATGCTCGTCCCGCAAAGGCTCAGTGAGCACGATATGGGTCCAGACCGGAACCTGCTTCCTTCGAAGCCCCGGCGCAGGAACAAGATGGGAGTAAGCGTTGGTCGCCAGCACGACCCGCTGGGTGCGCGCCTCTCCCCAGGGCGTGGTGAGAAGGATCTCCTTCTTGGTGCGGCGGATCCCCACGACCGGACTTTGCTCGAACACATGCACCTTGAGCCGCTCGAGCACGCTTTTCCAGGCCCAGGCGAGTTTGGCCGGATTCAGAAGACCGCAGCGGGGCTCCCACCAGGCGCCGAGATACAGAGGGCTTCTGACCTCATCGAGGAGTTCCTGCCTGTCCAGCCACTCGATCCCCTCGATGCCCAAAGATCTTGCAAGCTCCAGCTCGCCGAGGATGCGTTTTTTGTACTTTTCTGACGTGGCCACCCTGAGGAACCCGGGGTGCTCGTAATCGCACTCGAGGCCCTCTGCCTGGACAAGATCCCGAAGGGTGTCCACGGCTTTCTCCATGTAGCAGTGAGCCTCTCGGGCGGCCTGCCTGCCGAAGCGCCGGGCCGTCAGGGAAAGGGTGAGGCCGAAGAGGGTCATGGAGAATCCGCCGTTGCGGCCGCTGGCCCCGTATCCGATGACCTGGCTCTCCAGAAGGGCGACTTTCAGGGCAGGGGCGGATTTGCTGATGAAATAAGCGGCTGAAAGACCCGTGAAGCCCCCTCCGACGATCGCCACGTCGACTTCGCAAGTTCCTCGAAGCGGCGGACTGGGGTTGTAGGGACGGGTGGAAAGCCAATAGCTTTTTTCGCGGAAGTCTTCTCCCAGCATACGCGCACTCCTCGAAGACCTTCGAAACCGCCGAGGCCGGGCTCCAGATGCACGGTCGGAGCCGACTGCCTCTGTGAAATGCGGCCGAAGGGAAGCAACACCGTTTCTACGGAAGCAGCAGCAACCGGGCCGTGGCTCCAATCCGCTCCGGTGCGGCCGCCCGGCAGGTCCAGAAATACTCGTTACGATACCATCCGGAGGCGAGGTTTTCAAAGTATGGCGAGAAGGGTTCACCGGACATTCCGGTGGAACAGTTGAACCACGCGCCGTCGGTCCGGGCCAGGTCCACGATCATGCGGGAGGCCGGGCCGGCAAAGACCGGAAAGCCCTTGGGACCCGCCATGAAGTGGAACCCGGAAACCGTGTCGTTGTCCCCGGGGCATTCCAGGACTCCGATTCGAAAGGGCGCGCCGACCCAAGAAACCAGGCCCAGGGGATGCCCAAGGTAGAGGGTGTGGATCTTTCCCCAAGCCCATTTCGAGGGATCCTTTCCCATCCACTGCTCTGCTTTACGACAGGCTCTGCGGAACGCCGCAAGGATCGCCTCGTCCCGGGTTTCCTTTTGGGGGGTGTCCCTGCGGTCGAACCAGACGCTTTCGGGTTCGTCCAGGAGGTCGTCCAAGACCTTGGACGCACCTACGTTCACCCTGAGAAGCGCTTCTGAGAGATCCTTGCCCATCTCGTCCTGGAAGGTCTCTTCAAGGAGGCTCTGGTGGAAAAGTTCGAACAAGGCCGCTGCCGCGGATCGCGCCTCGGTTTTCATGTCCCATTTTTCCAGAATGCCTAAGGCGTCGATCTCGGAGGGCAAAAGCTTTCCGGAGCGGCGCGGCCCTTCAGTCGCATTCAGGAGAAGCGGAACAAGAGTCCGGGCCGGCAGATTCTCCAGATCGGACTGAAGGGCCATGAAGTCTTCAGGCCTGAACTGCTTGCCAGACGAAAGGAAGTCCCGGATTCTCATGGACCTGAAAGGTCTCACGTTGTCGTCGGTGATGTACCAGGGATACCCGGCGGGTGCGATGCGCTCGTTTGCGCTGTGCACAAAACCGCGCCTTGGGGATCGCTCTGCGGGCAGGCTTTCGAACGGGACATAGCCGACCCACTCGGTCTCTTCAGCCCAGGCTTCCCGCATCCTCGATCCCTGGCCGTCCGGGCGCTCCGGGATCTTTCCCGCAGCATGGGCTCCGATTTCGCCCGCCCGGTCGGCCCAAACGTAATGGAAGGCCGTCGGCCCCTGGCTGATCTCTCGCAGGGCCGCCAGCAGGCCCGCACTGTCTGAGGCTGCCATGAGACGAATCTGCCCCTCGAAAAACGCTGCGGGGTCTGTGTCCACATACCGGAGGGAGATCGGTTCCAGGAGCCAGGGCGCTTTTCTTGAGTATTCGTTTTCCATAACCTCGACAGGCACCAGAAAGCCGGCGCCGGTTTCCAAGACCTCGAACGAGCGGTCCCTGCCCAACCGGACGCGACAGGTCACGTGGCGGCTCGTAAGGGGCTGCCAGCCAGAAGGGGTGAGGCGACGAGGCTGCGGAACGCTTTCCAGCCGCTCCTTGGCCAGGTCGATCTGGTCGGCCATGAGGTTCGTCACGCCCCAGGCGACATGTCCGTTCCAGCCGGCGGCAAAGGCGGGATAGCCCGGGTAGAGAAGCCCCTGGACGGCAAATCCTTCGCCTTCGAGGACCGCGTGGTACCAGAAGCTCGGCGCCATCCCCAGCGGGACGTGAGGGTCGTTGGCCAGCATGGGCAGGCCGCTTGCGCTCAGATGGGGCGCCACGGCCCAGTTGTTGCTGCCTCTGGGCATGGCCGCGCCAAGAAAGGAACAAAGCGCGTGGAAGGCTTTCCAAGGGGACGCAAGCAGGATCTCGGGCTGCGGCGGCCGGTCGTGTCGAAGCTCTTCGCCGCCGCCGGGGTCGGCCTGGCCCGAGTAGCGCCGCAGGAAGTCCTCGGCCAGTTCCCTGCCGCAGGCGCGCTTCATCCATTCCCCGAGAATTTCGGTCTGCGCGCCGATCAGGGCCAAGCCGAGCCCGAAAACTTCGGCCTGGGCCAGCACATCCTCCGGCGTCCAAGGCTCGGGCTCGGTCAGAAGCAGGCGGTAGGTGAAGGGCCTCGAGTCCTTCCGCTGCAAAATCCCGGAATTGATCCCCTCGACAAACCGGTCGAGAAGGAATCTTTCCTGGGCCGCGATGCGGCTGTAAGCCTGGCGGCCGCGCTCGCCAAAGGCGAAACACTTGAGGAAGAGATCGACCTGGATCAGCCTCATGCCCTGGCCGAGGGGGAGATTCCCGAACCACTCGCAAAGCCTGCCCTGGGCCGCGTGCCGGTAGAAATCCATCTGGAAGAGCCGGTCCTGGGCCATGGCGAACCCCAGGCCGAAAAAAAGATCGCCAGGATCCCGGGCCTGGATGTGCGGCACACCCTGGGCATCCCTTGCGATCACGACTTTTCCCCGAACCGGCAGGCCCCTCCGAGATTCCTCGGCAGGGCTCGCCTGCTTCTGGCTATAGCAGGCTGTCGCCAAAGAGATCGACAGGACGAGAAAAACCAAACAGCGCACGGCAGAGCGCACGGCAGGGGTCCGCACGGCAGGGGTCAGTCCTTCATTTTACGGATAAGAGGTCGGGTAGGCCGCCCGGATTCTCTTTA
>Ga0209162_1000853_pt1 | contig 31906 bp, 21 predicted proteins | sample YNPNPMetaG_FD_187121 | JGI IMG/M metagenome (GOLD analysis project Ga0209162, IMG submission 187121) | Anoxygenic and chlorotrophic microbial mat microbial communities from Yellowstone National Park, USA - YNP NP MetaG (SPAdes) (version 2) ...
ACCGCCAATCCCCTGGTGTACTGCGGCACCGTCGGCATCGCCCCCCGCGGCCTGCATCCGCGCCATGTCAGCCCCGGCGACGCGATTGTGCTCGTCGGCGGGCGCACCGGGCGCGACGGCATCCACGGGGCCACCTTCAGCAGCATCGAACTCACCCAGCAGACGGCGGTGACCGTCGGCAGCGCCGTGCAGATCGGCGACCCGATCACCGAGAAGAAGTTGCTCGATGTGCTGCTCCAGGCCCGCGACGCGCGCCTCTACTCGGCGATCACCGATTGCGGCGCCGGGGGCCTCTCCTCCGCCGTGGGCGAGATGGGCGCCGGGTGCGGGGCCAGCGTGGAACTCGCCCGCGTGCCGCGTAAGTACGCCGGTCTGCAACCGTGGGAGGTCTGGCTCTCCGAAGCTCAGGAGCGCATGGTGCTCGCCGTGCCCCCGGCCAATCTGGAGGCGTTCCTCGATCTCTGCGCGAGCGAAGATGTAGAGGCCAGCGTCATTGGCGAGTTTACCGGCGACGGCCACTTGCGGGTGACGAATCAGGGCGCACCGGTCGTCAATCTGGATATGGAGTTCTTGCATCACGGGCGCCCCCAGCGCGTGCTGGAGGCGCTGTGGCAACCCGAGCCTCAGGCCCCCGCGCAGCCGCCGGCGGGCGCTCCGCCCCCGCCCGCCGAGTTGCTGCTGCGCCTGCTCGCGCATCCCAACATCGCCTCGAAAGAGCGCATTGTGCGCACCTACGACCACGAAGTGCGCGGAGCCACGGTGATCAAGCCCTTTGTCGGCGTGGCCCTCGATGGCCCCGGCGACGCCGCCGTGCTGCAACCGCTGCCCCATTCCCAGGCGGGGCTGGCCCTGGGCTGCGGCATCAACCCCCGCTATGGGCGCGTGGACCCCTACTGGATGGCCCTCGCCGCGGTGGACGAGGCCCTGCGCAACGTCGTGGCCGTGGGTGGCGATCCCGGGCGCACCGCCATCCTCGACAACTTCTGCTGGGGCGACCCGCGCCTGCCCGACCGCATGGCCGGCCTGGTGCGCGCCGCCGCGGGTTGCTACGATGCCGCCGTGGCCTTCGGCACGCCCTTCATCTCCGGCAAAGATAGTCTGAACAATGAGTATCGCGACACCGAGGGCAGGCGCGTCGCCATCCCCCCCACCCTGCTGATCTCGGCCCTGGCTCACGTGCCCGATGTGCGCCGCTGCGTGACCATGGACCTCAAAGCGCCGGGGGACCTGCTCTACCTGGTTGGCGCGACGCGCCCCGAGTTGCGCGGCAGCCACCTGGCCGCCATTGCCGGCGAACACCTGGTCGCCAGCGCCGACCTGCCCCGGGTGGATCTGGCCGCTGCCCGACGCACCTTCGCCGCCCTGCACCGGGCGATGCTGGCCGGCCTGGCGCGCGCCTGCCACGATCTGAGCGAGGGCGGACTGGCCGTCACCGCCGCCGAGATGGTGATCGCCGGCAACCTGGGGCTGGATCTGCGTCTGGACGCCGTGGCCGCCGATACGCTCACGGCCCTGTTCAGCGAAACCTCCAGCCGCTTCCTGGTGGAAGTGCACCCCGACGACGCCGGCGCCTTCGAGGCGGCGCTGGACGGCGTGGCGCTCACCCGCCTCGGCACGGTGACGGTGGCGCCAACCTTGCTGATCAGCGCCGGCGGAACCACCGTGCTCGCGCTCGACGCCGCGACGCTGCGCGCGCGCTGGAAAAGCGCCCTCGATGGGATGGACCTGTGAAGGTTCTTCCTGGGAGGGCGTAGCCCTCCCAACCCTTCCCGCCGGGTAGGGTAGTGGGAAAACCCGGTTTCCCAATTACCCTGCTCGAGGGCTACGCCCCGCAACCCTCCTACGGGCGGGGGCGTGGGGAAACCTGGTTTCCCTACATTCCTCCTCCGAGGGACTATGTTCACGTTAGCCCATGGAACTGGCCGCAACACTGCTGCTGATCCTCTGCTACGGCCTGGCCGCCTACCTGGCCTGGAGCGATGGCACGCCCATCTACCTCATCACCCTGGTGGCGGGCCATATCAGCAGCCTGGTCTCGCCGCTGTGGCGCGTGCTCTACGGGATCAACTACGATCTGAATCTGACCGTCGTGCAGACGCTGCTGGGCCAATCCACGCCCCTGCCGGTGCTGATCGGCGCCGGTTGGTACTACCCCCTGCCGGCGCTGGTGGTGTACTATCTCTACGTAACCCGCTGGTGGTTTCCCACGGCGATCACCGGCGTGATAACCTATCTGGCCCTGTTACTCTACTACTTGCTGATCGAAAGCTTCGGATTACGCGCAAACATCTGGGCCTACAGCGCGCTTCGCCTGCCGCCCGGCTTCTCCGCGCCCTTGCTGGCGGGGCTCATGTCAGCGCTGGTCGCCTACGGCCTGCTCTACGTGGTGCTGCTGAACCACCGCAGCACCTGGCCGAGCATGCTTCTAGTCATTCTGCCGGCGCCCCTGCTGTTGAGCCTGCTGGTGCACGGCTTGCTCGGCGCGCCGCTGTGGATCGCGCTGCTGCTCGATGGGCAGCCGTGGGTCGTTCTGGCCGGCCTGTTCAGCACCTTGCTGCTGCTGGTCTGGGCCGGACAGATCATCACCAGCGGTATCAGGCGCCTGGGCGCCTGAGGGGTCTAACGTGAACATAAGCTCTCGGCGAGGGGCGTGGGGAAACCGGGTTTCTCCACGCCCCCGCCCCGCAGGGGGATGGGGCAACCGGGTTTCCCCATCCCCCCACCCGGTGGGAGGGTCTGGGGGGCGCACCCCCTGCCTGGAGGCGGGCCGGCGTAGGGGCGGGGTTTCCCCGCCCCTACGCCGCCGGCCCCGGCTGCTCCCGCCCGGAGGTTCCCGGGGCGCACCCCTCCTAACGTGAACATACGCCCTCGGCGAGGGGTGTGGGGCAACCGGGTTTCCCCACGCCCCCGCGGACGCGTGCCGGAGGCCCGCGCACCCAGGCCCCGGCCCCTGGGAGGGTTTGGGAGGGCTACGCCCTCCCAGGAAGAACCTTTTTTCATCCCGTCGGTGTGCGGCGGAGCCGCATGGACGGCTGTACAGCACGTTCCCTTGCCTTGCCGCCCCCCCTCTAGCCTCCCCAAACGGGGAAACATTGGGGAGGGGACAGGTGGCTGCCAAAAGACTGCGTTCACGGACGAATTCACCCATCCTCCCATGCTCACCCCTGAACTCCTCATCGCAGCCTATGCGCAGGGCATCTTTCCGATGGCCGAGGACGACGGCAGCATCGGCTGGTACGAGCCGACCATCCGCGCGATCATCCCCCTCGATGCCTTTCATGCCCCGCGGCGCCTGCTGCGCACCGTTCGCAGCGGGCGCTTCGAGGTGCGTTACGACACCGCCTTCGAGGAGGTGATACGCGCCTGCGCCGCCCCTGGCCGGGGGCGCGAGACGACCTGGATCTCAGAGGAGATGATCAGCGCCTATGTGGCCCTGCACCGGCTCGGCTACGCCCATAGCGTCGAATGCTGGCGCGAGGGTCAACTGGTTGGCGGGCTCTACGGGGTGGCTCTGGGAGGACTCTTCGCGGGGGAGAGCATGTTTCATCGCGAGCGCGACGCCAGCAAGGTCGCCCTGGTGCACCTGGTGGAACGCCTGCGGCGCGGGGGCTTTGTGCTGCTCGACTCGCAGTACATCGTCGGCGATCACATGCGCCAGTTCGGGGCCATCGAGATCTCGCGGACGGAGTACCACCGCCGCCTGCGCGCCGCGCTGCGCACGCCGGCTCGCTTCTCGGTAGAGGCGTAAATGCCAGCCCCGGGGCAGGGGCCTCTCATAAACGTTCCCATGTCTCCTGGGAGCGCGGGCAGCTTGCCGCCGTAGACGCGACGAGGGTGGGACGCCCGCGCTCCCAGGCTCGTAGATGCCCCCGAGTACGAACAGCTACCGGCTTCGCCCTCCCATCGGGCCGGGATATGGGGAAACCCGGTTGCCCCTATTCATTCATCGCGCGTTGCACGGCGTGCCTGGCCCGGTGCACACGCATCTTCACGGCGCTCAGGCCCAGGTCCAGCATCCCGGCGATCTCGGCGTAGGAGTAGCCGTAGATCTCGCGCAACACCAGCGCATCACGCGCCCCGGGCTCCAGACGTAACAAGGTGGCCCGCAGATCGCGCCACTCTTCGGCGCGCACCGCCGCCTCCTCAGCCGAATCCACCGCCAGCAGGCGCTCGGGCACGGGCGTCTCGTGGTCCTCCGAGGGGGTCAGCGACACCGTAGCCGGCCGGCGCTGCTGCCGCGCCAGCGCATCGAGGCAGGCGTTCACCGTCAGCCGGCGCAGCCAGGCGCCGAGCGAGGCCGGGTTCACCAGATCGCCCAGCCGGAGGTAGGCCTTGAGCAGTGCCTCCTGCGCCAGATCCTCGGCATCCTGCCAGTTGCCCAGGATACGGTACGCGGTAAGCAACACCTGGCGCTGGTACCGCTGGACCAGTTCGTCAAAATCCGGCAGCAGCGCCGGGTCGAGCGTAAGCGAGACACCCTCCGAAGCCTGCGCCTCGGGAGACGCCTGCACTGCCCCCATTGCAACAGGGGTATCCGGACAATCAGTCTCGTCCACCTCGATCAAGGGGGGAGGACATTCAAAGAGTGAAGGGGCACCCAGAATGGTCACGACGATTCCTTACCTCAGCCATCTATGCGGCTGCGCCGCACACCGACGGGATGAACATACTTCCTGGGAGGGCGTAGCCCTCCCAGACCCTCCCACCGGCTGGGGGGATGGGGAAACCCGGTTGCCCCATCCCCCTGCGGGGCGGGGGCGTGGGGAAACCCGGTTTCCCCACACCCCTCGCCGAGGGCGTATGTCCACGTTAGAACAGAACAGGCCCGCCTGCGATGGTCACTACGATTAACAGGATATCAGGTAGCGTTCAGGGAGTGGCTCTTCCTGGGGATAAGCCGTTCCTAGCCTAAGGGCTAGGTCCAGGGCCAATACCTTTCACATCAGCCGTCCGTGCGGCTAGCGCCGCACCACGCCGCAATGAACATACGTTTGTTCTTGGGAGGGCTGCGCCCTCCCAAACCCTCCCGCGGGTGGGGGCATAGGGAAACCCGGTTTCCCCATGCCCCTGCGGGGCGGGGGCGTGGGGAAACCCGGTTTCCCCACACCCCTCTTCGAGAGCCTATGTTCACGTTAGCCGTCCGTGCGGCTCGCGCCGCACACTGACGGGATGAACATACTTCCTGGGAGGGCTTTGCCCTCCCACACCCTCCCACCGGGTGGGGGGATGGGGAAACCGGGTTTTCCCACATCCCTGCTCCAGCAGCCTATGTTCACGTTAGCGCATACGGGGTCGCAGCCCCCCTCCCAACCTCCCCCCGCCGGGGGGAGGAGCCGGCCTCCCTCCCCCAGCGGGGGAGGGCTGGGGAGGGGGCAGGGCAGCACAGCCAGACCCCGCCATCGAAGACGGACGTTGCTCAAGCCCTGCGGCAGCCGTCCCACAATGCGCGGGAACGTGGTAAGATGAAAGCGGCGCATCGCTGAACCGCCGGGAACGCAATGGAGATATTCAACATCCACATCTTCGAGTTCTTGCTGATCGCCGCGCTGGCGCTGGTCGTCTTCGGGCCGGAACGGCTGCCCGAAGTGGGGCGCTTCGTCGGCAAGCAGGTCGCGCGCTTCCTCGCCTGGCAGCAGCAGTCGCCCGAATTGCGCCTGATCAACGACGTGCGCAGCGAGTTCGAACGCGAGATCGCCAGCCTCCGCGATGAGTTGCTCCGCACCCGCAACCAGCTCGATGTGTCGCAAGATGTCGAAAAACTCCGCAGCGAGCTGCGGCCCATGCTCAATCTGCAACTCGACGCCGACCTCCGGCCTCCGCAGGCCGCCCCGACCACGCCGGCAAACCCCGGTGAGACGCCTGCGGCTTCCCCGGACACCGGCACTGCCGACGCTTCCGCGCCGGGGCTGGACAACGGCGGGGCTGCTGCTCCGCCCGCCGCGCCCGACGGCCCCGCCGCCCCTGCGACCCCGGCGGACGCGGGCGCGCCCGTCGCCGAACCGCCCGCCCCGCCAACCCTCACGCCCCAACCCGCCCCCCAGGCGGTGCCGGCCACGGCAAGCCCCTATCGTATCCCCGGCACCGAGCCGACCGGCGTCCTGCAACCGGTGGACGAACGGGCGCGGTACCTCGCCGAGCGCCGCGCTCGCCTGCACGATCTGCCTGACTACGATGACCCGCCCGCGCTCAATGGGACGCCGGCCGCCCCACCATCCGAAGCGCCGCCCCCCACCCTCTCCGCCGACGAACGTGAGGAACTGCTGCGCCAGATCCAGGCCCTCAGCAGCCAGCTGCAAGCCCTGGTCGGCGAATTGCGCGAGCGCGGCGTCATTGGCGTTGACTGGACCCCGAATCGGGAACCTTCCCAGGAGACCTTGTCGCGGTGACTGCCCAGGAACTTCGCCATACCGCCCCCAATGCGTCGGGACCCGACGAGGGTCGGGGCATGACCCTTATCGAGCATCTGATCGAGCTGCGCATGCGGCTGGTGCGGGCCGCTATCGGCGTGATCGTCGGTGTGGTCGTCGGCGTGATTCTCGTGCTGCCCGAAGGCCCGGTGCGCCTGGTTGACATCCTCATCGCCACCTTCGCGCCGATCAACGAACGCTACGCTCCGGTGCAGGCCGTTGGCACCGCCGAGGCCTTTACCAGCTATATGACCGTGGCCCTCACCGTGGGGGTGATTATCGGCATGCCGGTGATCGTCTACCAGTTGCTGGCCTTCATCGTCCCCGGTCTGACCGACAAAGAGCGGCGCATCCTCTTCACCGCCCTGCCCTTCGTGATGTTCTTCTTCCTGGCCGGGCTGGCCTTCGGCTGGGTCATTACCGTGCCCACCGCCATCCGCTTCCTGATCGGCTTTTCCTCCTCCGAACTGATCCAGACCCAGCCCTCCCTGGCGAACTTTCTTGGCACCATCACCGTGCTGCTGCTGATCAACGGCATCGTCTTCGAACTTCCGGTGATCATCTATGTGCTGGCCTTCATGGGCGTGGTTACCGCCGCGCAACTGAGGAAGTACCGGCGCTTCGCTATCGTCGCCGTGGTGATCATCGCCGCGCTGATCACCCCTACCGGCGACCCCATCAACCTGGCCCTCCTGGCAATCCCCATGTATCTGCTCTACGAACTCGGGGTGATTCTCGCCCGCTTTGTGCCCGAACGGGCGTGAGGATGCGGCGCACGGAACCGAGCGCGGCGACCAACCCGTGGCCGCTGCGCGCCTCCAGGTCAACCTTGCCTCCCTGAGCCATCTTCCAGGGCATGCGACTGCGCGGAAGCGGCGCGAGGCGCGTTTCGCTGAATCCTCGAATCGCGCAATCCATTTGCGCCGCGCCATCGCGCAATGCTATACTGCCTGCAGCAAGCGTCATCGTTGTTCACCGAGATCAGGAGCCAGTTATGGTTGAGCGCATCTGTCCCGCATGTCAGCACGGCAACCCGATCGAGAACCGCTTCTGTGGCGCCTGCGGCGCCGCGCTGGATCGGAACGAGCTTGCCCGTCACGACGAGGGCGCACTTGTGATTGCCGGCCAGAGTATCCCGCTGGCTCAGGTAAAACAGGTAACCAGAGCCGTCGCCCTTGGTCTCGCCGCCGTTGCTGCCGAGGCCGGGATCGCCTGGCTGCGGCGCCGCGCCGAACGCGGCGATCTCGCCGCCATCGCCGGCAACACCTTGAGCGCTCTGCAAAAACCGCAACCAGACGTCATCACCCCTGCCGCGTCCGTCGGCAATGTGGTGACGATCGTCAGCCAGCGGGTCGTCGAGGTCTGGGAACATGGCGATCTGACCCGCCAGATCGTGGAGAAGCACGTCTGGCGCAGGGAAGGTTGAGCGACGCCGCCGATATACGCGCCAGGCCGGGAGGTTCCGAACGGGTTGCCCTGGCCGGCTGCAACCCACGTCTCCTCAGGTGAACCATGGCCCAGACGCTTACATCCTACGAACTGGTCCGGCGCCAGTTGCGGCCCCTGGGCCGGCGGCTGCGGGTCAGCGACACGTTGCTGTTCGCCAGCCGCACGCTGTGGATCGCCGCCGCCGCGTCAACCGCGACGGCCCTTGCCGGCCGCCTGACACCAATCGCCCATCTGTGGCTCTGGGCCGCCTTGCCGCTCATGCTCTGGCTGCTGGCGGTGATCGGCTACGCGCTCTTCCGTCCTCTGCCGCCCGTCCGCGTGGCCCGGCGGGTGGATCTGCAGCTCGATCTTCGCGAACGGCTCTCCACGGCCCTGGAACTGCACGAGCGCGAGGCTCATGATCCCCTCAGCGAGCGCCAGCAGGCCGACGCGGGCGCCGTGGCCGGCCAGCTTCGACCGGCCATGCTGCCGCTGCGCTTCGATCGCCAGCGCCTGTGGTGGGCCGTGTCGCCGTTGATCCTTACCGCCCTGTTGCTGTTCGTCATCCCTAATCCGCAGGACCGGGTGCTTGCCGAACAGCAGGCCGTGCGCGAGGCGCTGGCGGAAGCCGCCGATCAGCTTGCGACCCTCGAACGCCAGATCAGCGAGGATCAGCAACTCAACGCCGAAGATCGCGAGCGCCTCCTCAAGGAACTTCAAACTCTCCAGGAGCAACTGCGCCGCAACCCCGGCGAACGCCAGGAGGCCCTGGCCGACCTCTCGGCGGCCGAGGCGCGCCTGCGCCAGGAACTCGACCCGAATAGCGACGCCCGCCGCGCCGCGCTCGAGCAGATGGCCCGCAACCTGGAGGCCCTCTCCGGGCAGCCGCCGAGCCAGCGCCCCGACGTCGGCCAGGCGGCTAACCAACTGGAGCAAGTGGCGCGCCAGCTCGAACAACTCTCTGAGGCTGAACGTCAGCAACTCGCCGAGCAACTGGCCCAGCAGGCGGCGCAGATGGCCGCCAGCGAACCACGCGCGGCGCAGCACCTCCAGAACGCCGCCAATGCCCTGCGGCAGGGCAATACGCAGCAGGCCGCCGAGCAGCTTCAACAGGCCGCCCAGCAGGTGCGCGAGGCCCAGCGTGACCTCGCCGGCCAGCAGAGCACCCAGCAGTCGCTCTCGGAGCTGCAGAACGCCCGCGATCAGATCGCCCGCGCCGGCCAGCAAAGCCATGGCCAGGCGCAAGGGCAGCAAAGCCAGCAGGGGCAGGGCCAGCAAGGGCAGCAGGGCCAGCAAGGGCAACAGGGTCAGCAAGGGCAGCAGGGTCAGCAAGGGCAGCAGGGCCAGGGCCAGCAGAGCCAGGGCCAGCAGAGCCAGGGCCAGCAAGGGCAGCAGGGCCAGCAGGGCGGCGGCGGCACGAACGCGCCCAATCTGGGCCAGGGTCAGAGCAATGCCAGCGGCAACGTGGATCCCAACCGACCCGCCAGCCAGCAGGGCAGCGGCACCGGTAGCAGCGACCTGGTCTACCAGCCCTATCGCCCCTCGGGACAGCCGGGCACGCCTGAGTTTGTCCAGGGCCAGCAGGGTCAGAGCGGCTCCAGCCAGATCCAGGAAGGCCAGGCGGCGCAGCCCGGCGCGAATACCCCCTCGATGGTGCCGTATGAACAGGTGTACCCGCAGTACGCCGAAGCCGCCAGCGAGGCCCTCGACCGGGGCTACATCCCGCCACACCTGAAGGACTATGTGCGCGATTATTTCAGCCGGCTGGAACCGTAGGCGCCAGGGGGCGCCGGGCGCGTCATCCCTTGCTGCATACACGTTTCCTGGGAGGGCTGCGACCTCCCAGCCCCTCCCCCTGAGCAGGGAGGTGAGGAAACCCGCTTTCCCCGCCCCCTCCAACCGGCGCGAGATGAAACGCCGTGTGGGACTTATTCAACCAGCATAGTAAGTGTTCATATTTCTCCCGGGAGCGCGGGCATCTTGCCCGCGGAGATGCGACAAGGGCGGGGCGCCCTCACTCCCAGGCACGTGTGTTACCCCGAGTGTGAACAGTTACCCAGCATACGGGATCATCCATGACCATACCGACGCCCATGCAACCCGAACCGGCAACGCCGGGCATCAGCCCCGACGAGTTTCGCCAGCGCGCGCAGATGATCGAGGCCGAAGTGGCCAATGTGATCGTCGGCCAGCGCGACCTGATCCGCCAGGTGGTCGTGACCCTGCTCGCCGGCGGCAATGCCCTGCTTGAAGGCGTGCCCGGGCTTGCCAAGACCACCCTGGTGCGCACCCTGGCCGACGTGATTGACTGTAGCTTCTCGCGCATTCAATTCACGCCCGACCTGATGCCCGCCGACATCATCGGCACCACCCTGATCAGCGAGGACGAACACGGGCGCAAGAGCTTTCGCTTCGAGCCTGGCCCGATCTTCGCCAATATGGTCCTCGCCGACGAGATCAACCGCGCCACGCCCAAGACCCAGTCGGCGCTGCTTGAGGCCATGCAGGAGCGCACCGTTTCGGTGGCCAAGACCATCCACAAACTTGAGCAGCCCTTCTTCGTGCTCGCCACCCAGAACCCGCTGGAAATGGAGGGCACCTACCCGCTGCCCGAAGCCCAGCTCGACCGCTTTTTCTTCAAGATCAACGTCGTCTTCCCCACCGCCGCTGAACTGGTCGAGATCGCCCAGCGCACCACGGGGTCCTACAAGCCTGTGATTCGCCACGTCGCCAATGGGCCGCTGATCCTGGCCATGCAGGACCTGGCACGCACCGTGCCGATCGCCAGCCACGTGCTGGCCTACGCCGCGCGCCTGATCAGCGCCACCCACCCCGAAGCGCGCGAGGCTCCGGCGGTTACGAAACAGTATGTGCGCTACGGCGCCTCGCCCCGCGGCATGCAGGCGCTGATCCTGGCCGGCAAGATCCTCGCCCTGCTCGACGGGCGCTACAACGTGGCCTTCGCCGATCTCAAGGCCGCCGCCCTGCCCGCGCTGCGCCATCGCGTCGTGCTGAACTTCGAGGCTCAGGCCGAAGGCGTTTCACCCGATGAGGTCGTCAAGGGCGTGCTCGAGGCGGTGAAGGAAGAGCAATGACACCCAAGGCAGGCCTGGCGTGAACCAGCGCGCAAGCGAACCCCTGCTGGAGTCGGCGTTCCTGCGGCAGCTTGACCGCCTTGCCCTGGTGCTGCGCCGGCCCATGGCCGGCGACATCCAGGGCGAGCGACGCAGCCCGCGCCGCGGCTCCTCGGTGGAGTTCGCCGACTTTCGCCCCTACGCCCGGGGCGATGACATCCGCCAGATTGACTGGAACCTCTACGCCCGCGCCGAACGCTTCTATTTGAAGCTCTTCGTCGCCGAAGAGGAACTCAACGTCCATCTGCTGGTGGACACCAGCGCCTCGATGGACTGGGGCGCGCCGAACAAGCTGCACTACGCCCGGGAACTCGCCGCGGCCTATGGCTACATCGCCCTGGCCAACCTCGACCGCGTCAGCGTCACCGCCTTCGGCGCCGGGCCAGGCGCGTTGCAACTCCCCGGCGTGCGGGGCAAGCGCGGCGCCGTGCCGCTCTTCGCCTTCTTGCAACGCCTGCAACCCGGCAAGCACGGCGACCTGGCGCAGGCCTGCCATCGCTACATCCAGTCGGCCCGGGCCACCGGCCCGCTCCTGCTGTGCTCCGACCTGCTCGATGCCGGCTGGAAGGACGCCCTGAGCGCCCTGGCCTCGCGCCCCTTCGAGATCACCGTGATGCACATTCTCGCTCCTCAGGAACTTGAACCGGATCTCGAAGGCGACCTCAAGCTGATTGATGTGGAGAGCGGCGCCCCGGTGGAGATTAGCGCCAATCTCGACCTCATGCGCCGCTATAAGGCCCACCTGGCCGCCTGGCGCGGCGAGATTGAGAGTTTTTGCAACGGTCGGGGGATCATCTATGTGCCGGTAGATACCAGTGTGCCGGTCGAAGAGTTTGTGTTGGGACGCATGCGCCGCCGTGGCGTGTTGCGTTGATAACGAGCCGGAAACGTTGCTATGTCCCTGATCACCCCCCTCGCCCTGCTGGCCGCGGCGATTGTTGGCCCGTTCATCGTGGCGATGTACCTCCTGAAGCTGCGCCGCGAGGAGCGCACCGTTTCCTCGACCTTCCTCTGGCAGCGCATGGTGCGCGATGTGGAGGCGAACGCCCCCTGGCAGAAGTTGCGCCGCAATCTGCTGCTCCTGCTCCAACTCCTGCTCATGCTGCTGCTGGTCCTCGCCCTGGCGCGACCGTACCTGGCGGCCCAGGGCATCAGTGGGCGCAACCTGATCATTATCATTGACCACTCGGCCAGCATGGGCGCCACCGACGAGCCACCCACGCGCCTGCACGCCGCCCGAGAACGGGCCTACCAGTTGATCGATCAACTGCCCGATGGCGGGCGCGCCACCGTGATCGCCACCGGCGGGCGCATGGAGGTCCCCGCCGCCGCCACCTCCGACCGGCGCGAACTGCGGCGCGCCGTCGAGCGCATCCAGCTCTCCAACGGCGGCAGCTCCGACCTCTCCCAGGCCCTGACCCTCGCTGCCGCCCTCGCCGCCCGCGAGGAGGATAGCGAGGTGGCGATCATCTCCGACGGCAACGTTACCCTGCCAACCAACCTGCGCGTGCCCGCCCGCGTGAGCTATTTCCCCGTCGGGCGCGCCACCGAAAACATGGCCGTGAGCGCCATCGCCCTCCAACCGGGCACAACCGGACAGACGCTCTTCGTCCAGGTCACGAACTATGGCCAGGCCAGCGCCACCCACCGCCTGGATCTCTACCTCGACGGGGCGATCTTCAACGCCTACAATCTGACCATCGAAGCTGGCCGCGACCAGAGCCTGATCATCGAACTCCCCCCCCAGGTCGAAGTAGTCGAGGCCCGCCTCGATGGCGCCGATGCTATGCCCGCCGATGACCGGGCCTTCGCGGTCAGCCCGGCGACCGAGGCCACCACCGTGCGCCTGGTTACGGCGGGCAATCGTTTCCTGGAAACCGGCCTGAGTTTGTTGCCGGGCCTGAATGTGGTCACCGTCCCCGCCGCAACGACCACCTTCACCGAGACCGTCGCCCAGGTGCCGGTCACCATTCTTGACGGGGTGGCGCTGCCGGAGTTGCCGCCGGGCAATCTGCTGTTCATCAATCCGCTCCGCTCCACGGCCTACTTCTCGGTCACCGGAACGATCGAGTTCCCGCAGGTGCGCCCGGCCAGTGGTGAGGACCCTATGCTACGTAACGTGAGCCTGAGCGAGGTGAGCGTGCTCAAGGCGGCGCGGATCGTGCCAGGCAACTGGGGCCGTGTGGTGGTCAACAGCGATGGCGGGCCGCTGCTGGTGGTCGGCGAACGCGAAGGACGGCGTGTGGCGGTGCTGAGCTTCGACCTGCACGAGTCCGATCTGCCGTTGCAGATCGCCTTTCCCCTGTTGCTCTCGAACCTGATGAACTTCCTCGCCCCTGGCAGCGGCGCCGAGGCGGCCCAACTCACCCCGAGCCAGCCCCTCAGCCGCCAGATGGACGCCACGATCACCGAGGTGCGCGTGACGCGCCCCGATGGGCGCACGGTCAGTTCCCGCAGCGGGGAAGTGCAGATCCAGGCCGGCCAGGCCATCTACGCCGACACCGACGCCCTGGGGATCTACACGGTCGAAGAACTCGTCGGCGACAGCGTGGTCGGGCGTCACCGCTACGCCGTCAACCTCTTCGCGCCGGGCGAGTCGCGCATCGCCACCCAGCGCGACCTGAGCATCCCCCAGACCAGCGGCGCCAGCAGCACTGTCTCGCGCGAGCGCGACAGCCGGCAGGAGTTCTGGCGCCTGGTGGCCCTGATCGCGCTGATCGTGCTGCTGGTGGAGTGGCTGGTGTACCAGCGCAACGGCCTGGCCTACCTGCGCGAGCGCTGGCGCCAGCGCGCCGGCGACCGCCAATCGCCCTTGCGCTCGTGAGGCCGTGCCTGCCTGAGGGGAGGGGTTGGGAGCGCGCAGCCCTTCCAGGCAAACCCGATCCCGGCCTTGCGCGCCACAGGGACGTGTATAATACATACATTAGGACATGGTTTAGCTGCCCGACCTGTATGTACCCGTAGGGAGAAGTGCGGCGCGCCAGGCCCGCCGCGATCCCGTTGGGGTGCGGCGTAGCCGCGTGGAGCGGGGCGTGGGGAAACCGGGTTTCCCCACTACCCCGCCCGCGGGAAACACATCCCCGTACTATGCGGCATAGCCGCATGAGGCCCGACGTAGCGCAAGAAGATCTGATCGGCACGCGGCGAGGCGCCAGGAGCGGCACATGAGCGTGTACAACCCCATGGACCCCGACTTTGCGTTTACCCTGGGGATCGAGGAGGAGTACCAGATCATCGATCCAGAAACCCGGGAACTGCGCTCGTACATCACGCAGATCCTCGAACCAGGGCGAACCATCCTGCGTGAGCAGATCAAGCCGGAGATGCACCAGAGCATCGTGGAAGTGGGAACGCGCCCCTGCCGCACCATCTCCGAGGCCCGCGCCGAGATCCGCCACCTGCGCGGCACGATTGCCGGGCTGGCCGATCGCCACGGGCTGAAGATCGTCGCCGCCGGAACGCATCCCTTCTCCTCGTGGATGACCCAGGAGATCTTCCCCCACGAACGCTACCACGCCGTGGTGGGCGAAATGCAGGACGCGGCCCTGCAGTTGCTCATTTTTGGCATGCACTGCCACATCGGCATGCCCAACAATGAGGTCGCCATCGAACTGATGAACGTGGCCCGTTACATCGGGCCGCACCTGCTGGCCATCTCCACCTCGTCCCCCTTCTGGATGGGGCGCAAGACCGGTTTCAAATCCTACCGTAGCGTGGTCTTCAGCGGCTTTCCCCGCACCGGCACCCCGCCGACCTTCCACTCCGCCGCTGAGTTCGAGCGCTACGTGCAGTTGCTGGTCTCCACCAACTGTATTGACAACGGGAAAAAAATCTGGTGGGACCTGCGCCCACACCCCTTCTTCGGCACGCTGGAGTTCCGCGTCTGCGATGTCGCCACGCGCCTGGAGGAGTGCCTGGCCCTGGCCGCCATGATGCAGGCGATTATCGTCAAGTTCTACCGCATGTTCGAGGAGAATACGACCTTCCGCGTCTACCGGCGCGCCTTGATCAACGAGAACAAGTGGCGCGCCCAACGCTGGGGCCTGGAAGGCAAGCTGATCGATTTCGGCAAGCGCGCCGAGGTCGAGACGAAGGCCCTCGTGCACGAGATGGTCGCCCTGGTGGATGACGTGGTGGATATGCTCGGTTCGCGCCGCGAGGTTGAGTACCTGTTGAAGATCGCCGACGAGGGCAGCAGCGCCGACCGGCAACTGCGCGTCTTCGCCGAGACCAACGATCTCAAGGCGGTGGTGGATAATTTGATTGTCGAAACCATGGAAGGGGTGGAGATGCTGCGCTTTGAGTGACCGGGACGCGCCGGAACCGGCCCGTCGGTCTCTCTGGGGGCGACCGCGCCCCGGCAGCATGGACCGCCTCGTGGAATATCGCCGTTTGGTCCAGGGGAGCAACCAGGTATGCACTTTGATCTGACCCGCGAGCAGGAACTGATCCGCCAGACCGTGCGCGAATTCGCTGAGAAGGAGATCGCCCCACGGGCGCGCCATGTTGATGAGACGGGCGAGTTCCCCGCCGAAACCTTTGCGAAGATGGGCAAACTGGGCCTGATGGGCCTGCCCTTCCCCGAGGAGTACGGCGGCGCGGGCGCCGATACGATCAGCGCCGCCATCGCCGTCGAAGAAGTGGCCCGCGTGTGCGGCTCCACCGCCCTGGCCTATGCCGCGCATATGGGCCTGGGCTCGGCGCCGATCTTCATGTTCGGCACCGAGGAGCAAAAGCGCAAGTTTCTCGTGCCCGCGGCCCGCGGCGAATACCTGGGCGCCTTTGGCCTGACCGAACCCCACGCCGGCTCGGATGCGGGGGCCACCCGCACTCGGGCGACGCTCGAAGGCAACGAGTGGGTGATCAACGGCCAGAAGATGTGGATCACCAACGCACCCATCGCCGGCCACTTGATCGTTACCGCCGTCACCGACCCTGAGCGGGGCAAGAAAGGCATCTCGGCCTTTATCGTTCCGCGTGGCACCCCGGGCCTCAGCTTCGGCAAGCACGAGCCGAAAATGGGCCTGCGTGGCTCGATCTCTACGGCCGTGATGCTCGAGAATGTGCGCGTGCCGAAGGAGAACATGCTCGGCGAGCGCGGTCATGGCTTCGTGCAGTTCCTGCGCGTGCTGGACGGCGGGCGCATCAGCATCGGCGCCATGGCCGTGGGCCTGGCCCAGGGCGCCTACGAGGCCGCCGTGCGCTACGCCCGTGAACGCGAGGCCTTCGGCAAGCCGATCGGTATGCACCAGTCCGTCGCGAATATGATTGCCGATATGGAAGTCGGCATCGAAACGGCCCGGCTGTACGTCTACAAGGCCGCCTGGCTCAAGGACCAGCACCGCCATTTCCATCGCGAGGCCGCGGTCGCCAAGCTCTACGCCTCTGAGGTGTCGGAGAAGATCTGCCGCGACGCCATCCAGATCTTCGGCGGCTATGGCTACAGCCAGGAGTTCCCCATCGAGCGCATGTACCGCGATACCCGCCTGTTGACCATCGGCGAGGGCACCTCGGAGATCCTGCGCAATGTGATCTCGCACGGGGTTCTGGGCTTCCGCTAGATCTTTACGCGGCTGCGCCACACACGAAGGGGAACGAACAGACGCTTCTTCTTGGGAGGGCTACGCCCTCCCAAACCCTCCCGTGAACGGCCTATTTTCATATCCGAGGGGAAGGAACCCCTTCTATGACCGCGCGAAGCTTCACCGGCCTTGCTGCCGCGCCGGGGGTAGCGTCTGGCACCGTGGTCCTCTATCTTGCCAGGGCCGACCACCTGGGAGCCCTCGCCGACCCCGCGACCGAACGGACCCGCCTCATGCGCGCCCTTGCCGAAACCGACGCGACGATTGCGGCCCACGAGGCCGCCCTGCGCGCGGCGGGCCAGACCGAGAGCGCCGCGATCTTCGCTGCGCACCGGCTGCTGCTCAACGACCCCTCGCTGCGTGAACGCGCCATCACCCTGGTCGCCGAACCGGGCCACTCAGCCGCCGAGGCGATGATCGCCGCCGCCGAAGAGCAGGCCCGTGAACTCGAACGCCTGGGCGACGCCTACCTGAGCGCCCGGGCCGCCGATGTGCGCGCCGTGGCCATGCAGGTGTGGCGCGCCCTGACCGGCGCTGGCGGCCCTGGCCAGCTCCTGGTCGTCCCTTCCATCGTCGTGGCCCGCGATCTCGACCCCGCCGACCTCGCCGGCGCTCCCCGCGATTTGCTGCGCGGCATCGCCCTCGCCGCCGGGGGTATCACCGCCCACGCCAGCATTATCGCCCGCAGCCTGGGCATCCCCGCCGTGGTTGGCCTTGGCGATGAGATCCTGGCCGCGGCGGCCAATGCCCACACCATCGTCCTCGATGGCGACCGTGGCCTGGTGACGCTCGACCCGCCCGCCGATGACCTGGCCCGCTTGCGTCCCCGTCCGCGCGACCGGGCCGCGCGCGGCGTCACCGCGCGCGGCCCGGTCACCACCCGCGATGGCCGCCGCGTGCGCCTGCTGGCCAACGTCGCCTCGCCGGCCGAAGCGCGCGACGCCCGCGCCGAGGGCGCCGAGGGCATCGGGCTGCTGCGCACCGAATGGCTCTTCCTCGAACGTCCCGATGTGCCCGACGAGGAAGAGCAGGTGGCCCTCTACCAGGCGGTGGCCGCCGCCATGCCCGGCGCGCCGATCACCGTGCGCACCCTCGATGTTGGCGGCGATAAGCGCCTGCCGGCCCTGCCCCTGCCCCGCGAGGACAACCCCTTTCTCGGATCGCGCGGCATTCGTGTTTGCCTGAGCCGCCCGGAGATCTTCCTGCCCCAACTCCGCGCCCTGCTGCGCGCGCGGGCCACGCACGACGTCCGGCTGATGCTGCCCATGGTCACCACCGTCGCCGAAGTGCGGCGCGCGCGCGCCCTGCTCGATCAGGCGCGAAACCAGCTTGTCGCCGCCGGGCGCCCCTGCGCTCCCGCCATCCCGCTGGGGGTCATGATCGAGGTGCCTGCCGCCGCGCTCAACGCCGAACACCTGGCCCGGGAGGCGACGTTCTTCAGCCTCGGCACCAACGATCTCACCCAGTATACCCTCGCCTGCGATCGGGGGAATCATCGCCTGGCCGACCTGTACCAGCCGCTCGACCCGGCCGTGCTGCGGCTGATCCGCATGGCCTGCGAGGCTGCCCACCAGCACGGGCGCCCCGCCGGCGTCTGCGGCGAACTCGGTAGCGACCCCCAGGTGACCGCGCTGCTGATCGGCCTGGGCGCCGATGAACTGACCTGCGCCCCCGCGGTCCTCGAACGGGTGCGCGCCGCCATTATCGCCACCGATACTCGCGCGGCCCGCGACCTGGCCGAACGCGCCCTCGCCGCCGAAGGCCCGGCACAGGTTCGCGCGCTGCTGCGCGCTACGCTATAATCCGCAGGTCAGGATGCCCACCGGCGCTGTATGGGCGGAGGGGCGCGGGGAGGCTACGCCTCCCCAGAAGGGGGGCGCAAAAAGCCTGGCCAGGCCCGCCAACGCCTGTCAGGCGAATGTGCTACAATATACGCCATACGCCACACCGGTCATTCGCACCAACGTCGTCGCCTCCCGTCGCTTTGCCACTCTCCATACCCCCATCAGGGAGGCCACGCTCAGGAGAATCCGTTGGCGCCAGGCCCATCCAAGGAAATGTCTATGTCTCAGACGCCACCCGACACCGCGCGACCGACCGCCAGCGTCAATCCCTCGGATATTCAGGCGCTCATCGCCCAGGGTAGGCAACGGGGCTATGTCACCCTTGATGAACTGCTGCAGATCGTGCCGGCGCCCGAAGAATCGGCCGCTGAAGCCATAGACGCGGTCTACGCCGCCCTCGCCGAGGCCGGCGTTCCTGTGCGCGAGCCGGCCGACGAGCACCTTGTCGAGGAGGAGCCGGGCAGCGCAGCGGTCATAGACCTTGATGAGGAACTCTCCGATGCGCTGCTGGGCGACAGTGTGCGGCTCTACCTGCGCGAGATCGGCCAGGTGCCGTTGCTCACCGCCGAGCAGGAGAAACGCCTGGCCCAGCAGATCGAGCGCGGCCAGAAGGCGCGGGCCGAACTGAAAACCGTGCCGCCGGATAGCCCGCGGGCGGCGGAGTTGCGCCGGCAGATCGCCGCCGGCGAGGAAGCGCGCCAGCAGATGGCCGCCGCGAACCTGCGCCTGGTAGTGAGCATCGCCAAACGCTACCGCGACCGCGGCTTGCCGCTGCTCGATCTGATCCAGGAAGGCAGCCTCGGCCTGCTCCGCGCCATTGAGAAGTTTGACCACGATAAGGGCTTCAAGTTCTCTACCTATGCGACCTGGTGGATCAAACAGGCCCTCTCGCGCGCCCTCGCCGATCAGTCGCGCCTGGTGCGCCTCCCTGTGCACCTCGGCGAGACGCTCAACCGCATCCAGGCCGCCCGTCGCCAGTTGACCCAGAACCTCGGGCGCGAGCCGAATGATAGCGAACTGGCCCAGTTCCTCAATATGAGCGAGGAGAAGCTCCGCGAGTTGCGCCGCACCGCCCAGGACCCGGTCTCGCTGGCGACCCCGGTCGGCGAAGAGGCCGATAGCACGCTGGCCGACTTCATTCCCGACCCCCACGCCCTCGATGCCGACGATGCTGCCGCCAGCGGCATGCTGCGCCAGCAGATCGCCGCCGCCCTCGATCAGCTCACCGAGCGCGAACGGCGCGTGCTGGAGTTGCGCTACGGCCTCACCGACGGGCAGCCGCGCACCCTCGAGGAAGTGGGCCGCGCCTTTGGCGTGACCCGCGAGCGCGTGCGCCAGATCGAGGTCAAGGCCCTGCGCAAGCTCCGCCATCCGCGCCTGGGCAAGCTGCTGAAGGATTACCTCGACCAGATCTGACCGGATCTGACCGGTTTCACGCCGCCTACGTGTTCAGATTTCTCCTGAGAGCGCGGGCATCTTGCCCGCGGAGACGCGACGAGGGCGAAACGTCCACGCTCGCGCGCGCGTGGGTTACCCCAGGTGTGAACAGGTACCACGCCGCCATACGCGCACCACCAGCAGCATGCCCTCGCGCACCAGCACCGCGGCGGGCGTTCGCACGATCACGTTGCTGACGCCCCGTGAGCGCTCGAAACGCAACTCCGCATCTTCGAGCGCGTAAGCGAGGCCCCGGGTGGTAATCCCGCGCGCCGGGCCGCCGAGGGGCAGCAATGAGATGGTGTCGCCCACCGCGCCGGCAATCGGCTGCTCGCCGCGGGCCAGGTAGGCCTCCTGGTCCACATCGAGCAGCCGCACCCGGCGCCCCGCCAGCTCGGGGAGCGCCAGCAACGCCACGTTCGACAGCCCCTGATCCCAGCGCCCGCCGATGGCCCCCAGCACGTCGATCGTGTCGGCCTGACGCGCGGCCGCGGCCAGCAACGCCAGCTCCAGATCGGTCTCGTCTTTTTCGGTCGGGTAGCGCAGGAACGTTGCTCCGGCGGCGGCGAACGCCCCGGCCGCCTCGGGCGCCAGCGAGTCGAGATCGCCGATCACCAGGTCGGGCGTGATGCCGGCGGCAAACAGCGCGTTGCCGCCACCATCGGCGGCGATGAGCAGATCGGCGCGCGCCAGGAGATCCCGAAACGGCTCCGCCTGAAACGCGGGCGCATTGGCGACGATCACAGTGTGCATAAACGTGGGCCGGCATGAGACGGTAACCCGGGCATCACCCTGCTGACAAACCAGGCCCTGCCCTACGGCATGCGCTCGCCCTGGCCCACCGCCACGGGCTGCGCTCCTCGCTGCCGGGGGCCCATGAACGTCAGCAGATAGCGGATGCGTTGGGTCAATTCACAGGCGGCAACGGAGAACGCCCGCCGACGCGCCTCTTCATCCTCAACCGCCGCGGGGTCGGGAATGGACCAGTGGAGCTGCTTGTCGGCGCCGGTGAAACTCGGGCAGGCCTCACGGGCGCGATCACAGACCGTCACCACGTAGTCGAAATGCTGACCCAGAAACTCATCAATGTGTTTTGAACGAAGACCTTGCGCCGCCTCGCCGAGGATCTCGGCGACCAGCGGATTGACCGCGCCTGGGCGGGTGCCGGCGCTGTAGGCCTCGACACTGCCGCGGCTGAGTTGCCGCAGCAGCACCTCGGCGAGCTGCGAACGGGCGCTGTTCTCGGTGCAGAGAAAGAGCACCCGCGGCCGCACCGGCTCGGCCGGCAGGGTTTCCGGCTCAGGAGCGAGGCGCAGGGAGGGATGCAGCGCGCCGATCACCTGCTCCACCACTGCGCGCAGCCGGTCAACCTGGAGCCGGTAGTAGCGCAGACCGGCTGCGGCGTCGCTGGTCCGGCTGCTCACCAGTCCCAGTTGCTCAAGCTGCTTGAGCCGTTCTTCCAGAACCTCCGGCTGCTGAACCCCGAGGCTGGCCTGCAGATCCCGCAGATGGGCATCGCTGGCAGCCAGGCTTTTCACCAACCTCCACACCACCGCATCGGTGAGCACGCGCGCGAGCGCAAGAGCATCGTCATAGTCGGTCGTTCCTGGCGTGGTCATAGGCGCCCCCTGGGCGGTGCATCCAGTAAGATCTCGAACGGGAGGGTCCGGGAGAGCTGTGTCCTCCCAGAAAGCTTTTTCCCCGACGATTCGAGCGACAGGACTTGCGGGATGCGCCACTGAGTGACAGAGGGTACGCGGTGGAGGGGCGCGGGGAGGCTGCGCCTCCTCGCATGCCCCGCTTCCCCGCCCGCGACAGGGGCAGGGAACGAGCGGTTCGGGGAGGACCTGCGACCCTCCCCGCCTCCCCACCGGGAGGCGACCGCGTATCCTGCAAGTTATACCAATCTTGACTGATATAATAGCACACTTGAGGTGAACATGGAAGGAGCGAGCGGCAGAGAACCGTGGGCTTCATGGTCTTTGCATACATAATCCACTCTAGCCCGCGCAGGCGGGCTTCGCATCCCGTAGCCGAGGGCTTTAGCCCGACGGCTAGACTGGCATAGCGGATTAATTTCTCAAAGACCTTCAGGTCACCGCCTGCGAGCCAGGCCCGCGCCCCACACCTCGTCGCCGGGCCAGTCATCCTCGTCGGGGCGCCAGAGTTCGCGCACGTCACGGGCGCGCCGCAATTGCCCGAAGGTGGTAGGAATGAACACCACCCGCCGCAGCCGCGCGGCGGGCACCGGCAACGGCAACGGCGCCAGCGGACCGATGTCCACGCGGTAGTAGCGCGCGCCGGCGCGCGGGTGGTCCGGTTCGTCAGGCAGCAATTCCCGGCGCGTAGTTACCTGATAGCGCAACACCGGCGCGTAGTAACGCACCGACCAGCGTTCGGCCCCAAAGGCCCCCGTCTGGTAAAAGGCCAGATACTCGGCAGCGAAGCGTGGCGGCACCCGTGCCAGCGGCACGCGATACCACCCCGCGGCGCGCGCCAGTTCCAGATCGCGCGGGCGCGGCGTCACCGCCACCAGCACCCGCGCGGCGTCGTCGGGCAGTTCGGTTTGCATCGTGTCTCCAGATCCCGGTACAATAATCCATGGCGCAGGGGGCGGGGGTCTGCGGAAACCCGGTTTCCCCAGACCCCTGCGCAGGGGCTGCGCCCTCACCTTTCCGGGGGTGGGGAAACCTGGTTTCCCCACCCCCCTCGCCGAGGGCGTATGTTCACGTCAGCCGTCCATGCGGCTGCGCCGCACAAAGCCGCAATGAACATACGGTTGTTCTTGGGAGGGCTGCGCCCTCCCAAACCCTCCCGCGGGTGGGGGAATGGGGAAACCCGGTTTCCCCATCCCCCTCGCCGAGGGCGTATGTTCACGTCAGATCCCTTTCGCGGAGCGCACCACGCCCGATGCAACCGGCCCGGGAGCGCGGGCGGGACGCCCGCGTCGTGGCTCCGCGGGCAAGGTGACCGCCCCCTCCCTGACCCTCCCCCGCTGGGGGCGGGAACCGGGCGCCTCCACCCCAGCGGGGGCGGTCGGGAGGGGGGCGGAACGCTGCGAACAGTGCATCTCCTACGATAATGTACCGCTCAGAGGACGGCAAACGTTATGCTTTCACGCTGGTTGGGATTGCTCGCCGCCGGCTTGCTCCTGGCGGGATGCGCAACCCCCGCGCGCCCCGAGATCCGCGCCCGCATTGACCCCGCGGCGACCCTCAGCAACGGCGACGCGGGGTTCGCTCGCGCCCTCGCGCCGCGCCCGTTCGTCTTTCCGCGTGACCATGGCCCCCACCCCGAATACCAGATTGAGTGGTGGTACTACACTGGCAACCTCTCTGCCGGCGAGCGCCAGTTCGGGTATCAGTTGACCTTCTTCCGCAGCGGGCTTACCCCCCGGCCCGTCGCCCGCGAGTCGGCCTGGGGGGCAACCGGCGTGTACATGGCCCACCTGGCCCTGAGCGATGTGGCGCAGGGACGCTTCTACGCCTACGAGCGCTTCAGCCGCGACGCCGCCGGTCTCGCCGGGTCCTCGGGCGATCCCTTTCGCGTCTTCCTCGAGGACTGGTCCGCCGCCGGTTCCGGCCCCGAGGGTATGACCATGCACCTGCGCGCCGCCGAGGGCGAGGTGGCCCTCGATCTGAGCCTCGAGAGCCAGAAGCCCCCCGCCCTCCAGGGCAATCAGGGTCTCAGCCAGAAGGGGCCAACTCCGGGGAACGCTTCGTTCTACTACTCGTTGACCCGGATGCTCACTACCGGTACCATTCGGGTGGATGACCGGACCTACGCGGTCGGCGGGTTGAGCTGGATGGACCATGAATGGGGCACCAGCGCCCTCGAAGCCGGCGCCGTCGGCTGGGACTGGTTCAGCCTGCAACTCGACGATGGCTACGACCTGATGTACGCGCAGGTGCGCACGCCCACCTCGGTCAGTTACAGCTTCGGCAGCCTGGTGGACCCGGCGGGCCGCGTCACGCCCCTTGACCCTGCCGAGGTGCAACTGGAGGTGCTGGCAACCTGGCGCAGCCCGGCCTCCCAGGCGCTCTACCCCGCCCGCTGGCGCCTGAGCGTGCCCGGCCTGGCTTTGCGCCTGGAGCTTGAGCCGCGCCTGGCCAATCAGGAACTGCCGGTGTCGGTGGTGTACTGGGAAGGGGCGGTGCGCATCCAGGGCTCGCGGCAGGGTCAACCCGTCACCGGCAGCGGCTTTGTCGAACTCACCGGCTATGCCACCGGGCGGGGGGGCGCTCCTGGAGCGCGGTAGCGTATTCCGGCCGTGGTAGGATGCCGGTAGCATGGGCTGGCCCATATCGGTCACCGGCAGGGAGGCCGATCAACTGGACGTTATGGTCGTTGAGAAATTACTCCGCTCTCGCCCGCCTGCGCGGGCGAGAACCGTCCATGCGGCTGCGCCGCACACCGACGGGATGAATATGAAGGTTCTTCCTGGGAGGGCTTCGCCCTCCCACACCCTCCCGCGGGCGGGGGGTGGGGAAACCAGGTTTCCCCACCCCCCGCTCCAAAGGACCAGGTTTAGCGGATGAATTTCTCAATAACCATGCCCTGGCCCTACGCCGCCCCGATACCTGTGCACCCCTGGGGGCACCCACGCGCCTGGGAGCGCGGGCGTCCCGCCCGCATCGCGTCTATGCCGGCAGGCTGCCCGCGCTCTCAGGAAGAAATGTGAACACCTATGCCGACCCACCGCACTCGACAAGTCGCGGGTGATCAGGTACAATCGCCGCGTCTATGAAACCCGCGCACGCCCTCCTCTTGCTCCTGGTGGCGGTGATGCTGGCCGCCTGTGAGATTCAGGGCGGGGCTCCCCGCCCCACTCCGATGGCGTCTGAGCCGCTTGCCGCGACCGCCAGCCCTCCGGCGGAAGCGCTTGCCCCACCGACCATGACCAGCGCCCCGGCCCCCGAAACGGCGACCGTCACGCCACCGGTCGCCGAACATGTGGTGCGCATCGGGTTGCTCGACGATCCGGGCGACCTGTTGCCCTACCACGATGACCCTGCCGATGAGCGCCTCACCGCGCCGATCACCGAACTGCTCTTTCCGTCGCCGCTGCTGGTCCACAGCTACGCGTATACCACCACTGGCGTGCTGGAACGGGTTCCCAGCCTGGAGAACGGCGATGTGACGGTGGCAACGGTTGATGTCTACCTCGACAGCGCGGGGATGATTACCACCACGGCCACCACCGTGATCACCCAGGTCCAACAGATCAGCGTCACCTACCGCTGGAACCCGAAGCTCACCTGGTCAGATGGGACGCCGGTGACCGCCGACGACTCGCTCTACGCCTATGAACTGGCCCGACAGGTGCCCATGGGGCAGGAAGCAGCGGGCAAACTGGCCTTGCTCGACCGCTACGAGAAGGTGGATGCGCATACGACACGGGCGGTGCTCAAGCCTGATTATACCGATCCAGCCTATCCCGCAGTGTACTGGACGCCGCTGCCGCGCCACGTGTTGCTGGGTCGCAACCCGCACGAGTTGCGGGGCGGCGCTTTCGCCCGCGCCCCGCTGAGCTACGGACCATACGTGGTGGAACGACGCGACCAGGGTAGCGTGCGTCTGGCGCGCAACCCGTACTATCAGGGCCGGGCCGGGCCGTTTGAAAATGTCACCTTCGTGTTCCGCGACAATCCTGATCTGCTGCGGACCTCGGTGGCGGGGGGCAGCCTGGATGTGGCCCTGCTGGAGCAACCCCTGCCCGAAACCCTGGAACTGATTCGCGCCGACGCCGGGCAGGGGGCGCTCATCGTGAACGCCGTAGCCAGCCCGGTATGGGAGCATCTCACGCTCAACCTCGACGTGCCGGCGTTGCAGGACATTCGGGTGCGGCGGGCGATCGCCCACGCCATCAACCGCGAGGCCATGGCGGCCGAGTTGCTGGGAGGCTATGGCGCGGTGCTCGATAGCTGGATCGTGCCGGGACAGTGGGCCGCCGCGCCGCCGGATCAACTCACGCGCTACCCCTACGACCCTGATGCCGCCCGTCGCCTGCTGGACGAGGCCGGGATCATTGACGCCAATGGCGATGGGTTGCGCGAATCGGGCGGCCAACCGCTGGTGCTCAATCTGGTGACGACGCAGAACTCGCCGCTGCGCCTGGCCACCGCCGAGCGGATCACTGCCGATCTGGCCGCAGTTGGAGTAGGCACATCGTTGCAGGAGGTGCCCACGACCGGACTGTACAGCGCCGACGGGCCGCTCTTCCGGCGCACCTTTCAGATGGCGCTGTTTGCCTGGATCGCCGGACCGGACCCCCGCGGCTGGGAGCGCTGGAGTTGCGCCGGCGTGCCCAACGAGAATAATGGCTGGACGGGCAACAACTTCTCCGGATGGTGCTTTTTCGAGGCCGACCGGGCCATCCGTATCGCGACCACCTCGCTGGCGCGGGAAGAACGCGCGGCCGCCTACCTGCGCCAGCAGCAACTCTTCACCCAGGAACTACCCGTGCTGCCCCTCTTCCAGCGGATCGATGTGACTCTCGTCGGCGCCTCGCTCAACGGCGTCCAGGCCGATCCAACCGCGCCGATTACCTGGAACATCGCCGACTGGTCGCGAGCGAGCGGACCAGGGGCCGCGCCTCCCGGGCCGTAGACGGTGTGGTCGCCCCTTTTCAGGGGGGATGGAGCAGCAGCGGGCCGCGGGAGGGATCGATCAGCACCCCTCCACCGTGTACGTCCTGTCATGTTACAATGGCGCAAGCTATCCTTATCATCTCAGCCGTCCATGCGGCTTGCGCCGCACCCCGACGGGATGAACATACTTCCTGGGAGAGCTTCGCCCTCCCAAACCCTCCCACCAGGTGGAGGGATGGGGAAACCGGGTTTCCCCATTCCCCCTGCACAAGGGCTGCGCCCTCCCAAACCCTCCCGCGGGCGGGGGTATGGGGGAACCTGGTTCCCCTATGCTCACATTCGGCCCCATGCGCGGGGCGCACAACGCCCAATGCACATGGCCTGGGAGCGCGGGCGTCCCGCCCGCGTCGCGGCTCCGCGGGCACGGTGCCGGCCCCCTCCCTAGCCCTCCCCCGCTGGGAGAGGGAGTCCGGCGCCTCCCCCCAGCGGAGGGAGGGTGGGAGGGGGGCAGCACGCTGCGAACGGTTTTCACGTTAGACAGGGAGACGCGGCGGGCCTGGCCCGCCGCGCTCCCGTGGTTCCGCCCGCGGCGCGGGCGCGCCCGGGCGCAGAGCGTATGGGTCTGCCGCCGTGGGCGGAACGAGAGGCGCTCCCCATGCCCCTCCAACGGGAACGGAGGGGTGAACCATAGTCTTACCGACACACCAGCACACGAGGCCCGGAGGAACGAAGATGTTCGAATCGAAAGAGCAGGTACAGGCAGCACAGGAGCGGTGGGAACAGCACTGTCTCTGGCCCACCCTGGAACGCGCGCCCGAGCGCCCGGTTCGCTTCATGACCACCAGCAGCGCCCCCGTCGAGCGCCTCTACACCCCGCTGGACCTGGCGCAGAATGACTATCTGCGCGACATCGGCCATCCTGGCGAGTATCCCTTCACGCGGGGCATTCACCCCACGGGCTACCGCGGCAAGATCTGGACGATGCGCATGTTCGCCGGCTTCGGCACCGCCGAGGAGACGAACCAGCGTTTCAAGTACCTGCTGAGCCAGGGGCAAACCGGTCTGTCCATCGCCTTCGACATGCCCACGCTCTACGGCCGCGACACCGATCACCCGCTGGTGGAGGGCGAGTTTGGCAAGTGCGGCGTGGCCGTCTCGTCGCTGGCGGACATGGAGGTGCTGCTCGACGGCATTCCGCTGGACCGGGTTTCGACCTCGATGACGATCAACTCGCCGGCGGCGATGATCTGGGCAATGTACCTGGTCGTGGCCGAGAAGCGCGGAGTTCCCTGGGCGCAGTTGCGCGGCACCATCCAGAACGATATTCTGAAGGAGTACATCGCCCAGAACGAATACATCTTCCCGCCCGAGCCGAGCATGCGTCTGGTGGTGGACACGATCGAGTTTGGCAGTCGTCACGTGCCGCAGTGGAACCCGGTGAGCGTGAGCGGCTACCACATCCGCGAGGCAGGCAGCACGGCCGCGCAGGAACTGGCCTTCACCCTGGCCGACGGGCGGGCCTATGTGGAGGCCTGTCTGGCGCGGGGCCTCGACATCGACGACTTCGCGCCGCGCATCTCCTTCTTCTTCAACGCGCACAACGACTTCTTCGAGGAGATCGCCAAGTACCGGGCGGCCCGGCGCATCTGGGCGCGGCTCATGCGCGAGACCTACGGGGCGAAGAAGGAACGCTCCTGGTGGCTGCGCTTCCACACACAGACCGCCGGCTGCTCGCTGACGGCCCAGCAGCCCGAAGTCAACATTGTGCGCACGGCCATCCAGGCCCTCGCCGCGGTGCTGGGCGGCACCCAGAGCCTGCACACCAACTCGATGGACGAGGCCCTGGCCCTGCCCTCGGAGAAGGCCGTCACTATCGCCCTGCGCACCCAGCAGGTGATTGCCGCCGAGAGCGGGGTGACCAATACGGTTGATCCGCTCGGCGGCAGTTACTTCGTCGAGGCGCTGACCGATCGCATGGAGCAGGAGGTGAACGCCTACTTCAAGGCGATCTACGACCAGGGCGGGGTGATTGCGGCCATTCGCAACGGCTACTTCCAGAAGGAGATCGCCGATGCGGCCTATCGCTACCAGCAGGAGATTGACCACCACGAGCGCGAGATCGTCGCCGTGAATGCCTACCAGACCCCGGCGCCGCTGGAGATCCCCATCCTGGAGATGGACCCCGAGGGCGAACGCAAGCACCTGGAGCGCCTGAACCGGGTGCGCCGCGAGCGCGACAACGACCTGGTCCGGCGACGCCTGGCCGAACTGCGCGCGGCGGCCCAGGGTGACGCGAATACCATGCCCGCCATTCTGGAGTGTGTGCGCGCCTATTGCACCGTGGGCGAGATGTGCGACGTGCTGCGCGAGGTGTTCGGGGTGTATCAGGAGACGACGGTGGTGTAGGGGCCCATCGGCGCGCGCTCGCAACGGGCGGGTCAGGGAAAGCTTCGCGCCGCCGGAACCCGGGTTGCCCGCCGGCCTGGAGGAGGGTCGGGGCGCAACATCTCATTAGCGTGAATAGGGCCAGGCCCTCCCGCGGGCGGGGGCGTGGGGAAACCAGGTTTCCCCACACCCCTGCTCCAGTAGCCTATGTTCACGTGAGACGGTCATGCGCATAGCGCACACCGCCCGCTGCAACCGGCCCGGGAGCGCGGGCGTCCCGCCCGCGCCACGTCTCCGCGGGCACGGTGACGGCCCCCTCCCTGACCCTCCCCCGCTGGGGGCGGGAACCCGGCTCCTCCCCCCAGCGGGGGGAGGCTGGGAGGGGGGCTGAACGCGGCGAACGATGGTCACCTCAGCCGTCCATGCGGCTCGCGCCGCACCCCGACGGGATGAACATAATTTCTTGGGAGGGCTTCGCCCTCCCACACCCTACCAGGGGGCGGGGCCTGGGTGCGCGGGCCTCCGGCCCGCGTCCGCTGAGGGATGGGGAAACCCGGTGTCCCCACCCCCCTCGCCGAGGGCGTATGTTCACGTTAGCCGTCCATGCGGCTCGCGCCGCACCCCGACGGGATGAACATAATTTCTTGGGAGGGCGAAGCCCTCCCAAACCCTCCCACCGGGTGGGGTGATGGAGAAACCCGGTTTCCCCATCCTCCTGCGCACGGGCTGCGCCCTCGCCGAGGGCGTATGTTCACGTTAAGAAACCAGGTTGCCCCGCGTTCCGGGGAGGCTCTCCTCAAAACTCCCCTCCCGGAGGACGGAGCCGTTCGAGCAGCAGGAACCCTGACGCGGTGACCAGCATGAGGATGGTGGCCAGGGCCAGGGCCTGACCATAGTTGAGCGCGCCGGGTTGGCCGAGGAAGCGGAAGATCATCACCGGCAGGGTTGGCGCTTCGGGACGGGCAAGCAGCAGCGTGGCGCCAAACTCGCCCAGGGAGACGGTGAAGGCAAACACGGCGCCAATCGCCAGGGCCGGGGCGATCTGCGGTAATTCGACCCGTAGCCATGCCTGCGCGGGCGAGGCGCCCAGGAGCGCCGCCGCCTCGCGCTGCCGCGGGCTGCGCGCCCGCAGCACCGGGGTCAGGGCGCGGATCACGAAGGGCAGGGCCACCAGGGTGTGAAGCACCGGAATGAGCCAGGGCGAGGTTCGCAGCCCGCCCAACCCCGGCACGCTCAGGGCCACCAGGTAGCCCAGCCCCAGGGTGACCGCCGACGTTCCCAGGGGCAGCATAAACAGCGCATCGAGCAGGGCCACGCCGACGGTGGCGCCCCGCCCTCCGCCCGACGGCGCTCCTGGCGGCCCGGGGCGGCGCGCCAGCAGATAGGCCGCCGGCACACCGATGCACAGGGCGAGCAGCGTGGTGATGGCCGCGATACGCAGCGAGTTGGCAATCGCCGCCGTCGGAGGCACGAAGAAGGCCGAGCCTGTAAGATTCTGGCCCAGGGCGAGGTAGGCGGCCAGGGTGAAGCGCGGTGCGCCCGGACCCGCAGTGAGCACCGAGCGCAGCGCCAGGGCCGCCAGTGGAGCGCCCAGGAGCAGCACGATGAGCAGCATCGTCGCGCCGACCAGCAGCCGCTCGCGGGGCGCGCGGGGAGGGCGCGCGGTGTAGCTGCGCGGCTGCAACTCCAGCGGCGTCGTGGCCCGCGCCGCCAGGCGCGTGTAGGCGAAACTCAACCCCAGGGTACAGACCAGTTGGATGAGCGCCAGGGTCGCGGCTACATCCAGACGCAACACCTGCGCCATCTGGCGGTAGATCTCCACCTCCAGCGTGGCCAGACGTGGCCCGCCGAGAATGACCATCACCCCGAAGCTCGTAAACGTGAAGATAAAGATCAGCAGCGCCGCCGCGCCCAGCGCGGGCGCCAGCAGCGGCAGCGTCACCCGCAACAGGGCGCGGAGACGCGAGGCCCCCAGCACCGCGGCGGCCTCTTCCAGCCGCGGGTCGAGATTGGCCCACATCCCCCCCACCAGGCGCAGGACCACGGTGTAGTTGTAAAAGATATGGGCCAGCAGCACCGCCTGGAGGCCGCTCAGCCGGATGGGCGGCGTGGCCAGCCCGAAGGCAGCCTGGAGGCCCTGATTGATCAGGCCGCGCGGGCCCAGCAAGGCCCCGAAGGCCACGGCCACCACCACCGTCGGCATCACGAATGGCACCCCGGCGACGGCCCGCAGCAGCGTCTTTCCCCGAAACTCGTAGCGGGCGAAGACGTAAGCGCCCGGTAACCCCAGGGCCAGGGTCAGCGCCGTCGAGAGCGCGGCCTGCCCGGCGGTAAAGGCGAGCACGCGCCAGTAGTAGCCCGCGCGCAGGGTCTCGAGCATCCCATCCCGGCCGTCGGCGAAGCTCAGCCGGGCGATGGCGAACAACGGGTAGAAAAAGAACAGCGCCAGAAAGAGCACCGGCATAAGCAGAACGGCCGTCCGCCCTGCCCGGAAGAGGAGTCGTTCAGATCTGCTTGACACGCAGGCGCTCACCTCCGCCCCCTGGAGGAGCGTTCCCAGAGGCGCGGCCTCTCCGAGTATCCCTAACGGGGGTATGGGGGAACCTGGTTCCCCCATACCCCCGTTTGCATCGGGCGATGTGCCGCCCGGCGGCACGGACGGCTACCGTGAACATCGTCCCTCGGAAGAGGGGGAAGGGGAAACCGGGTTTCCCCTTCCCCCCACCCGCTTTAGGGGCGGACAGAACACATGAGCGCCGAGGGGCTTTATGGCGTTGGGATGCGCTGATTGGCCCTCACCCCCTGCCCCTCTCCCGCGCGCGGGAGAGGGGCGACCAGAGCCGCGCGCTGGGGCGTCCCAATGCGGTAGAAGCCGCATTGGCTCGGATGTTCTGTCCGCCCCTAAACCCCCACCCGCGGGAGGGTTTGGGAGAGGGCAGCCCTGAAGCAGGGGGAAGGGGAAGCCGGGTTTCCCCGTCCCTCACCCGATGGGAGGGTCTGGGAGGGCTACGCCCTCAAGCAGGGGGACGGGGAAACCGGGTTTCCCCGTCCCTCACCCGATGGGAGGGTCTGGGAGGGCTACGCCCTCAAGCAGGGGGA